>ENA-UOWE01001932-UOWE01001932.1-activated-sludge-metagenome-genome-assembly--contig:-NODE-1932-length-23971-cov-6.423148_pt1 | contig 23971 bp, 18 predicted proteins | sample MGYA00249841_ERZ761562 | MGnify/ENA primary metagenome ERZ761562 (study PRJEB28883, sample SAMN05720200) | activated sludge metagenome | isolation source: Anaerobic digester | place: Japan... | reverse complement strand
ATTCCTTACCCTTTTTCCAGTTGGCTTTGAGCTCATTAACACTTTCATAAAACCCCGACGCAAGACCTGCAGCATATGCAGCCCCAAGAGCTGTGGTTTCTGTTACCTTGGGCTTGATAACCGGAACGTTCATTATGTCTGCCTGAAACTGCATGAGGAGATCGTTGGCTACCATTCCTCCATCCACCTTCAGTGATTTGAGAGAAACCTTTGAATCTTTTTCCATAGCATCGATTACATCTTTAGTCTGAAAAGCTGTAGCTTCAAGGGCAGCACGGGCGATGTGATACTTATTTACAAAACGCGTCAGCCCTACTATGGTACCGCGTGCCTTGCTCTGCCAGTAGGGGGCAAAAAGACCTGAAAATGCCGGGACAAAGTATACTCCTCCATTGTCTTCTACTTGACCTGCAAGCTCCTGTATATCAGAGGAACTTTCGATTATGCCAAGATTATCTCTGAGCCATTGAACTAAGGCTCCGGCAATAGCTATGGAACCTTCAAGACAGTATACGGGATCATTTTTACCTATTTTGTAACCAACTGTGGTAAGAAGACCGTTATTGCTTATTATGGGAGTGTTGCCAGTATTCATAAGCATAAAGCAGCCTGTTCCGTAAGTATTTTTTACTTCTCCGCTTTCAAAACAGTTCTGTCCAAACATCGCTGCCTGCTGATCACCAAGGTCTCCGCATATAGGGATGTCTTCAAGCAGTACAGTCGTACAACCATAAAAGTCAGAGCTGGGCCTTATCTGCGGTAAAATCTCTGATGGTATCCCAAATATATCCAAAAGCTCTTTATCCCACTCAAGGTTTTTTATGTTCATAAGCTGTGTTCTGCTGGCGTTTGAAACATCGGTTACATGAACTCCGCGTCCGGGACCTCCTGTAAGCTTCCATATCAGCCAGGAATCTATATTTCCAAAAAGAACCTTTCCTTTGCCAAGATCTTCTTTGACCTGCGGGATATTATCTATGATCCATTTTATTTTGCTGGCGGAAAAATACGTATTTACAGGCAATCCTGTTTTTTCACGTATTCTCTCCCCACATGTGCGGCTTAATTCACGACACATATCGTCTGTTCTGACATCCTGCCATACAATAGCGTTATAATAAGGTTTGCCGGTAGTTTTATCCCACAGCACAGTTGTTTCACGCTGATTGGTTATACCTATTCCGGATATCTCTGAAATCTCTATACCCGACTTAGCAAGACCGCCGATTATTACCTTAAGAGTTTTTTCAATTATTTCAAGCGGATCATGTTCCACCCATCCTGAATAAGGGTAGATCTGACGGTGTTCCATCTGGTCAAACGCAACAACTTCACCGCTTTTGTTAAATATCATAAATCTTGTGCTTGTAGTCCCCTGGTCTATAGCACATATGTATTTTTTCATAGCTCCCCCCAAGCAACGACTTTATTTCTTAAACCATTCTATAATATGATCTGCAACCTTTTCCCTCTCTAAATCATTAATGAGTACATGCCCGCTCTTTTCAAGAACCACTGTTTTTTTGGTACTAGACCCTATCTTTTCCTCTATGATATCCTTGACTTCAAGCGGCACTGTTCCGTCTGACTTTGAAACAATTGTAAGCGCCGAAGATTTGACGTTGGGAAGTTCCTTTTCGGCCATTTTCTGAAGCTTAAGAAGTTCGGCGGCCATAGGAGGATAGTCCCTGTTCCAATATACTTTCCCTATCTTATACATTTCCTTGTCCGGATTTGTATAGTTTTCATCACGCATTATCTGACGACTGAACAGTTTTATGAAAGGAGTATAGTAAATCTTTCTGTTTTTTGCTCTCAGCGCCGGAGCAGCCAGTACTATTTTCGGAATATCATACTTTGCCGCAAGAAGTATAGTAAGCAGCCCCCCCATTGAAAGACCTGCAACATAGACTTCTTTATGAGAACTTTTCAAATCCATATATGTGTCAACAACTTTTCTGATCCAATCATTTCGATTCGTCTGGAGAAAATCTTCCGGTGATGTGCCATGTCCCGGAAGTCTGGGAATATAAACTGTATATCCCTCTTTGTTAAGTCTTTCGGCCACATAGATAAACTCATGCGGAATGCCTGTATATCCGTGTATAAGAAGAACTGCCGTATCCCCGCCTTTATAGAAGCTTGGCAGCGCTATCGGAGATGCAAGCAGAGTCTGCTTCGGAAAGTCATCGTACTTCATATAATCACCGTCTTTATCTTTTTTTTGTTATTATTTCTTTTGCTGACTCGACAATATCTTCTGCTGTCATTTTATATTTTTTCATGAGGAAATCAACTTTTCCCACTTCTCCAAAATGATCTCTTACACCTATCCGGCTCATTATTACAGGGTAGTTCTCGCTCAGCACTTCCGAAACAGCACTGCACAGACCGTTTATTATACTGTGGTTCTCAGCTACCACAACAGCTCCTGTTTTCTTGGCCGATTCTATTATTATATCTTTATCGATAGGCTTTACTGTGTGAATATTTACCACCCTGGCGCTTATCCCCTGCTTGTCAAGGGTTTGTGCCGCATTCAAAGCCTGTTTGAGCATTATACCGCTCGCCACTATCGTAACGTCTTTTCCGTCTTTCACAAGATGTCCTTTTCCTATTGTAAACTTGTCATCCTGATTAAAAAACAGTTCCTTGGTTTTCCTGTAAACTCTCATATATACGAGTCCTGGCATCTCATATGCCTGTTTCATAAACTGATACAGCTGTATTGAATCCACCGGCTCAACAACAACGGCTCCTGGTATGGATCTCATAAGGGCCACATCCTCAAAACTCATATGAGTACCGCCGTTAAGTTCTGCCGTAACTCCCGGATCCATAGCAACTATCTTAACGTTAAGTCCAGCATAGGCAACGGATATAGTTATCTGGTCAAACGGTCTGCGGGTTGCAAAGGCTGTAAAAGAACTTGCAAAAGGTATCTTTCCCATATTGGAAAGTCCGGCAGCAACGCTTATCATACTCTGTTCTGCAACTCCGACATCAATAAATCTCTGGGGGAACTTATCTTTGAATACCTGCGTTCCGGAAGATTTCATAAGATCTGCTTCTAAAACGACTACACGACTGTCATTCTGAGCCAGTTCACAGAGCGTCTCCGAATAAACCTGTCTCATCTCTTTATTTTCAAACATTTATTATTCCTCCTGATTATTTATATAATTCTTCTACAGCCTGTTTCCACTGTTCTTCAGTTATATTCATATTATGTGAGGAAACCTTTCCTTCACCAAGCTTAAATCCTTTTCCCTTGACTGTATCCAGAATTATCATACTGGGTTTGCCCTTTGTCTGCTTTGCACTTTGAACTGCTTCATATATGGCTCTAACGTCATGTCCGTCAACTGTCAGGACATTCCAGTTAAATGCTCTGTATTTGTCAGCAATTGGTTCAAGTGAGTTTATGTTTTCAACATAATCATCTATCTGCATCTTGTTGTAATCTATGAAAGCCGTAAGGTTATCAAGTTTTTTGTTCCCAGCAAGCATGAGTGCTTCCCATACTGATCCTTCCTGTGATTCGCCATCTCCGACTATTGCATATATTCTGGATTGCATATTGTCAAGTTTGGCTGCCATTGCCATTCCTACGGCTGCCGGAAATCCCTGCCCCAAAGAACCGGCAGTCATATCAACACCAGGTGTTTTTAGCCTGTCGCAATGACTCGGGAGATTGGTTTGTGGTTTATTCAGAGTGTATATCCATTCATAAGGAAAAAAGCCTTTATCAGCCAGAACAGCATAAAGAGCAGGTCCGGCATGACCTTTGGAAAGGACAAACCTATCTCTTTCTTCCCAGTGGGGATTTTTGGGATCAACTTTCATTTCCTTGTAGTACAGAACAACCAAAGTTTCTACGATCGAAAGAGATCCTCCGATATGTCCCACCCCGAGAGTTCCGATCATTTCAAGGATGATCTTTCTTATCTCCTTGCACTTTTCATTAAGACCGACCACTTCTAGCTCTGTCAAAATAATCACCTCGTATGTTTTTTATTGCTGTACATAAAATTATACCACCCATACTTTTTGATATTGAAATATCCTTGTAAATAAAAAGCACCTGCAAAGTTTATATCCTTTGCGGTGCATTCTTTTATTTTATTTCTATCTCTTCTTTATAAAGTTCATTGAACTCGTCATAAATTTCAAAGAATACTCTTTGCACCTTTATCGGCACTTCATCGCATTCATCCAGATCTATGGTTATTTCATAACTTTCATCGTTTTTTGAAATGTTTATATTGAGCATTGAACTCACACCATCTTCATAGTCCTTCGAGATTCCATCATCCAGAATATATGTAAAGCTCGCTTTTTTTGATATAAATGCTACCACGTAAAGTGTGGTTATATCTTTCTGGTCTGTATACTCCATCGGTTCATTCAAAACTATCATGGAATTTTCTTTTATAAAAAGAGGAATCCTGTCGATCGGGGCATCAATATAATAATCACCCGGTTCATACACCTGCAAATTTCTTTCCTCCCATTTTTTTGCTGTCCAGCCCAACCACCTGCATTGAGGAAGATGTACGTATCTGCCTGCAGCATTTGGAGTATAAACAGGTGCAACCATAAGAGAACGTCCATACATATACTGGTCCTCAATATCTTTGACTCTTTCGCCTTCAAAGTTCATACTGATTGACGTTATAAACGGTCTGAGATTCTCAACGCTTTCTATAAACTCTGAATATGCGTATGAAAGAAAAGCATACCGTAATCTTATGGTATCTTTCATATACTCCATAGATCTTTCATCAAAAGAGAATGGTTCCTGTTTTCTTGTTCCAAGAGCCGAATGATTTCTGAAAAGAGGAGTAAATGCACCTAACTGCGTCCACCTTATAAGAAGCTGTGAATCACTGTTGCAGCCAAATCCGCCCACATCCGCACCGGTATAAAAAAAGCCGCTCATGTTCAAAGACTGGAGCATTCTTATGTGAACAAGCATATGTTCCCACCAGCTCATATTGTCACCCATCCATATGGCTGTAAACCTGTGTGCGCCACTGTAACTGCTCCTGGTAAGCAGAAAGTATCTCTTACCCGGCATTATGTCTTCAAACCCATCAGCCGCAGCACGGCACATATTGAATCCATAAAGATTGTGAACATCATCATGACATACAACCTTTCCTTCATCGGTTTTCTGGTAAAAGCTTTTATAGTCGTCCCTGCTGTTGGACATTTTATTCATACGATCCCTCAGCGAGGCGCTTGCCCATCCTATATCCTCAATCTTCTGTCCCGAAAAGAACGTTTTTACATCATCAAGAATCTTCTTCATAGAGTTCTGTGAGTAGAAGATGGCAGGTTCGTTCATATCGTTCCAAAATCCTTCTATCCCTTGTTCAGTAAATACTTTATAGCTTTCGCCCCACCATTTTCTGACATCTGACCTTAGAAAATCCGGAAAAAATGTTAGTCCTGGCCATACGGCTCCCACAAAAGGTTTACCGTCTTTTTCAAAGCAAAAGTAATTATTAGCCATACCTTCTTCGAACTTATCGTAGCCTTTCTGCATTTTGACTCCGGGATCTATTATCGGAACAAGTCTGAAGCCTTTTCCCTTCATTTCTTTAACAAAACTTCCAAACTGTGGAAATTTTTCTTCATCAACCGTAAAGACCTTATAATCCTTCATGTAGTCTATGTCCATGTAAATGGCATCACAAGGAATTCCATATGTCCTAAACTTATCGGCTATAGAAGCTATAGTTGCACTGTCCGGATAGCTCCACCTGCACTGGTGAAATCCAAAAGCCCATCTTGGAGGAACATATGGCTTACCCGTGAGCATAAGATACTGTTTTATGATATCTAGCTTGTCAGAAGTATCAAAGATATACAGATCAAGATCTCTGCCGCTTACTTTTATTTCCAAGATATTGTATGAAGAAAATCCGATATCAAAAAGCATCTCTCCGGGAAAGTCTATAAAAAAGCCGAAAGACTTATCTTTGCCGTCAACAATAGCAAACGGATGAGAGCTGTAAAGACTTTCTTTTTCAGGGGTGTGGTTGGGATCATCCGTGGCATAAAGCCTATATGTTTTTCCTCTTTTATTGAGACCTCCCAGATTTTCCCCAAGTCCGAAAACTCTTTCATCATCATTCATTTTGTATTTCAATATGATGCTTTCTTTTTCCTGTATAAGTTCAAAGTGCCGGATACTCTGCTGGTCTTTAAAATCGAATCCTCTGTCATCAAGCACCGTTGCACCTGTTTTGAATGGATTTCCTATTCTGTAAACCGCAGTAAAATTTAGTATATCCGCTTTTTTAAACAACTCTTCCACCTCCGGTATTTTTGCGCTATATAAATTATACATTATTTCATATTGAAATTATTACTTGCAACGTATGCTAAATGCTTTTTGATCAAAACGCAATTACTCTCTGTGCAACATTTTCTATGAAGTATCTGTCATGCTCTATAAACAGTATCGTCGGTTCAAACTTGAGTATAGTCTGTTCAAGAAGCTCCCGGCTGGCAATATCAAGATAGTTCAGCGGCTCATCCCATAAAAGCAGAGATGATGGTTCGATAAGTGTGCGGCAAAGATCTATTTTTTTCCTTTCACCTTCGCTAAACTCCTGAAGAGGTTTTAAAAAGATATCGCCGCTTACGCCAAGTATTCCCATAACGTTTCTAAAAACGGTTTCATCCACACCGGTTCTGATAATATTATCCTTAAGATACCCCTGCTGCCACCTGGGCACCTGGTAAGACCGCATTATCCGTATATATTTGGGAAAAAATATTTCTCCAGAATAGTTATCTATCTCTCCGGTGATACAGTTAAACAGAGAAGTTTTTCCGCATCCGTTTCTGCCGGTTATGGCTATCCTTTCACCTTTTTTTACGCTGAGACTGAAATTTTTCAGTATTTCTTTTTCTCCTAGCTTTAGTGACAGATCGTAAATATCCAGTACGGCCGAAGGAGATTTTTCTTCTTTAAGGAGCTTTAGTTCATATAATTTTTCTGTGTCGGTCAGTAGTTCTTTCTTTTGCTCTATGTTTCTGCTTATTCTTTTCTCGAAGTTTACAGCCTGTTTTGCAAGCTTGGCTGATTTGGCACCTACAAAGCCCCTGTCTGTCATCGATGTGTCGGACTGACTGCCTTTGTACTTTTCTTTTTCTTTGGAGCCTGACAGTTGCCTGTAAAGTGATGATGCCCCCTGTAAAGATCTTATCTCACGGGTAAGTTTTTCATTCTGCTTTTCTTCCATCTTCAGCCTGTTGGTGAAGTTATACTCCCAATCGGAGTAGTTTCCCTGCATAACCTCAACCTGAGACTTATTTATGGTGATTATGTGATCAACGCACAAATCAAGGAAGTACCTGTCGTGAGATATCATCAGAAAACCGCTTTTGCTTTTCAGATACTCGCCAAGAATCTCTCTGCCTTTCATGTCCAGATGATTGGTCGGCTCGTCTATAAGAGCATATGAGCCCTTTTTTAGAAAAACTGAAATCAACAGGCTTCTTGTCTTTTCACCGCCGCTCAAGGTGCAAAAGGGCCGGTTGAGAATATCTGATCCTATTCCAATACTCTGCGCCTCTTTTAAAATTTCCGAATCAATCTCGTATCCTCCTGCAGCCTGATAGCTGTTCAGAACTTCCATGTACCGGAGTATTGATTTTTCATCGTTTTTTGAAAGCAGCTCCTCCATCTCTTTTTCCATAAGCTCATATGGGGCAACGGCATTCTTTATAACGCTAAAGGTGTCGGCATCAGGGTTAAAGTTCTGATAAGGAAAGTAAACACAATCAATATTGTTGATAATTCTACCCTTTTGAACATCCAATTTTTTCTGTATTATATTTAGCAAAGTCGTCTTTCCACGTCCGTTTCTACCGATAAGACCGGTCTTCCACATAGTGTCTATTCTGAGGTTTAGATCCTGAAAGATCATTTTATACGGTGTTTCATAAAAAAAAGTTATATTATCAATTATTATTTCTGCCATATCTTCCTCCATAAAAATAAAAAAACCGCAGGCAGCAAACCCGCGGTTTCCATTGTAATCATCTATAGATAATCCTTAAGACAAACAGTTCCACAAACCGGTAAGCTATCCTTGTTGATACGTATTATTAATTTTTCTGATAACGGTTTGGGAAATTTTCATTTTAACACTCCTAACATTTTTAGTATGTTGAATCTATTATAAAAAAGATATGGAACTTTTTTAATACACAACTATTGATTTTATGTTACTTTTTTGCTTTTTTGGGCTGTACTTCCTTTTTTTTCATTAAAACAGATATGTTGGCATTGGCATCTATATATCCTTCTATCTGAGAGGATTTGCATGACAGTATAGTGGTAACTCCCGGCCCGTGACCCATCTTCACGCAGTCTGAATGAACCACCACTCCGATTGATACGGCTCCCTTAAGGTATCCTCTTCCGAATGTATTATCGCAATCCTCCAGAAGAACCAAATCACCAAATCGGAGTTTATCCAGTCCAAGTCTTTCCACCTCTTTCCTATCAGCGGTCATTATATCGTAATCTCCGCTGTATGCTGACAAAGACCCAATACCAGATCCCATAAGATATGCTGGAATTTTTGCTGTGACAGGTACATATATCTTGGACTCTTTTTCTTTTATTTCTATCTTATCAAAAAGTACCGGATCTATGTTCATCACAGCTATATCCGGATAGTCCAGAAGCTTGAGACCCTGTCCGTATGCTTTTATAAGTATTTGGTCATTGACAGCCATTTTTTCCAGATCGTCACGGTCAAAATCAACAAGTACATGTTCTATTCCGCCATGAGTACCCGTTACATAACCGATGGCACCTTTAGCATCACCGCTTACAACTCTTGCATAGTTTCCGATACATGCAAGCATCATAAGGGCATCAGATTCATTTTTATCTTCATTTCTTATGGACACTCCCGGCTCAATATGGTCGCCGCTCAGACCAAAAGCACAGTCTCCAACCTTCACATTATATGATATGCCTCCTGTTGCGGGAAGCATCATTGGAAAACCTTCATGACTCACCCTGTAGTTTCCGCCTGTGGGATGATGTATCTTACCCTGAACCGACACCATTACTACCTTTTCTTTGTTTGTTTTTAACATAATTAATCCTCCGCAATATATAAAATATTATAGTTTCAGACCGAAGAACACCGAAACAATTTTAGGATCAAACTGAGTTCCGGAATTTTTAAAAATTTCTTCGCGCGCCTGCTCAGCACTTAAAGGTGCTCTGTAGGGCCTTAGACTTATAATGGCATCGTAGGCATCAGCAACCGATATTATCCTGGAAAAAAGAGGAATCTCCTCGCCCTTAAGTCCTTTAGGGTAACCTTTTCCGTCAAATCGTTCATGATGATAGCGTACGATCTCCGCGATCTGCTTAAGCTCTTCCTGTTTTTTAAGAAATATGTATCCGTACTCGGGATGCTTTTTTATTTCTTCATACTCTGCATCCGTAAGATTGGAAGGTTTATTCAGAATAGCTTGCGGTATAAGTATCTTACCTATATCATGTACAAGCCCTGCCCAATAAACCATCAAAACGTCCTGTCTGTTCATGTCCATTGCTCTGGCTATCTTTACAGCTATATCGGCTACGTTGTTTGAATGGCCTTTGGTATAGACATCATGAACCTCCAGTATATTTATCATGGTCATGATTATATCTTTCTGCATTCTTCCTTTAAGATCTGTATAGCGGTTATACGTAAGAAACGCTGACGCAGTCACGGAAAAGACCTTCATCGCTTTAACAGAGTCCTGAGAAAAATCTTTTGTACTGTCTTTAGCAATATCAAGTATAAAATTTCCGACAGCCTTATTATCTGCATATATGGTTATTATCATGCGCTTTTTACACGGTTCTATCGCCTCAAGGGATTTGCGTGCTTTTTCTTCATCGAAGAACTTGTATGCCGACTGGGGATCAACTATCATCACATCTTCGGTTTCAAGAAGATCAGATGCGGTATACCCTACACTCTGAAGTTTTTCAATACTATGTCCCCTGCTGGCTATGAAACATATATCATCAGCCCTTACCAGACATAAAAGACCGTAATCGGCTTCTGTAACTATATCAAAAAGCCTGTTGAATATGTATGTGAAATAATCTTTTTCCGATTCGCCAATCCTGTTTATCGTACCTGTTATTACTTCAAGAAGAACTTCAAGCTTGGTCGAAAGATCATGAATATCGTTGTACGACTGTTCTATTTCTTCATTCATAGCTATAAGTTCTTCATTAACAGCACTCATGCTTTCATTTTGGGCATACTTCTTGACAAGAAACATGAAAGAAAGCTCCAGTATAAAAGCAACGACTACGGAAAGCACAGCAAATAAAACCATTCCTCCTGCAACATATCTGGCATTTTCCAAAGCTTCCTTTTCACTTATTACAGTATAAAAAATCCATTTAAGCTCCGGAATCTTTTCATAATAAGCAATTCTGGTGTTGCTTTTCTCACCGTAGGTTATAAAGCCGGATATATCCGTGGATTGTTCCAGTATCTTTTTGTAAAAAGTGTATGCTCCGATTTTATCGGCCTGCGTATGAAGTACAGTCATCCCGTCGTGTAAAATAGCAAAAGAGTAGTCAGTTTCATAGTTTTTATCAGACTCGACAAGCTTTATCAGCTCATTCATTACAAAATCTATCCCTATAACTCCCAAAAGCTTTCCTTCATTGTTGTATACAGCTCTGGCCACCGAAATTATATTTTGCTGATTATATATATCCTCATAGGGATCTGTCATTATAGATGTTCCGGGGTTACGGACAGCCTTTTCGTACCATAACCTTTCCCTGTGATCATAATCATCAGGCAGGTTAATCTTTGGATAGGATATGAAACTTCCGTCAGCAGCCCCAAAATATAAAAGATTAAGTCCTGAAAATGTTTCAATAACATTCTTAAATCTTAACTCCACTTCAAGGCTTTCAGTCTCAGAAAGATCTGTTTTAAAGCAACTCTCCCTGCTCAACATATCGCTGAGATCCAAAAACTTCTGAATAAAGATTTTGACGGAAGTAATCTTATCAGTATTGCTTATCTGCAGATAGTGCTGGATATTTTTCAACTGTGAATCATATGTACTTTTCGAGATTTTATACGAAAAAAACAGTACAGGAATAAGGCCTATAATAACAAATATAGGCAGGAGTCTTTTATACCATAAAATTTTTTTCAGCATACTTTTCAGGCTTGCATACTCATCAGTTCTGTTATATTTAAAAATACAATGAGCCTGTTGTTTATTTTTATGACTCCCTTTGACTTATCCCTATATATTTCATTCTTTGAAGATATATTTTCAAGAGTGTTTTGGTCAACAGAAAGAACATTTTTTACTTCGTCGACAAAAATACCTATCTCTTCTTCATTTATTTTTAGTATCAGTATATTTGAGAACTTATGCTCCTGTCCGAGCGAAACATTAAGTATCTTTGTTATATCAACAACGGGAACTATCCTTCCTCTGAGATTTATAAGCCCTTCTATGAATTTTTTTGAGTTGGGAACAGGTCTTATCTCTACCATGTCGTATACTATTTCAACATACTCCACTTCAACCGCAAACTCCTGATTGCTAATCTCAAAAGACAATACATCAACCATTTCTGCATCTCCTTTCATGAAAGTGCTCCCAGGTCCAATATGAGTGCTATCGATCCATCTCCAAGTATTGCTCCGCCGTTGAATATATCAACATCGCTTAGAAGCTTTCCCAGAGGTTTTATGACTATATCGTCCTGCCCTAAAAGCGCATCTACGATTATTCCGTATTTTTTATCTCCAAACTTTACAATTACTATATTCCTGTTCTCATCATACCCGGAATCTTCCTCACCAAAAATCTTATGAGGTCTGACAATAGGTATTACTTCCCCTCTGAGCATAAAAACTTCTCTGTCCTGGACAAACTTTATATCGCCTTTTACAAGCTTTTGTGTAGTATTTATATTTTCTATCGGAACAGCATATACATACTTTCCGATATTGACAAGCAGCGCCCTCATTATCGAAAGTGTCAGAGGCAGACGTATGTTGAACTTCATCCACATACTCTTCTGGCTTTCAGTGCTGAGACTGCCTTTAAGATTTTCTATTTTCTGCCTGGGACCGTTTATTTCTTGCGGAATCAAACCCCTTCCGTCGCTCTGTATGCTTATAACCACACCGTTACCCTCATACTTGGCACTAAGCTTTATTGAACATTTTTTGTTCTTGCCTTTGGTGATTCTTTCATTGGGGTCCTCAAGATCCTGAACACTGAGGTTTAATAGTTCCAGTATAGGCTCACTTATCTCTTCGGATACTGTTCTGTCAAGCTCGGTTTCTGTTCCCTGCATTATGAAATCTATTTCCTTTGCGCTTTGTTTTTCCAAATCTCTCATTATCCGTGGGAACTTACTGAATACAGTTTCAACGTTTATCATCCTTACCTTCATAACCACATTCTGAAGATCCAAAGTAATTCTGGAAAGTTGGGAAAGACTTTCGTCAACTTCCTTTATGTTGTACTTTTTTAAAGTGTCGAGTATCCTGCTTTTGGCTATAACAAGTTCAGCCATCAGATTCATGAGCTCGTCCAATTTTGCGGTATCTACTCTTATGGAATCTTTTTCATTCATAAGCTTCCTCCTCTTCAACTTTAACTTTAACTTTCTTCAGAATCCGTTTCATCAAATTAACATTAGCACTTATATTATATCACTATTATTATAATAATTTGAACTTTTTAATCTGATCATCCAATGATTTTGCCAGTCCGTTCAGTTCAGCGCTCATTTCGCTTATATCATGAGACATCTGCATCTGACGGTTTATATCGTTAACAGCATTGGTTATATGATCTTTTATATTGTTCACCATAGTACCAGCTCCTGTCATAGCTCCGGCCATTTCCTCTGTAGAAGCGCTTTCCTCCTGAGCATTGGCACTAAGAGTCTCTGTCATCTGCGATACTCTCTGGATCTGATTCATTATACTTGTAAACTTCTCATCAATTCCTTTTGCAGACACGTTTATATTTTTTATTATTTCAACTGTCTCGGCAGTGACCCCATCCGCCTGTCTGCTCATACTCTGAATTTCTCCAAGAATCTCAGATATATTCTGAGTAGCCTTTTTACTTTCCTCTGCAAGCTTTCTTATCTCATCGGCAACAACCGCAAAACCCTTTCCGGCTTCTCCGGCTCTGGCAGCTTCAATTGCAGCATTTAAAGCCAAAAGATTGGTCTGCTCTGTGATTGAGTTTATGCTCTGAAGGATTTTACCAACATTTTCACTGCGCTGAGCTAAATCCATAACCGTTTTGCTGGTAGCATTTGCTTTTTCCACAGCATTTTCTATGGTCAGAAGAATCTCCTCAATTGACTTTTTACCTGTCTCGGCAGAACCATTAACCTCGATTGCACTGCTAGCAACTTCTTGTGTGGATTTTGATATATTCTGTGCACTTGATGCTATTTCCTCAACACTTGCCGTTATCTCTTCTATTGAGCTTGCTGTAGACTGAGTTTCATTGTCTATGCCCGTTGATTTCTCGTAAAGATTTTTGCCTGTCTGACTTGACTCTTCGGCGTTTTTAGAAAGAAGAGAGGCCGTCTTACTTATAGTGACTGATGCTTTTTCAATGTTTTTCATGGAGATATTCAAAGAGTCAGCCATATTGTTCAGTGAACCCGCTATTACTCCGACTTCATCCTTTGATCTTACCTTAAACTTAACTGTAAGGTCACCCTTTCCAAACTTTTCTATCTCCGATGAAAGTGCAACAAGTGGTTTGGAAATCGATGTTGATACTAAGAAAATTATAAAAGCGACTATTACTACTGCGGCTAAGGCTATAACAATTATTATCATCAAAAGACGGTTTATTGATTCCAAAACCTTATTTATAGGCACAACAATTCCGAACGACCAGTACTGTCCGGTATCTCCAATCTTCATAGGAGTAAATATGTAATAGGAATCAGAGTTAAGAAAGCTTGAATGCTCCTGAATATGAAAGGCTACTCCGTTTTTGATATTGCTCAATACTTTTTCGGCTGTGCTTTCACCCTTTCCGGAAAAAGTATCCACATCCTTAAGATTCTTTCCTATTTTCTGCACATTATTACTGGCAACATAGTTCCCCATGGAAGTAAACATCCTTGCATAACCTGTTTCATAAGGTTTTATGTTTTCAACAACAGACTGAAAAGAGTCTAAAGAAAAATCAACTCCGACTGCTCCCAGGAACCTGCCGTCCACTATTATCGGAACTGTATAGGTAGTAATAAGCATGTCCCTACCGTTTACATTATAGTAGTATGGCTCCAGTATAACTTCTTTGCGTGATGTTTTGGCAAGCGTATAATATTCTGATACATCATAATCCATACATGCTTCAAGACTTAAAGAGCCGCTTGCTCTGTTATAGTATGGTACAAACCTTCCGGTGGAATCATGCCCGGGCTTGTTTATATACTGAGAGTCTTTTCCGTCAAACGCATCTTTTTCCCAGACCGTCCATACTCCCAGAAGAAAGTCATTACCCTGAGCTGCTGCTTTTAAAACCATTAGAGCATCGTTTCTATCCTGTATCTTCTGTTGAATCATCTCTTTAAAAATCAAAGAAATCATACCTGCAGTTTTCGCCTGAGAATTTACCGTATCCAGTATTTCTTCTCCTGAAGTTTTAGACATCTCATAACTTTTAGCAAGAGCTTCATCCATAATTATAGCTCTTGCAGTAAAAGATACAATTATCGTATTGGCTGCAAAAAGAATCACAACGGTTGTTATTATCCAAAGCAGAAGTTTCGTCCTAAACGATCTTCTCATAAAGCTGCACCTCCAAGATAGAATATGTCCTATAATAATTTTAACTCAAAAAAAGTTTTTTGTCACTAAGATGTTTATTATGTTAATAAAAATTTTTTATATGTTTAATATTCGTAAAGTTTTCCAGGATTCATTATATTATTCGGATCAAATGATTTCTTAATTTTCAGCATACTTTCTATCTGATCTTTCTTAGTCATTAAAAGAAGGTCTTTTTTTACAAATCCGATGCCGTGTTCACCGCTTACAGCACCTCCAAGCTCACATGCCTTAATGGCAATCTCAGAAAGAATTTTTTCTGATACTTCCCTCCATTGCTCACAACTGCTGCCGTTATTAAGAGGAGCGGGATGAAGGTTACCGTCTGCCGCATGACCAGCAACCGGTATATCTGCTCCGTACTTTCTGCCTACCGCTTTTATATACTCAACCATAGCAGGAATTTCAGATATAGGAACTACCACATCGCCCGTCGGAACATTAGGATCAATAGCTTTAAGGCTCTCAAGCCAATTTCTTCGTATACGCCATATTTTTTCAGAGTTATTTCTATTATCGGCAATATAAACGTCCAATGCTCCCATATCAAGAAAAAGTTTTCCGGCTTTTTCATAAAGTGATTCGGCCTGTTCTGAACTTTCAGCTTCAAACTGTACTATCATGTATGCCTCTGCTTCCTGCATAAACGGAAGTTCCATGTTGTTATATGAACAGCTGTACTTAACAGAAGTGCTGTCAAGAAACTCAACCGCACTGGGCAGTACCGATGAGGTCCTTATCACAGGTTCTATTGCTGATATTGCCTTGGCTAAACTTCCAAAAGGGACCATCAGATCAACCGTCATGCCCGGAAGGGGAACAAGATTAAGGAAAATTTTTGTTATGACTCCTAAGGTTCCCTCTGATCCTATAAAAAGATGAACCATATCGTATCCGCTTGAGTCTTTCCGTCTTTTCCCACCGTACTGAACTATGCTACCGTCTGGCAGAACTACTTCCAGACCCAGAACATGATGGGAAGTATTTCCATACTTTATTACCTTGCTTCCTCCTGCGTTGGTTGCTACGTTCCCGCCTATAAAGCTGGAATGGACACTCATTGGATATCCTGCATAATAAAGCCCTTTTTCCTGGGCCTTTTTGCACAGATCATTAGTCACTACTCCCGGTTCTACAACGGCCACCATATTTTGGGTATCAATCTCCAAAATTTTGTTCATTCTCTCAAGACTAAGAACAATGCCGCCGTACAGCGGAACACATGCGCCTGCAAGTCCGCTTCCGGCTCCTCTGGGAGTTATCGGGATATTCTGTGACGCTGCAAATCTTACAATCTGTGAAACCTGTTCGGACGAACAAGGTTTTACTACCGCCTGGGGCATATGTGCATAGAAGCTTCCGCCCGCCTCATCGTGACTATAGGCCTGCAGTGCTGAAAGATCTTCATATATGACTGCATTGTCTGTACATATATCTCTGAGTTTTCTTATGTTTTCTGATGTGATTTTATTGTATTCTTTCATTTTTTATCATCGCTCCTGTTTCTTGAAGTTTTTTAACAAGCTTTTCCAACACTTCGTTACAGTCACCTATGATGGAAAGATCCGAAATATTGAATATATTGCTGTCCGGATCTTTATTTACAGAAATTACATACTCTGCACCGGAAATACCTGCAATATGTTGAACCGCTCCGGAGATACCAAATGCAAAATATACTTTTGGACTCACCGTTTTTCCGGAAAGTCCTATCTGATGTGGATAAGTAACCCATCCCATGTCAACTGCAGCTCTTGAAGCACCGACTCCTCCGCCCAGAAGAGCTGCCAGCTCATATAATCGGGAAAATTTTTTTTCGTCCTTCATACCCCTGCCTCCCCCGACAATTACTTCTGCCTGGTTTAAAGCAATCTCTGAACTTTCATCCTGCCTAAATCCTACATACTCATAGCAGCTTGCAAAAAACTCTTCTCCCACAATCTCCTCAACTATCTCTCTGGCTGATCCTTTATGTTTAAGCGGTTTTTTTGCCATAGGCCTTACCGTAGCCATCTGAGGCAGTGTATAAGGTGTTTTTATTGTAGCCATTACATTCCCACCAATTGCAGGTCTGGTCTGCATGAGCAAACCGGTCTCATCTTCTATGGAAAGCTCCGTGCAGTCGGCTGTAAGGCCTGTTCTAAGCTTAGAGGCAATCATAGGCATAAGGGTTTTGCCAAAAGTATCCGCAGGGGCAATAACTACATGCGGAGAGTATTTTTTTATCATATGGCATGAAATCTTCATATATATATCGGGAATAAAGTTTTCTAGCCTTTTATCCTGTACTGTATACACCTTATCCGCTCCGTATAAAAACAGCTTATCTACTTCATCATTTTGAATTTTAGAACTTATAAACACCGAACAAAGCGATGAGCCCAGAGAATCGGCCAATGATCTTCCCCACGTGAGCAGCTCGAATGAAGTTTCGGTCAGCCTGCCGTTAATTACCCTGGCAAAGGTCCATATATCTTTACTCATATTATTCCTCCTATAAAATATTCTTTACTTTTAAAAAATCTAATATCTTCTGCGCTGATTTTTCAGGATTGATATCCGAAAATACTTCTCCGTTCCTTGTCAGCTTGGGATAAAATACTTTGCTCACTCTTGTCGGAGATCCTTCCAGCCCACAATCGGTTTTATCAACTCCTATATCCTGTGCTGTCATTATCTTTATGGATAAAGATTTTGCTTTCATCATCCCGTAATAATCAGGAATCCACGGCTCATTTATTTCTTTGACAACACTTATGAGAACCGGAGCTGACACTCTGAGAAGTTCATAGCCGCCTTCCACTGATCTGGTTGCAAGTATTTTTCCATCTTCTTCAATTTTGACTTCCGAAACAAAGGTCAAAACCGGAATATCCAGCTGAACAGCCACACACGGTCCTACCTGTCCTGTTTCTCCGTCGGTAGCTCTTTCACCTGCAAATATAATGTCAAAGCCTCCCAACTTTTGCAGACCTTTGGCCAGTACATGCGCCGTAGCCCATGTATCTGAACCGGCAAAAGCCCTGTCTGAAAACAGAACACCTTCATCGCAGCCCATTGCAACTGCCTGGCGTACGATAGCCTGAGCGGCCGGTATCCCCATGCTTACAGCCGTCACTGTGCTCTGAGGAAAGATTTTCTTTATTCTTACCGCCTGCTCAACAGCATAAGTATCTAAAGGATTCAACTCTGACTGCAGATTATCTCTCTGCATAACTCCGGTAACAGGATCTATTTTTATATTATCTGTTGCCGGAACCTGTTTTACAAGAACAGCCATCTTCATTTATTAACACCGCCTTCAGTCAGGAATTATAAAAACTTATATTTTAAATCATTTTTTAAAGATAGTATAGTATCATTATATATTAGAATTGAAAAAAGAGCTATTTTTTCGGAGGTATGATGTGGACAGAGAAGATGTTATAAACAGAATAATACAGGAAAAGGGAACTGATGCAATTCCCGTTCTTATTGAGCAGCTTGAAAGTGCTGACCCTCAGGTAAGCGATATTGCAGATGAAGCGCTTATGCACCTTGCTTATGAAGGCAAGGACATAATTTTGAATCATTTTAAGGAAAGATTTTCTCTTAAGAAGAGAGATGACGTAACTCTGCTTTATCTGGCACAAATCCTTGCCCATGTAAGGTCATCCGAAATTGTTCCTTATATCCAGAAGATGTTTGATATGTTTTCCGATGAACGGGCAGCCCCCTTGCTCATTGAATGCCTGTTGAAAATCACCGGGGATAAGAAGTATCTTGACATGCTTTATGCATACTCACAGGATATAGAGTTTGAAGAGATAATTATCATGGCTCTGGGAGATTTTCCCTCTAAAGACTCTTTAGATAAGCTTATGGAGCTTTACGAACTTTCCAGCGATAAATCGATTAAATCTCTTATTCTTGAAAGTACTTTAAAGATATTATTCTCAGATTTTGAACTGGTTTCTTATGTAAACCAAAGAAACCCGGAAATATCGGAAAAATTGCAATGGGCACTTAAAAATACTAATTTCTAGGAGACTCTCATGGAAAATTTTTTTGAAGATCTTTATCTCAATGGCTGTGAAATCAAAAAAAACGAGCCTATGAAAAACCATACCTACTTCAGAATCGGCGGCACAACCCAGGCCATGTTCCTTCCCAAAAGTACCGAGGCTATGGTTTATACCTGCAAAAAACTTTTAATGGAAGGAAAAAGCTTCAGGATTATGGGATACGGTGCCAATCTTATCGTATCAGACAGTGAGCTGGACTTTTTTGTTATCTGCACAAAGTATCTTTCAGATATAACCATATGTGGAACAAGCGTTACTGTTCAGTGCGGAGTCCCGACAGCAAGACTTTCTTATATAGCGGCGGAAAACGGTCTTTCAGGGCTGGAGTTTGCCAGCGGAATTCCCGGCTCTGTCGGCGGAGCTGTCTTTATGAATGCCGGTGCCTATGACGGAGAGTTTAAAAGTATCGTAAGGACCTCTTCCGTCTTTGACAAAAAAAATATGGAAGTGATCTCTCTTAATGCAGATCAGATGGATTTTGGCTATAGACACAGCATCTTCCAACAAGGCAGATATGTATGTCTTGAAGCTACCTTGGAACTTTCACAAGCTCAAAGAGATGAAGTTATCGGGAAAACCAAGGAACTTCTTGAAAAAAGGTGGAAAAAACAACCTCTTGACCTGCCTTCTGCCGGAAGTTTTTTTAAAAGGCCAAGAAATGATTTTTTTGTAGGAACAGCCATTGAGAACCTCGGCATGAAAGGATTGAGAGTCGGAGGAGCAGAAATATCCAAAAAACATGCGGGATTTATAGTTAATGCAGCCAACGCTACTTTTGACGATGTGATAAAACTTTCGGAAGTGGTTAAAACTAGAATAAAAGAAGCTTATAATGTAGACCTTGAAACAGAACCGGAAATATGGAAATAAAAAAAACCGTGCCTTAAAGTTTAACTTTAAGGCACGGTGATTTTATTATCAGAAGCTTAACTCTGCACCAAGATCAATTCTGCTGCCAAATACCGGGTTGTTTCCATCAAGCTTGTCAAGAAATGTAACATAACTTACATTAAGGCCTTGAACCACGCTGTAGGAAATTCCGTATTCAAACTCTGTATTGGCGCTGAAAATATTCTGAATCATATCTACAATGTGCTCATTTCCCTTGAAAGATCTGGAGTACTTACCGTAAGCTGTAAAAGGATATCCCTCAAATGGGCTTACTGCTGCAAGTGTTCCGTAAATCTTTTCATTGGAAATCTGAACCTTGGATATGTCAAAGTTTTCACCTATTTCCAGATCATACGAGTATCTTACGTTTGCTGTTATAACTTCTGGAATTGTGAACGCCACATCGTATATTCCGCCAAGTCTTTCTTTATCTGCAGCGATAAGGGCATTGTAGTTGGTGCTTCCCTTTTCATAATTGCCGTCAATATAGCCCATAACATAATTTTTGCTCATGTATGCAACCGGGAAAAGTCTCATTTCAAAGAAGTTTAAATCAAGTCCTGCTCCGGCAGCAACTCCATAACCGGTCGTATTTACAGATGTATTGCTGTTTGAGGTCATTATGTATCCGCCTTCTACTCCCAAAGCAAGTCCGAAAAGATCAAAGTATGCATTGGCTGAAGCAACGATATCTTTATTGTTTGAACTTCCAAGATAGTTGGTGGCTCCAAGTGCTGAAACCTTAATAAGACCAAGCGGTATTTGAGCATCTGCATATGCTAAACTTGCAGACTGAACCAGTTTGAAAGGAACCCATGATCCTATTTCAAACGGAGCATGTGCTTTTATATTAAATCCGTTCTTTTCACCGAGCCTTGCATCAAAAGCCTTGGCAAGAGGAACATTATACCTGTACATGACCGTACCCAAACCGAATGTTTGATTCGGCATAAGACCGTATCTTCCGCCAACAAGCCCAAAATCAAGTTCAAGAAAATTGAGGTTTAATGCATTTAAAAGACTGTTACTTGCCTCAGGAGATATCCCGGGATATCCATAGTAAAACTTGCCGCCTATCTCGGTCTGATAAGCATTGAACCCGATCCCGAGTTTCATAAAATCCAGATCAACTATAGGAGTTATACTATACACAAGATATTTGTTTCCGGTTGCATCTTTAAAAGTTGAAAAATATGGGTTAATCGATAATCCGGCTCCCAAAACACTTACTGCGATAACGATAAGAGTGGTAACGCTTAAAAGTATCTTCTTCATTTTATTACCTCCTTGAAAGACTTATACCTTATATATTGATGCAAAAATTAATCGAAGCCGATATAAATATTACAACTCTTTTAGCCTGTCAGCGCGTATGCTTCAAATCAATTATAGCACACACGACATTTTAATAATATATTTTCAAACCATTCTTACTACGTAATATCTATAAAAAGATACATTTCACTCTTTTTTCTTATTATTTTAAATAAAAACCTTTATAAAAATTATTTAAGCAACTTAAGCTCATAAGCAGCTTTCTCAGGAGGAATGGAGTTTATATTATATCCGGTACCCCACTCAAACCCCGCCAGATTATAGAGCCTTGGAATTATTTCAAAGTACCAGTGGTAATATCTTTGAGTTTCATAACAAAAAGGCGACGTATGAAGAACCAGATTAAATGGGAAATCTCCCAGCAGCCTATAGAGAAGTTCAAACGAACCTTTTAAAGCATATGAAAGATTTCTTACACTCTGGCCATCATCCCTTAGGCAAAGAAAGGAATCAGAATGGTTCCTCGGCATTATCCATGTTTCATAAGGAAACCGTGATGCAAAAGGTTCAAAAGCAATAAATCCCGGATTCTGAAATATTATTCTCTCTCCTTCCGACTCTTCCTGTGTAAGGATGTCGCAGAAGACACATTTTTTATTATCTTTATAGTACCTCTCTGCTCCTTTTAACTCATAACTGGTTGAAACAGGAACTGTAGGCGTTGCAACAATCTGCGAATGGGGATGATCGATGGTAGCTCCAGCCTGTCTGCCGTAATTTTTAAATATCTGTATATACTTGATATTCTTGTCACAACTTATTTCTATGCTTCTTTGAATATATGCCGTTATTATTTCATCAAGCTTTTGCGGTTTCATGCTCCATATTTTTTCTTCATGATCTGGACTTTCTATAACTACTTCATGATATCCATAACCCTGAGAGCTTACATAAACTCCCCTTGTTTTCTCAACGAACGGTTCCTGGACTGTCAATGCCGGATACTTGTTATCAACAACTCTTAATGTCCATCTGCCGTCTTTTTCATATACAAGCCTACTCCCGGGCGTTTCTTCTTCCATTCCCGGCTCAAAGGGACAGTGGTCATCATTACTTTTCTGTGCAACTACTTTTTTGCCCGCTCCCGGTCTCAAGGCTCTGTCTTGGGCAATTATCACCCATCTGTCAGAAACGGGATCTTTCCTCATCTGCTGCAACATTACCACTTCTTTTTCGCCGAAACGGCAATTTTGTAAAGCTCTTTATACTGGCGTGCAGTATTTTCATAAGAAAAGTCCTGGCTCATACAGTTTTCAAATATTCTTTCCCAATCATCGCGGCTGTTGCTGTATGTATAAAGAGCTTTAGCCACCGACATAAGAAGCCTACATGCCTCATAATCGTAAAACCCAAAACCTGTTCCCAGCTTGGTCGTAGGATAATACTCCCTCACAGTATCAGCCAATCCTCCGGTATAGCGAACCACCGGAACAGTACCGTACCTCATGGCATACATCTGTCCAAGACCGCACGGCTCATATCTTGAAGGCATAAGAAATATATCCGACCCTGCATATATCTGCTGGGCTAAAAGACCATCAAACTTTATGTTGGCAGAAAACCGCCCTTTATATTTTTCTTCATAATTTTTGAAAATACTCTCGTAATTGGGATCTCCCCGTCCAAGTATGACAAACTGAACATCGAAAAGCATCAGATAGTCCATTATCTCATTTATAATATCCAATCCTTTCTGCTCATAGAGTCTTCCCACAAAAGATATCACCGGAACGTTTGGATTGATGTTTAATCCCAAATCTTTTTGAAGTCTTGCTTTATTCTCCATTTTACTTTTATAGTCCGTTATCGGTTTGTAAATATTTCTGTTCTGCTTAGGATCGTATATCTCATAATCAATCCCGTTTGTTATCCCAAAAAGTTTATCTGAGCGTATTCTTAAAACACCATCCATGCCAAGCCCGTACTCCTCGGTCTGAATCTCCTCGGCATAGGTTTTACTCACAGTGTTTATTATATCCGAAAATATTATTCCACCCTTGAGAAAGTTGACACTGCCATAAAACTCCAAGGCATCTATGTTGAAAAGATACGACGGAAGTCCGGCATCAGTTATGCTCTGACTTGTAAACTCTCCTTTGAACCCAAGATTGTGAATAGTCAAAACAGTGGCGATTTTATTAAGCACGGGATCATCACGGTACTTGGTCTTAAGATAAACAGATATAAGCGACGTCTGCCAGTCGTTTACATTGACCACTCCGGTCTGAGGTTCTATTTCTTTTATGAGAGTTATGGAGGCATCGCAGAAAAAAGAACTCTGATAGGCAAGATCTTTGTATCCGTAGATTTCTTCCGTTCCGAAGAGGGAATCGTTTTTTATGAGATATATCTTAAGGTCTGTATCAGGCATAGCTGTTTCATATACATCAAAGGTTCCAGAAAAAGTATGGGACTGGGTTTTCATGCCAGACTTTATTTTTTCTATCTTCCATGTTTCGCAGTTCTTTTCTATTGCTTTATGAAAAGGCATAATTACATATATTTCCTCACCTAGTTTTTTTATGTACTTTGGCAGGGCACCGGCTACGTCAGCTAAACCCCCTACCTTTACCAGAGGAGCCACTTCAAAAGAAACATAAGCAATCTTCATCCGCTTTCCACCTCCTGCTAATAATTTCCCCCGTCCTCTTCAAAAATGCCATCATATTCAATTGAGTTAGCTTCGAGAAGATCAGACACAGCATTAACATCTTTCATGCCTACTTTAAGTGTAACAGACCTTTTTCCGTTATTTACCTCCGAAGTTAAAAGAGA
>ENA-UOWE01001929-UOWE01001929.1-activated-sludge-metagenome-genome-assembly--contig:-NODE-1929-length-24011-cov-6.368759_pt1 | contig 24011 bp, 16 predicted proteins | sample MGYA00249841_ERZ761562 | MGnify/ENA primary metagenome ERZ761562 (study PRJEB28883, sample SAMN05720200) | activated sludge metagenome | isolation source: Anaerobic digester | place: Japan... | reverse complement strand
AGGGGAATAATGATATATTTTAGAAAAAAGCAGAAAGTAAAAAAAAGTGAAAATATTTTGATTTATCAAAAAACTGTTATAAATTTGGACAAATTTAAACATAGTATTATGAAAAAGTTAGCTGTAATTCTTTTCGTATTTGTGGCTTTTAGCATGACTTATGCTCAAAAAAGCATTGATTTATCAATAAAAACGACAGATGGTAATTTATTTAAAAAAGATGCGGATATTTATACCATGCCTACCATCAAGATTATAGGCTTATCTACCGATGCTGAATATAATAAGTTAGAAAAGCAAATAAAAGGCAATGATTACGTTGCAAAATTTCAATATTTAGACAATGCCGAACAAGATGGAGCTCGTAAAGCACTTTTATGTTTTAAAGGTAATGACGAAAAAACAATTGTTGATTTTTTCAAATCCATTTCGGTAAACAATATTATAATAAACGATAAATCATTTTCAGTTAATAATATAGACGAATTAAAAGCCTACGTTAAGGATATTAAAGTTAAGAACAAAGAACGTAGTGCAAATGTAAAGAAGAGAGTTTCTGACGCAAACGAATAATCGCTGCAAGAAATATGAAATGGGCATTAAAATGCTCCCTTTTTTTGGGAGCATTCGTGTTATTTATTAATATTCAACCAACTTTTTCGCAGCAAAAATCATTTAGTAAATTACAAATTTATTTTTTTACTCAAGAAGATAATACCATTTTAACAGTTAATGAAGATGGTACCAAAAATATGACGTTTCAAGTAAAAGGGTTGAAAGACGATGATGATGCATCGCAATTTATTTCCACACTGAAACTTTATAAAGGAATTATAGATATTCGTATTTCCAAACCATTGTCAAATGAGTTTAGACAAGTAACAGCGCTTTGTCATCGGGGTTATACACTCAACAATGTTAACGTTGTTTTTGGCGAAGTTTTTAATATAAACGAAGTTTTTGTTAACGGGCAAAGAATCGAAATAAATAAATTAGAACAAACATATCAATAAACCTAAAACTATAAATTATGGGAAAAGGAGATAAAAAATCACGCAAAGGAAAAATTGCACGAGGAACCTATGGCGTTCGCCGTCCAAGAAAAACCGAAAAAAAATATATTCCAACTTCAAAACCGGTTTCTAAGGTTAAAGAAGTAGAAAAAACCGTTTCTGAAGAGTTAGTTGAAAAAAAAGCAAAACCGGAAAAAACCGTTAAAGCTGAAAAAAAAGAAAAATCAACCGAAAAAAAAGCAAGTCCTAAAAAGACTACCAAAAAAGAAAACAAGGAATAAGCTAGGGTTTGTTTATAGCTAAAACTTTAAATTCTGTTCTTCGGTTTAATGCTCTGCCTTCAGCAGTGTTATTGTCGGCAAGAGGTTTGCTGTAGGCATAGCCTGCATATTTCAACCGTTCAGCCTTGATTCCATGTTGAATTAAATACTCGTAAACGGTTTTAGCTCTATTAGTTGATAATGATTTGTTGTGTTCTAATCCTCCCACATTATCCGTATGACCGCTAATTTCGATGCACAAACCCGGATTTTTTTGAAGCAGGTTAATTAGTTTTTTCAATTCTATTTCTGATTCCTTTTTCAGTTGGAATTTATCTGTTTCATAAAAAATATTTTTCAATACCACTACAGAGCCGGGTTCAATGGGTTGCAAGGGGACGTCAATAATATATGACTTGTCCACTTTTTTAACTTTCTCGAGTGTAAAATTTTCACTATAAAATAAGTAGCCTTGAGCACTCACATTCATGGCATAATTGCTCTTTAGAGGTATGCAGGCAATATATGTGCCTTGAGGCATTATAGTTGGAGCTTTGTAAATAGTTTGGTCTTTTACCAAATCAATTATTTCAACTGTAGCCAAGAGTGGTTCTTTTGTTTTAATATCATAAACTTTACCTTTAACATATGTTACCGGATTGGGTTGTGCTTCGGGATAGAGCTCAAAAGTATAAAGGTCCCAATCTTGTGAACCTTTTCGGTTGGACGAGAAGAAAGCGTATTGTCCACTACCGTTTACGATTAAACCAAAATCGTCGTATGAAGTATTAATTGGATAACCCAAATTTTTTGGAGTAGTCCAGGTACTGTCATCTTTCATTCGCGAAAAGAAAATATCTTGTCCTCCCATACCGGTCCATCCGTCTGAAGAAAAATATAAGGTTTTTCCGTCCGGGTGAATAAAGGGAGCATATTCGTTGCCTTTGCTATTGATACTGTCGCCCAAGTTTTGGGGTGTAGTCCATGAACCGTCATCGCGTTTATAGCTTACGTAAATATCTTTACCTCCTTTTGAGTCGGGCCTTACGCCGGACGAAAAAAATAACATTCGCCCATCAGCCGAAGCAGAGGGGGTGCTTTCCCAATAAGTCGAATTGATGGGTTGACCGATGTTTTTGGGTTTTGTCCATCCGTTACCTGCTTTTTCGGAGTAATAAATGTCGCACGAGCCAAAATCGACTTTTCTGTTGCACGCTACATAAAATAAAAACTGTCCATTAGCAGAAATGCTTTGTGAACCTTCGTTGTCGTCTGTATTGATGGGAGGACCAATGTTTTTGGATGCTTGCCATTTCCCGTCGGTTCCTTTTTTGCTAACAAATAAGTCTTCTTGATACACCATATCACCATACGGAGAACGTTGATTTGTAGGAAGTTGCACTGTATAGTATAATTCTTGCTCGTCAATTGTTAACGAAGGCCAATAATCTTTGTAGGGCGAGTTGATATTTGTGGATAACAGAACCGGGTCAAATGGAACCGGATGCTCTATGGCATAAGCGGCAAATTCAGCTTTTCTAAGCCAATTTTTTGCTTCAGCTATTTCATTATGTACTTGCCCAACTTCTATAAAATGGTTAAAATGCTCAACTGCATCTGGGTAGTTCCCTGTTTTATATTCTGCTTTACCAAGCATTAAGAAAATTTTTTCGTTAAAACCGGGATTAATTTCGATAACTTTTTTAAGTGTTCCAATTTCGTCGAGATATTTGTTTTGTTCGTGATAGATATCGGCTTTTAAAAGATAAGGTTCGATAAAATTTTTATCTCGCTCATGCACCTTTTGTACTATTGCTAATGCTGTTTCGAGTTGTCCTTGATTGTAATATTCCAAGGCTTTTTCGAATAATTCGATTGCTTTTCGGTCGTTTGTAGAATAATTCTGAGCTTTTATAAAATTAAAAACAAAGAAAAGTAATATAATAGGTATCCATTTCATTTATTATGGTATTTTCATGAATTTATGACTTTGAATGGAAATTCGCCATTGTGTATGTGTTTTTATGTATTCAACGATGATCGGGGTGATTTTATTGAATACCGACCATTCGGGTTGCAAAAATAATTGACAATTTTTACTTGCTTTTAAAGCACATTCTTCAGCCCATTTAAAGTCGTCGGGTGTTTGAATGATAACTTTTAATTCGTGTGCTTTGTCATAGAATTCCAGAAGTGGAGGCTGCCAAGGTTTGGGTGATAAGCTTATCCAATCCCAATCTCCTGAATAGTTTGACGTTCCACTTGTTTCGATATGCGTTATAATTCCATTTTTTTTAATGATACTTGTCAAAAGCGTTAAGTCATGGAGAAAAGGTTCTCCACCGGTTAGAACTAAGTGTTTTGATGGATTGTTGACGATTCGTTGAGCCAATTCTTGTGTTTCAATCCATTGATGGGGAAATGATTGCCACGATGGTTTAGAGTCGCACCAATGGCAACCAACATCGCAACCGGCTAAACGCACAAAATAGGCTGCAGTTCCTGTATAGAAGCCTTCGCCTTGCAGTGTGTAAAACTCTTCTACTACTGGAAGTTGGTTCGTATTATTTTGGCTCATTAAATATCTCCATTAATTTTTCTAAATGAATTCCGTGTGAGCCTTTTATCAATAAGGTTGTATTTGTAAAAGGATTCAGATTTATATAATCGATGAGTTGATTGACATTAAGAAATGTTTTAAAAGCCTGATTATTATTTAATTTACAAAAAACTTCACCTACAAGAAAAACGTTGTTAAGTGGCTTGTCTTTTAATATATCTAAAATGGCTTGGTGTTCTGTTTCGGCATATTCGCCCAATTCGCGCATATCGCCAAGTATAATAGACTTGTTATGAAAAGGTAAATTGAAAAAATTATTTAATGCAAGTTGCATGCTGGTGGGGTTTGCATTGTATGCATCCATTAATATATTGTTGCTGCCAATGTTTAACCATTGAGAACGGTGATTGTTTGGATAATAATTTTCGATTCCGTGTTTTATTTGATCGGGCGATAAATTAAAATAATCACCAATGGTTATGGCGGCCATAATATTTTCCCAATTATATTCTCCTATTAAATGAGTGTCTATTTCCTGTGTCGTATTTTCACCATTCTTTCTCCATTTGATTTTAAGAGTAGGTTTTGCTTCTGTTTCTATTGCTATAATATTACAATTTGAGCTTTTCCCGTAAGTTTGTGTTTTTAACATCTCAGCGTGTTTTCTTAAAATAGGGTTGTCATAGTTTACAAATACAGTTCCGTTTTTATGCATGAGATGTCTATAAAGTTCTGTTTTTGTATTTATTACACCTTCAAAACTGCCAAACCCTTCTAAGTGAGCTTTACCTACATTGGTAATAATGCCACTATCGGGATCTGCAATAGAGCATAATTGAGCTATTTCTCCGGGATGGTTTGCACCCATTTCGATGATGGCAATTTCTGTTTCTGGCTTAATGGTTAAAAGCGTTAACGGAACACCTATATGATTATTGAAGTTTCCTTGTGTATATATGATATTATATTTTTCCTTTAGTACGCTGGCAATAAGTTCTTTTGTCGTTGTTTTCCCATTTGTGCCGGTTATACCGAGTACGTTTGCTTTCATTTGATTGCGATGATGGAATGCTAATTGTTGAAGTGTCGAAAGCGTATCATCCACAAGTATTATATTCTTATTTTGACCTTTGTACTCATCGGAAATTGCATATTTACAGCCTTGTTTTAAGGCTTCTTCAACAAAAAGGTTGGCATTATATTGCTCTCCTTTTAATGCAATAAATAAAGACTCTTTAACAATTTTTCGAGTATCTGTACAAACTGTGAAATGGCACTCTTTAAAAATGTTATAAATGTTTTCGATTTTCATTTTAATTATTGTTTCAAAGAAGTGAATGTAGTTTTAAATCACAAAGGTAAAAAAAAAGCTGCCTTTAAAGACAGCTTTATAAAATTAATAAAAAATAATATTATTCAACTCCACCTCTTGCAGCACCTACTCTATGCATAGCACAACGGAATCCTAAATCGTCTCTTGATTGTTCTTCGTCTAAGTAGCGACGAGTACCGGGTGACATCCAATATGCACGGTCTCTCCAACCACCGCCTTTGAATACGCGTTGACGGTTGTCTATCATAGATGTCATTTTATCGCCACCCCTCATCATGGGCTTACCGTTTTCACCAACCATAGGTTTTCCGGTATTGTACATGCGTTTTGAATTAGTATTATCTTTATTTGCTTCTTCGTTATCATAATCGATGCTCGATTCATAATCACCGTCCAAGAAGTTAATATTATCGGCAGTATTGTAGTTTCTGCGATTGAAAGCTTCGTCGTCAGTTACATTTCTGTAGCGAATACGTCCTAAGCTGTCTTTTTCAGCAATATTACCTTCTTCGTCACGAACTTGTGTTTGATATACATTACCACGGAATGGGCGAAAATCTTCAGCATCTTCGTAAGTTAATGGACGATAAACATCCATAACCCATTCGTTAACGTTACCTGACATGCAGTATAAGCCATAATCGTTGGGCCAATACGAAGTAACAGGACCGGGGATATCATTATGGTCGTTCAATGCTCCTGCCATACCCATATAATCACCTCTACCTCTCATGGTGTTGGCACGAATTTGACCCACGTCGGTTGTTTTAAAACCGGAACGGTCGTCAATTCTTATATAGTGTCCGTTCCAAGGATAGATTCTTTCGCTAAAAATACGTTCTTGGGCTAACATGTTGCCAATAAGACCCAATGCTGCAAATTCCCATTCGGCTTCGGTCGGAAGTCTGTATTTAGGAAGTAAAATACCGTCTTCCATGCGAACTTTACGATAATCGTTATTGGGGTCCAAGTCGGGCATTTGGTCACGAACAGCACCTTCGTATTGTCCGGCTAAATATGCTTCGGTATTGAAGTTGTTTTCACCGGTTTGTCCTGTTGGATCCATATAAAGCAAGCCTTCACGAACCATTATTAATTCGTTAACACGGTCGGTTCTCCATGCGCAGTAATCATTAGCCTGACGCCAGTTTACACCAACAACTGGGTAATCCTGATAAGCCGGATGACGGAAATATTGCTCAACATAAGGTTCGTTGTATGCTAATTTTTTACGCCATACTAAAGTATCTGGTAACGCCATTTTGTAAACTTCAGGGTAATCAACAAAGACACGACGTAACCAATATAAATATTCTCTATAGTCAACGTTGCGTACTTCGGTTTCGTCCATATAAAATGACGATACAGTTACTCTTCTGGGGAATGCATGCCATTCATAGAGAACGTCTTGTTCTACACGACCCATAGAAAAAGTACCACCTTCGATGAGAACTAAACCGGGACCGGTTTCTTGTTCTTCGTAAAATACATATTCAAAACCTCCATTTTTTTCGTCATTATAATTCCATCCGGTGGTGGATGAACGCTTGCGATCGCATGATGACGAGAAAATCAGCACAAATGCTAAGAGGGTTAATAATCCAGTGATTTTTTTTGTATTCATAAGGCACCTTAATTAATTTACATGTATATAACTAAAATGATGGACAACTTATTGTTCTAAACTTTTGTTTTTTCTGTTTACAGGGGAATACCATTGAGAATGACACTTCGTGGGCTCCTAATGTTTGGTTTTTTAATTGAGAAATAGTAAGGTCATAACTGTAAGCAAATTTGTATTTTTCTTTCAAATATCCCAAAAGCATGATAAATGAATCGTAGTGGAATGTAAGATTTTGTCTGAACCAAATACCTCCAACAATGCCTTTTCTGCTAAGATATAATCCCCAGTTCATTTGTTGAAAATCGCGTTGTTGTTGGAATAATAAATTGGGTGATAACAACATATCTCCTTTTTTAATGCCCCTTCCGGTTAGTGGAATGTTAAATCCTGCATGAACAGTAAATTTTCGTGGCAACACTGCATCATCGTTGCTTCTGAAAGATTCAGTAGGTTGAGTAATATGATGAACAGCTACTCCGCCAAAAAAACTTTGACGGGAATATACCACTCCGGTTGAGAAGTCAAAATGACCTTTTGATTCAACTGTAGGAACATTCGTTTCAGCTGTTGGATATATGGGGCCATATAGTGGATGAATCATATCAGGGAAAATATAATTCCAATTAAGTTTTTTCTGAATATACGTAGCCTGAAAGGCAATATTTAAATTAGAACGACGATCGAGAATAAATGTGTAATTGTAAACACCACTAATATTTGTGCTTGTAATAGCACCATCGCCTTGAATATCCTGGTATATATAACCGCCCAACGAACCTTCAAGAGCTTTTACAGCTTGGTCGTATGAAGCAATATATGTAACGTAAGTAGAACCTAATGCAGGCCACTGATTACGATAGTTTAAGGTCAAACGAGGACACTTAATAGATCCGGTTAATGCTGGGTTTAAGTATATCGGACTCGCATAAAATTGAGAGAATTGCGGGTCTTGTGCATAGCTTACTTGCCACCCTAATACTAACAGGAATAACCAAACAAATAGTTTCCTTTTATTCATTGTAAAGGTATGTTTCTTCAATCTGCAATTATACAAATAATTTTTTAAAAAACATTAACGTTTCTTAAATTTTTAATTTTTAACGATACAATATTAAATATATTTTTCCGTTTTTCCATGATTATTACTAAATATTTTTTTATTTATGTGGCGTTTTCGTTTTTTTTATCTTATTTTTTTATTCATAATTATCTGTGCAGATAACTTAAATGCCCAGACTTACAACGTTGTTTTAAATTGGAAGCCCAATAAGATTGAGAAAGTAGGTGAGTATAACATTTCCTTTTTATTTTTCGATAATGCATCGTATGCTTATCCCGGAAGTTCAATTCCCGTTTTTATTAAAGATTTTCCACTAAAATCGAATCAATACAAGGCCGAAATAACGAATATTGTTGTTGAGAGAGTTCCGCAAGAAGATCTTAAAAATGTTGATTTAAGTTTGTTAACAACAGATTTTACTTTTAAAAGTACCATTGTGTATGAGCGAAAAAAGCCTTTTTTGAATATAGAATTCATTCCGGTCAGAAAAAATGCAAATGGCGAGTACGAACGAGCTGTCTCGTTTGATATTAATTTAAAAGTCGATAATGCTATACAAAATTCATTTGTTAACGAAAACAAACATGTATATGCCAATAATTCTGTTTTTAGCTCAGGTAAGTGGAAAAAAATTAAAATAACTCAAACCGGTATTTATAAGTTGACGTATTCACAGATTGTTGATATGGGATTTTTATCTCCACAAAATATAAAGGTATATGGAAATGGTGGAGCAATGTTACCTTATTATAATAATTTGCCTTTTATAGATGATGTTCAGCAAATACCTATTTATATTTATAAAGGAAGCGATAATGTTTTTAATTCGGGCGACTATATTTTATTCTTTGCGAAAGCCCCTGTTTATTGGTCATACAACTCTGTTTATCACATGTTTACACATACATTGCACAACTATTCAGACGAGTCATATTATTTTTTAACCGATGATGGTTCGCAAGCTTTGCCAATGTCGCTTGTAGATGAAAATAATTTAAATCCAACTCAAACTATTCAAAGCTTTGACGATTATGTTTATCACGAATTAGAATCGTTTAACTTTATTAAGTCCGGAAGAAATTGGGTTGGAGAGTCTTTTTCAAACAATTTAAATCAAAATTTTTCTTTTGCTGTTTCGAATATTGTTCAAGGCAGTACAGCCTCCGTTAAAGCGGTGGTTTTTGGACGTTCAACGGTAACAAACTCGTTTACTTTCAGCTTAAACGGGCAGAATTTAGGAAACCAATTAATTGCTGCTTTAAACTATAGCGGAACCGGAAATTATGCTAATGGTGAAACCTTTTTAAAAACGACAACCCTTAATGCCGGAAATTCTTTGAATTTTTCAATAACCTACAATAAGCCCGCTCAAGGAGGCGATGGTTGGCTCGATTGTTTTGATATAAATGTTAGGAGAAATTTGATATTCGGAGGTGGTCAGATGTTTTTTAGAGATATCAACTCGGTTGGCATAGGCAATGTAGCTCAGTTTCAGATGACGACGAACAACCCAAATACTCAAATTTGGGATGTTACCAATCCAATGAATCCTTTTGTGGTTCAATCGAGCATTAATGGTTCCCAATTAACTTTTATTGCAAAAGTGGATAGTCTTCGTGAATTTTTGGCTTTTGATGGCACAAGTTTTTTTACTCCAACCGTTGTGGGTGATGTTGCCAATCAGAACCTGCATGGACTGAACAACGTGGATATGGTTATTGTAAGTCATACAAATTTTTTATCTGCTGCCAATGAAATTGCTGAGCTTCATCGCCAAATGGATCATTTAAATGTTGAAGTTGTAACGCCGGATTTAATTTACAACGAGTTTTCTTCAGGTATGACCGATATTTCTGCTATTAAATTTTTCATGAAAATGCTTTACGATAAAGCCGGAAACGATTCATTGAAAATGCCGAAATATCTATTGCTTGTTGGTGATGGTTCGTACGATAACCGACACAATTTTAGTGCTAATACCAATTATATTCTTACGTATCAATCTGTTTTTTCAAATGCTCCGGTAAGCTCTTTTACTACCGACGATTTTTATGGTTTATTGGATGATAACGAATACGAATATGTTGGCAAATTAGATATTAGTGTTGGACGATTGCCGGTTAAAACAATTACAGAGGCAAATGCTTTAGTAAAGAAAATTAAAAATTATTATAACACGACATCCTTAGGCGACTGGAGAAACAGCATAACTTTTGTAGCCGATGACGAAGATTCAAACGAACATATTGGTCAGAGTAATGCATTGGCAACGTTTGTAGATACGCTGTTTCCACAATATAATTTAGATAAAATTTATTTAGATGCTTTTCAGCAAGAATCTACCCCAACAGGCGATCGTTATCCCGGAGCTCACGATGCTATTGAACAACGAATAAGAAAAGGAACATTAATTTTTAATTATACCGGTCATGGAAATGAATATGCACTTAGCCATGAGCATGTTATAATTAATTCGGATATAATAACCTGGACTAATTTTAACATGCTTCCGCTGTTTATTACAGGAACCTGTGAGTTTAGCCACTGGGATGATTATAATCGTACTTCAGCCGGGGAGTTGGTTTTGTTGAATCCAGTAGGCGGTTCTATAGCTATGTTCTCTACTACCAGATTGGTTTATAGCACATCCAATTTTGCTCTTCATAAAAGTTTTTTCGATTATTTGTATCAACGAAATAGCCAGGGCGAATATTTAAGGCTTGGCGATATTTATCGATTAGCTAAAAATCAAACAGGTGGATTAGGTGATATAAACAAACGAAATTTTTCTTTGTTGGGCGACCCTGCTATGCGCTTGGCATATCCGAAAAATATTGTTGTTACAGATAGTATAAATGGTATAGCAGTAAATAATTTTAATGATACGATTAATCCTCTTCAACATATAGTAATTTCGGGTCACGTTGAAGACGTAAATTCAACTATTTTGAATAATTATTCGGGTACAATTTTAGTAACAGTTTACGATAAACCAACAAGTTTAAATACATTAGCAAATGATGGTGGTGCCGTTTTCCCGTTTACCATTCAAAATAATGTTCTTTTTAAAGGTCAGGCTTCGGTTAATAATGGTACGTTTAAAATCGAATTTATAATGCCAAAAGATATACAATATACATCCGGATTTGGAAAAGTAAGTTACTATCTTAGCCCAACATCCGGCACCGATGATGGTACAGGGTATTATAATCGTTTATTAATTGGTGGTGAGGCCCGGAATATTAACGATCATCAAGGACCTCAAATTACGTTGTATATGAATGATGAACGATTTGTAAATGGAGGTATAACAAATGAATCGCCAAAGCTAATTGCAAAATTTTTTGATGATAACGGTATCAATACCGTAAGCAGTAGCATTGGCCACGATATTTGTGCGTATTTAGATGGCAATACTTCTAAAAAAATAGTGCTTAATGATCAGTATGTCAGCGAAAAAGACGATTACAAAAGAGGTAAGGTTATGTATTCGTTGTCAAATTTAGAGCCGGGTGAGCATAAAATTACCGTAAAAGCTTGGGATGTGGTAAACAATTCGTCTGAGTCAACGTTAAGCTTTATAGTGAAATCTTCTGAAAAAATAGAAATAAGCAGAATATTAAATTATCCAAATCCTTTCAGCACCAAAACGTCTTTCTATTTTGAGCATAATCAAGCATCCGGACAGGTAGATGTATTAATACAAATTTTCAGCATTACCGGTAAAGTTGTAAAAACCATTATAAGCTCGTTTTATGCAGATGGCTTCAGAAATCAACCGATTGAATGGGATGGCAGAGACGACTTTGGTGATAAACTTGCTCAAGGCGTTTATTTCTATAAACTAACATTAAGAACTTCCTCTGGAACAGCTGAGAAATTTGAAAAGCTGGTAATTTTAAGATAAACTAATTTTTTGGCAGAGCATCATAAAATACTTCTAAAACTTTATTTCGTACTCCTAATGTATTGATTTTTTTATTTTCTGCACAGGGATAAACACGGTTAGATAAAAATATGTATATAAGTTGCTCTTTGGGGTCAATCCAAATGCAGGTGCCTGTAAATCCTTGATGCCCATAAGTAAGCAGCGACGCTTTTGATGTTACAGGCGAATCTTTATCAGGATTGGGTTCGGGTTTGTCAAAACCAAGTCCTCTGCGGTTCAACGGACAATTGTAGCACGATGTAAATAGCTTAATAGTGGAGGGCTTTAGGTAGGTGTCACCACCATATTTTCCATTCCAAAGTAGCATCTGACCAATTTTAGCTAAATCGTTAGCGGTTGAAAATATGCCAGCATGCCCTTGAATACCATTCGTTAGCGAGGCTCCGGGATCGTGAACATATCCCCAGATAAGTTGTTTTCTAAATTCTTTGTCTATTTCGGTCGGTGCTATTTGATGTTTAGAAAATTTTAATAGTGGATTATACATCGTGGAAGAGCATCCTAACGGTTGATAGAATTTTTGCCGGCAAAAATCATCTAAGCTTTGATGACTTTGCTTTTCAATAATTTCTTTTAAAATATAAAATCCTAAATCGCTGTAAACATATTTTTTTGATGCTAGTAGTTTGGATGTGAAGATTCTATTATATATGGTGTCTTTCATCCCCTTGCTGGCAAAAAGACTGTCGGCAACTTGGTATGGAAAATCGTTTGAATAAGATTTTGAAAAATAAAGATATTTTTTGGAACTATCGCGAATCATTGATTTATAAAAGGGTATCCAAGCTGTTAATCTGGCTTGATGAGCCAAAATATCGCCTATCGAAAGATGTTCTTTGTCTGTGTTCTTTGCAAGTGCAAGATAGTCGCCCACTTCTCCATGAATATCAATTTTATTCTGTTCGTATAAAGCCATCGTTGCAATAGTAGTGGCTGCTATTTTTGTAACCGATGCAATATCATATAACGTGTTGATCGAATTGGGTAAACTATCATAGAAGAGCTTTCCGAAGGCCTTATGATAAAACACTTTACCATCTTTTGCAACCAAAACTTGACAACCGGGGAAAGCTTCTAATGCAATAGCTCTGTTTATAATGCTATCTGCTTTTTTTAATGATTTTGATGATATTCCCAATTCTTCGGGAATAGTGTATTTAAGACGGATACATTTTTCTATTTCAATACCGAAATTAAACCCATATTTATTGCTTACATTAACAGGAAGTTTGCCTTTTGCAACAATGCCTCCAAAAATAAGCTGAGCAGTTGATTCTTGTGATATGGGAGTCGATTCGTATGCCATTATTAATCCTTTGATGCTTTTTAATTCCGGGATTATTTTTAAGCTATATGGGCTGGCAAATGAAACGAGAATGATTTTTTTGTTGAGCTTATCAATTTCCTTTAATAAATTAAGGCTTTCGCTGCTAAAGTTAAATGTTCGGAATGAATATCGGTTGGTTTGGTGCAACGATGATATAATGAGATTATAATTTTTAAGCGAATCAATTATTTTATTTATTTGAACGGGACTTGCTTTTTCGGGAAGATTGATACTATCGATGGATGCATACAGCGATAAATAATTATAAAAGACGTTAGAATTTTTAGGTTCTAAATTTAGAAATGCAATTTTTAAACTGTCGAGACGTTGAATGGGTATAATTTTATCGTCGTTTTTTAATAAGGTAAGCGACTCTTCGGTTAATTTCCTTATAAGTAACTGGTCGTTGATGTTATTTAAGTCTTTATATAGATTAGTAGTGTCAATATATTGACATTGGTGAAGTCCTGACCAGTATTTTAACATGAGAACTTTTTTTACATGAGCATCGAGTTCGTCTTGACAAAGAATGCTGTCGTAAACGGCTTCTTTAATGTATTGTATTGCCCATGGAATTTCTTCGGGATAAAGTAAGATGTCGTTGCCGGCAAGTAATGCTTTTAGTGCAGCCATTCCGGGCTTAAAGTATTTGGTAGCCCCTTTCATGTTTAGTGCATCGGTAAAAATTACCCCTTGAAATCCCATCTCATTTCTGAGTAAATCGGTAACAACTTCGTGCGAGAGGGTAGTAGGGCGTTTGTTTACAGGGTCTAAAGCAGGGACATCTAAATGTGCTACCATTATTCCGCCAATTCCTTCTTTTATCATCTCTTTAAATGGGAATAGTTCGAGGCTGTCCAACCTTTTTCGGCTAAAACCAAGGTAAGGAAGGTCATGATGCGAATCGGTTTGGGTGTCTCCATGTCCGGGGAAGTGCTTACCAACAGCTAGTACATGTTCATCTTGCATTCCTCTCATGTAGTAGATGGCTTTTTCTACTACTAGCGTTTTATTGTCGCTAAACGAACGCAAATTGATGACAGGATTTAGCGAATTGTTGTTAACGTCTAAAACAGGAGCAAAGTTGATTTGCATGCCTAAGCGTTTTAAATGACGTGCAATGGCTTTCCCCATTTCATATATTAATTCGTTATCGTGTATTGCACCTAATGCCATTTGTATTGGAAATGAAAGTACGCTATCCATTCTCATAGCCAGCCCCCATTCTGCATCAATGCTCATTAATAGGGGGATTTTTGCTCCTTCTTGTAGATAATTACTCATGAGAGCTAACTGTTTAGGACCGGACTTAAAAAAGATAACTCCCCCTACTTTATAATCTCTAACATAGCTCTTTACTTGTTCCCAATGTTTTTTGTCTTTTGTTGGATGAGCGTCAACCATTATTAGTTGACCAATTTTTTCATCAAGATTAAGCGTATTTAAAACCGAATCTGCCCATATTTCTGCTTTTTGGCTGTTTATTACACACGGTTTATCTTTTTTGGAATTAATACGTTGTGTTTCGTTTATATCTATAATAAACGAACTGTTTATTAATGTAAATCCAACTACAATGCTTATAATAACCCATTTTGACATATTTTCAAAATTAGCTCTATTTGCATGCTTTGATAATAGGTCTCTATGTTATTTTTTTAACAATTCTTCGTTGAAAAGTATTCCGTTCATGTCATTAAATTTTTATTCGTCAAATATTTTAATCTTTTAGTCAAAAAATTTATTACTGTCTTGCTAAATTCAAAAAATCGTTTTATATTTGAACAATATAATCAAAAATTAAAAGTCATGAAAAAAATTATACTTATTTGTTTTAGTCTGCTTCCTTTAATGTTTCTAGGACAAACGTATAAAGTTGGTCATAAGCAAATAACTTATACCGATCCTAATCGAAACAACAGAAGCATACAAACAGAAATATATTATCCTGCTAATACAGCCGGTGATAATGTTGCTATTTCGAGCGGACAATTTCCTGTACTAATTTTTGGTCATGGTTTTGTGATGGGCTGGGATTCATATCAATGGTTGTGGGATAGCATTGTGCCAATGGGTTATATTATGGCTTTCCCAAGAACCGAAGGGAGCATAAGCCCGAGCCACACTGAATTTGGATTGGATTTAAGATTTTTAAACGAAAAATTTAAAACTGAAAATACAACATCAACTTCATTTTTCTATCAGCATGTAGCAAATACAAGTGCTATAATGGGACATTCTATGGGTGGCGGTTCCTCGTTTTTAGCTGCAGAAAATTATACAAATTTTACAACGCTAATAAATTTTGCTGCTGCTAAAACTACACCATCAAGTATAACTGCCGCAGCTCATGTTACCGTACCATTGTTAATGTTTATTGGTGAAAACGATGGCGTTGCAAAACCGGCAGATCATCAAATTCCTATGTACGATAGTTGTTTAAGCAGTTGTAAAACACGTGTAACAATTAAAGGAGGCGGACATTGCTACTTTGCAGGATATAATTTTAATTGCAGCTTTGGAGAAAGTACAACTAGTCCTCAACCAACTATAACACGCGAAGAACAACAGTCGAGAGTGTGGTATCTGTTAAAACCATACATTAATTATATGCTTAAAGGAAATGCTTCTGAAGGGGCATTGTTTTTAAGCAGATTAACCAATAACTCCGATATTACTTATGTCCGTAGTTGTAATACGTTAGTTAACGAAGAAAATATCAATAAAGGTTTTGTTTTCCCCAATCCGGTTTCAGAGCAATTAAATATATATTTGCCTCAAAATGAGAGTGAAGTAAGATATTCAATCGTAGATATTATGGGGAATGAACTTTTAAGCGGGGAAATATATAATAGTATGAAATCTATTTCTGTCGAAAATTTGAATAACGGTATATATTTTATTAGGTTGTTTAATAATTTTGAACAAACGAATATTAAATTCATTAAGGAATAATTTTGAAAGTTCTAAAAAACAGCTTAATTTTATGCCGAAAAACAATTATTCAAATTTTATGACAGAAGATAAAGACGCTGTAAGAGAACAAATCATTAATTCGGCCTCCGTAGTTTTTGGAAGGTTTGGTTACAAGAAAACGACCATGGACGAAATCGGAATGGCTGCCGGCAAAGGCAAAACTGCTATTTATTATTATTTCAAGAACAAGGAAGATGTATTTAAAGCTGTAGTAGAACGTGAAGCAATCCAGTTGGAAAAATCGTTGTACGAAGCAATTGCTGATAAGAACACACCCGAAGAAAAACTTAAAGCATATTTCTATGCTCGTATGCGAACAATGCTCAATTTGTCTAACTTTTATGATGCAATGAAAAACGAACTGTTAGATCATTTACCTTTTATAAATAAAATACGTACCGAAGTCGATCAAAAAGAATTGGCTTTAGTTAAAGCAATACTCGAAGAAGGTGTTAATCGAGCGCAGTTTGAATTAAAAGATTTGGATATGGCAAGCCAAACTTTGGTTACAGCATTAAAAGGACTTGAAATACCCTTGTTTGTTGAAAATAAAGTTACAAATATGAGTCTATATATAGACCATTTAATACATATTATCTGTTATGGTCTAATTAAACGATAAAGCTGTTACATAAAGTAGTAGCTGTTTTTTCATGGTTTTTCGATTTGGTTTGGTTAAGGTGGCTTGTGAAAGTCGCCTTAATCTTTTTATGCAAGTTAAAAAAAATTAAAATATATGTTATAAAGCAATAAATTATTTGAATCGTTCTAAATAATAATTATATTTGTACAAATTTAAAAATGTATAATTATGAAATCTGACATTGAAATTGCTCAAGCAGCTAAAATGAAACCAATCGTCGAAATAGCTAAAATATTAGGACTTCCTGAAGATGAAATAATCCCTTACGGTAAATATAAAGCAAAAATTCCGTTAAAGTTGATAAATGAAGAAAAAAGAAAAGAAAATAAACTGATACTCGTTACTGCAATAACTCCGACTCCCGCAGGTGAAGGAAAAACTACTACATCTATAGGTTTAACTCAAGCAATGAATCGTATCGGCAAAAAAACAACGGTTGTTTTAAGAGAACCTTCACTCGGTCCTGTTTTTGGTATAAAAGGAGGAGCAGCCGGAGGTGGTTACAGCCAGGTATTGCCCATGGAGGAGATTAATTTGCATTTTACCGGCGATATCTCAGCAGTAGAAAAAGCACACAATTTATTATCGGCATTGATTGACAATAATCTTCAAAGCAAAAAAAGAGGCTTAGGAATTGACCCAAGAACCATTCGTTGGAAACGTGTAATGGACATGAATGAAAGAGCATTGCGAAAAATCGTTGTTGGTTTAGGCGGAACTGCAGATGGTGTTCCACGCGAAACGGGTTTTGATATTACTGCAGCATCAGAAATTATGGCAATTTTATGCTTGTCGAAAGATATTAACGACTTAAAAGAAAAGTTGGGAAATATCTATATTGGAGATACTTGGGAGGGCAAACCTGTTTTTGCCCGCGATTTAAAAGCACAAGGAGCCATGGCTGCATTATTAAAAGAAGCAATCATGCCTAACTTGGTTCAAACTATAGAAGGAAACCCTGCTATAATTCACGGTGGTCCATTTGCTAACATTGCACAAGGAACAAATTCGATTGTTGCTACTAAAATGGCCTTGTCATTTTCAGATTATGTGGTTACTGAAGCAGGTTTTGCCAGTGATTTAGGTGCAGAAAAGTTTTTTAATATCAAATCACAAATTGCAGGTCTATATCCCAATGCAACGGTTTTAGTTGCAACGGTAAGAGCATTAAAATACCATGGAGGAGCTAAATTGGCCGATTTAAATAATCCGGATATCAATGCCGTAACGAAGGGATTAGAAAATCTTGATAAACATATAGAAAATCTTAGCTTCTTCAATTTAAAGCCAACGGTAGCCATAAACCGCTTCCCCTCTGATACGGACGAAGAGTTGAATGTAGTAAAAAAACATTGTCAGGATATGGGCGTAGATGTTTCGATTATAGAAGTATGGGCAAAAGGCGGAGCCGGTGCAGAAGAATTAGCAGAAATTGTTTCAAAAAAAGCCGATTCGTGCAAGACGTGCTTCAAGCCTTTGTATGATTTTGAATGGAGTGTAGAGCAAAAAATTGAAACCATTGCTACTAAAATGTATGGAGCTAAAAATGTTGAATATTCGCTTCAAGCAAAACAAACCATTCAGAAAATTAACGAACTTGGTTTTGATAAATTTCCGATTTGTATGGCTAAAACGCAAAAATCGCTCTCGGATGATCCGGCAAAAAAAGGACGTCCTCGCGATTTTACCATCAAAATTAGAGAAATAGAAATAGCTGCCGGAGCCGGATTTATTATTCCTATTGCCGGTACTATTATGCGTATGCCAGGATTACCGGATATACCTAGTGCAGAAGTAATTGATATTGACAACGACGGAAATATTTCCGGATTGTTTTAATAATATTTAAGGGCATTGAAAAATCAATGCCTCGTTTTTTTTAGTAGATTTACGCTTGTAAATAATTAAATAAATTACTACGTTTGCACACAATATGAAGTGGTATTTAACTATATTATTCGCGGTTATTCTTTATTCTATATCTATTGCTCAAAAAATAGTTAAATACGATGATTTAGACGAAATTAATGGTGTTTTTTACGAACAAGATTCAAAGACTCCGTTTACAGGAAAATGTATTACTACTTTTCCAAGTGGGAAATTGGGTATGGGAGGATATTTTAAAGATGGTTTGCGCGATGGTGAGTGGATTTGGTTTTACGAAAACGGCAATAAAAAAAGGTATTGCGTATATAAAAACGGAATAAAACAAGGGGCTTCCATTTTTTATTATAAAAACGGTCAAAAAAAATCTGAAATTATTTTCGATAACGATAAAAATATTCGTCAAACTTCGTGGGATGAAAAAGGTAATAAGATAGATAATCCCACTTTTTCTTCTTTTCAATAAATATATTGCTTTACCACTTTTTTTTAAAGCTTAATTCTTGTATTTTTGCTCAATGGATTTATTGTTGTTGATAAAAGGTATTATTATCGGGCTTTCAGCTTCTATTCCATTAGGTCCTGTGGGGTTAGTTTGCATTCAAAAGACATTGAACAGTAAGACAAGAAATGGATTTATTGCGGGTGCAGGAGCTGCTATGGCAGATACATTTTTTGCCGTTGTAGCAGCTTTTGGTATTAGTGCAGTACATAATTTTATTGAAACACAACAATTATTTCTACGTTTGGCCGGTGGCATTATTTTACTTTTTTTAGGTTTAAAGTTTTTTTTAACTAATCCGGCTATTCAAATTCGTAAGCAACGAAATAAAACCAATAATTTATGGGCAGATTTTGTGTCCGTATTTTTGTTGACCTTATCTAACCCAATAACGGTAGTCGTGTTTGGTGCCGTTTTCGCCGGATTTGGAATTATACCCAAAGAAAGCAGTTGGTTTGATATGATTATGTTAGTGTCCGGAGTTTTTTCGGGAGCGATGCTTTGGTGGATTTCCTTGGTTTATATTATTAATATGTTTAGAAAAAAATTCAGGCTAAGGCGACTTTGGTGGATGAATAAAATAATGGGTGTTGTGATAACTCTTTTTGGTTTATTTGCCTTGGTTTCAGCATTTTTTTTAGAATTTTAACTGTGTTTGTTCATTCATTACATGTTCGCGTTCTATTTTTCCATCTGCCATATGAAAAACCTTGTCTGAGATTCCCGACAAATCCGAATTATGTGTAACAATAACAAAAGTTTGAGAAAAATGTTCTCGTAACGATAAAATCAGCGAAAAAAGTTCTTGTGTGTTGGCAGAATCTAAATTTCCTGATGGTTCGTCGGCAAAAATAACTTCCGGATTATTGATCAGTGCACGGGCAATAGCCACTCTTTGGTTTTCGCCTCCCGATAGTTCGTGGGGTTTGTGATCCATTCTGTGTTCAATGTTCATAAACTCGCAAAGCTCTTTTGCTTTTTTTTCGACTTCGTTTTTTGATTTTCCCGAGATATAACCGGGTATGCAAATATTTTCAAGCGCTGTAAACTCAGGTAAAAGATGGTGAAACTGAAAAACAAATCCTATTTTTCTGTTTCTAAATTTAGAGAGTGCAATGTCTTTTAATTTATGAACATTTACACCGTCAATAATAACGGTTCCCTTGTCGGGGTGTTGCAATGTACCCAAAATTTGTAATAATGTAGTTTTTCCTGCACCGCTTACCCCTACAATAGAAACTATTTCGCTTTTGTTGATGGTTAGCGAAACGTTTTTCAGTACTTGTAGTGTTCCATACGATTTTGATATGTTTTCCGCTATGATCATTTTTAAATTCCTAAGCAAAGATACAAAAAAACGCTAAGCATTTTGTACCTAGCGTTTTTTTGGAGTGAAATAAATATTTTATTTATTACCATTATTAGGTTGTTGGTTTTGAGGTTGGTCTTTTTTCAACACATCACCGGTTACGCGTAAAGTGATATTAGCATTGTCGGGGTCATTGGTTATAACAGTAACTGTTTTGTTTTGTTTTCCGGGTTTCCCTGATGAGTTAAAAGAAGTTTTAATGGTGGTCGATTTTCCTGGTTTAATAACAGTTTCGGCCGGTGTAACAGCTGTGCAACCGCATGAAGCCTTTACTTTACGAATAATTAAATCGCTTTTCCCATCGTTTGTTAACACAAATTCATAGTCTTTAACATCACCTTCGGTACATGTACCAAAGTTAAATTCTTTGGTGTTAAAATTAGCTTTTGGTGCATTTGCTCTTTGTTCGGGTGTGAGTTTTGAAAAATCTTCTTCAATGGTTGCACTTATAGAAAGACGATTATTGGGATCAGATTTTCCGTTTAACATTATATCTACACGGTCCATTACAAAGCCCCATTCTTTTTGTTTATTTCCATCATATGTTACAACGATATTACCTTTTTGATTGGGTTTTAATTCAGCGGGAACTGCTTTTACGCTTAAATGTTCTGGTATATTGTTGAACGTAAGTTTAATGTTTTCAGCCGATGTGTTTACAATTTGAACGCTATCGGTTTTAACTTGATTATTGAAAACTTTAATAAAAGCAAGGTGATTGGTTTTTAAACGAATACCACCTATTTGCATTGGGTAATCGTCTTCAATAGTTCTGGGTTTGGGTGTAACTTCACCTTTAATGATTAAAACAACGTTAGAATTTTCGGCATTGCTGGTAACTGTAATCGATTTGTTAAAAGGTCCGGGACGTCCTTGGGGATTGTAGGTTGCTTTTACAAAACCTTTTTTGCCTGGCAATACAGGGTCTTTAGTCCAATCGGGGGTCGTACATCCGCACGAAGCTTTTACGTTTTGAATAATTAAGGGTTGAGCTCCGGTGTTTGTAAAAGTAAATTCTTTTGTAACAGGGCCTTTTTCTTCGGCAATTTTACCAAAGTCATAGGTTTCTTCGGTAAAAGTAATTTTAGCACTTTGCGTTTGTGCTATTAATGCAAAACTTCCTAATAGGAACATTAAAATTAATACATTTATTTTTTTCATAGCTAAAAAATTTATTAATCGATCGTTAAAAACAAAAATTTGACCAAAAGTAATACTACTTATTATTAAAACCAACTTTTAACGTATGTATTTAACACTTTTTAATTTATACTTCAATACCCATTATGAGAATGTCGTCAATCTGAACTTGATTTTCTTTCCAGGAGAGCAATCGTTTTTGAAGTTCAGCTTGTTGTATAATCATGGGTATGTTTTGCATTTCTTCAAGCCAGTGAATAAGTCCGCTTACTTTAAGTTTTTGTTCGTTATAACTAAATTGATCGGGCAAGCCATCGGTAAATAAATAGAATCTATCCCCTTTGTAGAGTTTTATTTCAGTATCCGTAAAAACTTTTTGAATGTGATATTTTGAAAATCCGATGGAATTGCGATTGCCTTTATAATAGGTCCATTTCCCTTCCGAAAAAATAATTAATGGTCGCATGGCAGCGCTATAGGTAAGAATGTTGGTTTCTTGGTCGAATAAGCAGACGGATAAATCTAAACCATCTTGAGTTTCTGAGTTGTCTTGATTAAAGATTCCCGAAATTTCTTTGTCTAATTTATACAGCAATTCACTTGGACGTATGCTTTCTTGAAGGTGAAGAATATCTTTTAAAATTGTACTGCTAATGAGCGACATAAAAGCACCGGGTACGCCATGACCGGTAGCATCAGCACATATAAAGATAAATTTATTGCCAAAAGGATGAAACATATAGAAGTCGCCGCTAACAATATCGCGTGGTTGATAGAATACAAAAGAGTTTGGAAAGTTTTCGTGTAAAATTCTGAGTGATGGCAATATTGCTTCCTGAATTCTTTTTGCGTATTGAATACTATCTGTAATGTCTTTATTTTTATGTTCAATTAGCTCTTTTTGTTTAACTACTTCTTTGGTTCTTTGGTCGAGTTTTTCTTTCAATATTTTTTCCATTCTGCGGAGGTTTCGCTCACGAATTTTGATAATTAAATAAAATATGTAAGCAATTGCGATGACGGCTAAAAGTATAAACCACCAACGCTTATAAAATGGAGGTAAAATGCGTATAACAATTGTATAGGGCTTTTTTGAAACTACTTTGTCGTAGTTGTATGCTAATACTTTAAATGTATATACACCTTCGTCGAGGCGAGGGTAGAGAGCGGTTCTATTATTTGTTATTTCAGACCAACCTGCATCATAGCCTTCGAGCATGTATTGAAATGTTACACCTTCTGATTCTCGCAGGGAAATTCCGGTAAATGAAAATTGTATTTTATAGCGTCCGGATTCTAATTCGATATACGGGTCTATGGTATTTTCTACATCGTTTATTTTTATGCTTGTAACAAGAACTGTTGGCGGGTGTTTATTGATAATGGATTTTTTAACATCGTAGCGTAATATACCTTTCGTTGTTCCAAACCAAACGGAGCCATTTTTATCAACACATATAGAATTGGGGTTACAATCGGCATATAAGCCGATGTTTTTAGAAAATGTGCGAATAGCGTTGCCTTTAATTGAAGAAATTCCTTGTCGATGTCCTACCCATATTGTTCCGGACTCATCTGAAGCAACGCTGTAGGTATAATCTGAAAATAACCCATTACTGGCTGTATAATTGTATATAGCGGTGTCTATTTTAAAAACTCCGTTGCCGTAAGTGGCAATCCATGTTTGTTTTTTGTTGTCAACACAAATGGCATTGATTTTTAATATGTCGTTTATGTTTATTTTATTCAACGTTATTTTTTGCGAAATGAAATTGTATTTTGTAATAAAGTTGGTAGGTGTAACAATCCATACATTTTCTTGTACATCGCATAATACCTGATTAATATAATTATGTGGCAATCCTTCGGCGGTAGTTATTTTTTGATATTCGTAACCTTTTTCTTCGGTGTTAAAAATCAATAAGCCATTTTTTGTTCCGACGCATTTGAACGTCCCAAATCCATCAATAGAGCTAATGTTATTTTGAAGTTCGTCTTGAAAGAAGATGTGTTTAATTATTTTTCCTGACACTAAATCGAGCAAAAAAAGACCCTTGTTTTCTGTTCCCATCCATAGAATAAGATTGTTGTCCACAAAAAGGCTGTTTATTTTCAGCCCTTGTAATTCTTTAATTTCAAATAAATTATATTGCTGGGGAGCATTGATATTGATTCGATAAATTTTGCCGTCGTTGGTAGCCCCAAGCAGAAACTCGTTGTAGTTGTAAAGCGAAGTAAACGATAATTCGTTGTTGTTAATTTTTTGAAGCAGTTGACTAAAAGCGCTTTCGTAATATTGAAATAAGCCGCTTCCATAACTTCCTATCCATAAATTGTTTTCGCGGTCGAAAAATAATTTTCGTATTTGCAT
>ENA-UOWE01001928-UOWE01001928.1-activated-sludge-metagenome-genome-assembly--contig:-NODE-1928-length-24012-cov-5.028509_pt1 | contig 24012 bp, 24 predicted proteins | sample MGYA00249841_ERZ761562 | MGnify/ENA primary metagenome ERZ761562 (study PRJEB28883, sample SAMN05720200) | activated sludge metagenome | isolation source: Anaerobic digester | place: Japan... | reverse complement strand
AAAAGTAAAAAATCTATTTTTAACTTGTTTTAAAAAAACAGCCTAGTACCGAATATCAGCAGTTGTTTCAACATCAATTGTATCATATATAAATATATTCCCAAAAGTTGAATCTATACTACATATGGAATGGATATAAAAAAGTGAGTTAGGCAACAAATCATTTTGTTGAGCAATTCCACAAAACGAAATAAATAATAATAATGTAGATACGGTATAAGCCTTCATAAGATTAAATTTTATCAAATATAGTAAAATCTATCAATACATTCATTTTAAGTTGTACATTTGAGCAAACTACACATAGTAGTATTAGAGTTTACTATAAATATGCTTCTATAGCAAGAATCTCATTTCTAGTACCTTCTATAGGTTATTTACTAGAAATTTTTTAATTCATGGACAATCTTTCAATTCCTTTTCATTCGTTTTTGAACATTCAAAAATCCGATAATCCCAATTTTATGTTAATGATAGGTGTTCGCCCCGAATACTTAAATCATGTTGGAACTGTGCATGCGTGTGTTCAAATTACGCTTGCCGAAGCTACCAGTGGTGAGTTTTTAGACTCGCAAATACCGGGTTTGCTCAGTGGAGCATTTATGCCTGTTGTGCGTAAGTCGCAACATAAATATCATAAACCAGCCAATGGAGCCTTGTATGCAAAAGCACGTGTTATTGATTCAAACATTTCCCAAATCAGTCAAGAAATTCAAGAAAAAGGACGTTCGCTCTTTCAAATAGAAATTAAAGTTTTTGATTCACACAATCAAAATACCCTTACTTCTGTGTTCGATTGGTTTATAGGTAAAATTTAGTTTTATTCTATAACTATTTGACTTTTAAGACAATTAGACAATCAGACAATCAGACAATTTATCGTTTCTTAAAACTTGTTTACAATCTTGCATACCTTATTGTAAATCAAAATAAAAAAACATTGTATTTTCACGTTTAATTTGAAAAAAGTAAACGTATGATTGTTAAAATAGTAAACAAATCAAAACACCCCCTTCCACACTACGCTACTGAACATAGTGCAGGTATGGATTTGCGGGCAAATCTCGATGCTCCTGTTGTATTAGGTCCACTTGAGCGAAAAATTATACCAACCGGATTGTTTATTGAATTACCCGAAGGTTACGAAGCACAAATTCGTCCGCGAAGTGGTTTGGCTGCAAAACATGGCATTACGTGTTTAAATACTCCCGGAACTATTGATGCTGATTATAGAGGCGAAATAGGTGTAATTTTAGCAAATGTTTCTAATGAATCTTTTACCGTGAACGATGGCGAACGCATTTGCCAAATGGTTATAGCACAATATACAAAAGCAAAACTTATTGAAGTACAAGAACTTTCTGACACCGACAGGGGAGCTGGAGGGTTTGGAAGTACTGGACGTAAGTAATTTTTAATTATGAATTTTTAATTTTTAATTAAAAAGAATGAAGGATAATATTATTAAAGATAAAAGTTTTGCTTTTGCGTTAAAAGTAATTGCGTTGTATTCTCAATTACAAGAGAATAAAGAATTTGTTATTTCCAAACAATTGCTTCGATGTAGTACAAGCATAGGTGCAAATATTAATGAAGCAATAGCTGCTGAAAGTCGAGCAGATTTTGCTCACAAAATGTCAATTGCATGTAAAGAAGCTCGGGAATCTTTGTATTGGTTAGAGTTATTACATGCAAGTAATTTAAAGGATTTTGACTATACTTTTTATGTAAAAGAATGTACAGAAATAGTTAAAATTCTTACAAATATTGTAAAGTCAACAAAATCAAATTAATAATAGTTTTTTTAATTTTTGAATAAGGTTTTACTAGGGTTCGATAGGCACACCAACCAATTAAAAATTAAAAATTAAAAATTAAAAATTAATGAAAATAATCATTCCAATGGCAGGTATGGGTACTCGTATGAGACCACATACGTTAACAGTTCCAAAACCTTTGATTCCGGTGTATGGAAAACCTATTGTTCAACGCTTGGTAGAAGATATTACCAGAGTATGTAACGAAGTGGTTGACGAAATTGCGTTTATCGTTCATCCGGCGTTTGGCAAAGCGGTAGAAGAAATGTTGGTAACTATGGCTCAAAAACTTGGGGCGAAAGGTACTATTTGTTATCAAGCACAAGCGCAAGGTACAGCTCATGCGGTGTTGTGTGCCAAAGAGGCTCTCAAAGGTAACGTAATTGTTGCGTTTGCCGATACCTTGTTTATTGCCGATTTTAAACTCAATACGCAACAAGATGCCATAATTTGGGTGCAACAGGTTCAAGATCCTTCGGCGTTTGGTGTTGTAAAACTTAACAGCGATGGTTTAATTACCGATTTTGTTGAAAAACCAAAAGAATATGTGAGCGACCTTGCTATTATTGGAATCTACTACTTCAAAGATGGCGAAAATCTATGTAAAGAATTGCAATATCTTATTGATAATGATATACATGTAAAAGGAGAATTCCAGCTTACAACGGCATTGGAAAACATGAAAAACAATGGCGTGAAATTTTATCCGGGCAAAGTTGATGAGTGGCTTGATTGTGGAAATAAAAATGCTACGGTTAATACTAATACTCGCTTGTTGCAAAATTATGGTTCGCAAATTTCGAAAAACATTACGATAGAAAATTCCACAATCATTGAACCGTGTTGTATTGCCGAAGGTGTTACTATTCGCAACTCAGTAGTTGGGCCGTATGTATCGGTAGGCGAAGGCACACGTATTTCGGGTTCTGTAATTGATACGTCTATTGTTCAATCGCAAGCAAATATTGCACACGCTTGTATTACAAATTCTATGATTGGTACCAAAGCAATTGTGCAAACCAAACCACTCGATTTGAGTGTGAGTGATTATAGCGAAATTGTGCAGTAATGAGTGTGAGTCGTTTTTTTGTTTTTGTATGTTTTCTTTGTGTTTGTTTTTATACAATTCCAAATGCTCATGCCCAAAAATCGCGACGAGCAGCTGTAGATTCGGTAAAGCAAGAATTGAAAGCTATAGAATTTGAACGACTTATAATTCAAGCAAATCTAAGCAAAAACAATAAAGAGTACGAATATGCTTTTGATTTGTATCAAAATGCCTTGTCTCTTAATTCTAAAAGTGCTTTAGTACACTATGAATTAGCCGGTATTTATAAACAAAATTATAAATTTCAAGAGGCTCTTAAACATGCACAAAAAGCAGTATTATTAAATCCTGATTTACCCGAGTATCGTTATTTTTTGGCTAGTTTGTATCAAGATAAGGGAGAGTATCAAAAACAAATAGAACAATTGCAATTTGTAATTCAAAAACAAAGACAAAACATAACTTTATATTATTCAATAGCAGATATATACTATGCCAATGCAGACTATGATAAAAGTTTGCAGGTATTGTCTACTATTGAAAAAATGTTTGGTATAAATGAGGAAATACGATTCAAAAGATTTAGTATTTATGTACTTCAAAATAATAATGATAAAGCCGAAGAAAGTATTAATGAATTAATACGATTATATCCTCATAAAACAGAATATGTATTCATAGCTATACAGTTATTCGAAAAAAATAAAAAATATACGCATGCCCTTGATTTGTGTAATGTTGTACCAAAGTCGGAAAATACTATAGGAGAAATTCAATATGCAAAAGCTCGAATTTTCGCTAAAATTGATGCTATTGATTCTATTACAATATCACTAATAGATATTTTTAAAAATACGTATGTTACTCAAAGTCAAAAACAAGAAATTCTTTCAACGTTAGTTTTATATAATTTAGAATCTACACAAATTTATACAAATCGTTATTCAATTATTGAAAATATCTATATACAGGTTCCAAACGATGAAGTTTTACAAACAGTTTTAGCAAGCTATTATGTTCGAAATAATAATAATGATAAGGCTTTGCCACTTTTGTATAAGGCATTGCAAATTGATAAAACAAATAATTATTTGTATAATCAAATAATTGAAATTGAAACAAACAAAAAGCAATGGGATAGTGTAATTTCTGTTGCAAAGAATGCTTTAATTGTATTTCCGGGTAGTGCTGAAGTCTATTCAGCATTAGGTTATGCGTATATGCAAAGCAAAAAATACGATTCTGCAATTTCTATTCTTCAAGAAGGTTTAGATATAAGTTACAATAAAAAACAAAAAAGAGTTTTATATCTGTTGCTTGCCGAAGCATTATATGCTCAAAATTCTGTAGAAACTGCAAATCAAACGTTTGAAAAAGCTTTAGCATTAGATTCTACCAATATTTACACCTTGAGTTTGTATGCATATTATGCTGCTTTACAAGGAAATAAAGAGAAAGCTCAATTTTTATTATCAGCATGTTTGTCCTGCGAATTGAGTAATGAATATAAATTAGCAAATGCTCGATTGTATTTCGAACAAAAAAATTACGAACAAGCTCGTATAATTTTTCAATCTATTACTTCACCTCTCGAACATTGGCGATATTATGATTTGTTAGGTGATATTAATTTTGTTTTTGATTCAATAGACGATGCGGAAAATGCATGGAAAAAAGCAAATGAGTTTGGTGTAACTATTGATATTCAGCGAAAAAAATTATTTTTGCAAAAAAAATAGATGAAGAATTATATAGTTGTATCTTTTTTTTATTTCGTATTGTTTTTGGCATCATGCTCACAAACAAAGCCTGTAGCTACTTTAAAACCCCGTGAACTTAAACAAATAACAAATCAACAATTATTTGATTCTATTATTACTAATTATGGCAAATACGAAACATTTACGGCAAAGTTTTCGGCACAACTTGTTAATCCTAAGCCTATTCAAATAAAAGGAACTATTCGTATACAAAAAGATAGTATAATTTGGGTATCAATAACACCCGCACTCAATATAGAAGCTGTTCGTTGTATTATTACCCCCGATAGTATTAAATATATCAATAGAATAGATAAATCGTATTATGAGGGTGGATATGAAATAATTCAAAAAATAGCAGGTGTTCCAATGAATTATAAGGCATTGCAATCGGTACTATTGAATGAAATGATTTTTTATCCGTTTGAAAATGTAATTGATACAGCACAGATGTTTCAAACCTATCAGATTTCGAAAAGAAAAAATGATTTAGTTGCTCAAAATTATACATTTAAAGAACGAAGATCGTTAGGTTCGCGAAGGACAGATAGTTCGACAGTATTTCAATCTATGAATATTCAATTCGATTGTTTTAGAGTTTCTGAATTTGAAATTATAGACGATGCCAAAAATTTAAAAGTGCAAACAAAATATTCTTTTTTTAGTATTATTGACTCTATTGCTTTCCCAAAAATTCTTACTTTTGAAGTAAAATCGCATAAAAAACGAATGGAGTTTTTATTGAATTTTGAAAAAGTTGAATTCAATATTGAACAAACGTATCCGTTTAGTGTGAATACAAAATATAAACAAATTAAGTAACACAGAATTGTGAAAGAAAATAACAACCCTATGTATCGTTTTCGTATCTCTATACCCATAAAAATAGGGATTTGTATACTTTGTTTATGTTTACATTTTACTACCGTATCTGCTCAAAAAAATATTGATAAACTCAAAGCTGAAGCTGCTAAAGCAAAAAAAGAAATTGAAATAACAACGAAATTATTAAAAGAAACCGAAAAAAATAAACATGCTTCTGTAGAAAAGCTTAATATTCTTAATCAACAAATTCAAAGCAGGCAAAAATATTTGCAATCTTTGCAGTCAGAAATTGGTGATTTAGAACGTGGTATAGGTTCTGCTTCAGCACAAATTCGTACTCTCAATGCACAATTAGAGGAGCTGCAAAAGGAATATAAACAAACGCTTTTTACACTCTATAAAGTCCGCTCATCTTACGATCAACTTATATTTATTCTTTCCGCCGATAATTATAATCAGGCATATAATCGTTTAAAATATCTTCAGTATTATTCCGATTATATGATAAAACAATCCGAACGTATTGAAATGTTGCAAGATAGTATTCAGCGTAAAATGGTTGGGATGCAACAACTTGTAAACAAAAAACAAACGGTAGTAGGAATTCAAAAACAAGAAACGCAGAAATTGAGTAACGACAAGCATCAAGAGAATTTAGTAGTACAAGAATTAACGGCAAAACAACAAGAGTTAAAGAAAAAAATTGAGGTAAAGCGAGCACAAGCAAAAAAACTGGATAATCAAATTCAAGCTGCTATACGAGCCGAAATAAAAGCCGCAGAAGCTCGTGCCAGAGCAAAAGCTAAAGCCGAAGCCGAGGCAAAAGCTAAAGCCGAAGCTGCTAAAAATAAAGGTACGTCTACAGTAACTGCTTCAAAACCTGCTGCTTCAAATGTCGCCGTATCATCACTTACTCCCGAAGAAACGCTAATTTCCAAAAATTTTGCCGACAATAAAGGGCGTCTTCCGTGGCCAACTACTACCGGTAAAATAACTGAACGTTTTGGTACTCACCGTCACCCTACTTTAGGTTTTGATGTTGAAAGTAATGGGGTTGAAATTACTACGACTAAAGGTTCCATAGCGCGTGCAGTATTTGAAGGTACTGTTACAAAAATAGTTGTAATTCCCGGTAGAAATACTGCTGTAATTATAAAACATGGAAACTATTATACTGTTTACGATAATTTAATAAATGTACAAGTAAAAACCGGACAAAAGGTTAAAGTAAAAGACCACATAGGTACTATATTTACCGATCCCGAAACCGGATATACCGTATTGCAATTGCAAATATGGAAAGAATTACAAAAGCTTGACCCGGAACTTTGGCTTTCTAAATAAATGCCTATGCTACAAAGTAATATACATAGCATTATAGATAAACTCGATGATTTTATTCGTAAATATTATCGCATGCAATGTGTTAAAGGGCTTTTGCTATTTTTACTTGTTTTTATAGCTTATAGTATTGTAATTTTTCTAATTGAGTATATAGCCTTCTTGCCTGTATTCACCCGAACTTTTGTTTTTTATACGTCGTTATGTATAGCATCTTTCGCTATAATTAAGTATATATGTATTCCATTGGCTCGCATGTATAATATTGGAAAACGGTTATCATATATTGAAGCTTCGAGAATAATTCAATCTCATTTTCCTGAAATTAAAGATTCATTGTTAAATGCATTAGAATTGTCGCAAATTTCTCAAAATCAAAGTAATGATTTACTTATTGCAGCTATTAATCAAAAATCTGCGTTATTATCTCCTATACCTTTTTCTTTAGCTGTAGATATTCGTAAACTTCTGCCGTTTTGGAAATATGCTGCTGCTCTTGTAATTGTGGTAGTAGCTATTATGGTTTTCTATCCGCAAGCTCTTTTACAAGGTGCTACTCGTATTGTAAAACATTCGGTGTTTTTCGAAAAACCTGCACCTTTTTCTTTTCATCTATCGTCAGATACTGTATGGGTAGAACGTGGGGCAAATGTAACAATAGCACTTACTGTTACCGGTGAGTATATTCCAAATTCGGTAGAAATTCAGTTTGGAGGAAATTCTTTTTTTATGCGTAAAAAAACAAATTCTGAATTTGAATATGATTTTCAAGCATGTAATAATTCACTGAATTTTAATTTTTTTGCTGAACAATTTACTTCAAAACAATATACATTACTTGTAAAACCTCTTCCTCAACTCGTTTCTTTTACTATTTCTGCTAAAGTCCCTCAATATACCGGTATAGATAATTTTACAGTTTCTAATACAGCTGATATTACTGTTCCTGCCGGGACGCAGCTTTCTTGGAATGTATCTGCATCTGATATTACTACACTTATAATGAACATTCATCAGGCTAAACAAAAGCTGAATTTTGTAAATTCAAATAAAGCTTTTTCACTCAAACATACTGTAATTCATACCACTAATTTTACATTACAGGGAACAAATACGTTTATTTCAAATTTACCTATTATTGATTATACCATAACTGTAATACCCGATTTGGCTCCAATTATTGATGTTGCAAGCAAGCAAGATACTAGTTCACTGTTTCGGTATTATTTTAAATCTCGTATTCAAGATGATTATGGGTTTACATCAATGAATTTCGTGTATTTTAATGAACATAATCACAAAAAACCAATTCGTATTCCTCTTGATATTGCTAAATTTCAAAATAAACAAGATGTGTATTTTATGTTCGATTTTTCACAATTTGAACAAGGTAAAAAAATTTCGTATTATTTTGAAATTACCGATAATGATAAAGTAAATGGATATAAAACAACTCGAAGTTCTGTTCTTGAATTTGCTGTGCCAAGTAAAGAAGAAATTCAAAAAATTGAAGATCAAATAACTAATAATGTCGAACAATCGTTATCTCAAAGTATAGATGAAAGTCAAGAATTGCTCAAGGATATTCAACAATTACAAAAAAAACTGCTTAACCAAAATATGTCTGATTGGGAAAGAAAACAGACAATGCAGGAAATTTTGCAAAAGCAAGAATCTATAGAACAAAAGGTTAAGGAAATGTCAAAAATGATTGAAAAAAAGCATGATATTCAAAATACATTTTCAGAGAAAGATGCAGAACTTTTAGAAAAACAAAAACAAATTGAGGAATTGTTGCAAAATCTTATGAATGATGAACTTAAAAAGTTGTTCGATGAATTTAACAGCTTACTCGAAAATTTTAAAAGAGATGAGTTTATGAAAAAATCTGAAGACATGAAACTTTCTGTCGAAGATTTAGCAAAACAGATGGATAGAGACCTCGAAATGCTCAAACGTATGGATGTTGAGCAAAAGATGGAGAAAACGTCTGAGAAGCTCTCGGAATTGTCTAAAATGCAAGAAAATCTTGCCAAGGATATACAAAAACAAAATCAATCTTCACAAGAACTATTGAAACAACAACAGGAATTATCAAAAGAAATTCAAAAGGTACAACAAGAGTATAATGAAATTAAAGAAAAAAATTCTGATTTAAAACAATCATTTGATTTGCCCGATTTTACTCAAGAATTCAATGAAATAAAGCAACAAATGCAACAAAGTGGAGATCAAATGCAACAAAAGCAGATGAATAAATCTTCTAAATCTATGCAGAAATCGTCGGAACAAACACAGAGTTTGGCTGATAAAATGGAACAAACCATGCAACAACAAATGCAGCAACAAGCAATGGAAGATATCGACAACATTCGTCAAATAATTGATAATCTTTTAGTTTTTTCGCACAATCAAGAAGCATTAGTTGCTCAAACAAATAAATTATCGCATGCTGACCCTAAATATGCTCAAGTTACAGCAAAACAAAATGCTTTGCGTGACAATTTTTCTATCATTCGTGATTCTTTGTATAGTTTAAGTTTGCGCGTGCCTCAAATATCTTCACAAATAAACAATGAGTTGTTTGCAATTCATAAAAAAATGAAGTCGACAATGTCGTATCTCGAAAATCAACAGCGTTCTGGTGCAATGGTAGATCAACAGTATATCATGACTTCTACAAATAATTTGTTATTGCTTTTGGGTGAAGTTTTAGAAGCTATGCAACAATCTGCTGCTCAACAAATGCAAGGTCAACAGCAGTGTAATAAACCAAGCTCAAAAGGATCGGGAAAACCGTCGATGCAACAAATGCAGCAAATGCAACAATCATTAAAACAACAAATGCAGCAAATGATTCAACAGATGCAACAGGGTAATATGCAAGGGAAAGGTATCCAAAAAGAATTAAGTCAAATGCTTATGCAACAACAAATGATGCAACAAATGATGCAACAAATGATAAAAGACGGAGGAATTAGTCCTGAAGGTATGCAACAACTCAAAGAGATTCAAAAAATGATGGACAAAAATGAACAAGACATAATTAATCAGTCAATTACACCTCAAACACTTTTGCGACAAGAACAAATTGTTACTAGATTACTCGAGTCGGATAAAGCTTTGCGAGAACGCGATATAGATAAAAAAAGAGAGTCAAATGAAGCTAATGATTTATATTCGCAACCAAAATATATGTTTAAAGATGAAAAAAATATAGAATTTGAATTTGAAGATGTCTTAAAACAAACAAATCTCAAATTTAATTCGTATTATCAAAAAATATTTCAACAATATTTACAAAATATTAATGATAATTAGTTAGATTTGTATTTGCTTAAATATGTGATTCCTATGAAAATAGAAATACCTTCAAAAATAGAGAAATTAACCGAAATAGAGAGTTTAATAGATTCAATTTCGGATAAAGTAAATATAAGTTCCGATATTTATGCAAACATATTAGTTGGCGTAACCGAAGCTGTTAAAAATGCTATCATTCATGGTAATTTACTCGACCCAACATTATCTGTAGGAATAGAATATGAAGTAAATCAAAAATATATACGTTTTACTGTTATAGATTGTGGCAATGGGTTTGATTATTACGCTATACCCGATCCTACCTTGCCCGAAAACATCGAAAAAGAAACCGGTAGAGGATTGTTTCTTATGAATTGTTTGGCAGATGAAGTGGTATATAATGATAAAGGAAACGAAGTAAGTCTTAAATTCTTTATAAATTAATGCAAATAAGCTTTTACGAAGAAGATGCTAAAATTCCTGCATCCTTTAAAAAAAAGCAATTTCGTGCTTTGGTTCAACATATTATAACTAAAGAATCTTCAAAAAAAATTGATTATATTAATTTTATTGCATGTAGTGATTCCTTTTTATTAGCAATAAATCAAAAATTTCTTCATCACGATTATTTTACCGATATTATTACTTTCGATTATTCCGCCTCTGAGGTTGCTTCAGATATATATGTAAGTATTGATAGAATTTCTGAAAATGCTCTATCAAATTCTGTATCTTTGCTCAATGAATTTCAAAGAGTTTTGATTCATGGGGTGTTGCATTTGGTTGGCTATCAAGATGATACAGATATTCATAAACATGCAATGACTAAAAAAGAAAATTATTATTTGCATTTATTAGCATAGTAAAATTTGTTGGTATGTTACAATCGTATGATGTTATTGTAGTTGGAGCCGGACATGCTGGTTCCGAAGCAGCAGCTGCTGCTGCTCGTTTAGGTTCTAAAACATTGCTAATTACAATGGATTTAACCAAAATTGCTGCAATGTCATGTAATCCTGCTGTAGGAGGAATAGCTAAAGGGCAGATAGTAAGAGAGATAGATGCCTTAGGTGGTTCTATGGCAAAGATTATCGACATGTCATCTATACAATTTCGAATGCTTAATAAGTCCAAAGGTCCTGCCATGTGGAGTCCGCGATCGCAATCAGACAAACATATTTTTTCTCAAAATTGGAGGTTAGAATTAGAATCTATTCCAAATTTAGATATGTGGCAAGATTCAGTTACACAGTTAATTATAAATAAACAAAATGTTGTTTGTGGCGTTGTAACTACCTTAGGAATTTCTATTACTGCCCGGTCTGTTATTCTTACTAATGGTACTTTTTTAAATGGATTAATGCATATAGGGCGTTCGCAAATTCAAGGCGGTAGAATTGGGGAGCCTGCATCCTATCATTTGTCCGATCAATTAAAAGATTTTGGTTTTACTGTGGACAGAATGAAAACAGGAACACCTGTACGTATTGATGGTCGTACTATTGATTTTTCAAAATTATCAGAGCAACCCGGTGATGCTGAAATTCGCAGTTTTTCATTTTTACCTAATATGATATCTCCGCTAAAACAATTAAGTTGTTGGATTACCTATACAAATCCAAATGTGCATGAAATATTACAAACCGGTTTTGACGATTCTCCGATGTATAATGGAACTATTCAAAGTCTAGGTCCGAGATATTGTCCAAGTATTGAAACAAAATTAGTAACATTTTCCGATAAAGATAAGCATCAGTTGTTTTTAGAACCAGAAGGTTTGTATACAAACGAGTTTTATTTAAACGGATTTTCTTCTTCATTACCGGCGGATGTTCAATATAAAGCACTTAAATTAATTCCCGGTTTAGAGAACTGTAAAATTTATCGTCCAGGATATGCGATAGAATATGATTATTTTGATCCCACACAATTACAGGCTAGTTTAGAAACGAAACATATAAAAAACCTATTTTTTGCCGGTCAAATCAATGGCACTACAGGCTACGAAGAGGCTGCCGCTCAGGGACTTATTGCAGGGATAAATGCACATGCTTGTATTACCAATAAAGACCCCTTAATTCTTAAACGTGATCAAGCCTATATAGGTGTTTTGATAGATGATCTTATTACAAAGGGTGTAAATGAACCTTATAGAATGTTTACATCACGAGCTGAATTTAGGATATTATTACGTCAAGATAATGCTGATGTACGATTAACACCAATTGGCATATCACTTGGTTTAGTTGATGAATACAGAAGATTGGTTTTTGATAAAAAATATTCGAAAGTAGATGATATAAAAAAGTATGTTTCATCTACAACTATAAATATGGCTGCCGCAAATCCAATATTAGAAAAACTTGGAAGCTCACCGATTAAACAATCGATGAAGTTGAGTGCTCTTATATCAAGGCCAAATGTGTATGCCACAAATTTTGAGCTTCCTGAATTTTTATTTGAAGATACTGAAATAGATGCTGCAACATTATTAGAAGTTGTAGATATTGATATAAAGTATTCGGGATATATTGATAAAGAAAAGCAAATAGCGGAAAAAATCAACAGATTAGAATATATTAAAATTAAAAATAAGATTCCTTATATGGAATTAGCGAGTCTATCTACCGAGGCGCGTCAAAAATTGGCAGAGATAAATCCCGAGACTATAGGTCAGGCATCAAGAATTAGTGGTGTTTCGCCTGCTGATATTAGCGTACTTTTAGTGTATCTTGGTAGATAATGTTTCACGTGGAACATTTTTGTTGCTTATAAATATGTTTCACGTGGAACAAATGGATGTTAAATAATCAGTGTAATGGTTGTAGTAGATAAAGAGATTTTTTTTGAATTGCCAAATAAAACGAAAGTTGTATTGTCGAAATCCAATTCGTTGGTTTCCTATATATGTTTATTTGTAAATGTAGGTACTCGCGATGAGCCATTGGGTTGTTCTGGTGTAATGCATGTAATTGAGCATTTACTTTTCAAAGGAACTAAAACTCGCTCGTATTTTGAGTTGATGGCTTTGATAGAGTCTGTGGGAGGTGATATGAATGCATATACCTCTAAAGAAGAAACGTGTATTTATATTTCGATACAAAATCAATATTTAGAGCGAGCTGTTGATGTGTTGCATGATATTTTTTACAACTCAGATTTTTCAGAACAAGAGTTTAATAAAGAGCGCGAGGTTATAATTGATGAAATAAATTCTTATAAAGATACGCCAAGCGAATTAATATTTGACGAGTTTGAAGAGTTGTTTTTTAACAACCATGAATTGGCGGCAAATATTTTGGGAACGGAAGAATCGTTGCAGCAAATGAACGTGGACGATGTGCGTGATGTGTATTCTAAAAGATATGTTTCCGAACGATTAATAATATCGTATGTCGGTGGTGTGGATTTAGATTTGGTGTTATCGTATATTATGAATTATTTTACAGCTTTACGCAAAAATGATGAATGTGTTCCGTTAAGAATTAATTTTACAGGCAACCCATTATTTGCTAAAACATTTAAACGTGAAACATATCAAACACATTGCATGTTAGGAGCTCAGGCTCCGTCGATGTATGCCAATGATAAAACAGCAATGGTGCTTCTAAATAATTTATTGGGAGGTACAAGCTTTAATGCCTTGTTAAATCTTTCATTGCGTGAAGAGCGTGGGTTGACCTATAACATTGAATCTAATTATACTGCGTATACCGATGTTGGAATATGTACAATATATTTTGGGACCGATGAAGATAAAGTTGCTCAATGTAAAACTGTTATTTTTGATGTGTGTAATTCAATTATGGAGCATGGGTTATCGGAACAACAGTTGATTATGTATAAACAACAATTAGTGGGGCAATTGGCATTATCCTTCGATAATTATGTTTCGCTCATGATTTCCAATGCGAAATCGTATATGAATTATGATAAGGTAGACTCATATGAGGAAATAATAGATAAAATTGAATCTGTAACCAATAACCAAATTATTGATTTAGCGCAATCGGTTCTCAATCCTAAATCTTTAAGTTGTTTAGAATATAAGTAAATATATGAATGAAGATATTAAACAAACACTTGATGTTTTGTATTCCGGAGGAGTAATATTGTATCCTACTGACACTATTTGGGGAATAGGGTGCGATGCGACAAACGAAAAAGCAGTACAAAAAATATTTGAGGCGAAACGAAGAACCGAAAATGTGCCATTATTAGTTTTGGTTAACTCTATAGCTATGCTTGAAAGGTATGTAGATGAAGTTCCTTCTATGGCATATGATTTAATAGAATTATCGGAAAATCCGTTAACAATTATATATGAAAAAGGAAAAAATATTGCCAAAAATTGTTTAAATGCCGATGGAAGTATTGGAATACGAGTAACAAATGAGAAATTTACAAATCAGTTAATTACTCGATTCAAACGTCCTATTGTATCTACATCTGCTAATATTCATGGAGAACCATCACCTATGTTTTATAATCAAATTTCAGAAGAACTGAAATTATCTGCAGATTATATCGTCAAATATAGACAAGATGATACTACTTCACAAAAAGCATCGAGCATAATAAAGCTAAACAATAATGGGGAAATAACAATTATAAGAAAATAATATGAAAGTAGAAGATATATTACAATATACGTTTAATCATGGTCATCCAATTCAGGTTAGATATAATGATATTGATTTAGCCGGCCATGTTAATAATGCTGTATATCATGAGTTTTTTGATTTAGGAAGAACATTCTATTTTAAAGAAGTATTAGGAGAAAAACCATTTACTTATGAACAAAATATAGTAATTGTTCAATCCAACACTACATATGTTAAAGAAGTTTTTTTAGAAGACGAATTGCAAATTGTAAGTAAAATTATACGATTCGGAAATAAAAGTTTTGATATGTGTCAGGCATTATTACGGAATTCCAAAGATGGAGCTGAATTAACTACATATAATTACACTACATTTGTTTGTATGAATTACAAACAGCATCAACCTCAACAAATTCCTGCTGAATGGATAACAAAAATTACAGAGTTTGAAAAGTAATTTGGGTAATTCGAAAGTTTTTTAAACATTTCATAATGAGGGCTTTAACTTATATTTTATGCTTCCATCTATGTATTGCAGAAAACTGAGGAGCAATAGTTAATATTTTGTCGTATATTTTATTAGCTTCCTTATATTGCTTGTTATCTTCATAACTTTTTGCTAAAAATAGTAATGTGTGAATATAATACCAATTACAAGCTACATTTTTCTGTTGCTTTTCAATAAGTTCAATTGCCTTAGTAAATGAATGAATAGCATCGGCGAAAGAACCACCTAAAAAGAGGGCATAACAATATTGAAGATTGCCATATTCTGACCAACTGTACGGAGAATTTGGTGATTTTGCAATAGCGTCTTTTGCAAATGAGAAACTCTTAGGTAAGTAATATAAGGCTGTAGCCGGACTATTTACTGCACAATATGCATTGTATGCCGATCGAAAAGCTAAACATTTTGATGCATATTCAGATTTTTTTTCTAATTCTGTTAAATCAGAATTCATGCCTTCAAGTTGCGTGTCTATTTCTTTTGATTCCGATTCATTGAACAGTAAATGAGCAATATACATATGCCTTACCATCATTCGTTTAAATAGCAAATCATTATTCGGCTTTTTTTCTAATTCACTCGAAATCTTTGTAATATATGAACCCCACGTTCCTATTGTTTGTTGAGTGTATGATTTTGTGAGTTCACAATCTAGGGAATTAGTTTGACTGTAAGCTATTGTTACAAGCATGAAAGATACACAGATGAGTATAATAAATCGCATTTTCATTAATAATAAATTCAAAGATAGGCAAAGAAATTTATCTTTGTACGTCAAATAGTAATATTAATGATGTTTACATTTATATTAAATATTTGTAACTTGTTTTATAATAATAATTTATACTATTTTATTTATATATATTATTTAAAACAATAGCTCATAATAAAATTGATTTAAAAAACTAAAATGGAACAGGCTACCACTTTTTGTATAATCAGACATGGAGAAACTGACTGGAATGCTATAGGAAAACTTCAAGGTAGAGAAGATATTTCTTTAAATAATAATGGATTACGTCAAGCAGAAGACTTGGCAAATTTTTTCTATACTTCTAATTTTGATTGTATAGTTTCTAGTTCATTGCAACGTGCTTTTCAAACAGCACAGATTATTAGTAAAAAAATTTCGGTACCATTATATATAGAACCATTATTAGTTGAAAGATGTTGGGGAGACGCGTCGGGATTGACATTTGAAGAGCGAAAGAGAAACTTCCCTGATGGTATTATACCTAATCAAGAAGAATTTGAACATATGCAAGCTCGTGCAATGTCTGCTATATATTCAATTCATTCTCGGTGGATGAATAAACGTATTATTGTAGTGTCCCATGGAGCACTTATTAATTCCATATTACATTCCGTTTCACATGGAGAATTTGGAAGTTTTACAACTCGTTTAGCTAATGCATGTATTTCTCTTTTACAATTTAATTCAGATAATTGGAATGTATTATACTACAATAAATCGTACAAAGAGCTCCAAGAACAAGGATAATTTATTGATCGTAATGCCTATTTATCAAACAAATTTCATATTTTTGTGGAAATAACAAAAGTCAGACTATGAGATATGTATTTTTATTTTTAGGTTTTTTTATTGCTCAATTTGCTAATGCTCAGCAAATTATATCTATTCCATTACAAACATCTATTGATACTACAACTATTTTGAATGTTATTCAAGTGTTGCAAGATACGGTAAATACTAATAAACAAGACACTATAATAACTCCATTACAACATGGAGGATTAATTCCCAAACAAGAGATAGCAGATAGTAGTATTACAAATGATACAATTGTTTTGCTCCAGGACACAAGTAAGATAGCACACCTTGATACATTGGCAAAAATTGTTGTAAAGGAATTTCATAATCCCGAAAATATAACAATTTCTAAAATTATAACTGGAGAATATCTCATTTCTAATACAAAACATACTGATATTATGATAGATTCATGTATAATATCTACATTAATAATTGAAAATACAGTATGTAAAATGCTAACAATTAATGCAGTATCTGTAACTCATATTAGTATTAAAAATTCAAAAATTGATGATTTTTTTATAGAAGATTCTTCAATTGGTGAACTTCGAATCGAAAATGGCGAAATAATAGAATTCTCTATTGAACAAAGTGCAATAAAAAAGCAAGTAATTGTGTCGACACAGCAAACAATTTTACAAGAACAATTAGAACCTGAAATCGAAAATCAAGAGTAATTGCTTGTTTAAAACGACCGAAAAACAATACAAATCCCTTCTTCACTTTCTATAGTAAAAGAATCGGATACTGCAGTATTGAGGGTTCCTATCCACCAAGATTTCAGAAGTGCATTGGTGAGAGGATATTGTAATCCAAATAAACTTATAGGAATATGTGGTGTTAAAGAAAAAATTGAAACTGCTTGTCCGGGATATGTTTGTAGTTCAACTGAACCATATACTGGAGAATATACGCCATAATTAGAAACACTGCAAATATTGATGCGTGTTCCATAGCTCGCAAGTAACGAAATGTTGCCAATAGTATGATCTTCGCGTTTGCCCGTAGCACCTACAATTACCGCATCTTTTAGTCCTTGCGTTATGGCCCATTCTACCGCTTTGGTTTGGTCGTTGGTTTCTTGTTCGGCTATGTGTATGAGTTTCCCTGCAAATTGTTTTTTTGCTTTGGAGCTAATCGAATCCAAATCGCCTATTACAACTGTTGGTTCTATACCATGTTTCATCAAAGAATCGGCAGCCCCATCGCAACATATAATAGTTTGAGCTGTTCGGATAATTTCCAAAGGAATTGCGTGCGTTGGAAATTGGCCGTTGGCTATAATTACATGTTTCGAAAACGAATATTTACGCATTGGTTATAGATTTAGTATAGAGTTCTAACAATCGGTCAACATAGGGTACAATATCATATTGTTTTGCGAAATTTACCGCATATGTACTCATAGACGTATACATTTCTTTGTCTTGACAAATTTCTATAATTTTTTCGGCAAACAATGTTGGATTTTGCTCAAAAATCATACAGCCATTTTTGCCTTGTTCTATAATATCTCTGTTGCCTTTGCCATCGAGACATACTACCGGCAATCCTGCTGCCATGGCTTCTATAAGTACCAAACCAAATGGTTCGTATGTGGCAGGGTGAACGTAGAGTTGTGCTTGTTTGTAATACTCGTATACAGGTACATTTCCTTGTAAACATATTGTATTTGTAAGGTTTTGTTTAGAAATTTCTTGTTCTAATTCTTTTCGCAGTGGGCCTTCGCCAAGAATATCCAATTGTACCGTATATCCTCGTGATATGAGGTGTAAGACTACGGGTATCAAAAATGCATGGTTTTTTTTATGCACCAAACTCCCCACACTTACCAATTTTATGGTAGTATACGTTTCAGTTTTTTTTGCATGTTCGAAAAGTGCGGTGTTTATTGCATTGTGGAGCATGCTAATCGAATGACGTAATTTTTTTGGTACATTTCGTTTGCAAAATGTGTTAGTATCTTGAGATATGGAAATAAAATATGCATTTCGTTTTTTATATGCAGAAGTTACAATCCAACGTTCATACGCATTTGTCAATTCCAGTTTTGTTCGAGGAATGCGAACTCGTTTGAGCTGCGGCATGTTGTCGTGCATATGTGTTACCCACAAAGCGTTAGGATAATTGATTTGACTACACACAATTTCCGATTGCCATAAATGTGTATGAATTACATCTGGAGCATAGGCTTCAATATATGCTTGTAATTGTGACATATCGCGTTTCGACTTTTTGGTAAACGAAGGAACAAATAGAGCAGGAACTACATTGTATGAAAGTGTTCCCATTTCTTGGGCGTAATCGTTTGTATTGCTCAGCACCATCAAACGCACTTCAACATCACTACGCTTTTGCAATTCATTGCATATTGTAATTACAAGTCGTTCGGCTCCCCCTTTGGAAAGCGATGGTATGATGTGGAGAATTTTTAGCATGGGATTAGAAATTCTTTTTTTTTAATTGTAACCAACGATAGATAGTGTAAATCCATTCTAAAAGTTTTTGGTCATTTGGATAATCATTGTGATTTTTAGGCGGTAAGTCAATAATTTTATTGAGTTTTTCTATAGAAATTCCAAATTTTTTACTCCAATATTTTTTTTCTTGTTCTACAGTATCCGGATTATAAGGAGGTTTCTTTAGTTCTTCTATAGCATATTCGCGAGTCATGCTCCCAGCACAAATTTGTGTAGAATAGGTTGCAAGCCGATAATCGATATTGAATTTTTTAGGTAAAATATATGATTGTAAAAAACCAGTATATTTAGATTCGTAATGTTTTCCCCCATAATACTTCCAACCCAGTTCTTGCTCTAGTGTTCTCATTGCCTTATCTTTTGAAAATGGAACATAATTTAACAGATAAGCAATTCGAATCCCTTTGATAAATTTGTAATAGAATTCCTTTTTATAACTAAAATCTGGAAATTTTCTTAATTTTCTACTGCCAAATTGTTTTTGTATGCTTTTAATGTATGTTACATCTTTAGCATTATAATGCCAGCTTTTTGGTAAAATTCCCTCTGTGGCATAGTTCCCTCCGCTGATAATGTATTTTACATTGTATTTTGCTGCTATCTTATGTAATGCCGCTGGTATAGCAATATCTGTTGGTGTTTCTGCTTCAGGAACAGAAGCTTTAAGAAACGAAAATTGCAAATCTTTAAACTCTTCCCAATCAAGCACGAAACTTTCGTAGTCGATACCTAGTTTACTAACAACATATTTTATGTTTTTTACAGCTGCTTCCGAATTCCAACCGTTATCCATGTGAACAGCTAGAACACGTAACCCTAATTGTTTACAAATATATGCTGCATAGCAACTATCAATACCTCCACTAATACCTAATATGCAATCATATTTTTTATTATTTCCTTTCGTTTTTATTTTTTTAACGATTTTTTGTAATTGAAGATCACTTTTTTCTCCTTGATATATATATTGTTTGGTTTTTATTAAATAATCGTTACAGTGATTACAATAACCATTATCATCAAATGTAATATAAGGATCGCTTGTATCCATTACACATCGTTTGCATTGTTTATATATTTTAAACTCCATTATAGTTATTGTGTAAATATTTGATTTCGTTCTGTTTTATTAGGATAATTTATAAGTACACCTTTGTTGGAACCGTGATATACAAACAAACTGCCTGCTGCTAGCCCATTTGCATAACCGTAAGTAAATGCTTGTTGTAAATGTTGTAATGAACCGGCACCACCTAATGCAACTACAGGTATTGTTACTTGTTTTGAGATAGATTGAATTAATTCAATATCATATCCTTTCATGGTTCCATCACGATCTATGGATTGAATAATAATTTCACCTGCTTGTTTATCTTGCATTAGTTGCGCAAATTCAATTGGTGAGTAATTGGTTTTGTTGATTCCATTGTGAGTATGAACTATTTGTTTTCCCAAAATATTTTTTTTAACATCAATACACACAGCAATTGTTGATGATCCAAATTCTTCGGCAGCGTGAAAAACAAAATCTGGCTGAATAGCTGCTTGGGAGCCAATAATCACTTTTTCGGCACCAGCTTTAATATATTGTTTGATTTGATGTATTGAAGTAATTCCTCCACCTATTGCAAATGGCATATTCGCCTCTTCACCAATTTCTTTAATAATGTAAATTGGTATAGCTCGTTTATCTTTAGTAGCATGTATGTCAAGAAAAACCAATTCGTCAGCTTCTAAATCATTAAATAATTTAACAGCATTTATAGGATCGCCTATATAGTTATGTTTAGCAAAACGTACTGATTTTACAAGTATATTGTCGCGCAAAAGCAATACAGGGATTATTCGAGGCTTAAACATAATGCAATTTATATTTTAACGAAATTTCTTAATAATTTAGTTCCATTTTCATGACTTTTTTCGGGATGAAATTGAACTCCAAATATATTATTTTTCTCGACTGCAGATGTGAACAGATATTCATATTCGGTCTGCAGTAAAATATCTTGTTGATGATTGCATATATAATGATATGAATGAACAAAATAAAATGGTGTATTTTCTTCAATATTATTCATGATGTTGCTGTCTTTAACTAAAAATGCTTCATTCCAGCCCGTATGAGGTGTTTTATATTGTAATGTATTTGAAATTTCAAATCGCTTTACATGAGCATCAATCCATCCAAAGCCAGGTACATTTCCTTCTTCACTTGTATTTGCAAACAATTGCATTCCTAAACAGATACCTAATATTGGCTTTTGTTTTATAGATACATGTTCATGCAAAGTATTGAATATTCCTAATTCATGAATTTGCTTCATAGCTTTGGCAAAATGACCCACTCCCGGTAATATTATTTTATCGGCTTTAGCAATTTCTTCAGCAGAATTTGTAACTATAATGTTTGATGTAATATGCAGCATTTTTTTATACACAGAATGTATATTACCCATCTTATAATCAACTATAGCTATTGTTTGAGGCATATTAACAAATATCTTTTATTAATGAACATATATTGGAGGCTTGTATCTTTCTTGAGTATTGTTCGGTATTTATAGAATTACAAGAAATAAAACCATTTTGAATAAATTCTGAATATAATTCAGAAAAAACATCTAATAATTCAGTAGAATCTTTAACAAGAATTCCTGAATTTGTTTGTTTTATGATTTCTGATTGAACTTGTTGGAAATCAATGTTTTCTTCTTGAATATTATAATATTTTTCTTTTAAAATATTTCCTTCCGGGTCATCAGTATAGCATAGTAAAATTTTTCGTTTCAACGCTAAATAGTCATATATTTTAGTGCCAGTATAGGAATAATAATTAAATAAAAGAAATGCATTGTCTTGAGCTAAATATTCCATTAATTGTTCGTTTTGAATTTTTGGAATTATTGATACATATTTTGCTAAAAAATTGTATCTAACTAAAATTAAATGTTTATATTCTTCGGCATTATTTATTCCATAGAAACGTAATTCAATACGCGGATTTTCTATTGATTGTATAAAAGTTTGAAACACTCGTAGGACACTTTCAATTGGATGCCATTTATATATTGTGCCTATAAAACTAATTCGTAATATATCAGATTTTTGAGAAATTGTAGATATTTTTGAGAGAGATTTCGGGTTATATCCATTTGGTATAATTTCAAATCGTTTTGCAGGGAATAATGTTTTAATTTTTTCTCTAAAAAATGGTGTTACTGTAGTAATAATGGATGCAGTTGACACATAACGTTTTTCCCAAAATTTATTTAAAAATTTACTTATTTTATCGTAGCTTCTCTTTTTGTCTTGTGTCCAAGGATCTCGATAATCAGCAATCCAAGGAATTTTGAATTCTTTGCTTAGCAAATGAGCATAGCGAAACAAAATAAAGGGTTCGCCACTTGTAAGGATACAATCTACGTTGTTATTTTTAAGGTACTCATGTGCTGCTTTATAAATCTCAATTTTTGGACCTATATTAAAATGATATTGCATAATTTCATAGTATGCAGTAAATATTTTTCTTATATATGAATATTTCTTTTTACCATATTTTTCCAACATCCTATTCGAAATATTTTGTGAGTAGGGAGTTCTTATTATGGTGCCATGAATATATTCTCCAACTTCTACCTCGTCACTTTCGCTTTGTGCTATATAATCTAAAAAGTTTCGGTGCTCATTACTCCATTGACGAGTAATAATAATTGGATAAACCCCAAATTCATGAAAATATTGAAACCAAGAATACGGTCGTAAGCTACCAACCGAAACATATGGAGGAAAATCGTATGCGAGAATGAGTACTTTCTTCATTAAATAGATTTTGCACAAATATATAAAAATACTATTCTTTGTGTATTGTTATTAGTATGCTATTATTTCAAATTTCAAGTTTTTTTTATATTTGTATAAATTTAGTATATGGCGCAAGTTCTTTTCTTTTTCACTTCTTCATTTCCATTTGGTTATGGGGAAACATTTATTGAGAACGAAATTCCTTTTTTGTCGGATGCATTTGATAGGATTATAATAATTTCAAACGATACTATTTCTCCGCAAACTCGTACTATTCCTCAAAATGTCTTGTGCGAAAGAGTTTCGTATGAATTACCCAAAACTCAAAAATTATTGTCGATACTTGGAGTCTTTTCGAAAACATTTTGGCAAGAAGTATATATAATCAAAAAAGTCTATAGAAAACCAATTACTTTTTTACAAATAAAAACTGCTCTACAAACTCTTCGTAAAGGTTATTATATTGGTAAGGCAGTAAAAAAGATAATATATACATACTCCATAGAAACTGATTCAAGATATTTGTATTCTTATTGGACTAATGATATGGCATTTGTGAATGCATATATTTCTTCTCAAATTTTAGTTCAAGCTTTATTTTCAAGAGCTCATAGGTGGGATGTATATTTTGAAGTAAATGATGCTCATTATTTGCCTTATAGAAAGTATATTTTGCATAATTCACAAGGGATTTTCTTTATTTCTCAAAGAGGTAAAGAATATTATAATCAGTTATTTTCAGAATTACAAAAAAAAAATAGAATTTCATATTTAGGGGTATCACAGCAACAAAAATTGGAATGCAGATTAAATAATTTTAAAAGAGTTGTCAGTTGTTCTAATATAATACCTATTAAGCAATTACATATAATTGTTCAAGCATTATCTCAAATAGAAACATCAAATATAGAATGGATACATTTTGGAGATGGTCCTTTGATGGAAGAATTACAAGAGGAAATTAGTCGAT
>ENA-UOWE01001924-UOWE01001924.1-activated-sludge-metagenome-genome-assembly--contig:-NODE-1924-length-24035-cov-5.576230_pt1 | contig 24035 bp, 18 predicted proteins | sample MGYA00249841_ERZ761562 | MGnify/ENA primary metagenome ERZ761562 (study PRJEB28883, sample SAMN05720200) | activated sludge metagenome | isolation source: Anaerobic digester | place: Japan... | reverse complement strand
GAGATCCAGGGAGACAGGACCCGAGGGAAATTACAGCACTTCTGAAACGCTACCCGGTGCTGCCCGCGGCGATCGCAGAGACGACGATTCACCGGACATCAGGGCTCTGACCGTGCAGGACGGGCATGACGAGCAGGCCTGAGAAAGGGACGGCCGGACACGGGCAGATTACCGGGGGTGGAGGGTACACCGAAGGGGAACGGCACCAGGATTTCGGAATCCGGGAACGTTCCCGGTATGTCCCGCTTCAAGTCCCGGTTCTGCGCCGGTTCGGGCGAGGCGGAAAACCGGACGAGGACGGCGTGAGTCCCAATCAGGATCGGGAGGGGTCCGGGGAGCCGTGTACTGTTACTGCATCGGGAGCCAGCCGATCACCTGCACGTTGAGATCGAGCCCGACGATCGGCGCAGCGATGCCGATCTCGACCGCCTTCCGGCCGATGGTGCATCTGGAACCAGCGAGGGCGGACCTGGTCGCCGGTGGATACGCAGAACGGGCTCGCCGGGGGATCGTCGGACCTGGCCGGGGAGGGATCCCGGCCGGATCGGGGTGCAGGTCTGGATCCCCGCATCGATCCCTTCGCGGATCTCATCCCCGGTACCGGCCGTTCCACAACCGTTCCCTCGATGGGCGCAACCGAAACCCCATGCAGCAAGGTGAACGCTTCGCGGTTCTCCCCCGCGACTCCCTTCACCCGGATTCCGGTCACGATCCCTCTTTCCGGGCATCCTTCACCATGGGTTCCACCACGCTCCTAACCGATTCGTTCAACCTGTCGGCTTTGAACAGCGTGATACAGCATGTCTCGCCGTCCTTCTCCCAGCTGACCACCGCGAGCCTGCACCCCGCGCCGATCCCGGCCCGCGCACGCAGGTCCTTCGGGAGCACCATCTGCCCCCGATCGTCCACGCTCACGATTGCTTCGAGCGAGCAGCGACCGGCCGATCCGGGCGCCGGACAGCAGGGTTCATCCGAGGCATCCATCTTCCGTCACCCGTACTCAACACCGGCAGGATAGATAAGTCCACCCGGATTGCCATACAACCCGAAGATTCTGTCGATCGATACCGGGATGAGTATTCATGCGCAGAACGGGGTTGCGACAGTCGCAACAGTACAGTCGCGGGACGCCATACGCCCTGCCCCCGGTGTTCGACGGTCTCCGAAGCAGGGGTGGGAGGATCGGACCCCCCTCCGGCGTCGAGACCGGGCAGCATTGAGGACCATCCAGGAGCTTCGAAATCAGGACTCAGCGTGAGTAGAGGCCGATCGATCGTGAAGCTCATCGGTTCCCGGCGTATTCTCGGATCATGATCCCGTGCGCAGGGTGCCGGCACTGATCGGCACCGTCCGGAACGTTTATTGAGCACAGCATTGAGCATTGATCCATGCTGACCCCCGATCAGGAACGTGCCGTCGCCTCCGATGGCCGGCACCTCGTCCTGATCGCGTGTGCCGGCTCGGGCAAGACGGAGACGATCACCCGGCGGATCGCCCGTCTCGTCTCCGGGGGTGTTCCGCCCTCCTCGATCGTGGCCTTTACCTTCACGGAGAGAGCCGCCGCGGAGATGGGTGCCCGGGTCAGAGTTTTCCTCCGTGAACTGCCGGGTGGTGGCGGCGAGCTGGGCGGGCTCTATGTCGGGACGATCCACGCCTACTGCCTCCAGCGATTGAGGGAGATCGATCCCGTCTACCGATCATACGACCTGCTGGATGAGAACGCTCGCCCCATCTTCTGTCGGAAGTACTACAGGGAGCTGGACCTCGACGGTCTCCGTGCCCTGTATCCCAGAACAGGGCAAGTACCGACCCCGTACACTCTCATCCACGACTTCTGCCGCAACGCCGACCTCGTGAGGGACGAACGGATCGACGTAACGCATCTTGAAGAGCCCTTCGCAGGGTGTTACCTGGCGTACTCTGGTCTTTTGCACGAACACCGCTATCTCGACTTCGCCGGGATCATCGGCGCATATGTCGAAGCCCTTGAAGGAAGCCCCACTCTCCTCGCACGGGAACAGGGACGGGTCCGCCATCTCGTGGTCGACGAGTACCAGGATATCAATACCCTGCAGGAGAGGCTCATCGAGCTGATGGTTGGCAAGGACGGCAACCTCTGCGTCGTCGGCGACGACGACCAGTGCATCTATCACTGGCGGGGTTCCGACGTTGAGAAGATCATCCGCTTTCGCGACCGGTACCCCGACGCGACCGTATTCCGGATCCAGGAGAACTTCAGGTCGACGCCCGCAGTGATCGACACCGCGTCGAGGGTGATCCGCCGGAACAGTCGCCGCCTTTCCAAGACGATGCGACCATGGTCTGCAAGACAGGGTGGTTCCGACGAAGGAGAGATCGCCGCGTGTTTCTTTGCGACCGAGCAGGAGGAGGTGAGGGCCATCGTCACCCGGGCCCGCCGCCTCCGCGGGCAACCCTACACGGACAGTCGCGGCAGGGTCCGTCACCTGGGATACGGCGACATGGCGGTGCTGATGCGTTCCGTCCGTCATCGGGCCGTCCCCCTCCTCGATGCATTTGACCGGGCGGGGATACCGTGCCTGGTCCGCGGGGGGGTGCCCTTCGCCCGACCGGAGGTGGACCTGGTGATGCACGCACTCGCCTTCATCGGCGAGGTGCCCTACCCGCACCGATCCCTAGAGCCCGTCTCCCCGCTCCGGCTCGGCGAGCTCCAGGCGCGCCTCGAACCCCACATCGTTTCGCGAGACGCGTTTCTCGACCGGATGAGGATGCTGAGGCACGAGATGGTCCGGTCCGGGAAAGCGTTCAGCCTCCAGCGCCTCTTTCACAGAATCCTCCGGGAGATGGGCGGAGACCGGATCCGGTTTCCCGCAGTATGGTATCACAACCTCGGGACCCTTTCGCAGCTGATCACCGCGTTCGAGCACCAGTTCCCGGCGATCACGCCGCTGGAGATCCAGCGGTTCATCGAGTTTGTCGGAGAGGACGCCCGGCACCGAACGATCGGTGATGGGGATGTCGTCACGGGGATCCCCGATGCGGTGACGGTGACCACGATCCACCGGGCGAAAGGCCTCCAGTATCCGGTGGTATTCATCCCCGGGTTGATCGAAGGGGCATTTCCTTCTGGTCGACAGGACGATTCGGTCTGGTTCGTGCCCCCCCGTCTCTTCGATCGGAGACGCTACGAGACCGGGCTCGAAGAAGAACGCAGGCTGTTCTACGTCGGGATCACGAGGAGCGAGAAGTATCTCTACCTCTCCGGCCACCGCCGGCCCTCCGGTGACTCGAATCCCGCTGAACCGTCCATCTTTCTGGAGGAGGTGGCCGGGAGGGGTGTCCGTTCGCATTTCGCGGGAACAGACCCGGTACCTGGGGCGGTACCTGGGACGGAGTCGGGAGTGCCGGTGAACAGACCATCGCACCCCGTGCCCCTTGGGACGAGCTGGTCGGCGCTCAGGTATTATGCACGGTGCCCCGAAGACTACCGCCTCCGGTTCGTCTGCGGCTTCGATCCGGCTCCAAAGGAGGAACTCGGACTGGGGCGGGCGGTGCACGCCGTACTCGCCGCGCTCCACGGGATGGGCAAATACGGGTCCGTCGATCCGGGAGCCGTTTCAGGACTGGTCGATCAGTACCTGCACCTCCGGTTCGCCGAACCGGATGCCCTCCGGAGGATGCGCGAGTTCGTCGTCCGGCAGACGGTCCGTTACATCGAACAGGCATCGGCCGATCTTGCGCGCATCAGGGCCTTCGAGCAGGGGTTCAGCCTCCCGGTGGGCGACAGCGTCATCTCCGGTGCCATCGATCTGGTCCTCTCCCAGGGGGACGGCGTGGAGATCCGGGAGATAAAGCTCTCCGGGATGGTAGATCGGGAACACGCGTTCGAGTGGGAACGGCAACTCCAGGTCTACGCGCTGGCGGCACGCTCCCTCGGAATGGAGGTGCGCAGCGCGGCGGTTCGTTGCTTCGATACGGGGGCGCTCCACGAGGTGCCGGTGGATCCCGTTGCACTGCAGCAGACCCACGATGCCCTCGAGCGGATGATCGAGGGCATTCGCCGGGGGGAGTTTCCTCCGGCACCGGAGGAGGGCAGGTGCCGGGGGTGCGACTGGCGCTGCATCTGCTCTGCCCACTCCGCCGCGAACGACCCGTGCGTGGGTTCCGCACCGGTGGTAACGGCAGCGGGTCCAACGGTTGCCGCACGTACCGGAACCGGTATGAGGGACGATCGAGCGAGCCCTGCATGACCGGAATCGGAGGACCCGTCCGTTACGGGACGAAACCGACGCCCGTGCCATCGCGCTGGGAGCAACCCGGGAATCCCCCGCCCGGGCACTGAAGTGGAAACGGGAGATGCGCCTTGAGGAGGTATTCCAGGCGGTCGGACGGGTCTTCTCAGGGCAGGAGGCACAGGGAGCGCCTGCATGCTAAAACGACGGGGACGTTCTTCGTTCGGTGGAGACGTACGGAAGGCGCAGGGCGGGTGCTACGCGTCCTTCGCCATCAGTCCAATGGAGATGCGAAACGTCTTCGCCGTCCCTGCACAGGACCCGCGGTGCAGCAGACGGTATTCGAACGCCCCGGACTCTCTTCGGGAGTCAACGAGATCTTCTCGTACTTCGTTCCGATCGGGGTCGGGAGACTCCGCAGTGAATTGCTCATGCAGTACCGTGAGGCGTGCGCGCTGCTCAAGGCTGACCGGGGTGCGTCAGAGCAGCGGGAGCGGTCCCCCTTCCGGATCGAGGGCCTGGTACACCGGGCGGGTGTCCTCCGACGTGCGGGACGACCGTCTCCTCCGGCCAGCGGGCCGAGATCCGGGACAGGGGGAGAGGAGAGGCGAGAACCGGTCCGTGGGGGCCGTCGACGGTGCCGGGCCCTGGGATGCGGGGGGTTTGTGACCGGCGTTGGGGTGCCTGTGCCGGGACCGCACCCCGGGGACCGGCATCTCGCCCAAAAAGAGGTCAGAGGTCGAGATGGCAGTTCACCCATTCGTCGTCGTAACGTGCCCCGAAACGGTCGTAAAACGCGCGGGCAGACTCGTTCCACCCCAGCATCTGCCAGCTGAGGCCTGCGTACCCCCGGTCCCGCGCCACCGCGATCACCGCCTCGAAGAGCCGCCTGCCGATCCCCTCTCCGCGCCTCGAACCCGTCACGATGATATCCTCCAGGTAGAGCCGGCACCCGGTCCAGGTTGAGAACCGGACGAACCAGAGCGCGAAACCGACCACCTCTCCCCCGTCCTCCGCGACGAGCGCCTCCCAGACCGCGCCGGGACCGAACCCCGCCTTCTCGAACGCGACGGGAGAGACAATGACGGCGTCCGGCGCCCGTTCGTACGCCGCGAGCTCCCGCACCAGTTCGAGCAGGCGATCACAGTCATCGGGCCTCGCCGGCCGGATCACGACCTCCGCCATAGCATTCAGGTTGTCCCCGGAACCGGATAAGAGATCGTCCCGGGATCTTCATTCAGGGTGACAGGGCGCGCCGGTCGAGGCGGAAACCATGCCCGGAGAAGACCGCGACGAGGCGGTCACCCTGCCTGACCTCGACCCGGTAGAGGGAGACGGCCTCCGTCTCGCCGGTCCGTACGGCACGTGCAACCAGCCGGCCGGTCGCCGGACGCAGATAGACGATCTCCGCGGCAAGTGCCACCTCCTCTCCCGCCAGGTTGGCCGCGGCACCGAACGCATGGTCTGCCAGTGCGAAGATCGCCCCACCGTGGACCGCGCCGTCCCGGTTGAGCGCGCATGCCGGGTCCATCTCCACCTCCACGACACCCGCCTCCACCGAACGTATACGGAGAGCCAGGCATTGGGCAAACGGGCATGCGTCGAAAGACGCGACCACGTCCGCCTCACCCTCATCCATGGGTATCAGTTCTCATCGTGGTTCGGCTTCTACCTGTCGACGTGGTGGGGGAGGCCTTCGGATATTTATCCGGGGAGGATGCAGTACAGCTGCGCATGGCCGGTCTTGACGCCTTCCGGTACCTGAGCCTGATCGCGGTCAGCTTCACGCTCCTGGGTTCGGCCCTCATGTTCCTGATCGGAGCGGTGCGCACGATCAACGCCGGCGTCTATTTCCTGACCGGAAAGGAGTTCTTACAGGGAATGGGGTTCGAGAGCCTCCTTCCAGCGGGACTTGCCCGGAACACGGCTGCGACGATCAACCTGATCGGAGCGGTCGATGCGTTTCTCTTCGGCCTGGTGCTCCTGATCTTCTCGTTCGGCGTCTATGGTCTCTTCGTCCAGACTGCAGGAGCGGGGGCGGAGCACCCCTCTGTCTTCCGGATCAGGGACATCGCGGACCTCAAGACATCGCTCGCGCAGGTGATCATCATCATCCTCTTCGTCCAGTTCCTGGAACTGGTGCAGATCGCAGGCTATAACAATATGTCCATCGAGGCGCTGGTCATCCCCGCAGGGATCGTCTGCCTGGGCCTCGGACTCTACCTGATGCACCGTCGTCCCCTCTGAGGGGACTCACCCCACGGAGATCTCCCAGCCACCCTGTGCCTCTATACTGAGAAGATAATTCTCGGTTCTCGGGATGCTGACCGCCTTGGAACCCGAGACAGCCCCGTTCGCCTGGACCACCTGGTCGATCCTCCCGCCCGTACCGTCGAGAAGGATGACGGAGAACGGTCCCTCGCCGCCGTAGCGGTAATTAAATACCGCGACCCCCGAGTGCAGCTGGAAGTACGGAGTCACGGCCGTACCGTTTCCGGTGAAGGTATGGGGGGCCTGCGTCGGGGGGGTGGTCAGGCTCGGGGACGCGGTGGGAGTCGCCGACACCGTCCCGTCCGGGGTCGTGGTGGTGGTGGGCGACGCGGTGGTCCCCGGTGTCGGACCCGCCGATACCGATGGTGAGGGGAGTCCGGGATCGGTCGTCGACGGTGACGGAACCGGGATCGGCGCCACGGTCGGTGATGGGACGGGGAACGCTGTTGCGTTGGCAACGACCGTCACCCGCACCTTCCAGGGCCCGGTCCCGAACGCCCAGATCTCGATCCGGTGGAGACCGGTCTCCGGAACGCGGACCGTCGTCCCCCCCGTGTTCGGGCCCGCCGTGACGATCCCGAGGACGGTCCGGTTCGCATCGAGGAGCTGTGCCATGGTCATGTCCTGCGCAGCGAGTTCGAGCCGCACCTCGCCCGCTCCCAGCACAAAGGGAGGGGTGATGTAGTATCCCTCACCCGCCCAGACAAGGTCGCCGAGCGGACCCGGTGTCACCGTGCGGGTCGGTCCCGGTACGAAGGTGGGCAGGGGGATGGTAGGGGATGACGATGGGGTCGCGAGCTGGTCGCCGCCATCACCACCCGCATTCTGGATGTACCGGTCGAGGGTCCGGACCGAGAGCACGGTCTCGCGAGGACGAGGTGTCGCGTTCGGCGTCGCGTTCGCCGGACCGGCGATAACCTCGGGAACCTCGACCACCGGCGAAGGCGTCGTCACCGGACGATCCGTCCAGGTGGGGGACGGTGCGTTCAGCGGTCCGCCTGCGTCCACGACGAGTCCGGTACCCGCCTTCGTGCCGGTCGGCGCCGGACTTCCGAGCCCCGGAGCGAGAACGAGCCCTACCAGCAGGAGAACGAAGACCAGTCCCAGACCTCCGATCACCACCGGGTTGGAGAGGGCCTGTTCCACCTGGTCGGCGAGCGAGCGACGGTCGACCCGGTGACCACACCGCATGCAGTACAGTGCGTCCGCTGAGACGACCGGTGCCCCGCACCGGGAACAGGACCGGGCTGGCTCCTCCGCCGTCCCCGGTGCTGCCGATGCAACCGGAACGGTCACCCCCTGCCCGGGGTGGGGTGCCGGGGCGACGGGGATCTCCGGCATCACCGCAACCGGTGTGGGCGCGGGGACGGTCGCCGGGGACGGGGCAGGAGGGGGTGATGCAGGCCTGATGCCGGGGGGCGGGCGGGTCAGGCGCCCCTGCGGAGGTCCCGTGAAGGTCCGCATGTTGACCTTGCAGTGGGGGCAGAGCGACCATTCCTGCCGGACCTCTGTGCCGCAGTTGGGACATTCTGCCATGGCGGGACCTCACCACACAACCTTGGACCGATCCGGGATTAAAGACTCTGATCCGGGAACCCGGCGAGGAATGGCAGGGTTCCGGCCGACCCTCGCCGGCAGGGTCTCCCGGATCCCGAACACGCCCATCGGACAGCCAGTCGGTTCGACCAAACGACGCCACAACGATTTTAGGTCCCGGTGACGACGAGATCTGCGCCATGAGATCTCGAGTGCTGACAGCGGTTCTCGCCTGCCTGGTCCTTGCAACCTTCGTCCTCCCGTCCAGCGGCGAGGAGAACGCTTCGGAGGAGGAGCTCGACCGGGTCACCGACCTCATGCGCATGGGTCGCCTGGATGAGGCGCTGCAGGTACTTCAGGCCTTCCAGGCGACCCACCCAGACCATCTCCGATCCTGGTTGGTGCGCGGCCTGATCCTGGCGTACTCCGATCGTTTCGACGAGGGGTTGACAGAGGTGAGGGATCGGCTTGCCGTCGATCCGCGGGACGTGGGCGCCCTCGCATACGAGGTGGGGCTCCGCGTCGGGCACGGAGAGGCAGGAACGGCCCGCAACATCTCCGAACAGCTCGTCCGGCTGTTGCCCGATTCCGCAGACGCCTGGGATATCCATGGCGGTGTGCTCTCGTTACAGGACGATGCGGGGATCAGGACCGAGGCGATCGCCGCACTCGACCGGGCGATCGCGATCGATCCACACCACGTGGACGCTCTGATCAACCGTGGGGAGCAGGCGATGCCGACCGATCCGGCAGAGGCTGAGCGCTACCTGCGGCGAGCCGTCGACGCCCGACCAGGGTCCACCGACGCGAACGAGGCGCTGACCACGCTGCTCGTCAGCCAGAACCGTACCGCCGAGGCGCTCGAGGTGTACGACCGCTGGTTAAGGGAACGACCGCTCTCCACGCTTGCCCTGACCGGGAAGGCGGTCCTCCTGGCCGACCAGGGGAGGTACGAAGACGCCCTCTGGCTCGTCGAGAACGTCCTCAGGAACGAACCGGATCACCGCGAGGCCCTCTACCTGAAGGGCGCCCTCCTCCTCGATCTCCGCCGTCCGCAGGAGGCGGTCGACGTCCTCAACACCCTGCTTGAGCTCGATCCGAACGACCAGGAGGCAGAAGCGCTCCGGAGAGAGGCCGCTCTGGCCGTTCAGGCGACGATCCAAGGGACGCCGGCGAACCACACGCCCCAGGTACCGACAACAACGCAATCGCCCCTCCCCGCCGGCGTTGGCATGGTCGCCCTCCTGTTCGCCCTGCTCCTCGGTTCCCGGCGCTGAGGACACCCTGCACCTTCTCTTTCACGGGCAGGCCAGCGGTCCATGTCCGGTTCGACCGAGCGAGAGATGCGCATGTCAACCGTGTGCGGCATCCGATCAGGCACCGGTCCGTTCTGCAGGGACCTGATGAAGGTGGCGGGGACCCGCTCGTGCTCATCTTGGTGGCGACGACGACGGGCAGGCGTTCCGATGGTGTTCCGATCGGGCCCTAACGGGGATGCACGATCGCATCCCGTTTCGGGGTCCGTGATGTCCCACCGTGTTCGGAGATGGTGGTCGTCAGACGGTACGGCGAGATCGAGGACCGGTTCGATTCGGGAACGTATCTCACCGGGGACTCCCGATCCATCCTGGTGGTCGGGGACGGAAAGGGCGTTCTTAACGGCTGAACGGGCTCGTCGGGAAGGAGAGCCGAACGCAGGTCCGGACGTGATCTTTAGGCACCGAAACGACGAGACACTGGCGGTACCGGGGGTCAGCATCCGGACCTTCGCCCGGTGATGATGGTCGAGTCGACGAACGCCCCGGCAACGAACCGAGCAGGGCTGTTCCCATGCCGGCGGGGTGTTCGCACCGCGTCACGCACATCCCGAGCGATCCCGATTGAAGCCTGAGCAGGAGTGAGACGCTCTCCCGGAGCCGTGAAAATGGGTTGAACCCGCCGATCGTCATCCCTGCATCCCGGGCGATCCCGACCGATCGTTGAGCGCACGGCAGCGAGAGAAACAGTACCGCGCGGCCTCATCCTGACCGAGCCGGGCGTGGGCGATCCCCCGGTTGTGCCAGGCGGCATGGTCCCGGGGGTCGATCTCGACCGCCATCGTGAATGCCTCGATCGCCTCCGGCAGTCGGTCGAGTGCGGCTAGGCAGACACCCCGGTTCGTGAAGAGGGCGGGCATCCCGCCGCTTCTCTCGATCGCCAGGTCGTACATGCGGAGCGCCTCGTCGAACCGACCAAGATCGGCGAGCGCGACGCCACAGTTGTAGAGGGCCTTCGGGCGAAGGGGATCGCGGGCGATGACGGCCCGGTAGGATTCGATCGCCTCGGGAAGCCTGCCCAGGGCATAGAGTGCGTTGCCGAGGAGATACTGTGCTTCAACATACCCCGGATCAAGGCGGAGGGCCTGCTCGAACGATCGGACCGCCTGCTCGTACTCGGAGAAGTGAAAGAGGGCGCGTCCCTGGATGAACCAGGCATCTGGATCGAGCGGCGCAATGGCGAGTGCAGCCGAACAGCAGTCGAGCGCCTCGAAGAGCCGTCCCGCCTGGTCGAAGGCGATGGCCCGCAGCAGGATCGCATCCAGATCCTGTCTGCCCTCGATCAGGGAGAGAGCTTCTCCATACCGGCCGAACCCGATGTACAGGATGGCACGCGCCTGCTCGTTCCCGGCGTTCTCTCCGGTCATTCGAGGGCCACCACCTCCCACGCCCCCCCCTCCGTCTCCAGTATCCCGACGGTCGACCTCCCCGTCAGATAGCCGCACGCCTCACCCGGGTTGACCACGCGGGTCCGTCCCTGCCCGGAGCAGCCGGCCCGGTGAGAGTGGCCGTGAACCACATAATCGAACCACCCGGTCTCGATGAGCGCCGCGAGCAGGTCGCGCTGGTGACCGTGGAGGAGGGCGATCCTGGCCCCGCTCAGCTCAAGACGGGCGAAATCGCCCCGGAGATCGAGATGATCGTACTCGGCGAACCGTTCCAGGAGAAGGGTCCGGTCACCGTCGTTGTTCCCGAATACACCCACGAGCGGGGACTCGAGCCGGGAGAGCCAGGAGACGACGAACGGTGAGACGAAGTCGCCGGCATGAAGGACACATTCGACCCCTTCCTGGTTGAACCGCTCGACGGCTGCATCCACCATCCCCCGCCGATCATGAGTGTCGGAGATGATCCCGATCCGCATGGCGAAGACCAGTTGACCCCGTGCCCAGATATGCGTTTGTATCAGGCCGGACCGACGGTCTTCGTGGTCCTCGCCGGTTGGATTCTTCCGACCTGAACGTAACCGACGATCTCAAGCCGGTATCCCTCGAAGACCGTCCGTTCCCGGGAAAGACGCTTCGTCCAGTCGCCAGCCGGGTAGACGTACATCCAGTTCCCCTCCACCGGCCGGACCAGCGTATAGACGTACTGGCCGGGCAGGGCCTGGTACTCGAGCACCACGATCGCCGCACCTGCCGGTGTACCATTCGGGTCATCGAACCCCGCCTCGACGAGATCGCCCCCCAGCAGGTCGCCCGCCTCGTACCGGGGCCCGGCAGACGGGAGGGGGGTGATCGTACCCGGCGACGGGGATGTCGTGCACCCGGATGCGAGCAGCAGGAACGCCAGGGATACGAGGAGGGCGAGTGTGCGCATATGCTGATCTGGAGCGGCATCCCATATGAAGGCAGGCCCGGCCGACGGTCCGAACCCTGGTCCGGGAAGACGAGTGCGACCCACCTGGACTTTTAATGAGGGGATTCAGCCTCGTCATGCCCTAATACCGGGTCGCTTTCTCACGATGGCGGACGCGGGTCTCTTCTCCACTCCGGCAGGTCCCCCGTACACCGCACTCTCTTCGCACGATCGACCAGGGCCGGCGGGGTGCCGGGATCGGCCGATCCCGATCGGGCCCGGACCCGGAAGACCGGGTGTGCTGCAGGGGGGGCCCGCAGTTCAGGACGGTTCCCCCCCGGTCGTCACCATCGACCAGGATATACCGCGAGGAGGACGCGGAGATCGGGGTCGTCCGGTTGACCATGGAACCGGTCGCGCCCGACAGAGGGTGTCCCCGTGCCGTCACCGGCCCGTCCGGTGCCAGGTTCGGATGCCGGTTTCGGTGATCTCGAACTCGAACCTCTCACCCTCCGAACGGGACCGGTGCTTGGCAAGAACGGCCCGCCGATGCCCGTCGGCCTTCTCGAGCCGGACGATCACCTTGGAGATATGTTCGAGCGCGGTCCCCCCGAGCCCCACGACCCGGTTCCTCTCTGGGTCCATGTAGACCTGGTTGGTGACCAGTACCGGCAGTCTGTGACGCCGCGAGAGGCCCAGAAGGTGCAGCATCTGCCGTGTCAGCCGGCGCATCGCCTCGTTACTCTCCTCGAGGTCCTCCTGCCGGTAGAGGGCGGTCGCCGAATCGAGCACGATCAGGGCCGCCGGACGTGTCCGGAGGAGTGCATCGGCGTTCGCGATCATCGTCGCCTGCTCGGCCAGATCGAGAGGCTCGAAGAGGAAGAGCCGTTCGACCAGGACCTCCGCCTCGTCTCCCGCGATCTGCCGGAAGCGCTCGACGGAGAACCCCTCGGTGTCGATGTAGACGACCGCTCGTCCGGTGCGGAGCGCCTGGACCGTCGCGAGCACGCACAGGGTGGACTTGCCGGTGGCCGCCTCGCCATAGAGCTGGGTCACCACCCCGGGTTCGTATCCGCCTCCGATCAGACGATCGAGATCCGCGCACCCGGTCGACAGCCGATCGCTACCGGGGTGCATCGCCCATCTCCGTCGTTCGCCGACCGGCCGCTTCCTCCACCGCCCGAAGGACCACCCTGACCGGGAGTCCGAGGGCGGTCGCCCAGTCGCGTACCTGCTCGAACTCGGGCTTGCTCGTGAACACCTTCCCGTCGAGTATACCGTGCTTGATCCCGATCATCCGGGTCTCGCCCGCGATGGTGACCGGGACGGGCTCGACGGTGCGATCGGCGACGAGTCGATGGACGCAGGGGATCGAGCGGACCCCCAGCGTGCCCAGCTCCTCCGCGAGGAGCCGGGCGCACCGGGGTCCGTCCCCGGGCCGGCAGACGACCCGGACCAGGAAGCCCATCCGCCCCTTCTTCATCAGCGCCGGGAGCGCCTGCACATCCCGCGCCCCGTTCTCCATGAGACGGGCGATCGCGTGCGCAAGGACCTCCCCGGTCACATCATCGACGTTCGTCTCCAGGACCTCGACGGAATCGGCGTGTTCGGACCGGGTCTCGACGAGAAGGGTGCGCAGGACATTCGGCCGGCCCGGCGGGTTCCGGGTACCGGCCCCATACCCTGCCGCGGTCACCGTGAAGTGACCCAGTGCCCGCCAGGGGAGGGTCTGGAACTCTGCGAGGAGCGCCGCCCCCGTCGGGGTGAGCGTCTCCGTCCCGTCCCCGGACTCCAGCCTCGCCTCGATGCCGGATTCCGACAGCAATGCGACCGTCGCCGGCGAAGGGAGGGGATAGGTCCCATGCGCACCGTCGACCGTGCCCTGAGCGAGCGGGACGGGCAACACCGACACGCCGTCGGGACTGAGGCTGAGCAGGGCCGTTGCCGCACCGATCACATCGGCGATCGCGTCGTCCGCCCCAACCTCGTGGAAGTGCACGTGCTCCAGCCCGTGCACCCGTGACTCCGCCGCATGGAGGCGCAGAAAGACGCGCCTGGCAAGAGCGATCGCACCTGAGGGTGCATCGGACCCCTCGACACGCGCCAGTACCTCGTCGAGACTCCGGTGAGTGGAAGTCGCGTGGGTCCGCACACGCGTCGCCCGGATGCCGGCGCGGTCAACCTCTTCGAAGGTCGGTTCGGCGACAACAGAGGACATCGCCCGCGTCACGGCCTCGCGGTCAGCCCCGATCGCAAGGAGCCCTCCGAGGAGCATATCGCCTGCAGCGCCTGCTATCGGGTCGATCACCAGGATGCGCATTCACCAGTACTTATAAATGAAGGCATAAAAGATGTAAGGTGCATATGCCGGAATTCTTTCTCAAGGTGGACAGCGCGTACCCCGAGGACCAGGGTGGGGGGAAGGCACGACTCGACCCCGAGACGATGCTCCAGCTCAGGGTGTCTCCGGGTGACATCGTCCTGATCGAGGGGAAGCGCAGGACCGTCGCCAAGGTATGGAGGGCGCTGGTCAACGACTGGAACCAGGGGAAGATCCGGATCGACAACTACACCAGGGCGAACGCGGGTGTTTCGATCGGGGACCGGATCCGGGTGGCGAAGATCACCGAGGAGATCGAGGCGAGGCGGGTTGTGCTCGCCCCCCCGGTCGATCTGCCCTCAAACGTCCCAATCAACCTGGAACACGCGATAAACTCCCTGATCGACTTTCCCGTCGTCGAAGGGGACTCGGTCCCGATCCGGCAGGGGTTCCCGTTCATGCAGCCCCAGATCATCGCCTTCAAGGCGGTGGTCGTCGAGCCTGTCGAGGCGGTGATCATCTCGAAGAACACCGAGATCGAGTTCTCCGACAAACCTGCCGCGGGGTTCGAGGGAGCACGACAGATCAGCTACGAGGACATCGGTGGACTGACCTACGAACTTCAGCGCGTCCGGGAGACGATCGAGCTCCCGATCCGGCATCCGGAACTCTTTCAGCGACTCGGGATAGAACCACCGAAGGGCGTTCTCCTCTTCGGTCCACCCGGAACCGGCAAGACCCTCATCGCAAAGGCCGTTGCGAACGAGTCGGGGGCCCATTTCACCGCGATCGCCGGCCCCGAGGTGATCTCCAAGTACTATGGCGAGTCTGAACAGCGACTCCGCGAGGTCTTCGAAGAGGCACGCGAGAACGCGCCAGCCATCATCTTCATCGACGAGCTCGACTCGATCGCTCCGCGCCGGGAGGACGTCACCGGCGAGGTCGAGCGGAGGGTGGTCGCCCAGCTCCTGACCATGATGGACGGGCTGGAGGAGCGTGGAGAGGTCGTCGTCATCGGGGCGACGAACCGCGTCGACGCGATCGACCCGGCCCTGCGCCGCCCCGGTCGGTTCGACCGTGAGATCGAGATCGGGGTTCCGGCGGAGGTGGACCGGATCGAGATCCTGAAGATCCATACCCGGACGATGCCGCTCGCACCCGACGTGAACCTGGAAGAGCTCTCCCAGCAGACCTTCGGGTTCGTCGGGGCCGACCTTGCCGCACTCGCCAGGGAGGCAGCCATTCGTGCGCTGCGGCGGTACCTCCCCGAGATCGACCTCGAGGTCGAGGAGATCCCGGAAGAGATCCTCGAGCGGCTCGAGGTCCAGGCGCGGGACTTCCGCGATGCGCTCCGCGACGTCGGTCCGTCTGCGATGCGCGAGGTGATGCTCGAGGTTTCGCACGTCGACTGGACCGACGTCGGAGGCCTCGAGGAGGCGAAACAGGAGGTCAGGGAGGCGGTCGAATACCCTCTCACCGACCACAAGCGGTTCGAGCTGCTCGGTATCCAGCCCCCGCGGGGCGTCCTGCTCTACGGACCGCCGGGCACCGGCAAGACCCTGATCGCGAAGGCCGCCGCTTCGGAGTCCGGCGCGAACTTCATCCCAATCCGCGGCCCGCAGCTCCTCTCCAAGTGGGTCGGGGAGTCGGAGAGGGCCGTTCGGGAGGTCTTCAGGAAGGCCCGCCAGGTCGCCCCTTCGATCGTCTTCTTCGACGAGCTCGATGCCCTGGCGCCCTCGCGGAGCATGGAGACGGGCTCTCATGTGATCGAGTCGGTTCTCAACCAGATCCTGACCGAGATGGACGGGCTCGAGGAGCTGAAGGACGTGGTCGTCATGGGTGCGACCAACCGTCCCGACATCGTGGACCCGGCACTTCTCCGGGCCGGGCGTTTCGATCGGCTCGTCTACATCGGTCAGCCCGGGCGGGAGGACCGGTTGCGGATCCTGGAGATCCATACCCGCGGAAAGCCGATCGAGGGCTCGTCCATGGAGGAGATGCTACAGTTCACCGAAGGATTCACCGCCGTTGAGATCGAACGGTTCATCGAAGCGCTCGGGCGTAACCGGACCTTTGCCGTCGAGGAAGCCCGGAGGGCGGCGGACGCGATCCAAGCTTCGGTCGAGGGAGGGCTGCCGGTGTACGAACGGCGCCAGGAATTGGCGAAGGCAATGGCACAACGCGGGCTCGTCCTCGAGGATCCGGGCAGGAGAGCGTTGCTCGAGGACCTGGCTGCCCGGACCGAGGGGTATGTCGGTTCGGACATCGAGGCACTCTGCCGTGAGGCGGGCATGTTTGCCCTCCGGGAGCGGACCCCAGTGATCACGGGGGAACACTTCGAGAAGGCGCTCGCGAAGGTGCACCCCACCATGAACGAGAACCTCCGGAGTTACTACCAGCGGATCCAGCAGCACTTCAAGGGCGGGCTGCCGAGAGAGGCCCAGCCCCCGGAGTACCAGTAACCCATTTTTTCCCGTACGCCTGCCGGGGAGAGAAAACCGGTGCTCCGTAGACGTATGCCATCGTACGCGGGATCCTGGTACGTCCGGCGCTTCGATCACCGGAAGGGCTAATCGAGAGCACCGCATCACTGATCGAGGGAGGCGATCGAGTGGATGCCGTGTTCCTGTACTCAGGCCTGCTCCTGTTGACAGGCGCAGTCGTGGGCCTCGCTTCAGGGTTCTTCGGCGTGGGCGGCGGGTTCCTGATGGTTCCCGTCCAGTTCTGGACGCTCGGGCTTCTCGGTGTCGAACCCGGCATGGCGCTCCGTACCGCCTTCGGTACGAGCCTTGCCGTGGTGCTCCCCACCGCCGCATCGGGCACCTGGGCGCACCACCGGCGTTCGGCGATCCGCTGGGAGACCGCCTGCTGGATGGGGCCGTCGGCTGCAGCCTTCTCCTTTATCGGAGGCATGATCTCGACGAGGCTCCCCCCCCGTCCGCTCGAGCTCCTTCTCGGCATGGTGCTGATCGCGATGGCCGTACGGCTCGCCCGCCGCCCGGACTGTTCCATCGAGGGTGCACCGATCGCCCTGAGCCACGCCCACTACCTTTTGCTGGGGGTCCCCATCGGCCTGCTTTCGGGACTCCTCGGGATCGGTGGAGGGGTCGTACTGGTGCCCGTCTTCCTCCTGCTCCTTCACTACCCGGTCCACACCGCGGTGGGGACATCGATGCCCGTCATTCTCGCCGCGTCCGTCGGCGGTGTGACCAGTTACATCCTCAACGTTCCTCCCGGCGGCCACATGCTCGCCCTCTCCGCCGGGTACGTCCATCTCACGGGTTTTCTGGCGCTCTCAGCCAGCTCGATCCCGATGGCACAGGTGGGCGCCCGGTTCGCTCATGCCTGCCCGCCCCGTCCGCTCCAGCTCGCATTTGCAGGCGTCATGCTTGCCTTCGGGCTGTTGATGATCGTGCCCCCCGGGGTGATCGGTCCCTGAGAACGCCAGGGACGGATAAGAATTAATAGCAGAATCGCGGCTACTATCGCTGAGATGCGTTTGACCCCGCTTCGCCTCCTCTACGTCGACGACGAAACGGACCTGCTTCACCTGGTGCGGACCGGGCTCAGGGATAACCCGGAGATTGAGGTGCTGACCGCGGCGAGTGCCCACGAGGCGCTTGAACTCCTTGAAAGGCAGCCTGTCGACGTGGTCCTCTCCGACTATTCGATGCCCCGCATGAACGGACTCGACCTGCTGTCCGAGGTGAGGCGACGCCACGGGAACGTCCCCTTCATCCTCTTCACGGGCAGGGGAAGCGAGGAGGTCGTGATCGAGGCCCTCAACGGTCGGGCGGACCTCTTCATCAGGAAGCAACCGGACATCGGGGCGCTGCTGGATGAGCTCGTTCCCCGGTTGCATGCGATCGTTGCCCGTCACCGGTCGGAACAGGAACGGAGCCGTATCGAGGCACGATACCATGCCATCTTCGACCATCTGGACCGGGGTCTCGTCCTGTACGACAGTGCCGATGGCGCGATCTGGGCGAACGCGTCTTCGCTCGCCTACCTCGGTTCGGGCATCGAGGGGTCGACACCCGAAGACCTTGCCGGGAGGCTCGTCCCCGAGGAGAGGGTGCGCTTCCTGGAGCTGGTCGAGTCCGTGCGGACCGGAGAACCGTCCGCTTCGGACCGGTTCCATCTCGCGGACGGATGTGGGTCCCTCGCCGAGTTCACCCTCAAGGGGATCATGCCCGGCCAGCTGCTCCTCGAGATCGAGGATGTGGAGGCACAGGAGGCCCTCAAGGTGCAGAGCCGGGAGATGGAGAGGACCCTGGCTCACCTCGGCTCCACGCTCAGGCAACAGGTCGAGCGGAACACGATGGTGGTCCGTGGTCTAGCAGAGCAGTTGAGCCGGAACATCACCGATCGCAGGGACCGTGCGCTGATCGAACGTATCGTAACAGCAAACGAGGAGATCCGTTCCACCATCGCGTATGCCCTGAGAAACCGTGACCGTCCGGCGGATCAGGGTCGCTACCGTCCGCTGCTTCCGATCATCCGGCAGGCCGCCCGCGCGGCTGGAATGCCGGTGCACGGGTGCGTGGTGGAGGTCCCGGATCTCTCCGTCACCCTCGACACCTGGCTCGAGAGGGTCTTACATCACCTCTTCTCGGAGGCGTTACGAACCGGGGCAACGGACCTGCACCTTACCGCTGAGCACGACGGGAGCGGGAGCCTGGTCATCAGGTATACCGAGCGGCGGAAAGACGACCCCGCCGGGGTCTTCGAGCAGGGACAGGAGAGGCTCCCCGTGCTCAGAAAGCTCCTCGAGGACTGCCCCATGACGGTCGTCGGGCGGACGGTCCCTGGAGGGGTGGGGTTCGATCTCGTGGTCCCGCCGGACAGGTACCGTTTCGAGAACACCGGGTGAGAACCGGTCCGGGGCACATAGGATAACCCTTTCAGGTATGCCACCGATAAAAAGAACAGCTTCCGCCGATGGTATACAGAGTGCTCTACGTGGACGATGAGCCGGCCCTTCTCCACCTGGGTATGCGGTTCCTCGAGCAGCTTGATCCCGACCTCAGGGTGACCGGGGCCGGGTCCGTCGACGAGGCCCTCAGGGTGCTGGAATCGGGCAGCTTTGATGCCGTCGTTGCGGACTACCAGATGCCGGAACACGACGGACTCGTCTTCCTGGAGGAGGTAAGGAGACGATATGGCAGGTTACCGTTCATACTGCTGACCGGCCACGGTTGCGAGGAGGTCGCGATCCAGGCCCTGAACCTTGGAGCGGACTTCTACCTTCAGAAGGGGGGAAGTCCCAGGGCGCAATTCGCAGACCTCGCCCAGCGGATCCGGGCCGTAGTCCAGCAGCGGCAGGTCCAGCTTGCGCTTGCACGAAGTGAGGCACGGTTCCGTTCGTATTTCCAGATTCCGCTGATCGGGATCACCATCATCGGCGAGAGGGGCGAGATTCGCGAGGCGAACCGAAAGGCGCTCGAGATCCTGGGACGGACCCGGGAGATGCTGCAGGACCTATCGTGGCTGGACGTTGTGGTGCCCCCGGAACGGTCACACGAACACGAGGAGTTCGTACGGGCGTTCACCGACCCGAGGGGGTGTGTGCCCCGCGAGATCCGGATCGTCCGGGGTGACGGGGAGACCGCTGTTGTGGTCGTCTCGATGGCACCGGTCCGTTCTGACGGGGAGAGCCCGTTCCTTGTCGCCCTGATCGAGGATGTGACCGAGCAACGGCGCACTGCACGCGCCCTCCAGGAACGGGAGGCGGGGTACCGGGCGGTCGTCGAGGCGATGACCGAGGGACTCCTGATCCATGTCGGCGGACACGTCGTCTTTATGAATCCGGCCGCCGCGAGCCTCCTGGGGCTGGACTCCCCCGAGGAAGGGATCGGCCGGGAAACGCGCACCTGGGTGCCGCCCGGCGGCGCGGAGAGTGGTTCGGGCTGGTCCGGTGCACCCGTCGATCGTCCGATAACGGAGGAGGGCCGGTTGATCCGTGCGGACGGACGGACGATCGAGGTCGAGATGACCGCGGCAAACGTCGGCTTCCAGGAGGAACAGGCGGTCCAGGTGGTCTTTCGGGACGTTACGGAATCGCGTGCACAGGCCCGTGCCCTTGCCGAGAGCGAGAGGCGGTACCGTGCCATTTTTGAAGGTGCCGGAGAGGGGATCCTGCTCCTGACGGCCGAACCGGATGATACAGGGCGCGTGGTCGCCGCCAACCGGGCTGCTGCCGCCTGCTACGGACGGGCCGCCGCGGAGCTCGTGGGGGTGATGGTCTCTGAGATCGAGGCCGTTTCGGACGAGACTGCCCTGTCCAGCCATCTGCAGGGACTTCGAGAGGGTGCGTGGCTGAGCGGGGCAACCGAACACCTCCGGCGGGACGGAACACCGTTTCCGGTCGATTATTCGATCGGCCTGATCGACTACGGGGGTACACGATGCATCCTCGCCTTCATCCGGGATGTGACCGAGCGGAGGATGGCGGAGGAGGCGGCACGACGGGCGAGCGAGAAGCTGGCCCTCCTCTCATCCATCACCAGGCATGACATTCTGAACCAGGTGACGGCCCTCCTCCTCTACCTTGATCTCACCAGGGAGGACACGAAGGACCCCGTCATATCGTCGTACGTGGAGAAGGAACTCTCCCTGACGAGGAACATCCAGCGGCTGATCACCTTCACCAAGGACTACCAGGACCTCGGCGCCCGCCCCCCGATCTGGCATCCCCTCGAGGAGGCGGTGAAAGAGGGGGTTCGCATGGTGGGTCCGACCCAGTTCGCGCTTGAGTGCGGACAGATGCCATACGAGATCTACGCCGACCCGCTCTTTCCACGTGTCTTCACCCAGATCGCCCAGAACACGGCACTCCACGCTCCAACGGCCACACATCTCAGGGTGCACGCCGACACAGGCGATGGTCGCCTCGTCATCACGTGCGAGGACGACGGGCCGGGCGTGAGCGACACGAACCGCGAGGAATGCTTCAGGAGGAGGCCGGACGGAACCGGGCTGGGCCTCTGTCTCTGTCGGGACATCCTCTCGATCACGGGGATCGAGATCCGCGAGGCCTCAGAACCCGGCTCTGGAGCGCGGTTCGAAATCCTGGTCCCTGCCCGGGATTTCCGGCGCACGGATCGGGGGCAGTGACCGGCAGAGGATCGGACCCCTGGCAGCATCCGGGCACCATGACCCGGACTCTGCCCCCTGCGGCTTCAACCGTGCCGGATCACGAGGAGCTGACGTTCGGTCATCTCCTCGATCGCGTATCGGGGTCCCTCCCTCCCGAGTCCGGATGCCTTCATCCCCCCGTACGGCATGTGGTCCATCCGGAAGGTCGGGACATCGTTCACGATCAACGCTCCTGCGCGGCAGCGTTCGGCCGCGAGTGCGATCGACCGGATGTTGCTGGTAAACAGGCCCTGCTGAAGCCCGAACGGCGAGTCGTTGGCCATTTCCAGTGCCTCATCAAGTCGGTCATACGGGGTGACGGTGATGACAGGGGCGAATACCTCGGTGGAGTTCACCCGCATTTCGGGCCGGGTACGGGTCAGGACGGTCGGCTGAAAGAGGGAGCCCTCCCGGACACCTCCGATCTCGCAGCCAGCTCCTGCTTCAAGCGCCTCCCGGACCTTCTCTTCGGCGCCGCCCGCCGCCTCCTCGGAGATCATCGGGCCGACCACGGTCGCGGGCGATCGGGGGTCTCCAACCGGCAACCCTTGGGTTGCGCTGAGGATCTCCTCCAGGCCGTCGTCGTACAGGGACCGGTGGAGAAAGACACGCTGAACCGAGATACAGACCTGCCCGGCGTTTGCATACCCGCCGTTGACGATCCTGGGCACGGCGGCGGCGAGATCGGCGTCCGGTTCAACGATGACCGCGGCATTACCTCCGAGTTCGAGGGCGACACGCTTCCGCCCCGCGATCGACCGGAGCCACCATCCCACGGCAGGGCTGCCCGTGAACGATACGAGGTCGATCCCCGGACCCGCAACGAGACGCTCCGCATCCGGGGTGCGGCACGGAACGACGGAGATCGACTCCGGTGGGCATCCCGCTTCGAGGGCGATCCGCCCGAGGGTAAGGGCCGTCATCGGGGTCCGGGTTGAGGGACGGAGGATCACCGCGTTGCCAGCGGCGATCGCCGGACCGATCTTGTGGCAGGCGAGATTGAGCGGGAAGTTGAACGGGGTGATCGCGAGCACGACACCGACGGGTACACGCCGCAGGAGCCCGGTACACCCCTCGCCCGCCGGGCTCCAGTCGAGATCGACCTTCTCCCCGCCGATCCGGAGCGCCTCTTCGCCGGACAGGTGGAGCGTCGTTCTGGCGCGATCGACCTCTGCCCTTGCCAGGGCGATGGTCTTTCCCGCCTCCCCGACGATAGAGTCGGCGAGCTCATCTGCCGCTGCGGTCACACGCCGGGCCATCTCGTGGAGGATCGCAGCCCTTCGGTGGGCCGGCAGACGCTGCATCACCTCTGCGCCGCGACGCGCCGTCGCGACGGCGTCGTCGAGGTCAGGCCCGGTGGCAAGTTCGACCGACCCGACGATCGTCCCGTCGTACGGGTATGCGACATCGACCGTGGTTCCGGAACGACGCCAGGCACCACCGATCAGGAAGGGATGAGAGGTCTCCATACTCCCATGTAACGACCGACCGGTAATTCTACCCTCGCATGACCGGCGGGAAACGCCATTGAGATCTCCCGTCCGGTCCATCGCCCCAGGAACGGCAGCAGCAGACCGGGCCCGGCGCCATCCCTATATATACCGCTCCACAGACCTCTACCGCATCTCATGCCCAACGTCACCACGCTCCTCGATGCCCGACTTGTCCCCGAGTCCAGGACCGCGTATGTTCAGCCTGATCGCGGAGTTTCGCTCACGTACCGTGACCTCCGTGCAATGACGAACCGCCTTGCACGGGGGCTGATCGAGCTCGGGGTGGAACGGAAAGACCGGATCTGCATCTACCTCGACTCCTCTGCCGAGTACCTGGTCGGGTATCTCGCGAGCTGGCGGATGGGTGCGGTCGCCGTCCCCACGAACATCGTCTACCGCGAGCGCGAACTCGCCCACGCGATCAACGATGCTGGCGCGGTGGCGATCATCACGGACCGGGAAGGGGCGAAGGTCGCCCGGGCGATCGCGGGAGACTGCCCGACACTGCGGCTCCGAATCGTCGTCGGCGGCAGGGAGTCGGGGGAGATCGGGTGGGAAGAGCTCCAGCGCGGGGACCCGGTGATGCGCCCGGTTCACTGTTCGTTCGATGATCTCTGCCACATCCAGTATACTGCCGGCACCACCGGACGGCCGAAAGGGGCAATGCTCAGTCATGGGGCCTGGATCACCGCCCTTGAAGCCGAAAGAGAGGCGCTCTCGCTCGTACCCGGTGATGTCTACCTCGGCATCTACCCGATGGGGCACGTCGGGTGCTCCTGGGGTCTGGCCACCCTGCGTGCCGGTGGGACGTGGGTTGCGCTCTCCCGGTTCTCGCTGGACGCCTACCTTACCCTCGCGCGCGCGTACCGACCGACCGTGCTCGCCGGCATGCCCCCCGTCATCCATGCCCTCGTCCATGCCGGCCCCGAGGCCGATCAGGCGCTCCGTTCCGCGCGGGTGATCATCTCGGGTGGGGGATCGCTTCTCCCCAGCATCTGGGAGGCGTTCGACCGGCGCTTCGGCATCCCGGTCGCGAACGCGTATGGGCTCTCTGAGACGATCGTGATCGGCTCGGGCACCGTGACGTTGCCTGCCTATCCCCACCTCACGAGGGGATACCGGTCGGTCGGAGTCCCGGTAGGGTACACCGAGGTCCGTGTCGTGGACGTCGACAACCCCGGGCTCGAGCTACCGCCGGGGACCGCCGGGGAGATCGCGATTCGGGGCCCTTCGGTCCTGCGAGTTCATCATGAAGCCGCCATCGCCCGAGAGGCACGTGACGCGCCGGTTGGGCAGAACGAGCTTGGCAGCCGCGGCGGCCGGTGCACCCCAGCCCATGGCGCCCGTACCGCCCGCGACGAGGAACTGGTGCGGCTGCGTGCTCCGCAGGCCGAAGGTCGCCCAGATGCGGTTGGCGCCAGCGTCGAGCGTGATCAGATCATCCTTGCCTATG
>ENA-UOWE01001921-UOWE01001921.1-activated-sludge-metagenome-genome-assembly--contig:-NODE-1921-length-24072-cov-14.518175_pt1 | contig 24072 bp, 21 predicted proteins | sample MGYA00249841_ERZ761562 | MGnify/ENA primary metagenome ERZ761562 (study PRJEB28883, sample SAMN05720200) | activated sludge metagenome | isolation source: Anaerobic digester | place: Japan... | reverse complement strand
CGGTTCCGCAGCGAGGAGAACGTGATGGCCGAGCTGCGCGCCAAGCGCCCCGAGCGCATCTTCTTCTACGACGACAACCTCGCCGCCAACAAGCCGCGGCTCAAGCGCCTGCTTCGGATGATGATCGCCGAGGGGATCGTCGTGCCCTGGCAGGCGCAGATGCGCACCGACGTGGTCCGCGACCCTGAGCTGCTCGACCTCATGCGGCGCTCGGGCTGCGAGCGCGTGGCGCTCGGCCTCGAGTCGCTCGACCAGGCGACGCTCGACGGCTTCGACAAGGCGCAGACCGTCGCCGACGTCGAGCGCGCCATCGCCCTGCTGAACGAGTACGGCATCATGAGCTTCGGCATGTTCGTCGTCGGCACCGACGCCGACACGCCGTCGTCGGTGCGCGACATCGCCACCTTCGCCCTGCGGCACGGAATCACGACGCTCATGCTCAACATCCTGACGCCGCTGCCCGGCACGCCGATGTACGACGACCTCGAGGCTCAGGGGCGCATCCTCGACCGTGACTGGAGCCACTACGACGCCCAGCACGTCGTCTTCGCGCCCAAGCGCATGACGCCGCGGCAGTTGCAGCGCGCGACGCTGCGCGCGTACCGTCGCTTCTACTCCACGCGCCGCCTCGTCGCGAACGCCCTCGCTCTGCGCTTCCGCAGGACGGCGGAGCTCGGCTGGTGCTGGTGGTTCGTGCGCAGTTGGGGTCGCGACCGGGGCAACCGCGCGAACTGGCGCTGGCTGCGGCGCCTCCACGTGCCCCTTTCGCAGTCGCCGCCGCAGCCGTCCTCGCACACCCGGTAGCCGCGCGACCGCACGTCGCCACCGACGTGCGGTCGCGCGGCGTCGGCGACGTGCGACGCGACCGCCGGGGCCGAGATCAGCGATGTCGCGTCAGGGCTCGCAGGCGGCATCGTTCTCGAAGCGCATCTTGCACATCGCGTACTCCTCCGGCACGGCGATAGGGTAGTCGCCGGTGAAGCAGGCGCGACAGAACTGCGTCTCGGGAAGGCCGGTGCTGGCCTGGAGGCCGTCGAGCGTGAGGTAGTGGAGGGTGGTGGCGCCGACCTTGCGGCGGATCTCGTCGACGCTCATGTTGGCGGCGATAAGCTCCGCCCGCGTCGCCATGTCGATGCCGTAGAAGCAGGGCCATTTGATCGGCGGCGAGCTGACGCGCAGGTGGACCTCCTCGGCGCCGGCGGCGAACAACATCTCGACGAGCTTCGTCGTCGTGTTGCCGCGCACGATCGAGTCGTCGACCACGACGAGGCGCTTGCCCCTGATGACGGAGGTCAGGGGGTTGAGCTTCATGTGGATGCCGCGTTGACGAAGGTCGTCGTCAGGCTGGATGAAGGTCCGGTAGACGTAGCGGTTCTTGATGAGGCCCTCGGTGTAGGGGATGCCCGAGGCGCTCGAGTAGCCGATGGCGGCGGGGATGCCGGTGTCGGGGACGGGGATGACGAGGTCGGCGTCGACGGGGGCCTCGAGGGCGAGCTGACGACCCATCGCCTGACGGGCCTCGTGGAGGTTACGCCCGGCCATCGTCGAGTCTGGCCGGGCGAAGTAGATGAACTCGAAGATGCACAGGGCCGGGCGCGCCCCCTCGAGCGCGACGCGCTCGCTGCGCAGGCCGTGCTCGGCGTCGACGATGACGATCTCGCCGGGGGCGATCTCGCGGGCGAACGTCGCCCCCAGGATGTCGAGCGCGGCCGTCTCGCTGCTGATCACCGGATGGCCGTCGAGGGTCCCGAGGACGAGCGGTCGCACCCCGTACGGATCGCGGAACCCGACGAGGGAATCGCCGGAGAGCACCGTCGCCGAGAAGGCGCCGCGGATCTTGCTCACCGCGGTCCTCACGGCCTCGAGCAGGTCGGTCTGCGCCTCGTGGGCGATGAGCGCGGTGATCACCTCGGTGTCGGTCGTCCCTGAGAACTTGACGCCTTGGCGGACGAGGTCGTCGCGGAGTTCGGTCGTGTTCACGAGGTTGCCGTTGTGGCCGAGGGCGACGACGTCGCCGTTGCGCGAGCGCACCAGGGGTTGCGAGTTCTGCCAGTGCGGCGCGCCCGTGGTCGAGTAGCGCACGTGGCCGATGGCATGCTGGCCGGAGAGGCTCGTCAGCATGCGCTCATCGAAGACCTGGGAGACGAGACCCAGGTCCTTTATGACGGTGACCTGACCCTCGTCCGACACGGCGATGCCGGCGCTCTCCTGGCCGCGGTGCTGGAGGGCGTAGAGGCCGAAGTAGACGAGACGGGCGACGTCGTGCTCGGGAGCGAACACGCCGAAGACGCCGCAGGCGTCGCGGAGCGGGCGGTCGGGAATGCCACCGTCGACTGGAACGGCGAAGCCGCCCTGCATGGGTGTGCTGTCGTCAGGCAAGTCGGTCGGGCAGTGACTCGTAGGCGGCGCAGAGGGCGCTCACCGGGACCGAGAACAGCTCGTTCCCTGCCATGGTACACCGCAGGTCCTCTCCGGTCACGACGCCGATGCGGCGGTGGGGGACGTCGGCGAGGAGGGTCTCGAGGGTGCCGACGTCGTCCGCGGCGCAGGTGACGACGACCCGGGTAGGAGCCTCGCCGAAGAGGGCGAGGTCGGGCCGCCCGGCGGCGCCGGGCGGCTGCCCCGGCGCTGCAAGCAGCGCCTCGGGCAGCCCGATGTCGGCGCCGCGCCAGCGGCCCGCCGCGCCCGCCGCTTCGGGGTCGGCGTACCGGGTCCCGCCGTTCACGCCGCTGCCGATCGCGCACTCCGCAAGGGCGACGGCGAGGCCGCCCTCGGCGCAGTCATGGGCGCTCTTGAGGAGGCGGCGCCCGATGGCGGCGCGCAGCGCCGCCTGCAGGCGCCGCTCGGCCTCGAGGTCGACGTCCGGGATCCGGCCCTCGACCCTGCCGTAGTGCACTTTCTGGTACTCCGAGCCGTCTATCCAGGCGCCGTCCGGCCCCAACAGCAGGACGACGTCGCCCTCGTCCTTGAAGCTGTGGTCGATGTGCACGGAGACGTCGTCGTAGAGGCCCAGCATGCCGACCATCGGCGTCGGGTAGATGGCCTTGCCGAAGCTCTCGTTGTAGAAGCTGACGTTGCCGCTGACGACCGGCGTGTCGAGGGCCTCGCAAGCCTGGGCCATGCCCTCGACCGCCTGCTCGAACTGCCAGAAGATGTCGCCCTTCTCGGGGTTGCCGAAGTTCAGACAGTCGGTGACCGCGACCGGCAGGGCGCCGGCGCAGCTCAGGTTGCGCGCCGCCTCGGCGACGGCGGCCTTGGCGCCGCGATACGGGTCGAGGTAGCACTGGCGCCCGTTGCAGTCGTTGGTGAAAGCGATGCCGCGAGGCGTGCCCTTGATGCGCAGGACGGCGGCGTCGCCGCCCGGGATCTGCATGGTGTTCGCCTGGACGATGTAGTCGTACTGCTCCCAGGCCCAGCGCTTGTCGGCGACGTTCGGCGCGGCGAGCAGCTCCGCCAGCGCCGCGCCCAGGTCGGCCGCCGGCGGGTACCCGGCGTCGGTCACGGCGACCGGGTCGTCGACGAGGTACGCCGGCTTCACCGACGGGGTACGGACGATGGGCGCCTCGTCGGCCAGCCGGCGGGCCGGGATGTCGCCGACCACCTCGCCGTGCCACCAGATGCGCAGCATCTTCGTGTCGGTGACCTCGCCGATCACGGTGCAGTCGAGGTCCCAGCGCTCGCAGACCTCGCGCACGGCGGCGAGCTTCGCCGGCGCGACGATGCTCAGCATGCGCTCCTGGCTCTCGCTGATCATGATCTCCCAGGGTTCCATGTCGGCCTCGCGCAGCGGCACGCGGTCGGCGTGGATGTCAAGGCCGACCATGCCCTTGCTCGCCATCTCGGAACTCGAGCTGGTGAGTCCGGCGGCGCCGAGGTCCTGCATGCTCACCACGAGGCGGCCGTGCAGGAGCTCGAGGCAGGCCTCGATGAGCTTCTTCTCGGTGAACGGGTCGCCGACCTGGACGGAGGGGCGTTTCTCTTCGAGGGTCTCGTCGAACTCCTGGCTCGCGAGCACGCTGGCGCCGCCGATGCCGTCGCGACCGGTCTTGTTGCCGATGAGCACGACGTGGTTGCCGAGGCCGGCCGCCTTGGCGCGCACGATCCCGTCGGCGCGCAGGAGGCCGGCCGCCATCGCGTTGACGAGGCAGTTGCCCTCGTAGCTGGGTTCGAAGTAGACCTCGCCGCAGACGGTCGGGATGCCGAGGCAGTTGCCGTAGTGGGCGATGCCGCCGACCACGCCGTCGAGGAGGTAGCGCTGGCGCGGCTCGTCGAGCTCGCCGAAGCGCAGCGAGTCGCACGAGACGATCGGCCGCGCCCCCATCGTGAAGATGTCGCGCACGATGCCGCCGACGCCGGTGGCGGCGCCCTGGAAGGGTTCGACCGCCGACGGGTGGTTGTGGCTCTCGACCTTCATCGCCACGGCCCAGCCGTCGCCGACGTCGACGACGCCGGCGTTCTCGCCGGGCCCCTGGAGGACGCGCGGGCCGCTCGTGGGGAAGCGCGAGAGGACCGGCTTCGAGTGTTTGTAGCTGCAGTGCTCGCTCCACATCAGCGAGTAGACGGCGAGCTCGACATACGTCGGCTCGCCTCCCTGGATCTCGCAGATGTGCGCGTACTCGTCCGCGGTGAGCCCGAGCTTGACGGCGGCGTCGACGTCGGCGCGCCGGCTCACGTAGTCCGAAGTCATGCCTTCACCTCCGCGCGGCCCAGGGCGCTGTCGATCATCGCCTGGAAGATCGTGCGGCCGTCGGTGCCGCCGGCCATGTGGGCTTCGACCGAGTTCTCAGGGTGCGGCATCATCCCGAACACGTTGAAGGTCTCGTTGCAGATGCCGGCGATGTTCTCGACCGAGCCGTTGGGGTTCGCCGCGGGCGTGAGCTTGCCGTGGGCGTCGGCGTAGCGCAGGACGATCTGGCCGCGGGCCTTCATCTGCGCCAGCGTCGTCGGGTCGACGGCGTAGTTGCCCTCGTTGTGCTTGACGATGATGCGCAGCAGGTCGCCCTCGCGGCACGTGTGCGTGAAGGGTGTGGCGGGGTTCTCGACCCGCAGGTTCACGTAGCGGCAGACGAACTTGAGGCCCATGTTGCGCAGGAGCCCGCCCGGGAGCAGGCCCGACTCGACGAGGATCTGGAAGCCGTTGCAGATGCCGATGACGAGGCCGCCGTCGGCGGCGAAGTCGCGGACGGCCTGCATGATCGGGCTGAAGCGGGCGATCGCCCCACAGCGCAGGTAGTCGCCGTAACTGAAGCCGCCGGGCAGGATGACGGCGTCGACGCCGGCCAGGTCGGTGTCCTTGTGCCACAGATACTGGGCGGTGGCGTCCGGGAAGGTGCTGATGGCGTGGTGGGCGTCGGTGTCGCAGTTCGAGCCGGGAAAGACGACGACGCCGAAGCGTACGCGGCCGGAGGCGGGTGACATCGCGCGCCTCATCCCTCGTCGACGGTGAAGGTGAAGTCCTCGATGATCGGGTTCGCGAGCAGCTTGCGGCACATCTCGTCGACCGTCGCCCTTGCCTGCTCGAGGGTCGTGCCCGGCGGAGGGTCTAGGCGGAACTCGATGAACTTGCCGATGCGCACGTCGCTGACGCCGCTGAAACCGAGGTTGGGCAGCGCCCGCTCGACCGTGGCGCCCTGCGGGTCGAGGATGCCCTTCTTGGGCGTGACGTAGACGCGGACGTTCATCGGCTCACCTGCCCGGAGACGCTGCGGGGACGGGATGAGTCTACCGGAAGAAGGGGCGGGATGCGCCGCCGTCCCGGCGGCGCATCCCGCCCTCCGTCACTCCGCCGCGACGCCGACGTGGCGGAGGATGAAGTCCACTGTCCGCCGATCGTAGTCGACGCGATGTTCCATACCGCTGATCTCGTGTCCCTCGTCCGGGTAGATGAAGAACTCGCACTCGATGCCTCGCGCGCGAAGCTTCTCTGCGACCTCACCGATCTGCCTGGGGGGACAGCGGGGGTCGAGGGCGCCGCCGAGCATGAGCAGGGGCGCCTGCACACGGTCGAGGTGGTTGATGGGCGAGTAGTACTCGAGCTTGGCGCGGTCCTTCTCGATGTCGCCCGTGTTCTGGCGGTCCCACCAACGCAGGTCCTCGCGGATGTCCGGGTCGAGCTGCGCGTCGATGAAGTCGAAGAACGGCACCCCGGCGACCCCGCAGGCCCAGAGGTCCGGGAACTGCGTGAGCATCGCCATGGTGAGAAAGCCGCCCCAACTGCGACCCGTCACCGCGATGCGTCGCGGGTCGCAGCCCTGGCGGACGAGCTCGTCGTGGGCGGCGACGCAGTCGAGAGCCTCGCCCTGACCCATCAGCCAGCGGTTGGCGAGCTGCCAGCGCCGCCCGTAGCCGTCGCTCCCCCGGTAGTTGGGATGCAGCACGGTGACGCCGGCGGCGACGAACGCCTGGCGCAGCGCGTCCCACTCGTTGGCGTGGTGCCACGTCGGGCCGCCGTGGATGATGACGACGCCGGCGCCGGTGGGCTTCTCGGGCTCGACCAGGAGGCCGGGCACCTCCGCCAGGTGGTCCCAGCTCGTGAAGTGCACGTGGCGACCGCTCTTGAAGGGGAAGTCGCGCAGGTCCTCGGGCACGGACTCCGTGAGCCGGGTGTGGCTGCCGTCGGCGAGGTCGATCCTGTAGAGGTCGGCGGGGTGGTCCGGGGCGCTGAGCAGGCAGAAGAGGGACGTGCCGTCAGGATGGAAGCTCGGCTGGTAGTGGTTTCCCGGGCCGATGCTGACCTCGCGGAGCTCGCCGCTCGTCAGGTCGATCCAGAACAGCCCTGTCTCGGCATCGTGGTCGGCGAGGAAGGTCAGTGATCTGCCGTCCGGCGACCACGCCGGGGCGTGCGCGTCGCGTTCCGTTTGCCACACCCACGAGACGACGCCGCCGGCCACATCGTAGATGCCGATGGCGGGATGCTCGAACGGCCCGCCCGCGAAGGCGAGCATGCGCCCGTCGGGCGACCAGCGCGGCGGTCCGGCGAAAAAGCGTGGGCTGCCGCCGACGACGCGCAGGGCGCCGTCCTCGAGGTGCAGGAGGAAGGCCGCGGTGTCCTGGCCCTCTGTCGCGGCTCCGAACGCGAGTCGGCGGCCGTCGGGCGACCAGGACGGTGAGCTCTCCATGTACTCGTTCCGGGTCAGGAAGCGGACGTCGCGCGCTTCAGGTGATGGTGCGGCCGGCATCACGGCGACGTGGTACGCGGATCCGTCGAAGGCGCTCATGGCGATCGTCGCGCCGTCGGGCGAGACGTCGAAGTCGGGGAGGGGGGACAAGTCCGGCGTGTCCGGGAGGAGGTTCTCGCAGGCGCCTGTGGCGAGGTCGACGCGCCAGATGTCGAAGCACTCCGAGCCGCGGTCATCACAGGCGAAGTAGAGGCTCTTCCCGTCGCGCGAGAACCGGGGGCAGCAGCACGCGTCGCTGAGGTCGCCGACACGGCGTGGCTCGCCGTTCGGGAGCTCCTTGAGGAAGACCTGCCAGTCGCCGTCGCGGTACCACTGGAACGCCAGCATGCTGCCGTCGGGTGACACGTCGTACCCCCGGTAGTCGGTGCCGACGGCCGGGAGCACGGCCAGACGATCGATGAGAGTGGTTTCCACGCGGTCCCTCCTTGCCGGATTCATGACTAGGATACCGCGTCGCGACGGTCACGCCTGTCACGACGCTCGTGACGGCCGCCGTCGCACCGGCGTGGGGCTGGCGTCCTTTCCACCCACGGGTGCTTGACACGGGTGGTGAGGGGGCGCCGCGCAGTGGCCGTTCTCCACCTGGCGGCCGACGACGCGGCGCCCCGGTTGCCCTACAGTGGACGGGCCACGATCGCCGGCGGAGCAAGCGCTCTCCCGCCCACCGGAGATCAGGGTCACCCGGCAGCAGCCGGAACGATGGTCGGTGACACCTGGTCAAGGGAGGCTTCGCTGTGGTCCACCCCGACGCCGACGAGGCGACCGGCGCCTTCTGCGGCGCTTCCCGTTCATCCTTCTTCTATGCCCCCCACCCCCATCCCTCCAGGGGGGCCGGCGGCCCGCGCGAGCGGGCCGCCGGCCGGGTCCTCGCGGGCGGCGGCCTCCCCCGCCGCCGCCCGCGCGCAGTCCTTCTCGAACCCGACCCAGTCGTGCGGCTGGCGGCCGAGGCCGCCGTGCGCAAGCTCGGCTTCGAGCCGGGTCTGGCGCCGGCGCGGATCGTCTTCGTCGACCTGGCCGGACTGGGCGCCTGCCCGTGTGCGCAGGGCGACGGCCGCGGCCTCATCATCGGCTACGTCACGGGGCGGCCGCTCACCGCCGCGGCCCACGCCGCGCACGGCTGCTGCACCCAGGTCATGGAACTGGTGGCGCTGCGTGACGGTCCCGCGTTCCGGGTGCTCGCCGTCCCGCCGGCGCTCGAGGCGGCGCGGCTGACCACGCGCGAGGCGGACGTCCTCGCGCTGGTCCTTGCCGGGGCGTCCGACCGGCGGATCGCGGCGGCGCTCGGCATCGCGCCGTCGACGGCGCGCACGCATGTGCGCGCCGTCCTGCGCAAGACCGGCGCCGGCAGCCGCCGCGAGCTGCGGCGTCGCGACGGGCGGGACGTGACCGGCGCCCGCATCAGGTGGCCGGTTCCCGTCTCGCCGCCCGTCGAGATGCCGCTCGCTACGGCGCCATTCCCCCTCGCGCCGCTCGCGCCGGCGTCGCCGTCAGGTTTGCGCGCTTCCGACGCCCAGGTTCGTCGAGCTTCGCCCTCTCGTTCGGCCGGCGTCGCTCAGCGATAATGAGCGGTGTCGATGCGGCGCCGCAGGGGAGCGGGTCGCCAACGCCGACCGAGGGGGCCGACCATGCATGCCGAGGTCCACGTCCTGACTGCGGACGAGGCGGCGCAGGTCCACGAACGCACGCTCAAGGTGCTCTCGGAGCGCGGCATGCGCGTCGACCCCGACGAGGGCCGCCGCGTGCTCGCCGCGGCTGGAGCACAGGTCGACGAGGCGACGCGCATGGTGCGCTTCCCGCCGGCCCTCGTCGAAGAGGCCGTGCATCTCGCCCCCAGGCAGTTCGCCCTCGGTGGCCGCCGCGACGACTTCTCCTTCCCGCTCAACGCCGGCCGGTTCACGCTCCTTGCCGACGGCGGGGCGACGACGGTCCTCGACCGCAAGACGGGCGAGCGCCGCGCGCCCACGCGCGAGGACTGGCTCGAAGCCACGCGCATCATCGACCACTTCGACGACGTCGGCCTCTACTGGTCGTTGTGCGAGCATCCGCTCGCGGATCAAGGCCCGCAGGGACTCGTCGCGTACATGACGGACGTCTTCGCGACGTTCGGCAAGCACGTGCAGGAGTCGTTCGGCGATCCTGCGCTGGCGCCCTGGGTGCTCGAGGTCTGCGATATCGTCTTCGGGGGGCGGGAAGAGGTGCGTCGGCGTCACCCGCTCTCGTTCCTCATCACGCCGACCTCGCCGCTGATCATCGAGGCCGGGTTCACAGGGACGTGGCTGGCCATGCGCGGTTGGGACATCCCCGTCGCCGTCATGCCGATGCCCCTCATGGGGGCGACGGCGCCGGGCAGCCGTCTCGGCACTTTGCTGGCCGCCAACTGCGAGACCATCGGCACACTCTGCCTCGTGCAGGCGGCCGCGCCCGGCACGCCGTTCATCTACGCGCCGGTGCTGGCGACCATGGACCCGCGCACCGGTCGCTACGGCGCCGGCGCGATCGAGCAGGGCGCGCTCAGTCTCGCCGCCATCGACATGGCGCGCTTCTACGGGCTGCCGGTCGAGGCCTCGGGCTCGAGTACCGACGCCTTCGAGCCCGGGGCGCAGGCCGCATACGAGAAAGCGGCCCTCGGGCTCATGGTGACGCTCGGCTGGCCGGACGTCCTCGTGGGGCCGGGCCTGCTGGGCGGCGCCATCATGCTCAGCCTGGAGCAGCTCGTCATCGATATCGAGATCTTCCGCCGCGCCCGCCAGGCTCGCAGCGGCGTGCCGGTGATCGCCGGCCTTTGGCTCGACGACGTCCTCACCAGGGTGGGTGCGGGCGGCAGCTTCATCGGTGAGCCGTCGACGCGGCACAACGTGCGCGCCGGCGAGTGGCTGCTCAGCGACTTCGGCAACCGCGACTCGTTCGAGGCGTGGCGGGCCGCCGGCCGGCCGACCGTAGTGGACGAGGCCCGCGTCCAGGTCGAACAGATCCTGGCTACGCACGAGCCGCCCGGTCTGGACGACGGGACGGCGCGCGCCCTCAAAGAGCTCGAGCGGCGCGCCGCCGAGTCCTGACGGCGCGCCGTCGAACGCCGAAAACGCAGAAGACCGGCGCGAGCTTTGAGACTCTCGCGCCGGCCCGCTCCCACGCCTCAGGCCGACAAGCCGCGCAGCCCCGAGGCGAGGAACCACGTCGCCATGGCGAAGAGCAGCGCGGCGGCCACGCCGATCATCACGCGGTAGCCGCGGGCGCTGATCCAGCGGCGCCCGGCGGAGATCGCAGCGCTCACGGCCGCGTACCAGGTGAGGTCGCCGAGGATGTGGCCGACGTAGAAGGCGACGAGGGCGGCGACGCCGACCGCGTACGCCTTGGTCAGCAGTCCCAGGCCGATCGTCGCCCACCAGATGCTCCAGTACGGGTTCGCGAGGCTCGAGACGACGCCCCCGAACACGGTGCGGGCGCGACCCTTGCGGTCGCCGTCGACGTCCCAGTCGATCTGGGCGCTGTCGCGCAGGACGGCGACCGCCATGCTCGCGCCCATGACGGCGAGCATGACGCCTCCGGCGATGGAGAGCGCCACTTGCACGTCAGCGCGGGCGAGGACGGGGCCAAGGCCGACGACGAGGGCCACGATCAGGGCGAGCTCGAGGATGCCGTGTCCGAGCACGACGAGCGGGCCGGCACGCGCTCCGTGGCGGGGCGTCTCGGCGACCACGACGGCCAGCATCGGCCCCGGCATCAGGGCGCCCGAGTAGGCGACGAACAGGGACGAGAAGAAGATGACAGCGACGTCCTGCACGGGGACCGTGAGCTCGGGTGCTGTCCTTGACCGCACGCGGCCTACGGCCGGATGACGACGGTCATGCCCAGCGCCACCTGGTCGAAGAGGTCCTCGACGTCGGGGATGTGCATGCGGATGCACCCGTGCGAAGCATGGGTGCCGACCGAGGCGTCGTCGGGCGTGCCGTGGATGCCGACACCGGGCGCCGACGTGCCGATCCAGCGCGTGCCGAGAGGGTTCTCGATGCCGGGCGGGATGGGCTTCGAGTCCTTCGCCCATTCCGAGTCCGGCGGGTACCAGGTCGGGTCCTCCACCATGGTGACGATCGCGTACGTCCCGACGGGGGTCGGGTAGGCGCTCTGCCCCGCGGCGACCCGGTACGTCGCGATCCTGTCGCCGGCCCGGTAGACGGTCAGGGTCAGGTCCGACAGGTCGATGACGATACGGCCGCCGAGGGCTGTCAGGGTAGCGCCTTCGACGCGCCCGCTGACGGGGAGGCCGTACCGTTCCTGGAAGGCCTCGACCGCCCGGCTGGTGGCCGCGTCGTAGCGCCCGGTGACCGCGCCGTCGTACAAGCCGCGAGAAGAGAGGAGCTCCTGCACGTCGCGGACGTCACGGCCGCGGGCACCGGGCCACAGGGCGGCGACGCCCAGTCGCTCGGTGCTGTCGACGACGAACACCCGGCGCTCACGCGCCACGTTGCCTCCCCGGTCCATGGCCGTCACGACCAGGGTGTGTCTGCCCTGTGCCAGCTTGACGAAGCGCAGGCGCGCGTCGCCGGCGGGGCCGGCGACGCGCAGCGGTCCGCCATCCAGCCGGGCAGTGAGCTTCGGGGGCGGGCCGGTGTCTGCGGCGACGGCGCGAAGCGTGAACGTCGCCCGGTGGACCGTCTTGTGGACCGTGCCGAGCCGGAGTGTCGGCACCGTCGCGTCGACATAGGCGCGCAGCGTCGTCGCGGTGACGTTCCCGGCCGCGTCGGTGACCTCGATCGCGAGGGTCACGGCGCCAGGAGTCAGTTCGGGGCTCGCGATGAAGCGGCCGGTGGCATCCGCATACGTCACCACCGGCCTCGCCCCGCCCTTGACCCGGACCTTCGCCCGGGGTTCGGTGGAGCCGGTCAGCCGGGGCGGGTCCGTAGCCAGCGTCCCGTCCGCGCAGGCCGGGTCGAGTTCGACCAGCGGCCCCGCCGTGTCGACGGTGAACGAGAAGCGGTCGTCCAGCCGGCGACGCAGCAGGTTTGAAGAGTCGGCGAGCACGGCGACCTGGTGCAGCCCGTCGTCGAGCTCCAAGCCGGTGATGGTGACGCGCTCCCCGTCGCGCGTGACGTCGCCGGTGACGTCGACGCCGTCGAGGCTGATGCGCAGGCCGTCCAGGCCGTCGAGGCCGTGGATGCGGAGGACGATGTGAGGCGAGGACTGATTGACGTAGCCGCTTCGTACGGGCGACACGACCGTCACGCGCGGCAGTCCCGCAAGCTCGTAGGTGAAGGCGCCGGCGAGCACCGCGACGGCGGTGACGCCGGCGTAGCCGAGTTTGCGGCGTATGGAGCCGGTGCGGTAGATCCGGCGGTCGGCGATCGGCATGCGGGCGTCCCTGTCGGTGCTGTCGCTGCGTCCCCTTGCGGGTGTCGCCGCGGGTGACGCTTCCGGTAGGCCGCGGGCGACGCGCGAGAAGAGTATACCCGCGTAGACGACGGCCGCCGGGCAGCCGAGTTCCCGCAGGGCAGGAAATCGGCGTCCCGCGCCAAATGCCCCAGCATGCACGAAGGGCTTGACGCGCTCCTCGGGATGTTGCAGAGCTGCAGCCTCGGCCTGGTCGTCGTGAACATCGACAATGGCGTCGGCGCTGGCGTGACCGCGGCGATGATCGCCCGCGCCGCCACGGGCGCATGAAGCGTCTCCCGTTCATCTTGCGCGACCACCGCGAGCAGTTGCGCGAGCGCTGGCTCGCGGCGTTGGCGGAGGCGAACGCCGGCGAAGACTACCGGGAGCTCGTCGCGAGCCCGGTCGGCGACCGCTTCCTGCGCAAGCTCGTCGACGACCTTGTCGCGCTGAGCGAAGCTGAACCCTATGAGCTGCCGGCGCTGCGGCGTCGCCTGCACGAGGACGCCGCCTGCGAGGCGGAGCATCGCCTTGGGCTGGGTTTCGCGCGCCTCGACCTCGTCAAGGGCTGGCAGGGCGTCCTCGCCGCCGCCATCGACGTGCTCGAGGACGCGGTCGCACTCGGCGAGGCGCCGTCGCCGGGCGAGACCCTCCTCGAGTTCAAGGGGTTCGCATCTCTGCTCGACCACCTGGTGCGCGTCACGATGACGACGCCGGCGCCGGCGGAGGGCGGGTGAAGCGCGGCGAGTTTACTCGCTGCGCACCCGCCGCTAAGCTTGCCCGCTATGGTCCGACTGGCCCTGATCTTCGGCGGCCGCTCCGCCGAGCACGAGATCTCGCTGGCGTCGGCGCGATTCGTCGTCGGCGCCCTCGACCCCGGGGAGTATGAGCTCGTCCCCATCGGGCTCTCGCGCGAGGGCCGGTGGGTGCGGCCGCACGACCTGCAGGCGGCGCTGCGCGACGGTCTCGAGGCGACGCCGTGCGACGACGTCGAGCTCGTCGTCGATCCGGCGGGCCCCGGCCTGCGCGTCGGCGACGAGCTCATCACGCCCGACGTCGTCTTCCCGATCCTGCACGGCACGTTCGGCGAGGACGGCACCATCCAGGGACTGCTGGAGTGCGCCGGCCTCGCCTACACGGGGGCCGGCGTCGCGGCGAGCGCCGTGGGCATGGACAAGGAGCTGATGAAGGCCGTGTTCGCGGCCGCCGGCCTGCCCCAGACGCAGTACCTCGCCTTGCGCGACGGCGAGCGGACTGGACCCGGGGCCGTCGCCGCCGTGGAGGCGTGCCTCGCCTACCCCGTGTTCGTCAAACCGTGCAACCTCGGGTCGAGCGTCGGGATGACGAAGGCCCACGACCGCGGCGAGCTCGCTCCTGCGTTGGAGCTCGCCGCGCGGTACGACCGAAAGGTGATCGTCGAAGCGGCGGTCGACGGCCGGGAGTTCGAGTGCAGCGTGCTCGGCAACGAACACCCGAGGGCATCGGTCCCCGGTGAGGTCGTACCGGCGAACGAGTTCTACGACTACGAGGCCAAGTACACCGACGGCATGATGGCCTTCACGATCCCGGCCATCCTCGAGCCGGGGCAGACGGAGCAGGTCCGCGAGCTCGCCGTGCGCGCCTACACGGCGATCGACTGCGCCGGGTATGCGCGCTGCGACTTCTTCCTCGAGCGCGCCACGGGACGCGTGCTCGTGAACGAGATCAACACCATCCCGGGCATGACGGCGATGAGCGCCTTCCCGCGCCTCTGGGAGGCATCGGGCCTGGGGAACCGTGAGCTCCTCGACGAGATCGTCCGGCTGGCGCTGCAGCGCCACGCTGTGCGCCGCGACCTGTCGACTGCGCACTGACCGCGGTCGCTCATCGCGCCGCCAGTCCGGGCAGGGGCGTCGGTCTCATCCATAGACCAGTCCCATCCACAAGTCCGCTTCGGCCTTGAGCGTCCCCGTGAGTGCGCCAGACCCTATGAGGTCGTGCGCGTGATCGTCGGGTTCTCGACGTCGCGCACCCAGTCCTTCAGGCCGGCCACGTAGCCGAGGTAGTGGAAGAGGTACGTGTCGGCCCTGTACCGGACGGTGACGGTGAACGAGCGCGTGTCGGGTCCCGTCCCTGCGCTCGAGCTGAAGTCCAGGAACTCACCGCCGTTGTCCTGGACGAACGTCCTCGCCGCCTTTTCCGCCAGGTCGACCCTGCCCGTTTCGACGTACTTCTGCTTGGCCTCGCTCCCTGCGTCTGCGGCGTCGCCCCGTGCGTCCCGCTGGGCGGTGAAGATGGCGAAACCGTCGAGCATCACCGCCATGACGATGGCGACGGTGAGGAAGATCCAGAATGCTTCGCGGATGAGTCCTTGCTGGCGGCGCCGCTCCGGCGCGGGCATGGCGGCCTCCCTGGCGGCCGGGGTGACTGTCTCAGGACACACCTGTTCCTCTCTCGTCGGCGTTGTCCTTCGGCTCGGCATCGGCCGCCTCCTTCCGGTGCTCTACTTCGGGATGCTGCTTGAGGCGCAGGCAGACGACGGCGATGTCGTCGGCGGGGACCTGCGAGGTGAACTCTCTCGCCCGCTCGAAGAGGTGAGCGACGACCTCGGCGGCGGGGTGGTCGTGCATGCCGGCGAGGACCTCCGGCAAGGCGTCCTCGAAGAACCCGCCGTGCGCGTCGCGCAGCTCGCTGAGGCCGTCGGTGAAGAAGACGACGCAGTCGCCGGGCCCGAGCGCCACCGTCTCGGACGGGTACGGCGCGAGCGCTGCCTCGAGGTCGACGCCGATCGCCGGGGCGGTCAGGAGGAAGGGGCGCTCGACGTTCGTCGCGCGCACGACGAACGGTGAAGGGTGGCCTGCCGTGGCGAGCTGGAGTCTGCCCCGACGTACGCCGACGAGGGCGAAGAGCGCGGTCACGAAGCTCTCGCCGCCGAGCTCGCCGAGCATCGCGTTGTGCAGCTCTTGGAGGGCGGCGCCCGGTCGCGTCGGCCACGAGAGCACACCGCCGCTCAGTGCCGCCCGCAGGACGTACTTGACGACCAGCGTGGTGGCGACGGCGTCGACGCCCTTCCCGGCGACGTCGCCGATGACGAGGGCGAGGTGCCCGTCGGTGCGGCTGTAGAAGTCGACGAAGTCGCCGCCCCGGCCCGCGCCGTGGCTCGCCGAGCGGTAGGCGACGGCGATGTCGAGCCCCGGGATCTCCGGAGGGTCGAGGGGCAACAGCCGGTCCTGGAGGCGCTGCGCCATGTCGGCCTGGTTCTGGCAGAGGATCGCGTGGTCGAGGGCGGCGCCGGCCCGTGCCGCGAGGGCGGCCAGCGCCTCGAGGCGCTGGCCGCCCAACGGTACGCCGGCGCCGCGCACGACGAGCGCGCCGACGGCGCGCTCGGCGGCGAGGAGCGGGAAGACGAGGACGCGCGCGCCGGCGGTCGCCGGCGCGCGCGTCCTCACTCCCTCGTCCAACGCCGCCCGCTCCCGGGCGTCCAATCTGTCGACGACCGGCCGACCGGGGCCGTCGAGCCGCACGGCGACGGTGTCGGCGCTCGCGGTGAGCGCGCGGGCGCGCGCGGCCGCTTCAGAGAGCACGCCGTCGGGATCGAGAGAGGAGAGCTCGCGTCCCCCGACGAGCGCTTCCATGACGAGACGCTGGTCGGCCTCCGCTCGCTCCACGCCGGCCAGGGCCTGAAGTCGTTCTGCAGCTCTGTCGGCGATCACCTTCAGGCGACGGAGGTCGTCGGCCCCATAACCGTTCTCCCGGTCGCCGACCTCGAGGAACCCGGTCGGCTTGCCTCCCACGTCGCCAAGGGGGACGCAAGCCGAGTGCGCGGGACGGGACGCTGAGCCCCGGTCCGTGGCGCTGGGCTCGGCCGCGTCGTGCTCCCGTGCGTCGCTCGCCGCCGCGTCATGATCCCTTGTGCTGCGCTCTGCCGTGCCCTGCTCCCCTGCGCTGCCCTCCGCCGCGTCCTCGCGCCGGCCGGTGACATCGTCGCGGATCAGGGGCATCGCTGACGCGCAGACTCTCCCGGGGACGCCGACGCCCAGGGGCCACCGCTGCTCGAGCCTGATCCAGCCGTCACCCACGTGGAACCACTCGCTGGCCGTCGCCGCTTCGTCGTCGCACAGGCCGGCGATCCCTCGGGGAGACGACGTGATGCGGCATGCGGCCTCGACCGCGGCGCGGAGGAGCGCTTCAACGCCCGTGGCCGCCTCCACGGCGGCGAGACTCTCGAGTGCGGCCAGTACCGGGTCCCGCGGATCGAGCCGTTCGGGGTCCTGCGGGTCAAGCCGCTCGGTCATGGCCAGTCCTTCGTCTCAGTGGCGGGCGTTCGTGCCGGCCGCTCGCGCGAAGTGGACGGCGCCGGTGCTGCGCACTCGGGCGGCGCCGGTACTGCGCCGTCTCCGCGGCGCCGCACGTTCAGCGCCGTCCCTCCGCGAGCCGCGTGGCGAGGAGCGCCTGCAGGCCGATCCCGCCGGCCGCGAGCACCAGCGCAAGGTCGACGGGCAGACCGACGACCAGGGTGATCACGGCGACGGCGGCCGTCCAGACGGCCGTCATCGGGGCGACGTCGCGCACGAGGCGGCGGCGGAGGCCGAGCCACATGAGACGCCGGCGCATCGCCGGGGCGCGCTCGTGGTCGTCGAGGTACGCCGACCCACGCTCGTGGAGGCGCGCCGTGAGGTCGGCGCCGTCGGGGGCGTACAGCCGGCAGCGGAACGAGAGGCTGCCCGCCGCGCGCAGCACGGCGTGTCGTGTGCGGCTGAAGTGCTCGACCAGCGAGAAGAAGCGGTCGTCGTTCGACAGTCGTCCCGTCGCGAGACGAACGTCGAGGAACAGCAGGTTCGCGACGGGGTCGAACTTGATCTCCGCCTGCCAGTCCCTGCTGTCGAAGAAGTCGCTGAGGAACCGGTCGAGGTCTGCGGGCAGACGCTCGACGTCCGGTCGCGTCGTCGTCTTCATGTCGGCATTGTACCTGTCGCGGTCGGTCGCCATCCGGCGATGCAGTAGAATGCGTTGTCCGTTCAGCGCTCATCCCATCTCGGAGGTACACGCGTCGTGAAGATCGCCGTCATCGGCCTGGGATATGTCGGGCTCCCTCTGGCGATGGTGTTCGCCGATGCGGGGAACGAGGTCGTCGGCATCGAGGCGGCGTCTGAGCGTTGCGCCCAGGTCAACGCCGGCGAGAGCTACATCCAGGACGTCTCCTCTGCCGATCTCATGAGGGTCCACGAGGCAGGCCTCATGCGCGCCACGCCCGACTATGCGGCCGTCGAGGAATGCGCGGCGGTCGTCATCTGTCTTCCGACACCGCTCAACGCGAACCGTGAGCCCGACCTCACTCTCGTCAAGGAGGCCGCTCACGCGCTGGCCGGACATCTGCGGCGCGGCCATCTCGTGACCCTCGAGAGTACGACGTATCCGGGCACGACGCGGGACGTGCTGGCGCCGATCCTCGAAGAGGGTTCGGGTCTGCGCGCCGGCGTCGACTTTCACCTCGCCTTCTCGCCCGAACGCGTCGACCCGGGACGGACCGACTTCACCACGAGGAGCACGCCGAAGGTCGTCGGCGGCCTCACTCCAGCCTGCACGCAGAAGGCGCTCGACGTCTACGGGACGGCCATCGAGCGCCTCGTCCCGGTCAGCACGCCCGAGGTCGCCGAGATGACGAAGCTGCTCGAGAACATCTTCCGCAGCGTCAACATCGCGCTCATGAACGAGCTCGCCATGCTCTGCGACCGCATGAAGATCGACGTCTGGGAGGTCATCGACGCGGCGGCGACCAAGCCGTTCGGCTTCATGAAGTTCCAGCCCGGCCCCGGTCTGGGGGGCCACTGCATCCCGGTCGATCCCTATTACCTGAGCTGGAAGGCGCGCGAGTTCGACTTCTGGACCGAGTTCATCGAGCTGGCCGGCAAGGTGAACGAGAACATGCCCTACTTCTGTGTCGAGAAGCTCCATCGGGCGCTGAACACGCGTCACAAGAGTCTGAACGGTGCGAAGGTCCTGGTGCTCGGCGTGGCCTACAAGGCCGACATCGACGACCTCCGCGAGTCGCCGGCGCTCAAGGTCATCCGCAGTTTGCGCGGCCACGGTGCCGAAGTCGCGTACCACGACGCCTATGTGCCTGAGCTCGACGAGTTCGGCTTGACCTCGGTCGAGATCGGTGACGTGAGGACACTGTCGGCCTACGACGCGGTCGTGATCGTCACGGCGCACACCGCGGTCGACTACCGCGCCGTCGTCGAACAGGCGCAGCTCGTCGTCGACCTGCGCAACGCTACCGCCGGCATCCCGAGCGCCGGCAACGTCTGGAAGCTGTAAGGCACGGGAGGTCTTGTGAACGACGAGAAGGTCCGCGTCGGCGTGGTCGGTCTCGGCTACTGGGGGCCGAACCTCGCGCGCAACTTCGATCGCCTGGCGAACGCCGAGCTCGCCTACTGTTGCGATCTCGACGAAGCCAATCTGGTCAAGGCGCGCGAGCTGTTCCCGAACGTCTTGGCCACCGACGACTTGGGGCGGCTGCTCGGCGACGACGCCCTCGACGCGGTGGTCGTGGCGACGCCCGTGCCGGCGCACTACGCTCTCGGCAAGCGCGTCCTCGAGGCCGGCAAGCACGCCTTCATCGAGAAGCCCATCGCGCTGAAGGCCGACGAGGCCGAAGACCTGCTCGTCACGGCCGAGGCCAAGGGCCTCAAGCTCATGGTCGGCCACCTGCTCGAGTACCACCCGGCGGTGGCCAAGATGAAGGAGCTGATCGACGCCGGCGAGCTCGGCCGCGTCTTCTACGCATACGCCAACCGCCTCAACCTGGGGAAGGTGCGTAAGGACGAGAACGCCCTCTGGAGTCTGGGGCCACACGACATCTCGGTGATCAACTACCTTACCGGCGAGGAACCCGAAGAAGTCTCGGCGCGCGGCGAGTGCTACCTGCAGGACGACGTCGAGGACGTCGTCTTCGGCTACATCCGCTACCGCAGCGGCATGGTCGGCCACCTGCATTTGAGCTGGCTGGACCCGCACAAGTCGCGCAAGATCACCGTCGTCGGCGAGAAGAAGATGGTGGTCTTCGACGACATGGAGGCCGACCGCAAGGTGACCGTCTACGACAAGGGCGCCACGACGACGCGCACGAAGTTCGAGACGTACGGCGAGTTCGTCACCCTGCACTTCGGCGACATCCACATCCCTCGGATCGGCAATGACGAGCCCCTGCGCATCGAGTGCCAGCACTTCGTCGACTGCATCTTGAACGACGAGCAGCCGCGCAGCGACGGTCGCGACGCGCTCAACGTGGTCCGCGTGCTCGAGGCCATGGAGCGCAGTCTGCGCGAGGGCGGCCGGCCGGTGAAGACGACGGAGCTCTGACGGCGGCTGGGCTGCGCCGGCCGCCGTCCCCGACCGTCCCCGCGTCAGGAGGCGCACCATGACGCTGCATCCCTCGGAGCTCGGCGCGAACTTGCGGCTCGGCGACGGCGTCGTCGTCGGTGAGCGCGTCACGTTCGGCGCCAACGTGATCGTCTTCGACGACACGGTGATCGGCGACGGTTGCTTCATCCAGGACGGCGCCGTGCTCGGCAAGGCGCCGTCCCTGGGGCCGACGTCCACGGCGAAGCGCGGCGAGCTCGCGCCGTTGGTCCTCGGCGCCGGCTGCGTGATCAGCACCGGCGCCGTCGTCTACCGCGGCGCGACCCTTGGGGCCGGGTGCATCCTCGGCGACTACGCCGGCGTCCGTGAGCGCTGCGCGCTCGGCGACGGCGTCGTGGTCGGGCGCGGCACCGTGGTCGAGAACGACACTGTCATCGGCGACCACACGAAGATCCAGACCAGCGCCTACATCACTGCATACATGACCATCGAAGACCACTGCTTCATCGCCCCGTGCGTGCACACGACGAACGACAACTTCATGGGTCGCACCGAGAAGCGTCATGCGCTCATCAGGGGAGCGACCATCCGCCGCGGCGCCCGCGTGGGCGGCGGCGCTGTGCTGTGCCCCGGGATCGAGATCGGCGAGGAGGCCTTCATCGCCGCCGGCGCCGTCGTGACCAAAGACGCGCCGGCACGCAAGGTGCTCATGGGCGTGCCGGCGCGGGTCGTGCGCGACGTCCCCGAGGAGGAGCTGCTCGAGAACCAGTGAGCGGCGGCCGTTCGCAGCGCCGCGCGTCGGCTGAACTGGGCTCAGACTCCGCCTTGGGGGGTGAGCCTGAACACGGGATGGCATCATCACACTGTCCACGGCGCCCGTTCGGGAAGGTAGACTCTGTCGCTGCTGAAGTGCCACCGAGGAGGAGCCTCATGAAGTACCGCTGCACCGCATGCGACTACATCTACGATCCCGAAGCCGGCGACCCCGACGGCGGGATCGAACCCGGGACCGCCTTCGAGGACCTGCCGGACGACTGGGTCTGCCCGGACTGCGGGGCTGAGAAGGACATGTTCGAGCCGGTCGAGGACTAGCTCCCGTCGACAGTCCCGGGTGGCGGCGTCCACTCGGGGACAGAGCCCCCCGGCGTCGGGCAGCGGCGTCGCTCTTCCTGTGAGTGGCGTACAATCGAGTCATCCGACGAGGCGAGGTCTCCATGGGCGTGCTCGAGCTCAAGAACGTGTCTTTGACGCTGGGCGGCAAGCCGGTGCTCAACGACGTCACGGTCGACTTTTGGGAAGGGCACGTCCATGCCCTGATCGGACCGAACGGGGCCGGCAAGTCGACGCTTGCAAGCGTCATCATGGGGCTTCCCGGCTACACCGACATCACCGGCGACATCCTGCTCGACGGCGAACGCATCAACGACTTGCCCGTCCACGAACGGGCGCGGCGGGGGATCACGCTCGCCTGGCAAGAGCCGGCGCGTTTCGAGGGCCTGCGCGTCGATCGCTTCGTCCTCGCCGGGGCCAAGGACAAGAGCACCGACACGGCGCGCAGAGTCCTCGCCCGCGTCGGCCTTGACCCGGACAAGTACATGCAACGCGCCGTCGACCGCACCCTCTCAGGCGGCGAACGAAAGCGCATCGAGCTGGCCTCGATCCTCGCCATGGAGCCGCGCATCGTCCTTATGGACGAGCCCGACTCCGGCATCGACGTCGAGGCCCTCGGGCGCATGTTCGACGTCCTCGTCGACTTCAAGGAGAGGGGCGCGACGGTCGTCATGATCACGCACAGTGAGGAGGTGCTCAAGCACGCCGAGCACGCTTTCCTCATGTGCAACGGCACCATCCTCGACAAGGGTCCGGTGGACCGTATCGACGGCTATTTCGCCGGCCATTGCATGCCCTGCGGGCATACCAACGAGCCCGACGCGGGGGAGCTCCAGGGGGCGTTCGAGTGAGCCGCGCAGTGAGGCGCGCAGTCTTCGGCCAGGGGGCGCATCGGTGAGTCCTACGCAACAGCAGATCGAGACGGCGCGCGAACTGCTCGCCAGCCTCGGCGCCTTCGGCGCCCACATCAGCGGCGACGATGTGGCCCATCTCGAGGTCCACGGCAACGAGGTCGTCGGCGCCCACCTGGTGCCGGGCCTGGAGGTCGATGCCGAGCAGCTCGACGACGGCGTCGAGGTCCACATCCGTGTCAAACCGGGTGCCCGTATCGCCAAGCCCATCCATTTCTGCTTCGGGATGCTGCCCGAGGAGGGCCTGCAGCACATCGTCATGGACGTCGAGGCGGGGGAGGACTCCTACGCCGCGGTCCAGGCCCATTGCACGTTCCCCAACGCCGTCGACATCACCCACACGATGGACGCCGAGGTGCGGCTCAAGCCGGGGGCGACGTACGAGTACTTCGAGCGGCACCTCCATGGCAGGGAGGGCGGCGTCATCGTCGTCCCCAAGTCGAAGGTCTACGTCGGCGAGGGCGCCCACTTCAAGACCGAGTTCGAGCTCATCAAGGGCCAGGCGGGCGTGATCGACTTCGACTACGACGTAGACTGCGACGCCCACAGCTTGCTCGACATGATCACCCGCATCTGGGGACGAGGGAAGGACCGCATCAGTGTCCGCGAGGCGGCGCGCCTCAACGGCGAGGACGCTCACGCCGTCCTGCAGAGCCACATCGCCGTCAAGGACGAGGCCGTCGCCGACGTCAACAACTCGCTGGCGGCGAACGCCGCCGGGGCCCGTGGGCACGTGGACTGCAAGGAGATCGTGCAGGGGGCGGCGGTCGCCAAGGCAGTGCCGATCGTCGAGGTCCGCCACCCGCGGGCGCACGTCACACATGAGGCCGCGATCGGGAGCGTCGACAGCAAGCAGCTGCAGACGCTCATGGCGCGCGGCCTCGACGAGGACAAAGCGACCGACCTGATCATCGAAGCGCTGCTGGGCTGAGGACGCGGCGGCGCCGGTCGATCGCGGCGTGGCGCTTCAGTCGAGTGGCGCCGCGAGCGGGGCGAGCGATTCCGCGACGGCGACGAGCTCGTCCGCCGTCGCGTCGCCGGCCACGGTGACGACGACCTTCTCGCCGGCGACCGAGGCCGGCGCCACGACCCAGAGGTGGGGATACGCCCATGCCCCGGCGACGACGTGCGCCCGCAGGCCCGACAAGGCCCCGCCGCGCAGCGTGACGGCGCGGGGCCGGACGCGCATCAACAGCCACGCGTATGTGGTCTCGAACGGGTCTTCGACGATGCGGGGTGCCGGCGCCCGTCCACTCCTTGACCTCGGTCAGACGGGCGCCGGCCGCGGCGAAGGCGAGCGTCCGCGTGCCCTCGCCCCAGGCGTCCGGTCCCTTGACGGGGCTGCGCTCTGCCCAGTTTCCGGTGGCGTCCATCCAGACCCGCGTCGACGTCTCGACCAACCCGTTGCGCGGGTCGCCGCCGAGCGCGTCGCGCTGGACGATGAGGCCGCTCAGGGTCATGAGGCCGTCGAGGGCTTTGACGGTGCGGGTGACGACGTCGGCGGCGCCCTGTCGGCGTGCGCCGCGCCCTTCGCGTACTCGCCGTGTGCCGGGCCATGCGCGCCTCCGCCCGGATCCCTGTCGGCCAGCGTTTGGCGCAGCACGGCGCGGGCTGCGTGGAGCCGTGAGGCGACCGTGCCGACCGGGACGCCGACGATCTCGCTGACGTGAGCGTAGTCGAAGTCGGCCTGGTCGACGAGCGTCACGATGACGCGCTGCTCCGGCGTGAGCGCGGCCAGCAAGGCTGCGACCGCGCACTCCGCGACGACGACATCTGCCGGATCGGCGCCGCCCGTGCCGATCGTGCCCGGCTCCGGCATGTCGTCGGGCGCGTAGAGGTCCACAGGACGGCGCTTGCGCAGACGGTCGATGCAGGTCGAATAGGCGGCGCGGTACAGCCAGGTGCCGAGCGCCGCCTCCGAGCGCAGGGTCGGCAGTGCGCGGTAGAGTTTCAGGGCGACCTCCTGCATCACGTCGTCCATCTCGTCGCGGTCGTCGAGCAGGCGGAAGGCCACGGCGCGCAGGATCCGGTCGTAGTGACGGAGCAGCTCAACGAACGCGCAGCGGTCGCCGCGCGTCGCAGCGGCGAAGACGTCACGGTCGATATCGCGTCCCTCCGGCTCGGGGTCGGCCGCCCCCCGCGGACGGCCGGTCTTTCCCGACAGACGC
>ENA-UOWE01001920-UOWE01001920.1-activated-sludge-metagenome-genome-assembly--contig:-NODE-1920-length-24080-cov-8.417190_pt1 | contig 24080 bp, 19 predicted proteins | sample MGYA00249841_ERZ761562 | MGnify/ENA primary metagenome ERZ761562 (study PRJEB28883, sample SAMN05720200) | activated sludge metagenome | isolation source: Anaerobic digester | place: Japan... | reverse complement strand
TCTTGTTAACAAAAAAATACCAAAGATGAAAGGAATAATCGGGAATTATCGCTCCGAATACGCCGTTATAGACAATACCGACGATAAAAGGCTGGATAAATACCTCAGGATTAGCGAAGCGGACTATCTTCAAATTAAAAGATGGCATTCTTTGTATAACGAATTCGGTATGGCTTCGACGGTTCGAGATATTATCTTGTTTTTCTATAACGGCGTCGTGAAATACGGGTTGGAGCAATTCCTTGAGATTGTTGGTAAAAAATTAAGGATTGATAAATTGAAAAACGACTTTTTGGATAAAATGACACAACTGTTAAATATAACCGCTCGAAAACAGCTATTATACGAGCTTGTAATCGAAAATTATCCCAAATACGTCTATTATACGTAGAAACCGACGGGGCGCCTTAAAAAAAAAAATTGACTTAATTAGGCTTATTTAATATGATACTCGACAATCTGGAAACGTTATTTCAGATTTAGTATGTTTTAAGAAGGCGCTTAGCGACTTTTTTGAATCGCTGAGATCGCCCGTATATTAGTTACTAAAAGTTGTTTTGCGATAATAGAAAAATTATGGAAGATATAGAAAAAAGCAGGAATCCAAAGATTTCAGTTATAACCGTAGTATATAACTCGGAAAATTACATAGAACAAACTATATTAAGCGTTATAAACCAGAGCTACCATAATATTGAGTATATTATTATCGACGGCGCTTCTACCGATAGAACGATGGATATAGTCGCCGGATATAGGGATAGAATATCAATAATTGTAAGCGAAAAGGATGCCGGTATATACGACGCTATGAATAAGGGGCTAAAACTCGCAACCGGCGACTACGTATGGTTTATAAACTCGGGCGACAAAATATACGACGAGAATACGGCGTCGAACGTTTTCAACGCGCTCGATGGAACCCTTTATCCCGACGTTATTTACGGTAAAACCGCTCTTTACGACAAAGCCGGCGGGCTTATAAAGATTACTTCCGTTCCTAAAAGATTGGATAGATACTCGTTCTCAAACGGAATGGTTGTTTCGCATCAGAGTTTAATTGTCAAAAAAGAATTGACCGAATATTACGATTTGAGCTACCGTTACGTATCCGACCACGATTGGATTATTAAAATCTTGAAAAAGAGCGGATATAATTTTAATACGGATTATATTTTATCAAAATACCTCGCAGACGGTTTCTCAGGGGCAAATTTCAGAGGATGTTGGAGCGATAGACTAAAAATTATTAAAAAACACTATTCAATTTATTTTTACTTTAAGAATCTTTATTTATATATCTTCAACCGCTTTAAGCGCGTATTAAAAAATATTATTAAATAAAAAACTTTTCCCGATTGCGTAGGAAAGGGTAATCCGTCAGTTTTTTGGGGTGGGGAAATGACTCATATGGGACAAATAAAATTGACACATATGAAACAAATACTTTTAATTTCCCAAAAAACTGACAAGTTACCAGGGAAGACTCCGGTTACTATATTCTATCTAGCGTCGATTTAAAATTTAGCTACCGTTATCTTTTTAATCACATAACTATGCTCTTTTTCATTAAGCGTAAATTTAACCTCTTCGTTGACTTTTTTATCAAGAAATTTTGATCCAAACGGCGATTGATAAGAGATAATATTCTTTTCGGTATCGGACTCCCAAGGTCCCATTATAGTTAATTTACTGTTAACTTTATTAATAACGTCGGCAAGATCTACAACCGTGCCAAACGTAATAAAATCGTTTGTTATATCTTCTTTTTTAACTATTGTCGCCCGGCTCAAATCGTTCATAAGTCTGGCTAATTTATTTTGCAAGAAAACTTGCTTCTCTTTAGCGACTTTAAACTCCGCGTTCTCTTTCAAATCCCCTTTCTCCATAGCCCAACCGATCTCTTTTGAGTTTTCCGGTATCTCGACGTCTTTGATCTGTTGGATCTCCTTCTGAACTTTTATAAAACTTGCTTCGGTAGTAAGCAATTTATCCATAATCGAGTCTTTAGATTTACTATCTTCAAATTTCAAGCTCTCGTCCTCGGTGCTGATATCGGGATACTTTTGAGATATACTGTTTCTTATCGCGGCGATATAGTCCCCTTCAAGCACATATAGCTCGATAATGATCGTATATAAACGCTTACAGAAATCCTTGCTCGATTTTTCTATATATTTAATTAGAAATTCATTTTTAAATAGAAAGTCTTTTATTTGATTAGATATTTTTTTATTTTTGGTAACGTCTTTTTTGTTATTTATATCTTTAGCCGTCAACTCTATCAGATGAATAAGGCTAAACAAAATTGAGTCAAAATCAATCTGATACTCTTTGACCTTCTCTTCGGTTAGGACGTTGACTATAATCCAGAAAAACGCCTCTCTATACTCTTTATAAACTGAGGTTATCTCTTTTAATATTTTTTCAAAATACGATTTGTTTTTTACTAACAATTCGTCAAAAATAAATTTATTCGGATACTTATAAAAAATATTTAAAAATATCTCATCCCATTTTGAATAACTTTTTTTAATATTTAAGAGATAATCTTTTTTATAATCCGAAAAAGCGATATTCTCATAAATCGCAATCGGATCTTCGACATTATTAAAATAATCCTTAAACGAATAGTTTAGATTAATGTTTAGAAATTTGAATTGCTGTTGCAGTTTCGTAACCAGTAAATAACTGCATATAGTCTGCTCGGTAACGTTATTTGTCGTATTTAAAAACGTTAAAAAGTATTGAGCCATATCTTCAAGATATTCCGAATCAGGCTCGGCGTGCTCAATAAAATCAATTATTAGACTAAATCTTTGAGTAAAATCTTTCATCGCTTTGAAGGTATTATAAGTCTTCTCTTCAAAACTCAAAGGTTTGTCTCTCATCTCGTAAGTGTCTTTCAACTCGTCGATCGCGCCAAATTTCGGATCGGTTTTTAATATCTTTTTAGCGTTATTCCACCACGTATTCCATTCGGATAGTTTGAGAATATCCGGAACAAGCTCCTCTTTGAAATTTTTCATAGTGGCTTTGTTATCGTAACTGTTTATCAAAATCTTCAATCCCCATGGAATATCCTCTTTTATCTTCGACTTAAGTCTATCTTTATCTCTCATTTTCAATATCCAGATATGATTTTTAGGTAAAATCCTGAGAGAATCCAAAGCCATATTTAAAGACATCTGATGCCCTTTTTTCTTGGTAAAATCTATCGTAAAAATATCTCTGTTTACGTCGACGATCCTTCCAATCCCCCAAGTCCTATGATAAACAAAATTCCCTTTATCAAAAGCTATATGCTTTTCAAAGTTAAATATAGCGTCGTTAATATTTCTCCAGCTTCCTTCGAGATTGTTCCTTTTAATATACTCTTCGAGGTACGTATGTTCTTTGTATTTCTTTCTATATATACTAACGATCTCTTTTCTGCCAAAATCGTCCGTCGGATCTTTTTCAAGTATAATTTTTAACACCTTCAGACATATATCGTACTCGTCCTTCTCCACGTAAACCTCGTAGAGATACTTGAGCAACTCTATAGATCTTTCGTCTGAAAAATGCTTTGAGATCTTCTTGTCAATGTTTAGAAAATATTCGTATCCAGTATCTTCGTAACTTAGCAGTTTTTTCCATAATTCTTCAACCTGAGTAAAGTTTTTGTTTAAAATATACCTGTTTAACGCTTTTTTATATAGACTCTTCGCTTCGTCAAGTTCTTTCGCTTCCTCTTTAACAGCCGCAAGTTTAACGACCATATCCGCTTCTTCAAAATCGACTCTTATCAAACGCTCCCACAGATCTGGCAATTCGTCTTTTTTATTTGTATTTGAATAAGAATCAATCAATATTCTTAACATATACTTATTTTCTGAGTATAAAAGCCCTTTTTTACACAAATATTCGACAATATTCCATTTTAAATTGTCGACAAATATCTTAATCAAACTAAGAATGTACGAATCGTCAAAATTCCCCGTATCAAATTGTAAAATGGAATTTAAATATAGCGCTATAATAGAATTTTTATTGTTTTTTAAATATTCGTCTGTTTTATCTATAACTTCGGAGGTAATATTTTCCGCTTTAACTTGATCTATCAAATCGTTAAGGTCTTCAAAATTCTTAATCGTATAATTATTGATCGTAGTTCTGGTCCATTTCTCCTCTTTTAATAAATTTTCTAAACTTTCTAATATCGCAGCGCTCATAATAACTCCTTTTGCCTGTTATTTATAAAGTCCTTGTAAATCTTTTCCGACGCCCTTTTTATTTTATGCTCCAAATCCGACGTATATTCTAAGCCGGAGTTTTTATTCCTATAATAATCGTACAACCAAAAATAGCAATTCAACAATCTGGCGGTTATAATGTTTTTATTCTCGCGAAAATCTCCGATCTTCCCCTCTAAAAAAAATATCTCCTGACTCAATTTCCCAAATTCTACCGGCAGTATCTCCCTAAAAACGTTAAAAATATTATATACCCGCCCATAAACCGGTATCCAATACTTCAGCTCCTCGTCGGCAATTTTATCCGCCTTCAATCTAGATATAATCGCATTAATTAAGTTTGAATCCAAAAGATCTATGTCGACGGCTTCCGGCTCTACAAAAAACGCCTCGCGAAAAATCAACTTCGCCTTTGCGTCGTCGTCGATAAGAGAATAAACGTCCGCTATCTGAGCTAAAACGTTTGAATTCTTCTGATCGACTTTTAAAGTCTCCTCAAACTTTGCTAATGCGTTTTTATAATCGCCGATCTCTTTGTACGCCCGCGCAATCATAAATGAAAATTGCGCGTCAAGGATAATATTAGACCGCAAATCCTTATTGAAAACGTCCAAAGCTTTATGATAGATGTAATACATTATATTGTGGACTACTTTACCGTTAAAATTTGAAAACGACTTATAAAATAGTTCAAATTTCTTCCACTCGTCAAATAAATACTTGGAACTTTCAAAGTTCTCTTTCATTGAAGAGAACTTCCCCATTCTTAACGCCCAATATTTACAACATTTAATCCCTGTATCGGCAATATCGCTTTTGTAATCTATCTTCAATATTTTGTTAAATAACTCCTCCGCCTCTTGCAACTCCCCGCTTTTAAGTAATTCTAACGAACGATTAACGAATTTCATAAGATCAGAATCAACTGTCCCGACTGACGTCCTTCTATTCATTATTTACGATCCGTAGCAATAAAACGAATTTAACGTATAAAAAGTATATTTTTCTATACAGTTTTAGATTATTATATCATTTTTATTCGTTATGTCAATAAAAATGATTTATTCTTTACCCCGGACGTCATTCAAAAAATGAAAGTTTACACTTATTTCAAAAAATGAGACTTGACGTTTTTTTTAAACATAATATTATTCAAAAAAACAAAAAATCTTTTGGGGATAATAATATGATATTAAAAAGGAATATAAATAGTTATTTTGTTCTACTTTCTAAAACGTTGAAGGTAATGAATTTACCTTATCCGAAAATATCTGTTTCATATGTGTCAATTTCTTCCTCCCGGAGAAGCCGAGATTTCAAGTTAGGTTCCGACTAGAGAGTTAAATGAATGAATGGTAGATAAAAAAGTTAGATTTTTTTATAAATTTATTTTAATATTATTGTGTATATTAAAAATAATGCTATAATATTTGACGCGCGGCGATTGATAGGGGAGGTTAGTATGTCAATTAAAAAATATATTTTATCATTCTTAATGATGGCGGCTTTTGCGCTCTTTTTGTACGGAGAGGAACCGAAACTTTTGGTAATCGGAGTTACTCCTTGGGGGGACAGAATAGAGATGGCCGCCTCTTACAAGCCTTTTATAGACTACATTTCAGAAGAGCTCGGGATTCCGGTTTCTCTTTATATAGCGAAAAGCTACAACGAACTTGGAGCGGAATTAGCGGACGGCTCCGTACATATCGGTATTTTTTCTCCGACCGCTTACGTTCAGGCGCAAGATATGTATTCGGAGTTGAAATACCTCGCTACTTCGGTAAAAAACGGCGCTCCGTATTATTACGGTTACATTATAACGCGCGCTGATTCTAAAATAAAGTCTATTAAAAAGTTAAAAGGGAAAACTTTTTGCTTTACGGATAAAAGTTCTACTTCCGGTTATAAATATCCTATGCTTTTGTTTAAGAAAAAAAAGATAAATCCGGAGAAGTTTTTTAAAGAGATAATTTTTGTTAAATCGCACGACGACTCGCTTGAAGCGGTGCGTAAAGGAATAGTCGACGCCGGAGCGGTTTCGGGAGCGTTTGAAAATTACATTCACAAGGACGAGCTTAGAGCTCTCGATAAGACTCCTCCGATACCTTTAGACGCCGTCGTCGTTAATAAGAGTCTCGACGGCAACTTGATAAAAAAAATAAAAAAACTCTTTTTATCCGTCAATCCGAATTCTAAAAACGCGAATAACGAGTTAATACTTAGTAAATTATACTTTCAAGGCTTTGTAGAGAAAAGTAACTCTTTTTACAACGTTGTCAGAGATATGTTGAAGGAATTTAACGAGTAGTTAAGATAATTTTATGAAAATATACCCAAAAATACTGACAATAACGATAAGTTTAATGATCGTACCGTCGATATTTTTCATATTTCACTTTACAAATAATATCGAACGCAACGGCGATAAATTTATTGAACACAGGTTGTATAGAAGATATTTGAACATAAAACTCTTTTTTGATTCAATTAAGGATTCTTTGGCTCTAAAGATAACCAAATCGATAAATTCAAACGACTTGGATGGTTTATACCGTTATTTTGATTACGTTAGAATTATCGATATTCCGGATATGGTAGAAAACGACAAGCGGGGCGCGTCAAATTTCAGTTCTACTAACGATATAATTTTAACGGGCGACGGCGTTGAAATCCTAATAAAAATGCCTTACGGTTATAAAAATAAAAATATTAGTTCTTATATTGAATTGTCTAAAAATATTTCTCAGGACGCTCTGCTGAAAAACTACTACGCCGACGTTAGCGAAAAATTCGCCATATACGAAGTAAAAAATAGTTTGAATAACGGGGATGAAGATAATTTTAGATTGATAAAAAGCGAATTCTACGATTCTTATAACAACAACATTGTAACAAATCTAGGCGATAACAATATAATGAAAAAAGTTTTAGATAACAAACAATATTATTTTGAAAAAAATAAAATCATATCGCATACTGAATACGATATAATTTACTTCCCTTTGCGTAATGAAAATAATATAATCGGCGTTTATATGGTAGGCATTCAAAAAATGGAAATGAGTAGCATAATTTCTTCCATGAAGCTCAACGTGCTGTTTTTGATATTTATCGAAGTTATATTGGCGATGTTATCTACTTTTCTGATTTCAAGAATATTGGTTAATCCTATACGCAAAATAGAGCTCTTCTCAAATAGAGTCGCCGACGGCGATTTTTCTTACCAATTAAAAATAAATTCTAACGACGAGATAGCCAATCTGGCGGATAACATAAATATTATGGTTAATAAACTTAATTATACTAAATTGTTGGAAAAAAAAGTCAAAGAACGAACTTCTGAACTTGAAAAAGCAAAGATGATAGCCGAGAAAATCAGTAAAAACAAAACAAACCTTCTAAGCAATATGAGCCATGAATTGAGAACTCCTCTAAACTCCATAAACGGAATATCGGGTCTGCTTTATTGCGGAGGATTTGAAAAGAATTATGAAATAATAAGAATTATTAATGCTATCGATACCGGATCAAACGCCGCCTTCGAAAGTCAATTATCTCAAGTAAAAAAAATTCTGAAAGACGGAAGTAATATAAAATTATTGATCTTTGATATGTTAGAGCAAAACTTCAAAGAATACATCCTTAATAACAAATTACAAGAGTCTTTTGATAAAATTAAAACAATATGCGCCGACGAATATAATGAAAAATTTAAAGCGTATAAATATATAAAAGAATCCGGCGATCATTTGTTAAAAATAGTCGATATGATCATGAATATTTCGTTGTTGGACTCGGGAAAAATTGACGTAGAAGATAGAATTGTCGATTTCCCCGAAGTCGTAAATTCCGTCAAAATTGACTCGGAAAATTTTCTGAAAATCAAAAACAAAGAGGAGGCGCTGACTATTTCTTTTAACGTAAATAAAGATATTCAGAAAATTATACTGGACCAAAATAAATATAAATGCGTGTTATTTAGTTTAATAACAAACGCTATAAAATTCAGCGATAAAGGTCATATTTCATTAGATATCGACATAAAAAACGGATACCTATCGACTAGAGTAACAGACGAAGGACGAGGAATAAAAGACGAAGATAAAGATAAGATTTTTACCGAATTCGGTAAAGCCGACGAGCCCGCCAACAGTTTGGCGCTGGGACTCGAGCTGGTCGAAACAAAGAAAGTTGTCGAGTTGCTTAACGGTCGTATAGGTTTTGAGAGCGTTTATGGAAAAGGAAGCGAATTTTGGTTTGAAATACCTTTAAAATTATAATTATTACGAGGAGAGAAAGTGGCAAAAATACTAATAGTAGACGACAAAGAGCAAAATTTATTTGTTTTGAGAAATTTTTTTAGATTGTTCTTTAAAACGGCAAATATTGAGATAATTGAAGCTCAAGACAGCGTATCGACTATAAAGTTAATAAAAGAACAAAGACCGGATCTGGTTCTGCTTGATATACGTCTTGAAACTGACGACGCCGGTTTGCGCATAGCGAGCGAAATAAAAAATGATCCGCAATATAAAAATACCGTTATATGGGCGGTCACGGCGCAAGCGATGAACTCAACCGCTTCCGAACTAAGCGACAGAGATAAATGTCTGCAAGCCGGATGCGACGATTATATAACCAAGCCGTTTGATCAGATAGAATTGGTAAATAAAATTGCAAATCAGCTTAATATCAAGTCGATAAATCATATTTAAATATTTATATTCTTATATAATATTACAACTGAGGAGGAGTTATGTACGATATAATTATTATTGGAGCCGGACCGGCGGGGCTAACGGCCGGCATATACTCCTGTAGAGCGGGATATAAAACGTTGATCGTTGAAAAACTTAACGCCGGCGGTCAGATTATGTTGACGGACGCAATCGATAATTATCCGGGATTTCCCGAAGGGATTACGGGATTTGAGCTTCAAGATAGACTAAAAAAGCAGGCTGACAAATTCGGAGCGGAGTTCGTTTACGGCGAAGCGAGCAAGATCGATAAAACCGGAGATATATTAACGATAACTTGCGAAGGAAAAAAGTATGAAACAAAAGCGGCCATTATTACAACCGGCGCAAGTCATAGAAAGTTAGGCGTAAAAGGAGAAAAAGAATTCAGTTCAAAAGGGGTCAGTTATTGCGGGACTTGCGACGGACCGTTTTTTAGAGATAAAAACGTAGTTATCGTCGGCGGCGGCGATACGGCGCTAACGGAGGCGATATTTCTAGCGCGATTGGCGAAGTCGGTGGCGGTAGTTCACAGAAGAGATAGATTTAGAGCGGTCGAATCTCTCATAAAACAAGCCGAGTCTATTTCAAATATTTCGTTTATTTATAACTCAACCTTAGAGGAGATCAAAGGGGACGCGTCGGTCAAATCGGTCGTATTGAAAAATACTTTGACAAATAATATTCAAGAAATTAACGTCGACGGCGTTTTTATATTCGTTGGTCTCGATCCAAATACTAATTTTTTGGATAAGAGCATAAAGGACGAAAAAGGCTACGTCGTTATCGATAAAGATATGAAAACGGCGATCAAAGGGCTTTATGCCGCCGGAGACGTTCGAGCCGACGCGTACAGACAGATCGTCTGCGCTTGCGGGGACGGAGCAAAAGCGGCGAAGTTCGCCATGGAATACGTCGACGAGCTGTCGGGTAACGCCTATTAAATCTCAAGAAATAAAAGAGATTATCGATTATCTCTTAAAAAACGACAATTTTTTTATTCAAATTCTTGATAAATTTAACGGAAATTACCATAAAATCCCGAACGGAACGCATCTGAACCCTTTATATCAAAATAATTTGATATATTCAATGGCGGCGTATACAAATTCGGGAAACTTTTATATAAAAAACCCCGAAGATATGACAAAAATTGTCGATATAATCAAAAAAAGTCCGGTAAATTTACATTCTATGTACATAGAAGAAAAATTTCTGAACCTAATTCTGAAAAATTTATCGTCAAAGCCGAGAAACATAATAAAATATCATTTTATGAAAACCGACAGACATTCCTTTATACCGGATAAGCCGATAAAATATCCGTACGACTGCGTCAAATGCTCCGATAAAGATTTTGAAAGTTTAAAAAATCTTCACTACAATTACCATCTGGAAGAGGTCTACAACGACGATTCTTACTACCCCTACGATTATGAAATGACGGCGTACAAAAAGTTGTTATCTAAGAGAATAAATTACGCCGTCTTCAACGAAGAAGGTTTAGCGGTATCGAAAGCAAACGTCAACGCCGAATCGCAAAATTCGTATCAAATCGGCGGCGTCTATACGCTAAAGAATTTCAGAAATCGGGGATTATCAAAAATATGCGTATCCTCCCTAACCGGCAAACTTCTGGATAAAAAAGATTCCGTATATCTATACGTCAAAAAAGAGAACATCCCCGCTATATCCGTTTACAAATCTCTCGGATTTACGATCCTATACGACGCCGCTCTGATTTATTTTTGAAGTACGGCTTTTCAGCGTTTCATATGCGTCGAATTTTTTTTGAGACAGACTCGCGTTATCCATTCCTTACCCCAAAAGACCGACGGGCGCCAGATTTTTAAATTGAATTATAGACTTTTTATTAAAATTATGATAAAAATACGGCGCCGTTTTTTCAGGCGGCTATCGAGAGTAGATCGCTATTTTTAAAGATAAACCTAAGTTTTTAGAAATATAAAAAAATACTATTTTATAAAGGAATATATATGAATCCAAGCGACGAAAGAGAGGTAAGAATCCAAAAGGTCGAAAAAATCAGAGAGGCGGGAAGGAATCCATATCTAGACAGATGCGAAAGAACCTGCAATATTGCCGAAGCGCGTAAATTAAACGTCGGCGCAAACAATATTAATCTAGCCGGAAGACTTGTGTTGAAAAGATCGTTTGGGAAATTAATTTTCGCGACTATTCAAGATTTTTACGATCGGATACAAATATCTTTAAATAAAAAAAATCTTGATGAAGAAAACTTTAAGTTTTTTGAAAAAATGATAGACGTTGGAGACTTTATATCGGTTTACGGAGAGATATACCGCACTGAAAAGGGGGAGCTTACGCTAAGAGTCGATAAATACGAACTTTTATCAAAGTCTATCAGACCTCTTCCCGAGAAATTTCACGGAATTACGGATCTTGAGTCCCGTTCAAGACAAAGATATCTCGATCTTATTATGAATCCTGAGACCAGAAGCAGATTTTTAAAAAGAACCAAACTTATAAACGTTATCAGGAAATTTCTTAACGATAACGACTTTGTAGAGGTTGAAACCCCGATGTTACAGGTCAAACCTTCGGGAGCTCTTGCCAAACCATTCAAAACTCATCATAACGCGTTAGATATTGATATGTATCTTCGTATAGCTCCCGAAACTTACTTAAAACGTCTGATAGCCGGCGGTTTTGACCGGGTTTACGATATGGGCAGATGTTTTAGAAACGAAGGTATAGATCCGAGTCATCTGCAGGAATTCACAATGGTCGAATACTACGCCGCTTATTGGAATTATATAGACAATATGAATTTTACTGAAAAGTTAATTAAACAGATACTTTTAGAAGTTCACGGCGGTTTACAGCTTGATTATATGGGGACGAAGATAGATTTCGACGGCGAATGGCCCAGAACAAGTTTTCGCGATCTGATATTGCGCCACGCCGATATAGATATCGACCAATATCCCGAGAAAGACGATCTTGTAAAAATTATCAAAGAGAAAAAGATTATTCTTGAGGGGGTTGATTTCAATAGAATAGGCAGAGGCAATCTTATTGATCAACTTTACAAAAAGGTGGCGAGGCCTAAGATGATTAATCCTCAATTTCTGATTCATCATCCGATCGACCTCTCTCCTCTAGCCAGAAGAAACGATAACGAGCCTCTAATCGCCGATAGATTTCAACTGGTTGTGAACGGTTGGGAAGTAGTCAACGCATATTCCGAGCTTATAGATCCTATCGATCAAAGAGAGAGATTGCTAAAACAGGCCGCCGAACGAGAAAAAGGGGACGAAGAAGCTATGATTATGGAAGAGGACTTTATAATTTGTATGGAATACGGAATGCCCCCTATCTCAGGTTTTGGAATGGGTATAGATAGATTTGTAGCTCTTTTGACTAATCAAGAAAATTTAAGAGAAGTCGTTTTATTTCCTTTGATGAGACCGATAGATTCAGAATGCGAAACGGACAAAAAGGATGAGCCGTTAGATAACGCCGCTTCTAAAAACGATAATTGTAATTTCCCAAAGGTCGATTCAAAAAAGAGCGGCGATTCTACAAAGCTCCCCCCTATAGACATAGACGATTTGGGAGTCGAATACGATAAGTTAGATAAGTTATTTGCCGAAAAAATTAAAAAAGAGAGTCTGATATCGCATTCCATATCGAGCGGAGCCGTTATGAAAGGTATCGCTAAGAAATTTGGTCTTAACGAGCAAAATTATTACTATACGGGGCTTCTGCACGATATAGACCTCGACGAGATCGGACCCGTTATGGACAAACACGGATTAATAGGGGGAGATTGGCTTTCCAAACTTGGCGTTAACGAACTTGTAGTCCAAGCGATCAAATCTCATAACGAAGAGGGCAACGGAACGGTAAGAACTAACTTTATCGATTTTGCGCTAACGGCAGCCGAGAGTCTGACCGGGCTTATAGCGGCGACGGCTAAAGTCTACCCCGATAAAAAAGTAGCCGGCGTTAAACCAAAATCGGTAGTTAAACGGATGAAGGAGAAACTTTTCGCCGCAAACGTTAGCCGCGAAAATATTTTACTTTGCGAAAAAATTGGACTGACTTTGGAGGAATTTGTCGAAATAGGCGTAGATTCCATGAAGGAGGTCGCCGATCAAATCGGTCTCTAGAGCGCCCGTCGGTTTTTTGGAAATTGACGCATATGGGGGATAGAATTGACACATATGATGTTAAAGATAAAATGACGCATATGATACTAAGGTTATTCAGATGAAGAAAATTATAGCGCTTTTGCAGACGTTAGTTATTACGACTTTATTTATCTCTTGCGGAGTAATACTTGATCCGTTAAAGATACAAAAGTCGTGGCCTCTCAGCGAGGTTATTTTCTATCAATACAACGAACTCTACGATAGTTACAAGAAATGGATAGGAACAAACGATCTTAGCCCCGACGTCTATAGCCCAATATTCGGCGATTTATTCGGCGTTCGGCTTAAAAATATCAGTTTGACTTTCGAGGATAACCGTACGGGAAAGGATAAATTCTATATTAAAGGTTACGACGCAAGCGGCGACGTCGCCATAGATATAATAAGCAAAGAAAATCCGGGGTATTGGGAAGTGGATAGTTTTAATAATTCGATAATCCTAACTATGCCGGAAGCGCCTTCCGATCCCTCCGCCCCGGTATCTTTATGGCATAACGGTAAAACTCTAATAAACGATTGGCCTATGTCGACAAACGACGATTTGGAGCTTTACATCAAGGCGAGCGATTTTGGTTTGGACAAATTCGCGGCAGACTTATCCGGAGATATAAAGCTCGATATCTATTCTATAGAAGCTAAATTTTCAACCTCTACCGCTAAATAATATGCAGAATTATTCGTAAAAAAATTGAGCTTTACTAGTTTCATATCTTAAATATTTATTATCTTTTTTCATCGCAAAGAATATCCCATTTTTGCCGTATCGCGGTAATATTCCGATTTTACCTATAATTTGATCTTTCTTGATATTTTCGCCGTTTTTTACATATACGACCGAAAATCCGGAATAGATCGTCAAAACGTTGCTTTTATTTTTTATTATTACGCTCAAGCCGTAGCCGTCTAAATTGTCGATAAATCCTACCGTTCCTTCTGAAACGCTTTTTACCGGCTCTTGCGGCTTATTTCCAAATATTATCACCCCTTTAAAATTTGGCGTAACAAACGGCTTGACGTCCCCTTTCAAAGGAGAAGTAAAATTAAAATATTCACGAACCTTTTTTTTGTCGCTTGTTACGGCGCCGGTTGGAATTTTTATCACAAATCCCTTTCGGACTTTTGTAACGTCCTTGATATTGTTTAATTTACATAGCCTATCCAGAGAGACCTTGTAATTTTTACTGATTCTCCAAAGCGTCTCCCCCTCTTTTAAGGTGTGATATTTATAAGATTCGGTAGTAGAAAAAACGTCTAAAGAAAAAACAAATAATACCGAAATTAACAAATAGAATCTCATTTCATCTCCAATCGACTGTAAAGTCTCGGCATATTGTTTTATAATCTTGAAATATTGAGTTTTTTTTAAAAAATATTTTACTTTAATTATTTCGTTTATTATACTATAATGGACGGCAAGAAATTTCTTTTTCGCTATTTTCGAAAAAGCGCGGCGACCGTTATAAGAGAGTCGTATAAAAAAAATAACAACTAAGGAGTTTTTTATGAATAGGCCTATGTTATTATCTATGAGCGGCTGGTACTCTTCTTCAAAAAATAGTTGCAAAAACGATATTCAGCGTCATATCAATAACGATATTTTTTTGGAAGGAATAACTCCTATTTCGGCGATAGTTCCGCACGCCGGATGGTATTTTTGCGGTAATTTGGCCGTAAATACGATCAGACTGATGAAAGAGAAAAACGGCGATATTGCTCATATCTTTATTTTCGGCGGGCACTTAGGAGAGATGAACCTTCCCGTCGTAGAAACTTTTGACTTTGCCGAGACCCCCTTCGGGACGCTTGAGAACAACAAAGAAATTCTAGCCTTCGTTCTTGAGAATTTCAACATTCATCCGTTGCCTTATTACGAAGACAATACGATTGAGATTTTATTACCCATAATTAAATATTTTTTTGGGAACCCTACTATAACGGCTATTTACCTCCCTCCAAACCAGAAAGCGAGGGAGATCGTTGAAAAGTTGTATGAAAAATTCAATTATAGGGCTATTTTCATCGGATCGACCGATTTGACTCATTACGGACCAAGGTATAATTTTTATCACCGCGATAAGTCGATGAAAGGCATCGATTGGGTAAGAAACGTTAACGATAAAAAATATATCGATTTGCTTCTCGATTTGCAGGGCGAAGAATCGTTAAAATACGCCTTAGAAAACAATTCCGCCTGTTCGGCGGGAGCCGCGTTCGCTTCAATAGTAGCCGCTCAAAAGAAAAACGCGTCAAAAGGACAATTAATCGGATACAGTACAAGTTACGACGTTAGCGAAGACAGCAGTTTTGTCGGTTATACCGGGATTATATACTAACGCGGCTCTTCTTTCTATTATAAGGCAATACGACGGAGAGTTGTATAAAATTAAATAAAAAATGGTAAATGATCGGAAGCCATATAGAAGAGGAAAGTTTTATAGATATAAAAAATATTATCGATACCGCTCCGCTTAACGCCGCGGCGGTTTTGCCCTGAGTTATATGCAATATTCCGAATATAACCGATATCAAGACTATTACGACGATATAAACTGCTTTATTATAAAATAATTCTCCTAAAAACAGAGACGGAAGATAAAACAAATATCCCCTAAAAAAAATCTCTTCAAAAAAACCGCTTAAAAAACTTACGATAAATTTTGAATATAATTTTGTTTCATCCGGAAAAACCTCGTTTATAATCCTGTTTTTTTTTAGGTTTTCCGAATCCTGAATAAATATTATATCAATAACCATAACTAAAGAGATAGAAACGGTTAAGAAGACTAAACTTGGAATATTGAAATTAAAATTAAACGTCGCGGCTAAAGGCGTTAAAAAAACGACCTCCTTCCCGGGAAAAAACAGAATATAAATTATAATCGGTAAGACGAATATTATAGATAACGACAAATAGATAAAAATTATAGATGAAAGAACGGTATTTTTCTTAGCGCCGAAGCTCATTATCATAGAGATTTATTCCGATTATACATATGTGTCAAAAAAATATTTTTTAATGATAGTATTTTTTTTTACTTTATTCAACTTATATCTATACCCGGAAATTGGTTTTATCAAAGACGACGAATATATATTTGAAAAAGCCGACGGCGGTTACGATCTCTACGTTAAAAAAAAGCCCGGTTTTAACTCCATACTGCTAACCGAATCTCAAAAAGACCCTTCTCTAAAAAAAACAAATTACGGACTTAGGACCGAGATTTTCCATCATTGCAACGGCAACGAACTGCGAATTTTAGACGACAAAGTTCTTCAAACTCAATACGACGTTTTTTTTTTGGTAGATTCTACCCCCGAACCGCATAAAGTTTTAAAAGAAGCTTTTCATTTTTTTCTTCCAAAAAAAGTAATCTTTGGATACGATTGGCAAAGAAAAGGGGAACTGCGTATAGCGCCCGGCGTAAAAATAAATCTAAGAATTTTTGAGAAACATTTTGCCGATTATTCGGGAGAATTTAAAGATCAATGGATAACGCTTAAATTGAAATTCAATACCGGCAAATTCGCGACTAATATGCCGGACAACTTTCAAAATATTGCCGATAAAAGCGACGGCGAGTTAGTCGTCAAAACAGAAGAGGACAATCTTAGCGATATTTTCACCGACGCTTTTGTTGATAAAATAAATTCAGACGAAACGATCGACGTCGTATTCATCGTAGACGCCACTCTATCGATGAAAGAAGAAATTCCCGTTTTCAAACAATCTTTTCAAAAATTAAAACAAACCGCGCTGGAAAGAAATTCGCATTTGCGAATAGCGCTTATTTTGTATAGAGATTATGGCGACGCCTATCTCAATAAAATTTATCCGTTTACGTCCGTAGGCTCTGAATACGATATTTTCATAAATTCTATCGCGGTTGCCGGCGGGGACGATATCCCCGAAGCGGTCTACGAAGCGATTTATAAAATAAACGAGCTGGATTTTCAATCCAATACCCGGCTTGCGTTTTTGATAGCTGACGCGCCGGCTCATCCCAAACCGAGAGGTAAAATTTCTCAGGACGACGCCGTCGCGGCGCTCAAACGAAATAAGGTAAAACTTACGGCAATATGTTTACCTTATAAATAAAGTACTCTTTCCGGTAAATATTTTATAATTCGTTATAGAAATATTGACTAATAAAATAAAATTATATAATATAGACTCATGGGCGATAAATCAAAATACGATGAATTATTCGGAAAAGCGATGCCTCAATTAATTCACGATATTCGTAATCCGTTAAATATTATCATAGGGTTTTCTTCGATAATACAAATAGACGAAACGGTTAACGACGAAGTAAGAGGTTATCTAAGAAATATTTTTCATTCCGGAATGTTCATAGAGGAGATGTTGTCGAACATCGACTATTTTTCTATGGAAAAAATCGACTTAGACGAGAGCGAGTTTGAAGTAACGCAAGCGGTTCAAAACTTTTTTAAAACAAAAAATGAAACTATAACCGATAAAAAGATATCTTTAAATATTTTTTCTGAAAACGAAATCACGGTTCGTCACTCCTTAGAGCTATTAAATAAAATTCTTGAAAATCTTTTTCAATTTTCCTTAAAAGGATTCAAGTCGATTAGTTCCAAAGATATTTTCATATCTATCAAAAAAGAGAATAACAATTTGCTTTTACGTTATTCGGATTCGTCGGAACCGGTTCATATAAAAGGAGATTATTTTTCAGTAGACGAGACTATTAAAATTCGAAGAGGGTTAGGGCCAATATTTGTAGAAAAATTTGTCGAAATTTTTAACGGAAATACAAAATATTATTATCTTAAAGACTGGTATGAAATTAATAAAGACGCCCGAATAAAAACCAACCATGGATTTTGCATCTCGCTGCCTATAGCGCTAGACTAAATAATCGGGCGCACCTCTTTTTGGCATATAGGAAGTATTACCGTTAACCTTGTTCCCCGTTCTTCTCTTTTCTCCGCCCAGATATACCCTTTGTGCTGTTCAATAATCGCTTTACAAATCGGCAGACCCAATCCCGTACCTCCCCCCATAAATTCGGTATCGGAGGAGTGATGCTTTTCAATATCCGATAGCTCTACAAATTTTTCAAATACTTTAATAAACTTGGATTCGGGGATTCCGATACCGGTATCTTCAATAATAATATCCAGATATTGATTATGATCAAGTTGCGATATTCTTGATATACTGTCGGAAGGGTATTTGATAGTTAAATATATAGAACCGCCGTTTTCCGTATATTTTATAGAATTATTGAGAATATTAGACACCACCTGACTTATTCTATCCGGATCGCACTCTATTTCCGGAATAACTCCGTCGATTATAAGTTTAGCTTCCAATTCTCTATCGGCGAGTATTAACGCTTGATCTTCCAAAACCGCCTCGACTATCTGTATAGGATTTGACATTTCCGTCAAAATAATAGACGACCGCTTTTCGAATTGCGATAAAGTAAACAGATCTTTTACTATCCTTTCAAGTTTTTTGGCGTTTCTTTCTACCACGCTAAGCGCTTTGCGCTGTTGTTGAGTTAAATCGCCAAGCCTATCTGAAAGAGCCAAACCCAAATAGCCGACTATAGTAACTAACGGCGTGCGCAATTCATGAGAAGCTATCGAGATAAAATCCGACTTCATTTTATCTAACTCCCTCATCTCTTCGTTTACTCTTTTTAGTTCTCTAACCTCTTTTTCTAAATGCTTAACCAACTCTACGTTATACTCTTTTATTATCTCAGGTATCTTTTCGCTTTCAATGAAATCCCTTTTTCCATTAAGATATTCGTTTATATTTTGGACAAATACGCCTCTTGCAATAGGTTTTGTCATATACCCGTCGCATCCCGCTATCAAAGCTCTTCCTCTCGCGCGTTTCATAATGTTTGCGGTGAAAGCTATCAACGGAATGTTTTTAAGGTTGTCCATCGCTTTGATTCTAGTCGCAATCTCGTACCCGTTCATACCGGCCATATTAATGTCTAAAATTATCAGGTCTATGTTTTCCCTTTCGGCAATTTCTATACCTGTTATACCGTCCTCCGCTTCAAAAACGGTATATCCTTCTAGTTCAAGAATTTTACGAACCAAAAGCCTGTTTGTAGATTCGTCTTCAATATATAAAATGCTTTTTTTATTATTATCCATAGTATTTGCTTTAATCTCTCAACATACTATTATAATACATTAAAAACAAAATTTCCATTAAAAGATTTTAAATGAAACGATATTTTGTAAATATAAAAGCGCCCGTCGGTTTTTTTGGCGGAGAGGAAATTGACACATATGGGGCTGCATAGCCGCCCCCTGAGAGAAATTGACACATATGGGACATTTTCTCGCGCGCGCCCTTTAGGGCGAATTGACACATATGGGGCTGCATAGCCGCCGCGCCGCTCCTTGATGAAAAAATTCGACGCATATGGGGTAAATTATTTTCATTACGCGCCCCCAAAAAACCGACGGGGCGTAATATAAAATATTTTATTTCTTGCAAAAAGCGCAATATTTTATTATAATCTTGACGATATTATTATAGGGATTTTCAATTTATGACGAATAAAGCGGATACTGTTTTCAACGACATACTAAAAGATATCGACGATTTAAAAACCGAAAATGCGCCGTCGTTTTGCGCTAATATAAAAAGTAATATTAATTATTTAAAAAATATTTTTGAAGAAAATGAGAAAGAACTCGCAAAAACCAAGGGGCTTTTAAAAGAGAGAGAAAGAGAGTTGTCCGTAGTTTACGAACTGGAGAAATCAACTAGCGCTCTTTACAATCTTGACGAACTCCTGTCGGTTATCATCCATGAAACGGCGAATATCATTCACGCTAAGGATTGCACGATATTCTTAAAACAAAATTACGAATCCGACGAACTTTACGTGAAAAAAACTCAATCGGATAAAATTGACGAAGTTATAAAAATACGCCTAAAAGTCGGCGAAGGGATCGTCGGATGGGTAGTCCAGACAGGCAAACCGATTATAGCCAACGATTTGAAAAACGAACCGAGATGGAACGATAAATTTTCTAAAGACGCAAATTTTCCGACAAATGCGATTATGTGCGCTCCAATGATTTTTAACGATAAAATAATCGGCGCTATCGAGGTAATCAACAAACTCGACGACGATGAAATATTTGAAACCGACGATCTTCGCGTTCTTACCATCATCGCAAATCAGACGGCAAAGGCTATCGAGACTACTCGCTTGCTGAAAGAGATACAAGATAGCGAACGTCTTACCACTATCGGCTCTATGGCTAACGGTATTATACACGATATCAAAAACCCTATGGCGGTTATAAAGGGATACGCGGAACTCATAGGGTATAAATCCCCGGAAAATATGGGGTATGTCAAAAAAATTACAGAATCGATTAACAGACTAGTCAGTATGGCGCAGGAACTTTTGGACTTCTCTCGAGGCGAATCCAACTTAAATTTCAAAAAGACAAACATAAACGCTTTTATTCTCAATTTTATAGAGTTTATTTATCCTTTGTTTAGAGAAAATAATATTTCCATCTCTTCAAACTTACAATACGAAGGAGATATAGTTTGCGACTCTGAAAAATTGACAAGAGTATTTATGAATATTGCTACTAACGCAAGAGACGCTATGCCGAATGGGGGCGCTTTTTCGATAAACTCGCGACTGGACGGCGATTTTGTCGTTTTCTCCCTGACCGACACCGGATGCGGAATTGAGGATAATATCAAAAGTAAATTGTTCGAGCCGTTTGTAACTTACGGTAAACCTAACGGAACGGGGTTGGGTATGGCAATTTCTAAGAAAATTATTCTAAATCACAAAGGAGAGATCGGGATAGAAAGCGCCAAAGACAAAGGAACTACCATAATTATTAAAATTCCGATAAACTTAGATGAAACCGTTTCATAAAACATTTTTCCTAATCGCCGTCTGTTTTCTGTTTGCCAACTGTTATACTCAGGAGATAATACTCGACAATCAAAGCCGCGCCGGAACAATAAACTTCGACATCTCTTACTACGACGACTTCTTTTCCTTGATAACAAATATCGACGAACTCTCTACTGTAGATAGACTATTGACTATAATTTTAGACGAAGAGGAATTGAAGAAATATTTTGATAAAAACGTCGAATTCTCTTTAATTAACTACAAAAAATCCGGATATCAAAACGGCGCCAACGTAAAGTTTTCTTTATCGTTCAAATATCCGGTCGAGAATACGCAAAAATATATCTCGGTATTTTTTCCCTTCATAATTACTGAAAATAAAAAATCGACAAAAATTGAAACTTTTATATCGCCGGGATTTCTAGGCTCGTATTTTGCCGGTAAAAATTTTTACGACGCATACCTCCCCGCCGTTATTAAAGTCGATACGTTCGACAAAGAAATACTGGCAAAGCTAAAACGCTCTGATAAAGATCGCGATTTTTTATTGTCCGTATATAAAATGTCTCAATCAAAAGACAACTATTTTTTTACAAGTCTTTATAGCGATTTCGAAAAGGACCAAAAATTAAAAATCGAAGAAAAAGAGAGAGTTATCAAAATATTAAAAAAAATTGACTTCAAACATCCTGGTTTGCAAACGATAAAAAATTATTCTCAAAACCTACCTATGAAATTTAAGTACGTTCTCCCTAAAGCGATTGTTATCGATCCAAAATGGAAACAATCCGCCGTTGAAAGCATATCTGACGATAAAAGAGTTATAGTTTTTAAATATACGCTCGACGAGATACTATCCGACGGGAATATTAAGCCGAATATTGAGTTTTAAAATTAAACCAAATTTGTCATAATGTATTCTTTTCTTTCGGGACTGTTTTTGCCCATAAAGAAATTTAACGACTTTTTAACTTCGGTCGTCTGTTCTACTTTAACATTTTGTAGTTTGATATCTTTTCCGATAAATTGCCCGAATTCTTTCGGGGATATCTCTCCCAACCCCTTGAACCGCGTTATTTCCGGATTCTTCCCGAGTTTTTTTATAGCGTTTAGTTTTTCCTCTTCGGAAAAACAATAAATAGTCTCTTTTTTGTTTCTAACTCGAAACAACGGAGTCTCAAGTATATAAAGATGACCGGCAAGAACGACAAACTCAAAATATACGAGAAAATATGTTAACAATAAATTCCTGATATGAAATCCGTCGACGTCTGCGTCGGTAGCTATAACTATTTTATTATATCTTAGCCCCTCGATTCCATCTTCTATCCCCAGAGCCCTCATCAAATTATACAACTCTTCATTCTTGTAAATGGCGTCCTTTCTCATACCAAAAACATTTAAAGGTTTACCGCGCAGCGAATAAACCGCTTGAGTATAAACGTCTCTACTGGACACTATGCTCCCCGACGCAGACTGCCCCTCCGTTATAAAAATCGTAGAGTTTTCTCCCAGCTTATCGTTATCGCAAAAATGCTTTTTACAATCTTTCAATTTAGGGATATTTAACTGAATCTTTTTGGCTTTTTCTCTCGCCTCTTTTTGAACCTGCTGAAGATCGCTTCGTAAATTTTCGTTGAATTTTATCTTTTCAATAATCTTATCGCCGACAACTTTATTCCTATGAAGATAAATAAGAAGAGAATCTTTAACTTCGTTTATTATCTTAGATTTAATATCGGTATTGCCGAGTTTATTTTTTGTTTGCGACTCAAATATAGGGTCTTTCAACTTAATCGCGACGGCGCCCACAAATCCCTCTCTAACGTCGACGCTGTTAAAACTTTTGTCGGAATATTCATTAATTGCTTTTAGAACCCCCTCCCTAAACGCGGATTGATGCGTACCGCCGTCGCCGGTATGCTGCCCGTTGACAAAAGAGAAATATGTCTCGCCATAATTATTGGTATGACAAAAAGAATACTCCAAATATTTATCTTTAAAACGGACTATATCGTATATTTTATCAGAACCGACTTCGCTTTCCAGCAAATCCTTTAATCCGTTTGAGCTCTCAAAAGCCCTTTTATTATAAAATAATTTTAGCCCGGAATTCAAATAAGCGTAATGATACATTCTTTTTTCAATAATATCGTCTACAACTTGAAAATCGCCAAATATCTTGTCGTCGGGAATAAATTGTATCAACGTCCCGTCGGGCTTGTTATCTTTAATAGTCTTGTCGCTCTTTAAAACGCCCCGTTCAAACGTTACCATACGACATTCGCCGTTCCTATAACTCGCCGCTATAAATTTTTTTGATAAAGCGTTGACCGCTTTCGTACCGACTCCGTTGAGCCCGACGGAAAATTGGAACACATCGTCGTTGTATTTCGCGCCGGTATTAATAGTCGACACGCACTCGATCAACTTGCCCAAAGGAATACCGCGGCCGTAATCTCTAACGGCGAAAGTTTTATCTTTAATCTCGACAATTATCCTATCCCCGTACCCCATAATATACTCGTCTACAGAGTTATCTACAGCCTCTTTTAAAAGGACGTATATACCGTCGTCGTAGTTTGAGCCGTCCCCTATCCTGCCAATATACATACCGCTACGAAGTCTAATGTGTTCAAGGGAACTTAGCGTTTTGATCTTTTCCTCATCGTAATTGTGTAACGGAATAGACATTATTTTTCCTCTCCCAAAGAATTACGCAAATTATAATTAATAACGCCCCAATTGTCAATGAATATTTTTTTTGTAAACCGTCGGTTTTCTGAGGTAAGAGAAATTGACGCATATGGAACAAATATTTTAATTGGAAATCAAAAGCGCTTTTGGTAATTCATTTTTCATCTCGTCCGACGATAATTCTATATTTACTAGCCCGAAAAGCCGCTCGAGACGAATGAAAACCCTATCGAGCGGTAGTATTTGTTGTATGTGATCGATAGGTGGGGGGAGTCTAGCGGGAATTCCCGTTTTTCTTTATCCAAGATCAATCTCCCC
>ENA-UOWE01001919-UOWE01001919.1-activated-sludge-metagenome-genome-assembly--contig:-NODE-1919-length-24081-cov-5.320195_pt1 | contig 24081 bp, 26 predicted proteins | sample MGYA00249841_ERZ761562 | MGnify/ENA primary metagenome ERZ761562 (study PRJEB28883, sample SAMN05720200) | activated sludge metagenome | isolation source: Anaerobic digester | place: Japan... | reverse complement strand
GACTATGCTTGTAATTGTGGCTTGGAGTCAGGATTAACTAAGAATTGTGATGGGTCTTCTGATAGTACTTCTGGTTGTAGCACTAAAGATATATCAAGCTGTAATGGCAACTGTGGATGGAATTATACCTATGGATATTGTCAACCAACTAATGATGATGGAGGTTGTAAAGATAACTATATAATTCACCCTTGGCGTATTGGTGTTGAAATGACTAATTCAAACTATTGGAACACAGGGATCATTGGGGCAGGCGGTTCCAATTATACTATTTGTTCCTTAGGAGGGGCTGGTGGACAAATAGATTCTGCTGTAAATGGTGAGTGTACAACAGGTGGAATTTCGGGTAGAGTTACTTCCCAAACGCTTTCAAGTAATGGATATATAACCAATAGATACAAATCAGTAAGTAATGACTCTGTTAAACTATATTTTCGAATACATGCACTTGATAAGTTTGCTGTACGGGAGAAAAACAATTTTGGTAATTGGACTATGATTGGAGGGCCTGAAGGAGGTACTTGTGCTTGGTCTGGCGCATCTAGTGTATGGTCTTGTGGTATGTCTGGACCTTTAAATATGTATGTTGACAACAGTGTGCCAGGTGGATCAATAAGTGTTTCAACAGGGGGTTTAGCCCAAGGTTCTATAAAACTATTATTTAAAGATGTGAGTGATACTGTTATTGGTGGTGACGGTGGTGGCCTAAGGGGAGGTTTCTCTCCATACGAAGCTAATGGTTCAAAAGGTATTGATAATCTTAGGGTAAATATAAATTCAACAGGTTTAATAAATATAAATGCTTCAGGACTTACGATCACATCGAATACATGTGATTCGCTTAGTGCAGGAACATTGTTATTTAATTGTTATGTTATTGTAAATGGACTTTCTGGAGGTTCTGATTATAAATTTAATGCTAATGTTACGGATCTAGCTGGAAATAGCAGAGAAATATCAACGGGCTTTGATTACGCTGGACCATGGTTTGAGACTGTAAGTGGCGATTTATATTCAGGTGGACCAGTAACAAATTCTGTTCCAACTTTTGTTCCTCCTAGATTTACCAGTACTTATTTACTTTACTCTGGGCAAGTAATAACTGGAGCAACCTCATCCAAAAACTGGTTACTAAATAGTTATAATGATGCAAATGGGGATATTGATTGGTATACATCTTTATCAAAATTAGCTGAGGCTAATACGGGAACAAAATTTGAGGATTTTCCTGCAATTGCATTTGGAAATTTCGGTGACTCAATTGATTCTGTTTACAAAAATGTTAGTGATTTGACTACGGGATCGACGATAATAACTTGTTCTGGTAGAAAAGTCATTTTTGTTGGGAATAACCTCAACATTAATGCAAACATTAATGTTATTGGCCCAAATAGTGGATGCCTTTTTATTGTAAATGGAGACCTAGTAATTGAAGGAGCTGTAACTGAGTTATATGCTGGATTTATTGTTAAAGGAAATGTAATAATAAAAAATTCATATAATACTTTAACTATTAATGGTTTACTTTTCTCAACTGGTCAAGTTAAGTTTGATACAAAAGACACCTCTTGTGGTGGAAAATGTGGAAGAGATCTTTTTGTTACTGACAATTTACTTAGTCCTTCAGAGAGATTTGTATATGATCCAAGATATGTTGATATTATGAGAGAATTTTTGGGCAGAAAGAAAATTGAAAACTTTACTTGTGGGACAGTTGATAGAGAAGAGTGTGGGTATTAGTTGGGGTGAGATGGACAGTTAAAATTTATAATTTCCTAGGTGAATAAAGAAATAAAGCGTATATATAAAGTTGTAATTGATAATAAAGAATTCATTTATAATGATGTGGATTCTGCTATTTCTGCTGTTATTTTATATTTGAATGAAGTTTCAACTATTAATTTGCGTGGGGAATTGGGTATTGGCAAAACATTTTTTACTCAAAAGCTGTTGAAAATGTTAGGCGTAAAAAAGCACATTACTAGTCCAACATTTGTTATCATGAATGAATACCAAATTAGGTATAATGGAAAGGAAAGGACTGTTAGACATATTGATGCATATAGAATTAATTCTGAGCAATTTTTGGAAATAATTCCACAAGATGAATTATTTGATAATAGTTTTTTGTATCTTATTGAATGGCCAGAAAATATTGAGGAAGTATTGCCAATGGAAAAAAGAATTGATGTATACATTGAAAACGAACGAGTGAATATCTAGTCACTAATAACCAATCACTGATTACTGCATACCGCCTATCGCATACCGCTTACTGTTTCCCAATTTAACTAAGTACTAAGCACTACGAACTAAATTTATTGCAATATATTCTAGAAGTAATTGTTTATTGACGTTTGATTGCCAATATGAATAAGCAGTATTTAATAGTTTAAGATTTTCGCCATTATTTTTGGATAAGTTCCTATCTTCTTGTAATCTTGTTCTATATATTTCTATTAATCCAACAATAAATTGCTCAATTTCTTCCTTTTTCTTGTGGGTTTTACAATACTCTCTTGTAAATAGAAATCTTTCATGAGGCTTCATTTGTATAAAAGATTCGCATTCCTCAGGAATTTTTCCTTTTGATTCTTCAGCAGATATATAATGAATTGTACATCTTGATCTAATTGTCGGTAAAACATCAGTAACTGATCTAGTTGCAATAATAAATTCTGTGTTTTTAGATGGTTCCTCTAATGACTTTAAAAGAACATTCTGGGCTTCAGTTGTTAAAAGATAGGCATTGATAATTATGCCAAATTGTTTTTCATGTGATAAGGGCTTATATTGTAGACTACTTAACAATATTTTAATATCATCAATTCCTATTGAGGAAGTTTCAGATTCTACAATATGTACGTCAAGTGCGTTTTGTATGTTTTGTTCATCTTGATAACTTTCGTCAATATTGACAATTAGTTGTTTTATGTATTCTTTAACTTTTGCAGAATTTTGATGAATTATCAATATTGACATTGCATTTATTCAATTTTATGTTATACTAATAATGTATTTCTTGTTTTTATTATAACTTATTGTAAATAAAATCGCAAAATGTTTCGTAAATTTTTAATTCTAGCCGCCTTTACGTTAACAATGTTTATTGTTTGGTGTCAAATTAAACCTGTTTATGCACTTGAAATGACAGGAGGAGGCGATGTAGAAATCAATGCAACTGTTGAAAATTTATCACATATCAAAGCTTCAACGACCTTTGGGGTTGATAAAACAGAGATATATGAAGGGGAAAGAATTATTGTAACTTTATTTGCGAAAAGTCAGGAAATTCCGTTAATTGGATATCGTTGGAGAGTAAATCTAACACCAGATGATTTGTGTATTTTTGTTTATCAACAGTTAGTGACTGACAATGATGGTGAGGCTGTAGCAATAATTGAATGTAGGGACGTAGGGGAAGTAATGGTTGATGTGTCACTGATGTTATCTGATAACAGCTTTTTTGATATTCCTAAGGTGGTTTCTGTTGTTATATTAAGCAAGCCAGAGGAGCCAGAAGAACCGGAGGAACCAGAAGAGCCAGAAGAACCGGAGGAACCAGAAGAGCCAGAAGAACCGGTGATACCAGATGATAACAAACCCAAACCTCCAGTTTGGGAAAGTAATATTTGGAAAGCAATCGAAAAGAAGTATGATGAATTACCTAAAGAAATAAGTGGAGTGATTGAAAAATACCATCGTCCATTGAAGGTAATTTCTATATTTATAGCTCTTTCAAACTTTAACATTTGGACAACAATTATTTACATATTTAACATTGTTACCAATTTTATTGGACTTACAAAGGCAATAAAAACGGGAGTAGTGTACGATTCAATATCAAAACAACCTATTTCTCGTGCAGTTGTGAGAATGATAGATCTGAAAACCAACAAATTAATAAGAACTTCTGTAAGTGACTCTTTGGGTTATTTTTATGTTCCTGATAAAAATATTTCTGCTAAAATAATAGTACAGCGACCAGGTTATGCTTTTCCTTCTTCTTTGATATTAAATATTGAAGATCCTCCATATACCCGAGTGACAAGAGATGTTGTTGATGATTTATCCAAACATTTTAATATACCCTTGGATCCAATTGGGAAAATGTCATTCCGATATCAGATTCAAAATCTTATTAAATTACTTCTTAATATTTTAAATGAATTATTACTATTTGTATTAACCTTGATTTCAGGATTTATGTTTTTAAAATATGGGTGGATATTAAGTCTGATAACATTTATTTTAGGAGTAATTATGCTTATAATTATTTTGTACGAACGACTAATTTACACTAAATTAAGTAGATTTGGAACTGTATATTATAAAAATGGGAGAGTGGCAACTAAAGTAGTTATTGATCTTTATGACCAAGAATTTAATCATATGGTTCAGAGAAGAATTTCGAATAATAAAGGAAAATATTTGCTATATGTACCTAAAGGTAAATATGTGGTAAAATGTACCTATTCAAATGGCACAATAGTTGAAGAAGTAGAAAAAATAAACAACCAAAGAAAAAGAGAAATCTTTTATAGAAAAAATATTTATTTAAAATCAAACTAATTTATTCTAATTTAACTGTCCAAATCATATGGCTGTCGATTACTCAAGTAGATCTGTCGCTGAGAAAATAAAAGGTGATAGAAAACAGGTTAATTACCTAAATGTTGTTTTGACAATTGTTCTATCTCTTGTCGCAATTATAGGAGTTTTCCCAAAATACAAATTTTTGAATGAACAAATATTATTAACGATACTGGGAGTAGGCACATTAGTGTTATTACTCACAAAATTTTCGGCAACGCTAAAACTAAAGGATGTAAATCTTAGATATTTTGGTACAGAATGGTTAATAATGTTATTAGTAGTAATTGGTATAGTTGGTGGACTAAGAGGTGATAGTTATGGCTTATTGAAATTTAATTCTGTAAGTACAAACTACATTTTTATTGCAGTAGGAGGACTTTTTGCATGGTCATTAATAAATAATATTGAAAAGACATTTAAAAAAGGATTGATTGTTTTAGGCTTTTCATTTATTCTCTTGATTGGAATTGTAATGTTCTTTTTGCAAATTACTGGGAAAGTAACGATTTCAAATGCATATTGGGATGGGATGTTACTTATGCAATATATTCTTCCTTTCGCATACGTTGCTGTCGCTTTTGGATTTATGTCTTTATGGAAGGCGTTACAGTTTTCTAAGAAAATGTGGGTCAAATATGTCTACTTAGTGATTGGATTAATATTGACGGCTTTTTATGGATTTATAAGTTACGGAATAAGAACAAGTACTGATGGTGGTTTATCATTTACAAATGCATTATTGTTTATATTGCCAGTTGCTGTAACAGCATTAGTGTTATGGTTAATGAGAGGTGAGAATAAGATTGATAATAGAGTTTGGTATACAGTAATTTTAGGAGGAATTGTTGGATTGGTTATGGGAATTCTTGTTCTTAATAACGGACAAAAGATTAATATTCCTGAAAATTGGAAAATATTGTATGTTTCTTTTGAGGAATCGTGGGGGATGGTTCCTAAGGCTATTTCTGAAGATTTTGGTACTTTACTATTAGGTTTAGGACCGAATAAAATTGATGCTGTATTATATAAATATCGAAATGAGAACGTATATACAATGACTGGGAATAGTGTATCTGATGCTTTAATACCATTTGGAGTGTCTTTTACATTAAGCTATGGATTATTAGGAATATTAACTTTATTGGGTTTCATATATCTATTGTTTAAGAAAGCGATTCCATTGTTGAGTATTCAAACAGAAAATCCTTATGTTCGAGATGAGAAGTTGTTGTTAGTGGTTGTTTTGATTCTTCTTTCATCATTATTAATTATCCCAATTTCAAGTTCATTTATTCTTTTGTTTTCAGTATTGTTTGGTGTTTCTGTTGGTAGTATTTATAGTTTATTCCCTGAAAAGGAAAAATTGTTTAATGTAAGACTTGATCTTTTAGTAGGTAATGAAAAAACAGGACAACAACTTAAACGCCTTGGGGTGATGTTGCTATTGGTTCCAGTGTTCTTAATACTCGTGTTTTTGTATAACATGACTGGAATTATAAGAAATGAAATAAAGTATGTTAAAACAGTAAATAAAATTGTAGGAAATAATATAGATGAAAATATTGAAAAAGAGTTGTTAGGATTAAAAGATGAATCAAGAAAGTTTGAGTTATTGGCAAGATATTATTACAGTAAAGCTGTGACAGGATTAGATGAAAATTCAGAGTTGTCTGATGATGAAAAAAGGCAATTAATTGATGTACTCATGACTGTTTCAGACAATTACGTAAAGTTAGAAAGTTATAATTTTAATGCATGGGTTGTTAGGGGGGATATTTACGGATTGTTAAACGTGTTAAGTGAAGGATATTATTCTCAGGTTGTGTATAATTCCTATACAAATGCCCTGCAGTTGAATCCATTGGAACCTGAGATACAACTAAAAATTGCAGATCTTCTACTTGCAGTAGGTGAGTATAACTCTGCAATAAAATGGTATGTTGGTGTTGCGAATTCTTATCCAACTTATACTTTGAAAGCTAACTATGAAATTGGTAGGGCATATGTAGGTTTAGAAAAATATGATGAAGCACTTACATTGTTTACTCAATTAAAAGAATATATCCAGGCAAATATTCAAAGTGGAAATATTGGAAGTGAAGAAGGTGATCAAGTTTTAAAGGATTTGGAAACTATTATTGCAGATGTTACTCGATTAAAGGAAACCAATAATTCTACGCAAGATAGCACACCACCAATTGAGGAAATTGATTTAGAAGACGAAAAGGAAGACGAAAAGGAAGACGAAAAGAAATATGAAAGAGAAGATGAAAAAGAATAAATAAAGCTCTCCACTGTACTGGAAGTCGTACAGGCGTATCACCGTGCCTGACCTGCCCAATGTCAGGCACGGTTGGTGTGCAGGTGCGGCTACGATAAAATTGTTAATTTAATAATTTTATTAAAGAATTATGGATGACATTAGTAACATTGCTGTAACGACTAATGAACAACCTGATGATCTTGAGCAAAAGTGGAGAAGGCTGAAATGCTTAGTATGTGGATTCTTGTATGAAGGTGTGAAAAGACTGAAAAAATGTCCCAAATGTGGTAATGAAGACCCCGACAAATTTGAAGAATCAGATTAAACCAGTATGCGGTAAACAGTAGACGGTAACCAGTGACTAGTGATTAGATTTATTTTGGTTTATTATTCTGATAATAAGTCACTTATATCCCTTACACATATCACCCCCGCCTGCCTGTCCTTATTTTATACGGTCTGGCGGGCAGGTATCATTTATTTCAATAGCTTTTTGCAAATAACCAATCATGCTTTGCTGGCTCACCAGTTATGAAGCATTTTGCATTTGTTGGCTTTTTATTTTCCCATTCTATTGGCAATATCCTAGAAACTATACCAAACTTTTCTTTCAATAACTTTTCAGACTCAACGCTTTCGCACCAACTGGCTTTAAAATAACCAACCTGATCTTTTATTTCATCAATACTTTTAATTTCATGTATGTGGGAATTGGTAAACTGCTTAGCCTGGTTAAATAAGTTTGTGGGTATTTCCTCAAATAGTTTTAATATTTTATCTTCTAATTCATTTATTGAAATACTGTCTTTTGAATTTAAATCTCGTCTAAAGACGGTTATCATGTTATTACTAACCTCTTGTTCCCCAATCTCTAAACGTACTGGAATTCCTTTTAATTCCCATTCATTAAACTTAAATCCAGGAGATAATCCTTCACGCAAGTCGCATTTAACTCTGTATTTTACTTTCAATAATTTCTCAATCTTTGATACATACTCAAATACCTTTTCTTTATTTTCATCTTTGAAAATAGGCACTATTACAATTTGTACAGGTGCAACAGAGGGAGGAAGTCTAAGTCCTTTATCGTCTCCGTGTACCATTATGAGAGCTCCAATTGTTCTCCATGCACATCCCCAACTATTTTGATAAACATACTGCTCTTTACCATCTGCATCAACAAACTTTACATTAAAAACTTTGGAGAAATTTTGTCCTAAATGATGACTAGTTGCTCCTTGTATTGATCTTCCATCTTTCGCAATTGCTTCTACACATGAAGTGATCTCAGCCCCAGCAAATTTTTCCATTTGTGATTTTTTACCTTTTATTACAGGTACGGCAAAAAAATTGTAAATTTGTTCATATATATCAAGCATTTGCCACATTTCAGCTAATGCTTCTTCTTTTGTAGCAAACGCAGTATGTCCCTCTTGCCACAGAAATTCTGACCATCTTAAAAAAGCTCTTGGTCTTTTTTCCCATCTTACAACATTACACCATTGATTAAGTCTTAGTGGTAAATCCCTATAACTTTGTATCCATTTTGCATATGCCTTGTACATTCCGGTTTCACTTGTTGGTCTTACTGCAAGTTTTTCTGTAAGCTCCTCACCACCACCATGAGTTACAACTGCTAGTTCAGGTGCAAATCCCTCTACATGTTCCTTTTCTGTTTCCAAATTTGACATTGGAATAAACATAGGAAAATATACGTTTTCAGCTCCTGTGTTTTCTATTAATCTTGCAAGTTCGTTTCTTATTAGCTCCCAAATTTTATATCCATAAGGTTTTACAATTCCACATCCTCTTACCTCTGAAGGTTCAGCTAACCCAGCCTCACGCACAACATCTTGATACCATTTTGCAAAATTTTCTGACTGTTTTGTAATCACGATTATTAGATTATTAATTTATCGTTAAGTACTTCGAACCAATAAATCAGCACTCCTAACTTAAACTACTTATCACTTATCATCTATCACTTTTCACTTAATTTCAATAAGCTCTAATTCAAATACTAATTTTGCTCTTGGCGGGATTGTAGGAGATCTTCCAGTGGCTCCATAAGCAAGATAGTAGGGAATTGTAACTGTTCTTTTTTCTCCAACTTTCATTCCTTCAACTCCTAAATCCCAACCTTTAATTACTTCACTATTATTTAATGTAAATTCAAATGGTGTTCCTCTATCAACAGAACTGTCAAACTTGGTTCCATCAAGCAATGTTCCTGTATAATGTACACTTACTTTATCAGTTTTATTAACTTGTTTTCCAGTACCCTCCTTTGTTATTTCATAACTTATACCCTTTGGTTCAGCAATCTCTAATACTTCAATTTCATAAATCATATTGGATCTTGCTGGAATTGTAGGAGTACTTCCTGTTGCGCCAAAAGCATCTTGATAAGGTATTGTGATCTTTCTTTTTCCACCCACTTTCATTCCTTTGAGTCCCTCTTTTAATCCTTCTATCTCATCATTTGTAGATAATTCAATAGGAGTATCTGTTTCATATGTGTTTGTAATTATTGTATCATCCTGTAGTTTTTCAATCATATTTACAATTAATGTGTCGCCAATTGTTATTTCTGCTCCTTCTCCAACAATTATATCTTCAGTTTGTAATTCGATTGGGACAATAATTTCTAATAGTTCGACAGTATATGTGATATTAGCTCTTGGCGGGATATAAGGATATCCACCCATTACTCCATATGCTAACTGATAGGGCACGTAGATTTCTCTTTTTTCTCCAACTTTCATACCAACCAATCCTTGCTTTAATCCTTCAGGATATGTCTCTTTTACAATAGTTTCCATTGGTTCTCCCGTATCATTGGTGTTTTCAAATTCAGATCCATCATCAAATTTTGCACTATAATGGAAAAGCACTGTTGTCTCCTCAGTAACTTGTTCACCTTCGCCCGCTGTAATTTCTGTTATGCTGATTTGTGGGGTGTTATCTTTTGGTGGGGGGAGCAAGAATAAAACAGTAATAACAATAATGAATATTCCAAATATAATTAATAAATGTTTGGTTTTCACTGGATTTAAGGTTATAAATTAAAAATATCTGCCAGCCAGACTTTATTGAACTATGACAGATAGCTGGGAACTCAGAACTCAAAATTCAGAATTCCGAACTCATATATTATACCAGAAAATTTCTAGAATGGTATTAGTATTTACGTTTAGTGTAGGAATTAGCATTATTAAGTGGAGGATATAAATTTTCTAGGTTTAGACCTCTTATTTCGCAATATTCTTTTCGTGACCTATCTAATAATTCTCCGAGTTTAGGTTTAGCGTCAGGGAGAATAAATTGATATAAGCTATAAAATACTCCAGCCAATACAAGATCTGGATATTCTCCTTCCTGATTTGTGTGCGAATATGATGAGAATATTATATAAAGATAAGGACTATTTAAATAACAATTTTTTAATTCTGTTCCTAATTCTTCTGGACCTGTTTCAGTCATAAGTCCACATATTTTTGCCCAGATTGTACATGCTACGAGATGTTCATCCCCAATAGGTATATCTGATAAACTATTCGCACCCCGGTCTCGAAGACAAGATTGTACGATTTCACCAAAACGATCTTGTGTACTTGAGTTTGTCATAATTTTGAGAATAAAATAATAATGGTATTATAACATCATTGGTTGTGTATAGCAAGATATATATGGCTTTCTCTATCACCGATATCCCCCATTTTTTGAATAATACATACGTAGTTAATAACTGACTCAAGGGGTATCAGGGGTGAAAGCGCAAACGGATTAATCTATGGCTGAGGTTACGCCTGCCCATTTGACATATAATCCTAAAATAGGCAGATGGGAAAGTAAAGGAAGAGAAATGAACTGTAAGTTCCTAATCAACGTTTTAGAAAATAGGAAAATTTAGTAGACCTTTAAAGACATGTCAAACATAGACATCCTAATTTTGCACACTTTATTTGACTTCTATGATCAGTAATTTTTATTTTCTCTTCCCAATCTTTATCATTCATTATATTTGTAATTTTCTTTTTTTGTAAAAAGCAAGGATAAATTTCACCGTTAACATCTAGTACAAAATGTTTTCTTCCCATAGGACAATAAGTACTAATTATTTTGTCGTCAATTAATTCATTAATAAAATTACAATAACCCGTAAGTTCATTGTTACAAAAAACTTTGTTCCATTTTTTTAATAGAAAATCTAACTTTTTTCTTTGTGATTCATCTAGTGACTTTAACCCCAATTCATTATTATTTGTATCAACAGTGTTTAGCCATAATTCAATGTTATATTTTTTAGCATATGTAATCAAATCTTCAATATCATCTAGATTTTTCTTAGTAATGGTTACTGATATTTGAATACTTATCTTTTGGCTATAAGATAATATATCCTCAAGATTTGTCATAATAATTTCAGATAGTCCTCTTTGACAATCATTTGTGGTCTTATTTAGTGAATCTAAAGAGATAATTATCTTGTCTAATCCATTTTTAATCATCTTTTGGGTTATTTGTTTGTCAAGCAAAACACCATTAGTCAGTAATGTAATATTTAATCCAGCTTGTTTTAATTCCTTGATAATTAAAGCAATATCTTCAAAGAGTAGGGGTTCACCGCCTGTGAGGTAAATGTGAGTAAAGTGTTTTGAGATGTTGGGGATGGTAGATAGTGCGTCTTTTGTATTCCACATTGTAAATGTTTTAGATTCGAGGCCTTCGTTATAGTAGCAATATTTACATGCAAGGTTGCATTTGTCGGTTAGGCACCAGAAAAGGATTTTTTTATTCATGATGGTATGATTAATTAACTTCTTGTATTATATATCATGAAATGAGAAATTAAAAGGTTTTCGGGGTTTGCAGGTTTTTAAATGTTAACAAAGTTATTGATTGTTTTCAGATAATGATTTCTGTATTAAGTTTTTAATTTCATCAAAATCTATATTTTCTTGATGCTTAAAATGAAAAATTTTAGAGAACAACTTTTATGTTTTAATATTTCTTTATGTTATAATCTGCAATATTTGAAATTCAAAATTTAACATTTCCAAATTCTAAAATGAGACTATGGTCGTTACATCCATCAATTTTAGATACAAAAGGATTGGTAACTGTCTGGAGAGAAGGACTTTTAGCCCAAAAAGTATTAGAAAATAAAACAACAGGCTATAGAAATCATCCACAACTTATACGCTTCAAGAGTTATATTGATCCTGTCTATGCTATAAACGCATATCTATTTCAAGTTTGGAAAGAAGTAGCTGAACGTGATTATAAATTGATGTCACAAAAATAGAAAGAATAGATAAGTTAAGAATTATTACTGTTACCTACGGTCAATTTCAATTTGAATTTAATCATTTGTTGGATAAACTTAAGACAAGAGATATAAACTTGTACAACAAATTATTAAAGATGGATGAGAGCAATATTCTGGTAAATTCAATTTTCAAGCTTGTAAAAGGAGATATCGAGTCATGGGAAAAATTTTGATATAAATGAATATTTAGTATAAAACTCACAGTAGTGTGTATTAATTAATTTTACTAATTAAAATATGTTTAAAGAGTTTAAGGCGTTTATTGCTAGGGGTAATATGATGGATCTAGCTATTGGTGTGATCATGGGATCAGCATTCGGTAAAATTGTTAGCTCTTTTGTTGCTGACGTTATTATGCCCCCTATTGGAATTTTACTTGGTGGTGTTGATTTTTCAAATCTTGCAATCACTTTAAAAAAGGCAACGGAAACTTCAGAAGCAGTAACGTTAAACTATGGTCTATTTATAAATACTGTAATTGATTTTTTGATTATTTCGCTAGTAATTTTCATAATTGTAAGACAGCTTAACAAATTAAAGAAAAAAGAAGAAAAGAAAGAAGAGAAACCTATGGAACCTGCTGAAGAAATAGTTTTGTTAAGAGAAATTAGAGACCAATTAAAGAAGAAATAACGTAAATTAGTATAAAACGTTATGATAAAGGTAATAGCTGTTGATCTTGGTGGAGTGCTATTTGCTGAAGGCAAAGCTTAAAAATGATCTGTCTCAATTTGAGATTTCAAATTAATTTATTAGTTTTTTTATGGAAGAAAAAGATATGATTGCGCCGTGTGGAATGAACTGTATGCTTTGTTCAGGCTATCAACGTGATAAAAACAAATGTCTAGGGTGTAATGGTTCAGATGATGAAAAACCTAGATATTGTGTTACTTGTTCCCTAAAAGTGTGTAACGAAGCTTCAAAAACAGATCCTAGCCTTTGCTCTTGTGACAAACTTCCATGTAAGAGGTTAAGACAGTTAGATAAAAGATATACGAGTAGGTATGGAATGAGTATGCTAGAGAATCTTAAAATGATAAAAGAGCAGGGGATGAAGAAATTTTTAGAATCACAAAGGAAAAAGTGGACTTGTAAAAAATGTGGTGAATCACTTTCAGTACATAAGGATAAATGTTTAAATTGTGGTAGCAAGAATAAGTTTTATTGCAGTCGCGTAAATACCCCTTTATTGGCCAGTGTATGTGAGCGTCAAAACTAAGTATGATGACTTTAAGTCATCATACCTTGGCGAGAAGCGGATATCCATGTGCTGTTTCCAGTACATGGGAGAGCTTCATCCTCCAAGAGAAAATTAATTTTTTGAATATAATCAATGAATGAAAATCAAGTTTTAGAAATATTACGAAATTGGGGAAATGAGAAAAAATATGTTAGAGCAATGATTCTTACGAGTTCAAGAGTTGATACAATTGGAAAAGTAGATATCTTTTCTGATTACGATGTTGAAATATTTACAAATGATATCAGTACCTTTTTAAATGATGATTGGTTGTCATTTTTTGGAGAAGTAATGGTATTCTGGCCTTTGAAGCCTAGTTCAACTTTTGATGAAAGATATATTACCCGATTAGTACTTTTCAAAAATAAGATTAGGATTGATTTTCAGATTACAGATAAAAAAAATACAAAACCATTAACTTATGATAATGGATATAAAATATTGGTAGATAAAGATAATATTGAAAAATTAATTAAAAGACCTACATATAAGGAATTTGTAATCAAAAAGCCAAGTGAAGATGAATATTTAGCTTTAGTTAATGACTTTTGGTGGGATGTTACATATGTTGCAAAAAAATCTTTGGAGGGATGAATTATATTATGCTAAATACATGTTTGACAATATAATCAGATTCAACTATTTACAAAAAATGATTGAGTGGTATGTCTCAATGCAGAATAATTGGAGTATTAGCACTAACAAATATGGTAGAAGATTTAAGGATCATTCAACATCCCGGGAGTGGAAAGAATTGAAGTCAACTTTTGCTGGTGCTGATGTAGAAGAAAATTGGAAAGCATTTTTTAACTTATTGCAGTTTTTTAGCAAAATTGCTAAAAGTGTGGCGGAGAAATTAAGATTTGAATATCCGATAACAACAGATCAAGCCATTATTGATTATTGTAAAAATGCTAAAAATATGATGAAAAAGTAACAATGAGTAAAATTTAAAACGGATGTAATAATGAAATTTATTAAATTTATCTTTCTATTAGATATTATGTTTTGGATGACTATTGGTCTCCATAGTGGAACAGAATATTTATACGAAAGATATGGAAAAAGCAATTTTCCGTTTCATGAATCGCCTAATAATCGCCTTCGATTACATTATTTCCACCTTGTTCAAAGTCTTCGGCAGAAATATCTCCTGAAATATTATTGGAATTACCTATTTTTACTTTCCCATCTTCAGCAATTAAATCTCCATCAATAGTGTTATTTCCATCAATTGTTAAGTCCCCTTCAATGATTTCTATCGTTACAAAGTGATTAGAATTACCGGCTTCAAAATCTCCGTTTTCAATCTTAATTAACTTTTTATATTGACCATTTCCTCCAATAGTTACAGAACCATTTTTTACATATATTTTCCCATTAACAGTAGTTGAATTTCCAATAGTAAGATCTCCATTTTCTATTCTAATATCTGTATTTATTACAGCATTACCTCCAATTTCAACGTTCTTATTTTCTAAATCTATGTTTTCATTATAATGCTCACTATTTCCAATTACTAAGGTATCATTTGAGGAATTGTTAGTATTGTTATTATCTGTTGATGTTGAAGAATTATTGGTATTGTTGTTACTATTATCATCAGTTTTTTTAGTAACAAGGTAAAATATTACCAAAGACAGTATTATTAATAAAAAAATAGTTAATATCAGTGGAAGTAAAAGTTTGTTAGTTTTCATTTAAGTGAAAAATAAGTTAATTAAATACAATATACCATTTTATGATTTATCTTTCAATGTGAATATGATAAAATGGACAGATTATTTTGCTGTAAAGATGTGAAAATTGTATTTAAAAATCCAATAAAAAAGATAATGAATTTTTTAACTCTGGGTTGGAAATTTATTGTAACTTTTATTAGGAAAATAAGTTTAAAAATTAAGTTTTTTTTTAAGAAGTGTTTGATTTTAAAGAAAGTTAGATTATATTTGTGTGTGATAAAAGAAATAATCAATAAAATTTATAAAATTTTAGATAAAAAAATCTTCAGTAAAAAGCTTTTCGGAATTATTAAATCGGTTGTTGCCTTTTTAATTTTTATTATCTCTATATTTTTAATTGTTGATCCATTTTTACCAGAATTAAATTTTAGAGTCAGAGATGCTTTAAATGTTCCTTATCAAGAAGAGCAAACTGTAATTGAAGAGGAGACACGTGAAGTTAATTCTTTAGTTATTCCGTCAATTGGGGTAGATATTCCGATTGTTGAAGGAGATACTTCAAAAGCGCTAAAACTTGGTGCATGGAGGAGACCTAAAACAGGGACACCAGATAAAGGTGGAAATACGGTTTTAACTGGGCACCGTTACCAATATCTTCCTCCTAATAATAAAACTTTCTATAATTTGGATAAGATAAAAATTGGTGATTTAATGTATGTGTATTGGGACAGCAAAAAATATACTTATGAAGTTTTTGACACATTTATTGTTGATCCCTCACAGATTGAGGTCGAAGATCCTTTAGATGGGAATATTTTGACAATTTATACTTGTCATCCGCTGTGGACTGCGGATAAAAGGTATGTGGTGAGAGGGAAACTTGTTATAGGCGAACAAGTTAACGAGTGAAGAAGCGAACAAGCAGAATTTGATTATTAATATTGCTTGTTTTTTTGTTATTAAACTGTTATAATATATGTATTGTAAAAACTGTGATAGAGAAATAGTAGTATTAATTTTGTGACACAGTGAGAGAAGTTGATTGGAGTGATACTTCCGTAGAAATTAATATGAAATACCCTCTGGAGTTGTAGACTGAAACTAATTTGGGAGTAAGTTTTGCCGGGTTCGCTCCGTGATAGCGAAAGGACATTTTTTTAAGTGTCTGTAATGAGGTCCGCCATTGGCGGATAAATAGGGTGGTAATGCGATCTATAAGATTATAGAAACGCCCCTGTACGTGTAAGGACACGATTAATTTTGTCCTTACGATATCTCGTACAGGGGCGTTTTGCATATAAAAGATAAAGTTTAGTTGGATAAAAATATGATAAAAATGATTGATTTAAAACAATTTGATCCATTAAGAAGTTATCTCTATTTATATAAATTATTCTATTCTCTGTGAGGTATTTTAAATTATTTATTGAAATTTGAAAGCCTTCCAGAGATGGAGGGCTTTTTTATATAAATTATTACTTTAATAAAATGGAAGATGAATTTGATAACGGACTAAGATCAAAAATTGAAACTGTTCGTAACGAAATAATTAATTTACAGAATCCAGGAATTCCGATAATGAACCCCGAAATGATAGATCTTGTTTTACGTGAGGCTTTGACTATGGATTCTCCAACAATAAACATGGCTTCAATTATTTGTCCGAATTGGGGAATAGGTGAGGATGGCGAAAGAACAATATTGCCGATGGATGATAGCCTTCCAAGAATCGAACAATTTTTCGGTGTTGACCTTAATGAGTTACGTTTATTATTTGATGAACATGGTATTTCGACGAACACATTAATTATTGTATCTGATATTGTTGAGAAATCATGGGTTGATGTTAGTAATACAATGTTTGAACAGAATAGAAAGTACGTTGCAGGGTATTGTTAATAGAAATGCTATTAAAGGAACAAGAGTACCACATCGTACAAGTGTAATGCTTCAACAATCGGCACTTGGTCAATTAACGGAAGTAGATCATAAAGCCATGTTTGCTGAATCTTATAAGAAAGCATTATGTCCAACAACATTTGAAGGACAGGCAATGTTTAGATTTTGGCAAAATTTAGATGGAGTTTGAGCTTACCCTGAAAGAAGGATGGATGCTACAGGCTTAAAAACTATCCGCGATAGAGTTACTTTCTTATCTACATTGTATTTAGCCGATGGAGCCGTTATGAACGCAATGGTCAGACAACACCTTAGAGAACATAATAATGGTCCATTGTTGTTAATTAATGCCGAGATGGAACTTCCTTTTGCAATGGGTTTGATGGATTTGTGGTCAATTGGAATGAAATTTCAAGGATTTTGCGCTCCAATAATTACTCCTTCAAAAAATGGAACGGATTGGAGTGGTCCTTTAATAATTTGATAACATAAATCTTATGAATATAAATAAAGTAGCTGATTTACATATTGGCTTATCTGATGCAATACATATCTTGGGAAAAGATCCCTTAATTAATGGATTCTCTGTGGGCAATATACCTAATCAGTTTGATATTTTCAGGGCGAGATCCTCGGATCTCGCCCTGTTTGGAGCTTTTATGTGTCCTATTGGTTTTACTAAGGACGAGAGGGTATATTTGCCGATAGATCAAAAATTTGAAATAGGGCAACATATAAAAGTTATTAATGAGTTTGCACGTAATTCAGAGTTCAAGATAATTAAAAATAATCATTCTATAGCAAGAAATAATAAGGGTTTGTTTATTGGATTAGAGGGGGTGTATTTTCTCAAAGCATTGAAGGATCTTGATTTTTTGTATGAATTAATCGCCAACGATGTAAGGGTTATAGCACCATTGTGGAATTATAAAAGCAATTTGTTTACAGATAATAATGTTAGTTCCTTAGGAATGGAATTTCTAAAAGTATGTTATCAAAATGATATTGTTATTGATCTTGCACATACTGAGTCTTCGGTTGATTTGGCAATTATAAAAAAATATGATGGTAGGATAATCAATAGTCATACTGCAATATTTGAATTGAACAATTACAAGCGAAATATTCGACTGGAAGTTGCAAATGAAATACGCAGAAGAAGAGGCTTAATTGGTATTGCATTTATATCTGATTTTATTGGTGGGAATCAAATTGAAGATTTAGCAAACCATGTTGTAAGGGAGTTGAATTAATAGGTGCAGATAATATTTCTTTTGGGAGTGATTTTGATGGTATGAGTATGGATGAGTTGATATATGGAATTGAGGATGTTTCAAAATATAAAAATCTAATTACGAAATTATCGGAAAATCTGGGAAATGAGATTATTAATAAATTGGTTTTTCAGAATGTATTTAGATTTTTAAAACATGCTGTTATTAATTAATAGTATAGTTTGATCATTCCACAATGCACATATCTCATCTTTGCATTCGAATCCGGAAAATGGGAAAGGAATACTTAACTCAATGATTTGCATGCTATTTTCTATCCCACTAATATTGAGAAGGGTCCAGTTTATATTTTCTGAACTACTATCAATTATAAAGAACAATTCGTTATCCGTTTGGGAGACAGCTATTGGGTTGAAATCAAGATTAAAAATTTGATCATCGCAAGAAAATTCACTTGTTTCTTCAATAGACAAAAGATAACATAAGTTGCCATTTATTAAAATTGGTTGGTCTGATAGAAATGTGTGGGTGAGAATATTACTTTTTTCAGAAATATTTGTTTGCTGGTTGAGGTCTATTTCATAAGTTATTGGCTCTCTATATTTTTCAGTAAAGAAATAAGTTTTATTTCCAACTGATTTTGGAATTACTTCATATGGCAGTGAATAAATCCTATCTAAAGTAAATTCAGTAGGAGTTAATTTATATGTTTTAATTGAACTTATGTCCTGTTCTGGATTTGTAATTTCGTTAAACTTTACGGAGTACAACACATTGTTTTGAACAAATAATGATGAAAATTCTTCGATAATTTTATAAAGGAATTCACCTTTACTATTATATATGGCTACTTCGTTTGAATATGTGTATATTTCCTTGGGAGAAAATGATGTGTTTGGTTCAAACATTAATATATAATTGTCGGTAATTATTACTTTTTGATTAGAAGGTACAGTTAAAATTTTGCTGTATTTTCTTTTATTGAATTGATAACTATAAAGAATATTTTCAATTTGAATTACTGTTGAATTATTTATAAAACCTTTGAAACTTACATTTTCTAGGAGTGAAAATTCAGGCATGGATGATGTTTTTTGTATGTTTTCTTTAGTTTGAGCAAACTTAAAAACGCACCCAATAAATATTGCTAAAATCATTGAAGTTATTAGGACTAAAATAATTGGTTTGGTGGGGTTGCCAATTTTACTTTGAATACAATACATTTAAAGATTGTTTAAAATAATATACGAGATTATTGTTCCAATTATGAATCCAATCGACAGTTGAACGATGGGAAAATCAACAAATAAATTTACCCATCGTTTGATATTTTTCCTGAAATTTCCTCTTAGAGATCCGTAAATATATCTTAAGTTAATTTCTAAAAGTACTTTTAAATTCTTTTTATTTACCACAAACGACAATTGGTTAATTAATAAGTTGGATGTGGATTGTCTCCTGTTAATGCATTCTTACTATTTGCAACTGTTTTTATTTTTGTCCAATCTGTGTTTACATATGGGACAGGATTAACGTGAGTTGCTCGATCTTTGGTTTTTCTTAACTCAAAATGTAAATGATAGCCAAGCGGTTTGCAATTATAATAACCTGTATTTCCACTTAAACCTATCAAATCTCCTTTATTTACTTTATCTCCAACTTTTAATTCTTTTTCATCTTTATTGAGGTAATTATCTAAATGAAAATATACAGAATACATTCCGTTTGGATGTTCAATTCTTATGGTATTTCCTCCTTGGTAACACTCTCCATCGTATGTATTCCACTGAGCATATCTTACTGTTCCGTCTGCTGGGGCAAAGACTTTTTGTAGTTTTACCCCAAAGTCAATTCCGCTGTGATCCTTTCTAAATGCAGTATCGCCATGCCATTGGGTTACTATGGGATAATGGTCAAGTACGAAATCAAAATATTGGTTGTTGGAATCAGGAACAGTTTCTAATCGTTTAGTTTCTGGAATTGTAAAACTATTTGATTTATTACTTAATATGTAATAGCTAAACCATTTATTATATTTGGTGGGTTTAAATTCAATAAGGATGAAATTTGCAACTTGTAGTTTTTTGCTTTTGCTTTCAGCTTTTAGTAGGTGTTTATATTGGTATATGTTACCCCCCGTTGCTGGACCGAAACTCACTAATCCCCATTCAATTTGCCCTGTATTGAAATCTATTAGTCTTAAAGATCTTCTAGGTGAAGAAATAACTATTTTTTCGGTTTCTACAACTTCATTTCTACACTTTTGTAAAAATTTGGGGATAAACCATGGATATTTCTTGCATTTTAAATAATTTATTTCGATTTCAATATTAGAAAACATTGATCCATTTATTGATAGATCTATAAATTTATTGTAATTTTCTGAGGCAGTTATTTTATTTATCGTTGGTGATGGAATCGAACATTTTAGCTCACTTATAGTATTTTGGTCCAAATGAATTTCCAAATAACATTTTCCATTATCGGTTTTGATATGGTTTTTAGAATTTTCATCTCCAGTTCCGATTCCGATTTCGGAAGTTAGTGGCAAATATAATTTAATTGATTCAGATGGTTTACTATATATATTATTTTCTTTAAGATATGCGAATAATTGATACTCAATTCCTGGAATAAAATTATGAGCTATTTTAACCTCAGAAATTTGTTCACTTAAATTAATAGGAGGTAATAATTTCCCTGATAAATTAATTATAAGTTGCGTGTATGGTTGTGCTTTAACCTGTAAAATAACTTCATTGGTAGTTATTGATCTTAGCGAGATAATAGGAGTTTGTAACGGTGTGTTGGATATAGATGGGGGAATTTCTGTTTGAGGTTTTTGTGTTGTGGTTTCAGGTTGTAATAGTAAGGGATCTGAATTTTCCAAAACAGTGGTGGGTAAAGTCTGAATTGTAAAATTTATTGTTGGAGAATATGTGGCTTCATGCCTGTCGAAATATCTTATTTTTGCATAATATGTTCCGTTATTTAATTCTGTATGATAACCTGTAAGTTGTTGTAACTCCTCGATAATTACATGATCTGAAAAATCAGGATTTGTTGAAACGATTAGAGTATTGGTAACAATATCCTCCTCCAGATCATTACCATTTTGCCATTCAAAATCTATTATATTATCTTTAATTATGCTTTCATTTAGAGGATTAATTATATTTCCTGCATTTGGGGCTGTATTTTTTATTTCTATTTCTACGATATTAGAATAGCTTGAAAATGTTCCATCAAAATATTTGATTCTTGCATAATAAGTTGTATGCTCTTGAAGCTCAATAAGGTGAGGTTCATTATTATAAATAGGTGATTCGTATATTTTATAATGAAACTCAGGAGAAAGTGATATCTCAATATAATCTGTTATTTCTTCACCATTATTGTCACTACCCGCTGTCCATTCAAATTCAATCAGATGTTTATTAGTTGAATACTTATTTTCTGGCGAAGTTATTTCACCAGGAATAGGAGGGTAATTTGGTTCATATTCCAATAAAATATAGGGTTTATAATCGTCATTACAACCATTATTTTGTGCAATCGTGGAATAAGTTGCTGAACAAAATAATCCACCAGGACTTACTTCATCAGTTGCGACTATAGCTATTCCAAATTCTGTTGATTGTCCATTAATTATGTTGATAAGCCATTCAGTAATATCAATTTCTTTCCATTCAATTTTATTGCTAATTGGTTGTATCTTTATAAGATTTTGTGTTAAAGGTTGATTTTTCCAGGTAACCAAAGTTTCATCCCATTCCTTTGATATTTCATACATTTTTATTAGATAAGTATTATTTGCTTGAGATTCATTTTGATAGAGATTAATTTTTGCTGATAAAAGTCTTCCTGTATCATTTTGAATTAATGCTCTAATAGCTAGCATATCAAATTGAAGGTAAGTTCTTGTTCGATGCCCACCATATTTGTCATCATATCCTACAAAAATAATATTTTGATCTGATAAATTGTTGTTAATATAACCACTTTGAATATACGTGTCCTGTGTCAATGGAATATTCGCTGTTTCCGCAAATACTTTTTGTGAAAATGAAATCCAGAAAAGTATTGTTAATAAAATTATTAGATATATTTTTTTCATTAATATAATTGAGGGAATTTAGTATATTATTAATTGTACAGTTCTTTATATTCGTGTTTTTTATATTTTGTTGATACTAATAATGACGTCATGTTCTTTTGAGTATTAGTTTAAGGTGTGTTTGCTTTTTCTGTGTTATAATTGAGTTGATTATTTCTTATAAAGAACCATGAATAGTAAAATATTAATAGCTCACAGAGGTGCAAATAGAATTTTTACGGAAAATACTCTAGAAGCTATCCTTGAAGCTTATAGATGGGGTGCAACCCATGCTGAGATTGATGTTCACAGAACCAAAGACAACAAATTAATTGTATTTCACGATCCTGTAACCACAAGATTTGATGGTAAGATTCAATTGGTAAAAAATGTTGAATCCGAATATTTTTTGAATCTCAAAATGCCTATTATCACTTGGGACTTTTACAAATGAAGCAATCTTGAAACGTCTGAAAGAGTACGGTGCAAATATTTTGCATCCAGTTTATAGAAAAATAGATATTAGTTATTTTAGATCAAAAGGTTATTCAGTTGTTGGTTATCATAATAAATATGAAAATGCAATCAAATTTTTTAATGAGAGTGGAGATATGTTAATGAGTGATAATATGGAATTGTTTAAAAAAGTAATAAGTAATAAATGATAGGTGATAAGTATTTCCGTTTATGAGTTTTAAGTTCAAAACTTAATATTTCATCATTTCATGGGGGTTTTCTTCCCAGCTTAGTATAAAGGATATGCTATTATTTTTTCTATAGTTTTCGTAAAAAGTAGAACTTCTATATTTTTTGAACCCAAGTATATTAATTTGAGGTAAGTTACTTATTTTTGCTTTTTCATATATTTTACCAACTAGATCACCGCAATAGGTGTTTTGCCACCCGTTTAATTTTCCAGTGATTTTATAAGAGCTTAATAATGGATTATCCAATTTTATGTTTGAATAATTCGCATAATTTACTGACTTTATAAATACGAATGGGTTGTTTATTAGAAAATAAAAACAGTATTTATTATTTAGCTTTCCTGTTTCAAGTATTTCTCTTGCGAGTTGTGCAGATAAAGTAATCTGTTCATTTGTGGCTTGATAAGGTTTTCCTATAATAATTCTTGAATATGTGTCATTTGTTGTTAAGAAAGTTCTTAAACTGACATTTCTTACTCCTGAAAACTCACTCATAATACCATTGGCTTCACCAATAGGTGGAGGAGTTGCATGTAAAAGATCCATGTCGAAAATATTTGTTTTTTTGTGTAGGAAATATTGCAATATGGTCTACATAATTATATTTTTTATTCCAGAATAAAACTGAGTATCCCTCTGGAACATGAGTATCCTCATAGGATTTGAATAAGTGGTTAATATTGTCAGCTTTATACAATTTTATCTTTTGGGGGTCTAACTTTTCATATTGTCTCTTCCTAAATCGCATTGATATTCCATCATATATCTGTATCAACTTGACCATTGTTATTTTAAGAGTAAAATGATTGGTTGGTATATATTAACATATTTGAACTGATTGGGTTTACACAAATGAACTATACGGTTTAAATTTTATGCGAAGAAAAGTTTGAATCCAGTTAATAGTAATACGATTTGATATATTGAATTATATTGCTTCTTTTTGATTTTTTCGTCTATTTTGAAAGCAGTTAGTAAAGTTAATAATAATGTTGGCAACATTATTAATCCAAAAGTTTGTACATGAACAA
>ENA-UOWE01001912-UOWE01001912.1-activated-sludge-metagenome-genome-assembly--contig:-NODE-1912-length-24128-cov-23.345408_pt1 | contig 24128 bp, 24 predicted proteins | sample MGYA00249841_ERZ761562 | MGnify/ENA primary metagenome ERZ761562 (study PRJEB28883, sample SAMN05720200) | activated sludge metagenome | isolation source: Anaerobic digester | place: Japan... | reverse complement strand
GCAGGGCGAGCGTCTCCACCGGCTGATGCATGTAGCGCAGGGGAATGCCGAGCAGGCCGCAGGGGATACCTTCCCGCGCCGTTTGGATGCTCCACGCATCGGTACCGCTATGGCCGGGCAGGGGTTCGAGGGCGGTGGGAATTTCCTCACTTTTGGCGACGTCGCGCAGCCGTTGGACGAGCTGCGGGTGGAAGTTGGGGCCGACGCCGATGGTAGGGCCTTTGTCGAGGGGGAAAGTGCCGCCGCCATTGTCATCGGCCTGTTTGCCAAAGGTCACGTCCAGGGCGATGGCGAGCGTCGGATTGAGTCCAAAGGCGCTGGTCAGCGCGCCCTTCGCGCCGACTTCTTCCTGCACGGTAGCGACGGCGTAGAAATCCCAGGCGTGTTCGCGGCGGCGCAACTGCTGCAACGCCAGCGTGAGCGCGGCGACGGAGGCGCGATTATCCAGGGCTTTCCCGGCGACCAGGTCGTTCTGCAGGCGGATGAGCGGACGTTGGATGGAAACCGGCGCGCCAATGGGGACGCGCGCGACGACCTCGGCGTGCGGCAGGCCGACATCCACAAAGAGTTTTTCCCATGGGACAATGCGTCCGCGCTCATCGGCGCTCAGGACGTGAGGGGGCCGGGTGCCGATGATGCCGGGCAGGTCTTCCTGGCCGTGCACCGTCACTTCCAGTCCCAGCAGCGCGCGGCAATCCGTTCCGCCGATGCGGTGGACGTGCAGGAATCCCTTTTCGATGCCGGTGACGATGAGCGCGATTTCATCCATGTGGGCGGCGCTCATCAATGCCGGGCGGGGTTCCGTGCCGTTGCCGCGTTGCAGGGCGATGAGGTTGCCCATGGCGTCGGTGCGCAGCTCGTCGCTCCAGGGTTCCCAGAGAGGGCGGAGGACGTCACTGACCGCCGCTTCGCGTCCAGAAGGTCCGACGGCTGCGCTCAGTTGTTGGATCAGTTCGAGGGTATTCAAGGGGCTCCTTTCACTCCGGCGAAGATAGCATCCAGCAGGGGGTGAGCCGCGAGGAGGGAAGGAGGGCTGGCTCACCTGTGCCTGGCTGGGCGACGGTATAAACTTCCGGCATGGCCGCGCTGCGATGGCTGACCGGAGCGCGGCTTGGGAGTGCGGAAATGCCGGGGAATGCAGGTGTCATGGCGCGGGTGGGGTGATGACCGCTGTGGCGGTGACCGTGGGCGTCGCCGTCAGGGTGGGTGTCAGCGTCGGCGACGCAGTCGGCGTGGCGGTGGGCGATGCCGTCGGCGTGGGGGTGGGCGACGCAGTTGGCGTGGCGGTGGGCGATGCCGTCGGCGTGGCGGTGGGCGACGCGGTTGGCGTGGGGGTGGCGGTCTCGGTGGATGTCGGCGCTGACGTTTCAGTTGGTGTTGGGGTGAGCGTCGGCGTTGACGTTTCAGTTGGTGTTGGGGTGGGCGTCGGCGTTTGGGTGGGCGTCGCCGTGGGGGTGAAGGTGGGCGGGAACCACTGGGTGGGGGTGGGCGGGAGGGCGTGCGGCGTCGTCGTGCCGGGGCCGACCACATACGGCGTCTCGCTCGGCAGCGAGGTCGCCTGGCGGGTGGCGGTGGCCGTGGCGGTCGAGCGTGCCCCGGGGCGCAGGCTCAGCGCGATGAATCCCAGGCAGTAGCAGGGAAGGGTCGCCAGGATGATGGTGATCAGGATGGTATAAATGGGTTTTTGCGTCCGCAGATTTTCCATGCTTGTGTCTCGCTGCCACGATCAAAATCATCATAGCAGTTTTCGGAGGGATGTCAATGATCCGCGTTTCATCTTAGGGCTTATCAATGCTTTGACTAGAACCGCACGAAGGGGTGTAAATGGTAAGAAACAGTCATTGGAGGTGTGCCCATGACTGTTTCAACCGTTACCACGATCAATCTGCTAGCGAAATTGCAGGATGTGCTCGATGCCCGGCGGCGCCAGGGGCGGCTCTATCCCCTGGCAAGTGTGTTGGGCATGCTGATCTTAGCCGCCTTGAACGGCGAGGGTAATTTGCGCGGGATGCTGGGCTGGTGGGAACATCATTGGCAGCAATTCTTCCGGCCGCTGGGTTTCAAGGTGGGAACGCCTGTGCCAGTCTACGGCACCGTCTGGCGCGTCCTCCATCTCCTCCGCTGGCCACGCTCGAAAGCGTGTTGGGGCGTGGTTGGCGACGGGCGCGGTGGAGGACGAGGTTACGGTGGCGCTGGATGACAAGCGATTGCGGAGAAGTGACCTGCTGGCGTTGCAGGTAGTGACGGCGGCGGCACAGGGGCTGGGGATGGTGCTTGGCCAAGAATTAGCGGAGCGCCAGGACGAAGTGGCAGCGCGGTTAGCTTTATTGGGACGCTTACCGGGTTGCCGGCCGGCGCAGCTATCGCCCCTATGCGGGCTGGTCCTTCCTTTGCAGTCTTCCGCCCCCCAAATACGCAGCCTTTACGTGGTCGTTCTCCCTGAGCCGGGCCGCCGTGTCATGCAGTGCGATTTTCCCGGTCTCCAAAATATAGCCATAGTTCGCAATCCCCAGGGCCTTGCGCGCGTTCTGTTCTACCAGCAGGATGGTGACCCCTTCCTCCTCGTGGATTTTCTGGATCACCCGAAAGATTTCGGATACCAAAATCGGCGCCAGTCCTAACGAAGGCTCATCCAGGAGCAGAATTCGGGGTCGCGAGATCAATCCTCTGCCAATCGCCAGCATCTGCTGTTCTCCGCCCGAAAGCGTTCCGGCTAACTGTTTCTTTCTGTCCCTCAAAATCGGGAAGAGCTCATATACCCAGTCCAGGTTCTGTTGGAGTGCTTGAGGCGCAATCTTGCCGCGAACGCTCCAGGCGCCCAGGTTGAGGTTTTCCTCAACGGAAAGTGTTGCGAAGACCCGGCGTCCTTCTGGGATGTGCATAATCCCCATTCCGGCCAATCGAAACGCCGGGTATTGGCTCAGGTCCGCGCCCTTCAATGTGATGGACCCGGTTTTGATGGGAACCAGGCCGGAAATGGCTTTGAGCAAGGTGGTTTTGCCGGCGCCGTTAGCGCCCAAAACGGCTACCACATCCCCTTCCTGTATTTCAAAAGCGACGCCTTTGAGCGCTTCGACGGCGCCGTAAGCTACGGTAAGATTCTTGATGGCCAGCAGCGTGCTCATCTTACTCCTCCTTTCCAAGATAAGCCTCAATGACCTTGGGGTTGTTGTAGATATTCTGTGGGAGGTCTTCGGCAATCTTGTAGCCCATGTCCATCACGGTTACCCGGTCCGAGATGCCCATGACGACATTCATATCGTGCTCGATGAGCAGGATGGTGAAGCCTTCGTGTACCAGGCGCGTGAGGAATTCCATGAGCTCCTCGGTTTCTTTGTCATTCAATCCCGAGGATGGCTCATCCAGAATGAGCAGCTGGGGGTCAGAAGCCAGCGCGCGAGCGATTTCCAGCATCTTTTGCTTGCCATAGGGCAAGTTCCGTGCCAATTCATTGCGGTAGTCCCAGAGCCCCACCTGGTGCAAACGGCGCGCCGCGGCTTCCAGAATGGTACGCTCCTCTTTCTGCTGCCCAGCGAAGTGGAAGAGCGCCGGCCAGACGCCGTGATGGGCATGGCAGTGCGGGCCAGACATGACATTTTCGATGCAGGTCAGCGACGGGAACAGGCGGATGTTCTGAAAGGTCCGCGCAATTCCCTTGGCGATAATGCGGTGCGGCTTGAGCCGGGTGATGTCCTCGCCCATGAACAGTACTTTGCCGGAGTGGGGATGATAAATCCCGGTGATGACATTGAAGAGGGTGGTCTTTCCTGCGCCGTTAGGGCCAATCAGCGCCGTAATCTGCCCTTTTCTCACTTTGAGGTCGAACTGGTTCACCGCTACAAGTCCGCCGAACTGCATCGTTATCTGTTGGGTTTCCAGAACGATGGCATTCTCTGCAGGCTGAACGGCCCCCGCACTTGCCACGGGGGCCGCTCTCAGGGCCTCCTGCAGGAAGGCATCCTCGTCCGCCGGCAACCTGGAGATACCGAGGCCGCGGAGACCCGCCCGTTCCCTTTTGCGTGGCAAAATGCCGCCAGGCCGAAATACCATCATCGCCACCAGCGCCGCCCCGAAGAAGAGCAAGCGGTAGCTGGCGAACTGCCTGAAAATCTCGGGGAAGACCACGATAATGGTGGCGCCCAGAAGATTCCCGGGAATCGAACCTAAGCCGCCCAACAGGACGATGACGAAGATCAGGCAAGATTCCATAAAGGTGAAGTTGCTGGGAGACACAATCATCATCTTGGAGCCGTAGATATTGCCGGCGACACCCGCGAGCGCCGTGCCGATAACGAAGGCTAAAAGTTTGTAGTGGCGCACGTTGATGCCGCTGGCTTCCGCCGCGATTTCATCTTCCCGAATGTAGTTCCATGCCCGACCCACTCTCGATTTTTGCAGGTTAATCAGCCCAATAATGACCAGCGCGATAATGACCCAGATGTAGTAATAGAACTGGGTGGGGGATTGGATGGCGAAAAGTCCAAAATCAGGGTTGCCCACACCTGTAATCCCATTGGCCCCTTTCGTCAGGTCAAAGGGATTGTTCAGCGCCGTGATGCGGACAATTTCCCCAATACCAATGGTGACAATGCACAGATAATCACCGCGCAGGTGGATGATGGGGGAGGTCACGAGATAGGCAAAACCGCCCGCAATCAGCGCGCTCAATGGGAGCAGCAGCAAAATGGGCACCTGGAATTGCGTGTAGAGGATGGCGGTGGTATAGGCGCCAATCGCATAGAATGCCGCGTGACCCAGGTTAAACAGTCCTACTTCTCCCAAGATGATATTCAGGCTCAGCCCCAGCAGGACGTAGATCCCGACAAAAAAAGCCACGTCAATCCAGTAGCTGTTCACAAAGGGCAGAAAGGGGTAGGCGATAAGCAGCGCAATCAAGAGCGCCAGGAGCCCTCGGGATTTTCTGCCTTTGGCGGGTGCTTCTTGCCGCCCCTGAAATTTTAGCAGGCGCGGTAACCCCTTTGGAGTTAGCGGGTTCATGGTTAGACTTTCTCGGCGATTTTCTCGCCGATGAGGCCGGTGGGCCTGACGATGAGAATGATGATGAGGATGATAAAGACAAAGACGTTTTTCCAGGCGCCGGACACAAGACCCTCGAAGAGCGCTTCCATCAAGCCCAGCATGATGCCGCCGAGCATCGCGCCGGGAATGTTCCCGATGCCCCCCAGAATCACGGCGGTAAATGCTTTCAGCCCGTAGCTCCATCCGAGGTTGAAGATGATGCGGGTATAGTTCAGCCCGGCAAAGACCCCTGCCAGGGCGCCCAGCGCCGGTCCCACGAAAAAGACGAAGAGGATGATTTTTCGGAAATCAATGCCCATCAACGTCGCGGTCTCACGGTCCAGGGCCATCGCGCGGACGGCGGCGCCGAACAGGGTTTTCTCGACGATGAAGTAGATTAAGGCCATCAGCGCAAAGGCTACCAGAATGGTCACGAGCTTGAGGATGGTAATTCTGAAATCCCCAAATAGCAGAATACTGCCGGATGGAATGCTGGTGGCGGGATAGGCCTGGAACCGTGGACCCCAGACGGCCATGATGCCATTCGAGATGAAAATTGAAGCGCCCAAGGCTGAGACCACTAGCGGCAAACGGCCCGCTTTGTAAACGGGGGCATAGGCCACCCGTTCAAGCAGCAGGCCGGCAATGCCGATGCCCAGCATGGCGCCTAGAACTGCGACGACCACGCCGCCCCAGACGCCAAAAGTGGTCGTCACCCAACCGCCGCCAATGACCAGTAGCGTATATCCCAGATAACTGCCCAGAGTAAACAGGTCGCCATGAGCGAAATTGATGAGTTTCATGATGCCATAGACCATCGAATATCCCATGGCCACCAGGGCATAGAAAGTGCCGATGGTCAGGCCATTCACTAACTGTTCGAGAAGCACTTGCATAAAAGAATCTCCTCTCTCGTAGTTCCACCGGGAGCGCCCGCGCACCCTCGCCCTCGCATGTCAGGCTGCCATGGGGGCGCCCCCGGTGGTTTAGCCGGCCTTACGGTCCGGGGGATCTTATTGGCCGCTGTAGAGCTCTAATACGCCCTGATCGTTGTAGATGTAAGCATAATAGGGGATGTCTTTTCTGTCGCCACGCTCGGTGAACAGCAGCGGGCCGGTGATGCCTCTGGCGTCGGTCATCGTGCGCATGGCGTTGGCCACTTGATCGGGGTCGGTGCTGCCGGCCTTTTCAATCGCCGCCGCGAGAGCATTGAGAGCATCCGCGGCATAAACGGCCCAGATGGAGCCAGGGAGCTCGTTGTACTTCGCTCTGTAGGCGTTCAAGAATTCATGGGACTCGGGGAAGTCCAGGAATTGCGGCATCGGCTCATTTAGATGAATGGACCCCTTGATGGCGTCCACGCCCGCGATTTTCTCGAATTCCGGGGTGGGCACCGAGTTGTTGCCCACGAAGATGGTGGTCAAGCCGGCTTCGCGAGCCTGTTTGAGCAACAGCGCCGCCTCGGCATAGTAGGCGGTGAAGAACCAGACATCCGGCTTGAGCTCTTTGAGCTGGCTGATGACCGCGGAATAGTCGCTCTCGCCGGGAGTGATGGCGTCGAAGTAGACGACCTCGACTTGTCCGGAATCAATGTAGGGCTGCAGGAAGCGCATGGCATCGTCGGCCACGCCCTTGCCATAGTCCTGGTTATCGTGCATGATGGCGATGCGTTTAGCGTTGAGCACTTCGGTCGCGAATTTGACGAAGAATTCGGATTGGGTGTCATCACGCCCGGCGGTGCGGAAGAAATAGGGGCGCTGCTTGTCCATCGTCAAGCGAACGGCGGTACAGCCGTAGCCCACCGAGACGACTTTATTCGCATCGTACAGGTCAGCGGCAGGCGCCGTTACCGATGAGCCGTAGGAAGCAATCACCTCTTGCAGGCCTTGGGCAATGAGCTTTTGCGCCGCGAGAGCGCTGTCTTTGGGGTTGGAAGCGTCATCCGCCACGACGATTTCGATTTGCTTGCCTAAGACGCCGCCCCTGGCGTTGATGAGCTCAGCAGCCACCTCGACACTTTGCTTCGCCCACTGGCCTTCGGCAGCGTAATCGCCGGTGAGAGGCGCCTGGAGGCCAATTTTGATCGTTTCCGTCTGGGCGCCCTGTCCAGCGCAGCCGGCAAACAAGGCCGACAGTGTAACTACCAGGGTTACCATCGCGAACACTCGCCTGTTCATGAGTCTCTCCTTCTTGATTGTGTGAATGACAATGCGAACTTACATTTGAAGTGATTTCTTCGATAGTGAATAGTGCCTCCTTTCGGGGTGGGCCCTTGTGCCAGATCAGGACCTCTCCATGCTCATACGACCTCAGCCAGGCTAACCCGCGCTCAGGCAAGACAGCTGCGGCGCGGTGGCCGTAGGGGACATACCGATAGCTCACTCGCGGTGTAAGGGAACCCCACATTCCCCCGCTCCTTGCGCAGTCTGTTTCTTCAAGACGACATGGCTTCCCTGCTGGCGCAGGAACACACCCCCAACGGTTCCAGGGTGGCGATGGCATCTGCCCCGGACACGCGTCGTAGCTCAGGCATATGCCGTCTCTACTACGGCGGCTTCAAAAACAGTCAAGAACGGGCGGTTGAACAGAGCGTCTTCCTGATGGACCATTGCCGTCAAGGTGAGCGTCGTCATTCCCCTGCTCCTCTTCACTGGCGTTTACTGCTATAATACACCCGCCGTCGTGAATTGTCCATTCCCTGCTGCGATGGGGCGATGGGATGCCATAAGTGAACCGCTCCAGATCGTACAAGCCCAGGGACGTCCCCTCCCGCTGGCCAGTGACCTCACTTCCTCTGGACTTGCCTTTCCACAACTCTCATGGACAGAATTCCGTTCTCTCCGTGTTTTTCCGTGTTCATCCGTGAGCCACTTCCCCGGCGAGACGAAAACAATGACACCGATCCCCTCATCTCCCTCGGATGGAGGCAGCGCAGGCTTCCAGGCTTGCCTGCGCCTGTTCGACCGCCACCGCCGGGGTGAGGACGCCGCTCCAGATGGCGGTTACGGCATCGCCGACCGGGCCCCAGGGACAATCAGCGTAGGGGTGATTGGCCATCGGCGTCCCCCGATGCAGCGCCGCGCCAAAGGTGGCTACGGTCTTGAGGGCGCGGACCTCCGGCGAGGCCAGCGCCGCGCTGTTGGCGGGGATTGTGCTGTTGCGCAGGGTGAGCTGTTTTTGCACTTCCGCGCTGCCGAAATATTCCATCACGGCGAAAGCAGCCCCCGCGTTCCCGCGCTCGACGGCAAGACGGGTGAGCATGAAGAGCCGCACATCCACGAGCGGGCTGCCCATCGGCGCAATGCCGACGTTCATGCCCGCGTGTTGCAACGAACGCAGGGCGCGCGGACCGGTCCACCAGATGGCGGCCTGCCCTTCGATAAACATGGCCTGGCAGATGCCCGGGCTGGCGACTGCCGGCGCCGCGCGGCTGAAGGCCTTGATCCACTCCGCCGCGGCGTAGGCTTCGGGCAGTGTGAGGTTTGCCTGCCCCAGCTCGTTGATGAATCCACCATGGGCCTGCAACCCAAATCCCAGAAAGATGGGCGCGACGTGATAGGCATCAGGACTTCCCAGGCCCTGATTGCACAGGTAGTATTTGTCGGGATGGGTCTGGCGGAAGGCGGTGGCCTTCGCGAGCAGCTCCTCGAAATCATCCGGCGCGGGCAGGTCTGCGGCGGTGAGCATGTCCCGGTTGTAGATGAGGGCAATGCCGTCTTGCATCTCTGGAATCCCCCAGATGCTGCCGTTCCAGAGCATCGCCTGCGCGGCGGCAGGCTCAAAGGTCTGCTGTAAGGTCTCCTGGCTGATGAAGTCATCGAGCGGGACGATCATCCCTCGTTGGGCCGCCGAGCTGATCTGATATTCTTGCCAGCGGACGATGTCGGGGCCTTCGCCGGGCGGCAGCTCCGCGCTCAAGGCCGTGTTGAGCTTCTCCGTCTTGACCAGTTCGATGTGGATTTCGGGATGTGCGGCGGTGTAGTCTTCTGCCAGAAGGGTGTAGGCTTCCTCATAATCGCCCGGCCAATCGTGCCAGATGGTAATCACTTTTTGCTCGACGGGCAGAGGCGTCGCCGTGGGGGTGAGGGTAGCCGTCGGCGTCGTTTCGGGCGCGGCGACGGGGGAGGTGGCATGACAGGCGGTGATCCCGACGCCGAACGCGAGCAGGACGAGCGGAAGCCGGGCCAGGGCGGGGGGTTTCATGGCGCCTCAGGTTCTTCCAACAGCAGCGCGCGGGCAAAGATGAGGTAGCCAGTGTGGGCGACCATCCGATCCATGGGCCGCAGGCGAGCCGCCACGGCCTTGTAAGAGCGCAGCAGGAGTTCATCCACCTGGACGAAACCGAAAGCGTTGTGGGCCAGCCCCTCGAGCAGCTCCGTGACCTGATTGGTCGTGGGCACCAGTGCGCCGAAGAAACCGCCGCCCTTGAGCGCCGCGTGGACCTGTGGCAGGTAGTCCCACGGCTCGCGCACATCGAGAAAGACCGCGTCGGCGTCGTGCTGATCGAAGCCCGCCGCGATATCGCGTTGCGTGAAGGTGACGTAAGGCTCCAATCCCAGGCGGGTGACGTTGCGCCGCGCCACCTCCAGCATCTCAAGGCGGCTCTCGTAGGTGTAGATGTGTCCCTCCGGCCTGACCATGCGTGCCAGGGCCAGCGTCAGACCGCCGCTGCCGGTGCCGGCTTCGACGACGCGGCTGCCGGGACCGAGGTTCATCTTCATGATGAGATAGCCGATGTCCTTGGGGTAGACGATCTGCGTGGTGCGCTGCACTCCCCGAATCAGTTGCTCCAGCGAGGGGGGCAGCAGCATGTAGGCATAATCGAGGTGCGTTTTCACCACACTGCCCCACAGGCTGCCGATGATCGCGTCGTGATTGATGTAGCCGCGATGCGTCTGGAATTGAGCGCCGGGCTGCATCACGACCAGGAACTCGCGCCGGTCGTGCCCGGAAAGCAGGACTATATCGCCAGGCTGAATGCGTGTCAGATCACGTTCAGAATCCAAGCTGGGCCTCCTCCTCGGAAAATAGAGAGCAGTGAGCCGTGAGTCGAGAGCTGTCGCAGCCTTCGATCATGACTTACAGCTTACAACTCACATTTTCATTTTCATACCTGGACACGTTCCCCCGTTCCTGCGTTATTTCCGCTGCGTCAGCTCGCGCCGCGCGGGTGTTTGCCATTCTTTCAAACTGATTATAATCAAGGTAAGGCATCTGCGCAAACCCGGCTCCAGGCCGGCGTCAGGGCAGCGAGGGGCGGGAGCGCACCCCGTCACACGAGAGAGGGAGGCACGTATGGCCGAGACAGCGGTAAATCGTCTGGCGGTTACAATTGTGGATGGCAGCCAATCACGCCAACTGTTGCAGGCATTGGCTGCAAAAGGCTTTCATGTGACCACGCTGGATGCGGTGGGCGGTTTCCTGCACGATTCACTGGTCACCCTGCTGATCGGGACGGCGGAGGAACAGCTGCAGGAGTTTTTTGCGCTGATCCGCAAATACTGTCCGCGCCGCACCCGCTTCATGCCGATGGGAGTGGAAACGGGCATGACCCCGGGCTATCCCATGATGATTGAAGTTCACGTCGGCGGTGCTTCGGTCTTTGTCGTTCCCGTCGAACACTTTGCGCAGCTGTGAGGTGAGATCATGAAACTGATTGTCGCGATCGTCAAAGATTCGGATTCGCTGGCCGTGTCGGATGCTCTGATCGAGCACCAATTCCGCGTGACGCGCATCGCCAGCACCGGCGGATTTCTACGGCGGGGGAACGTCACATTGCTGATCGGCGTGGAAGCCGAGCAGGTGCCCCAGGTGTTTACCCTCCTCACGCAACATACTCAGGAACCGGAACCCGGCCAGCATCGCGCCACCGTGTTTGTACTTCCGGCTGAGGATTTCGTTCAGCTGGGATGAAAACCCGGTTCCACTGGCCCTCGGGTACGCCGCACCTGGGGCAGATCACATCCCCATTATTTCGCTGGCAGCGGCAGGCGAAGTTGATCTTAGCCGGCGGACGGTGGAGTGCGCAGCTGGGACCGCGTACCCGGCGTTCCTTGCGCTGGCTGGCGGTGGATGGGGTGCTCGCGAATATCGGCGAGGCCATTTTCGGCGCTTACCAATCCATCTACCTCGCCGCGCTGGGCGCGACGCGCGGGGAGATCGGCCTGCTCAGCTCGCTCATGAATCTGGCATTGCCCGCGGCGATGATTCCCGGCGGCCGGCTGGCGACCAAAGCGCGGCGGCTCAAACCGCTGGTCGTCCTGCCGGGCTTACTGGGCCGGGTGCTGTTGTTGTTGCTCATCCTCCTGCCGTTGTGGCTTTCCCCTGGCCCGACCCTGGTGTTTGTGTCCATTGCGTTGATCGTCGGGCGGTCGCTGATCGCCAATTTGATGTTGCCTGCGTGGACCACGCTGATCAGTGACATCGTGCCTGCCCAATGGCGCGGGCGCTATTTCAGCACCCGCAACATCCTCATGGGCGTGGGGGGGCTTGTGGGATTGCTGCTCGTGGGGCAGCTGATTGATCACCATCCGGGAATCGGCGGCTACCAGCTGGCGCTAACGGTGGCGCTGCTGACGGGATTGGGCTCGGTCTACGCTTTTGGGCAAATTGAAGAGCCATCGCGTCCGGCAGCAGCGGCTCAGAGTGAAGTCGCCCCTGTGCCGCTGCGACAGCTGCTCCAGGGGCAGGGGCGTTTCGTGGCCTATTGCGCCATCGCGGCGCTGTGGAACCTGACCGTGCAGATTTCCGGCCCCTTTTTCAACATTTTCCTGGCCGAGGAGGCCCATGCGTCGGCGTCGGTCATCGCGCTGACGGCGGCGACCTCCACCCTGGCCTCGTTGCCGGGGCAGCGCGTCTTTGGGCCCCTGAGCGACCGTAAGGGATCGGTGTGGGTGCAGCGGCTGACCGGCTTTGGAATCCCGATCGTCCCGGCGCTGTGGGGACTCATCACCCAACCGTGGCAGGCCTTTCCTCTGCAACTGCTGGCGGGGTTCCTGTGGGCCGGCTACAATCTGGCCTCTTTCAACCTGTTGTTGGAGCTGACGCCGGCCGAATCACGCCCGCAGTTTGTGGCCGTCTACCAGGCGGCGGTAGGCATTGGGTTGGCGGCCGGCGCGGCCATGGGCGGTTGGATTGCCCAGGTGTGGGGGTATCGTCCCGTTTTCTGGGTATCCGGTGTGGGCCGATTGGTGATTGCGGTGGCGTTCTCGGTGCTGATCGCCGGCATCAATCCGCTGCGGGCGCGGCGGGCGCAGCATCCCCGCTGAAAGTGGAAACGTGGGCACCTGGGCACGTGGGCATGTATTTATTTTCCGAGGAGCACATGCATGAAAGCAGAGATGGAGCAGCGCGCGTATCACGGCAAGATTGACACTGAGGAGCTGGCCCAGGCGTTGGTGGTGCAATTTAACCAGGGAGAGACGCGCGCCCAATGGATGCGTGGCCCGGAAGGACGTACGATCGTGCAGCTTCAGGCGCGGCGCATGGAGCCCGGGGATCCGCAGACGGCAGTGACCTTGCATATCCTGCCCTCTCCTACCGGCATCGTCGTCTCGATGGCCGAGCAGCAGTGGCTGGGCGTGGCGGCGGATCTGGCGCGGACCGGCTTGCGCGCGCTGCTGAATCCGTGGTCCCTCATCGCCGAGATGGATGACGTGGCGCGCAATGTGCGCGGTTTACGCCTCCGCGAGGAGGCCTGGAATGCTATCGAGGCCTATTGCCGCGGGATAGGCGCGGGCGTGGGGGCGGCGGCGCTGTTGCAACAGGTGATCTGCCCCTATTGCGGCACTCCCAACGCCCCGGGCGAGAGTAACTGCAAGGCCTGCCGCGCACCGCTGGCCGAAGCGCAACCTTTGGTCTGTGGTCGTTGTGGTTTCCTGAACGAGCCACACGCCGATCACTGCGCCAACTGCAAAGCCCCCCTGTGAGGTTCAAGCCTTGACGTCCCTCGTGTTGATCCGTCACGGGCAGACCCACGCGCCGCAAGACCCCTGGTTCCGCGGCCAGGTGGACGTTCCCCTGGACGAGGTGGGATTGGCGCAGGCCGCGGCAACGGCGCAGCGGGTCCTCGCCGAGTGGACCCCCGAGGCTGTCTACAGCAGCCCGTTGATGCGCGCACGGCAGACGGCGGAGCTGATCGCGCAGCCGTTGGGATTGGAGGTGCGCCTGCACGAGGGCCTGACCGACATTAATTACGGCGCGTGGCAGGGATTGCGCACGCAGGAGGTGCGCGCTCGCTGGTTCAAGACGTTAACGCTGTGGAATAGCCGTCCCCATCAGGCGGTGATCCCCGGCGGGGAGACGTTGGCGGCGGTGCGCACGCGGGCGTTGCAGGCGGTGCAGGACATCGTCGCCGCGCATCCGCAGGCCCTCGTGGTCGTGGTGGGCCATGCCGTGGTCAATCGCCTGATCCTGCTGCGGGCCCTGGGGTGGAGCTATGAGCGCTTCTGGGAGCTGCCCCAGAAGAATTGTTCGCTCTGCGTGGTGGAGATCGAGGATCCCGCCGCCGCCCATTACTGCGTCTCGCGACTGAACGACGTATCGCATCTGTAAGGAGCCTTCAGCATTACCTGAAGTTCCCCGATCCCAAGAGAGGAGCAAACATTTATGGAAAGAAAAATCCGCGTGTTGATCGCCAAGCCGGGGCTGGATGGGCATGATCGTGGCGCCAAGGTGGTCGCGCGTGCGCTGCGTGACGCCGGCATGGAAGTCATCTACACCGGCTTGCGCCAGACGCCAGTGATGGTCGCCGAGGCGGCGCTGCAGGAAGACGTGGATGTGGTGGGCCTCTCGATCCTTTCTGGGGCGCACATGGCGTTGGTGCCGCGCATCCTCGACGAATTGCGACAGCGGGGCCTTGGCGCGGTGCCGGTCTTTGTGGGCGGCATCATTCCGGCGGATGATGTCCCCGCCCTCAAGGAGTTGGGCGTCACCGAGGTCTTCGGTCCCGGCACGAACACCCAGACCATCGTCTCCTTCATCCATCAGACAATAGGAGCCTAGGTGCAGCTCCTCGAGGCGGCCCTGGCGGGAGATCGTCGCGCTCTGGCGCGGCTGCTTTCGTGGGTGGAGAACGGCGCGCCGGAGGGACGTGAGGCGTTGGCGACGCTGTTTCCGCGCACCGGGCAGGCGCACGTGATCGGGATCACGGGGTCGCCGGGCGCCGGCAAGAGCACGCTCGTGGGCAAACTGGCCCGCGAGCTTCGTCAGCGCGTGCCGCGTTTGGCGATTGTCGCCGTGGATCCCAGCAGCCCCTTCTCCGGCGGGGCGTTGCTCGGCGACCGGCTGCGGATGCAGGATCTGGCCGCCGACGCGGGCATTTTCATCCGGAGCATGGCCTCCCGAGGGCATCCGGGGGGAATCGCGTATGCCACGCGGGACGTCGTCTTGCTCCTCGACGCGGTGGGATTCCCCGTGATTCTGGTGGAGACGGTAGGGGCGGGGCAGGCGCAGGTGGAAGTCGCCCGCATTGCGCACACCGTGGTCCTGGTCGAAGCGCCGGGGATGGGCGATGAGGTGCAGGCGCTCAAAGCCGGGCTGATGGAGATTGCGGACATCATCGTGGTCAACAAAGCGGATCGCCCGGAAGCGCGCCAGACGGTGCGCGCGCTGCAATCGGCCTACTTTGGCGTCACGACGACCGGGCATCACGGCCCCCGCGCCGATGAGCCGTTGGAGGTCGTCGCCGGGTGGGAGACGCCCATCCTGCAGACGGCGGCGATCGAGAATCAGGGCCTCACGGAGCTGGTAGAAGCCATCACCGCCCATCGGCAGTACCTCGAAAGCAGCGGCCGTTGGGAATTGCGTCGGCGGCTTCACGCCCGCGCCGAGGTGGAGACGTGGCTGCAACGGCATCTGCTGCTGCTGGTGGAGCAGCGGGTGGGGGAGGAACGTTTTGCGGCAGCGGTCGAAGCGGTCTTGCGGCGGGAGAAGGATCCGGCGACGGCAGCGCAGGAGCTGCTGGCTCCACTCTTAAAGCCGTAGCGCTATCATTCATTATGGAGAGGGTTGAGTTCATGGAAGAAGACTACATAGATTTGCGCGCTTATCTCGATGTCCTGCTGCGCCGTCGGCGCGGCATTGCGGTGTTTGCCGTGCTTTTGATGCTGGTGGGTGGGTTGTATTCCTTGCTGACGCCGCCGACATACCAGGCGGCTACGGGATTGGTGGTCGCGCCCAAACGCGCGGATTTGCGTTTGACTGCCGCGCTGAACTTGAGCGCGGAGGACGCTCAGCGGGTGGACCTGCGTTATCGCAACGCGGCCCTCGTAGAAGTCGCCGGCAGCGCCGAGATCGCGCAGCGGGTCATGGCCGCTGATCCCGCGTTGAGGGACGCACTCAACGTGCGCAGCCCGAGCGCGCTGGCGCGCAAAGTGGAGGTGGAGGGCAAGGACGATTGGATTGCCATCCAGGCGTCTGCCCCAACGGCGGAGCTGGCAGCGCGCCTTGCGGCTGCCTGGGCGCACGAGGCCGAGATCCACATCAACGCCCTGTACGCGCCGGATAGCACCGTGACCGACAATCTGAAGCAGGAATCGCAAACCGCCCTGGGGGAATATCAGCGGGCGCAGGCTGAATGGGAGGCCTTCCTGGGCCAAAGCCGCCGCGCTGAGTTGGAAAGCCAGATTCAGAGAGTAGAGACCTCGCTGAACTGGACGGCGCTGGACATGTCGTTGGTGAACACCTACCGGCAGGAGGCCTTATTGCAGCAGCTGCTATTGGACGCGGAAGCGCTCCAGCAGAGTTTGCAGCAGGCCGACGGCGCCTCAGTCGGCAATTGGGGGACGGCGATGTCCTTCATCACCTTGCAGACGCAGGCCTTTGGTGGGCAGTTGGCGGGGCAGTCTTATCAGCAAAGCAGCGGTGAAAACGCCATGGATCTCACCCTGCAGGGGATAAGTCCTGGCGTTTGGTATCTGGATTTATCGGCCCCGACCCCGACGGTGACGACAAAGGATGTGGACGCGCTGATCATGATCCTGAAGGCGAAGCTGGCCCTCGTGCAGGCCAGGCTGGCGACGCCGCCGGCGGAGGACAGCGCTGTTCAGGCGCGCTCGACCCAAATCAACGAGCTGGCGCAAGAACTCACGGCCCTGCGGCTGCAGTTGGAGCAGGAAAACGCCATGTCCCGGCAACTGAGCGCGACGCGCGACGCCGCCTGGCAGACCTATCTCGCGCTGGTCAACAAGCTGCGCGAAGTGCAGGTCGAGCAGGCCGTGACCGCCAAAGAGGTGCAGGTGGCCTTCGAACCGCTGCCACCAGGCACGTCGAGCGCGCCCAACACGGCGATGAATATCGGCCTGGGCCTGGTAGTGGGAGTGTTCCTTGGCGTCGTGTGGGCGTTGGGTCAGGCCTATCTGGGGCGTGGGCCTGTCATTCCGGCGCGGACGAAGGCGGGACAATGGCTGCTCAACGCCTCGGGTCTGCCCAATTATCCGCGTCAGGAAGCGTCTTGAGGCGGAAGGCACTCAGGAATAACGCGCGAACGTAGGACGTGTGAACGTGGGCACGTGGACCCGTGGACCCGTGGAAGGAGGTTCCTGTGTACTACAATGGCCAACTCATCCGCTTGCGGCCTTCAGAGGCTGAGGACATTCCGCTGTTTGTGCGCTGGCTTTCCAATCCGGAGCTGCGGGATTATGTGACGATACGCTACATCTCCGAGGCGCTGGAGCGGCGCTGGTTCGAGGGGCTGGTCGCGGCGACGAGCGGCGTGGCTCCACAGCGCTTGCACTTTGTCATCGAGACGCTGGAAAGTTCTCAGTCCATTGGGGTGGTGGGCCTGGAGGACATCAACTGGCGGGATCGCCATGCCGAATTTGGCATCATTGTGGGGGAGCCGGATTTCTGGGGCAAGGGCTTTGGCTCTGACGCGGTGCGCGCGACTCTAGCGGTGGGGTTTCGCTGGTTCAACCTGCACCGCATCTTCCTGCATGTGGTGGCGGAGAACGCGCGCGCGATTCGCGCCTATGAGAAGTGCGGGTTTACGCATGAGGGACGACTGCGCGACGCCATTTTCATTGACGGCATGTATCACGATCTGCTGCTGATGAGTCTATTGGCGGATGAATTCACGCTGGAGCCCTGACCCGGGGCGTCAGTTGACAGGAAAGCCCTCCGTCAGTGTTGACGGAGGGCAACTTTTTTTTGGGTGCCTGTTCAGCAGACGGTTTTGCTCTTCCCGTTTTTGTACACTTCGTGGCGCAAGAGTCCCTGTGGGGATGAGGCCGCTTGCGCCGCTGTCGAGCGGCCGCCGCACGGCCATCAGCGCCGGCGCCGGGCGACAGGCGCTTTTCCTCATTTTTCACTTGTCGGTGTATAATACGAGGCACAGGCAGGCTCCTTCACTGCCACAGGAGGGTTTATGATTGAAGTTGAGATCGAGACGATTCAGGTCAGCCTGGTTTCACCCCACCGCATTGTCGTGCTCAAGGAGCGTGAAGGGGAACGGCATCTTCCTATCTGGATCGGCGCCTGTGAGACTGAGGCGATTGCGATGCGCCTGCAGAACGTCCATACCCCTCGCCCGATGACGCATGACCTCCTCGTCGCGCTGTTGGCCCAGTTCGGGGCCGATCTGCGTTATATCCTGATCAACGCCTTGCGGGACGACACCTTCTACGCGCAGCTGGTGCTTGACGTGCATGGCCGGGAGCAGCTCGTGGACTCCCGCCCCAGCGATGCGATAGCGATTGCCGTGCGGTTGGAGGTCCCCATCTACGTGGCCGAGAGCGTGTTGGATCAGGCGGGTGTGCTGCCTGAGAAGAGCCTGCTGGAGGAGCACGCCTCAGAAGAGCTGGACGTGTTCCGCGATTTCCTCAATCAGCTGGACCTTGATGATATCCCTACCGACTGAGGTGCAGGCTCGTGGCGGAAAACGCCGGCGGCCAGGGCAGACCCAATGAGTGGAGCAGACAAAACCATCCCGCAAAATATCGAGGCTGAAGAAGCCGTCCTCGGCGCGCTGCTGATTGACGCGGAGGCGATCTTCCGCGTGCTGTCCTTCCTGCGCGCCGAGCATTTCTATCTCCAAAAACATCGCTGGATTTACGAGGCGATCCTGGGATTGCACGAACAGCGCGAGCCGGTGGATTTCCTCACCCTCACGGCGGCGCTGGAGCGGCAGGAGCAGCTGCAGGCGATCGGCGGCAGCGCCTACATCCTGCAGCTGATTTCGGCCGTGCCGTCGGCCATCAACATCGAGAGCTACGCCCACATGGTAGAGCAGGCCAGTGTCCGCCGGCGGCTGCTCGAGGTGGCCAGCGAGATCGCCAAACTGGCTTACGATGAGGAAAAGGGCATCGGCGAGGTCGTGGATCAGTCCGAACGCGCGCTGTTTGCGGTCAGTCAGCAGCGCGTCGCGCGGGACCTGCGCCCCGTCCAGGAAGTCGTCGGCACGTACCGCGACTATTTGTACAATCTGTACGCGCATCGCGGCGAGCTGATGGGTGTCACCTCCGGCTTCCGTGATCTGGATCGCCTGCTGGGGGGCTTTCAGCGCTCGGATTTGGTCATCCTGGCGGCGCGCCCCGGCGTGGGGAAGACGTCATTGCTGCTGACGATGGCGCTCAAAGCGGCGGAAAAGGGCAAGCTGGTGGCGATTTTCAGCCTGGAGATGTCGGCGGAGCAGCTGGTGCAGCGCATGATTTCGTCGCTCAGCCGCGTGGACGCGCAACGGTTACGCATCGGCAATCTGCAGGATGAGGACCTTCCGAAGATCGAGGACGCGATTGGACACCTGGCGGATTTGCCGATCTACATTGACGACACGCCGGCCTTGACCCCGCTGCAGCTGCGCACCAAATGCCGGCGCCTGCACTCGGAGCATGGCCTGGATATGGCGTATGTGGATTACCTGCAGCTGATGACTGCCGACACCCGCACGGAGAACCGCGTTCAGGAAGTCTCCTATCTCTCGCGGATGTTGAAAGCGCTGGCGCGGGAGCTGGACACCCCCATCCTCACCGCCTCGCAACTCTCCCGCGCTGTGGAGCAGCGGCAGGACCGGCGCCCTGTGCTCTCCGATCTCCGCGAAAGCGGCAGTATCGAGCAGGACGCGGATGTGGTGATGTTCATTTACCGCGATGACATGTACCATCCCGAAACGCAGCAGCTCAACATTGCGGAAATCATGGTGGCGAAACACCGCAGCGGCCCCCTCGGTACGGTGCAACTCTATTTCAACCGCAACCTGACGCAGTTTGCCGATGCGACGACCCTCACCGAACCCCCGGAGGTCTAGCCGATGGCGGCTCCCACAGACGTGATGTGGCATTTTTCGGGCTTCCCGGAGGGCGAGGCGCCGCTGGTGCGCCTGCCGGAGAGCTTCTTCACCGAGCTGTTGCCCCGCATTGACGACCTGGAGGAATTGCAGATCACCTTGTTCGTGCTGTGGCGCCTGTCGCAGCAGCGCGCTGAAGTCGCCCCCTGGATCACCGAGGCGGAATTGCTGGCGGATCCCTTCGTCAACCGCCTGTTGGGCCCCGATGAGACGGCGACGGCGCTCGCGCGTGCGCTTGGACGCAGCGTCAGCCGGGGGACGTTGTTGCGCGTCCCCTGGCGTCGCGCGGACGGCAGTGAGGAAGTCCGCTATCTGGCCAACAGCCCGCGGGGGCGCATCGCTGTGGAGGCGTTGCGGCGCGGCGTCATCCCCCGCCAGCTGGCTGGCGCCGACCGCCCCAACATCTACACGCTGTACGAGCAGAACCTTGGCCCGCTCACGGCGCTCATCAGCGAAGACTTGCGCGAGGCCGAGGCGACCTACCCCCAGGTCTGGATCGAGGACGCTTTTCGGGAGGCGGTGCGGTTGAACCGACGTAACTGGAAATACATCCGCGCCATTTTGGAACGTTGGAAAGCAGAAGGACGAGATGAGAGCGATCAACGAGATAGCGAAGCAGATGGGCGCCGGTATGTCGAAGGCGAATTCGCCGACTTCATCCAGCACTGAGGGCGCGTCGGGCGCTGTCGGACAGGGCGCGCCGAATTGCCCGGTCTGTGGCGGCATCGGCTACGTGCGCCGTGAGGTGCCGCTCGACCACCCTGACTTCGGGCGGCTCTTCCCCTGCAGTTGCCGCACTGAGGAGCTGCGCGCGCGTCGCCTCCAGGCCTTGCGGACGATGAGCTCCCTCGAACATTTGGAGCGGTTCACCTTCGCTACCTTCCGCCCGGAGGGACACGGCCTGTCGCCGGAGCAGCAGGCGAACTTGCACAGCGTCTACGACCGTGCGCGGGAGTTCGCGCAGCGTCCCGACGGCTGGCTGGTGTTGTGCGGCGGCTATGGCTGCGGCAAGACGCATCTGGCGCTCGCCATTGCCAACGCCTGCGTGGAGCAGGGACTGCCAGTGCTGTTCCTCACCGTCCCTGATCTGCTGGATTATCTGCGGGCGGCGTTCGCGCCGAGCTCCTCACAGAGCTACGACGAACGCTTCGAGGAGATCCGTAGCGCGCCGCTGCTCATCCTCGACGATTTGGGGACGGAGCAGAGCACGTCCTGGGCCCTGGAGAAGCTCTTTCAGCTGCTCAACTTCCGCTACATGAACCGCCTCCCGACGGTCATCACCACCAATCAGGAAGTGGAAGACCTGGAGCCGCGGCTGCGCTCGCGCCTCGCGGATGTCGAGGTCGTGCAGATCGCCAGGATTGTGGCGCCCGATTACCGGCAGGCGGGGACGGGACAGTCACACACGGATCTCAATACGTTGCCGTTCTATGCCGGAATGACCTTCGACAATTTCGACTTGCGGCAGACGGAGCTGGAGCGGGAGCATTCGGAGAACCTGCGGCGGGCCGTCGAGATCGCGCAGGCGTTCGCCCTCGCCCCCGCCGGTTGGCTCACCTTTACCGGTCCCTATGGCTGCGGCAAGACGCACCTGGCGGCGGCCATCGCCAATGAGCGCGCCCGCATGGGGCAGACGGTGCTCTTCATCGTCGTCCCCGACTTGCTGGATTACCTGCGGGCGGCCTTCAGTCCCCAGAGCACCATCCCCTACGACAAGCGCTTTGATGATGTGCGCCGCGCCCCCTTCCTGGTGCTCGACGATCTGGGCACGGAAAGCGCCACGCCCTGGGCGCAGGAGAAGCTCTACCAGCTCTTCAATTTCCGCTACGTCTCGCGCCTGCCTACCGTGATCACGACCGCCAAACCCATCGAGGCGCTCGACGCCAAATTGCGCACCCGCATGTTGGACGCGACCCGCAGCATGATCTTCGCCATCACTGCGCCCCCGTATCTGGGCGGCCCGAGCCGCCCTCGCGCCAAAGCGCCGCGTCAGAAGCGCAGCAGCAGCGGCGACAAAAGTTAGTTGTTCATATAGAACATTAGTGCTATAATGAGAGTGTTTTCAAGTCGCAGCCAAAACAAAGCTGGCCGAGCGTTGCGCACGCCAGGAGCGCCATCATGTTTCTCCAGGAGGACACCATGGTTGATGAAGGACGGCAGAAAGTATTGGATCAAACCGTAGCGCAGGTGAAGCGTCGTTTCGGCGAGGGCGCGCTGATGCGCCTGGGCGAGGCGACGCATTTGCAGGTGGAGGTCATCCCCACCGGGTCGCTGGCGATGGACATTGCCCTGGGCGTCGGCGGGCTGCCGCGGGGACGCATCACCGAGATCTACGGCCCCGAAGGGTCCGGCAAGACCACCCTCTGTCAGCATCTCGTCGCCGAATGCCAGAGGCGCGGCGGAATTGCCGCCTTCATTGACATGGAGCATGCCCTGGATCCTACGTACGCCGCGCATTGCGGCGTGGATGTGGACAATCTCTACATCTCCCAACCCGATACGGGCGAGCAGGCGCTGGAAATCGCCGAGGCGTTGGTGCGCAGCGGGGCCGTGGATGTCGTCATCATTGACTCCGTGGCGGCGCTGGTGCCGCGCGCTGAGATCGAAGGCGAGATGGGCGACAGTCACCCCGGCTTGCAGGCGCGCTTGATGAGCCAGGCGCTCCGCAAGCTCTCCGGCGCGATCAAGCAGAGCAATGCGGTGATGGTCTTCACCAATCAATTGCGCGAGAAGATCGGGGTGATGTTTGGCTCGCCGGAGACGACTTCGGGCGGGCGGGCGCTCAAGTTCTACGCCTCCGTGCGGATGGATGTGCGGCGCGTGACCGCCATCAAGGAGCAGGGGGAAATCGTGGGACACCGCACGCGGGTGCGCATCACCAAGAACAAGGTCGCGCCGCCCTTCCGTGTGGCCGAATTCGACATCATGTTCGGGAGCGGCATCAGCCGGGCGGGCGATCTCCTGGACATCGGCCTGGAGCTGGGGATCCTGGACAAGCGCGGTTCGTACTACTACTACGAGGGCGAGCGGTTTGCTCAGGGGCGCGAGAACGCCAAGCTGTATGTGGCGGAGAATCCTACCTTCGCCGACGATATCGAGCGCCTCATCCGTGAGCGCCTGCAGACACTGGAGGAAGTGCCGCTCAAGGTTGGCGTCACCGCCGAAGGTGGTGAGATGGACGTTGAGGACATCTAAGCGCGCGCGACAGCTACGTTTCCTCGAGAAATAGAGATCAGTGAGCCGTGAGTAGGGAGCCGTTGCAATCTATGCTTGCGGCTCAGGACTCACGACTCACATTTTTATTCTTGACGATGTGTCGCAGGAACACGTCACCTCCTGGAGGATTTCATGGACGCTTTGGCAAGTTTGAGCCCCGTGGTTCAGGCTCTCGTGGCAGCGCTGTTTACCTGGGGGATGACGGCGGCGGGAGCGGCCGCCGTATTTTTGAGCCGTGAGGTCAACCGTAGATTGCTGGACAGTATGTTGGGATTTGCTGCCGGGGTGATGATCGCGGCGAGCTATTGGTCGCTGCTCGCGCCAGCGATTGAAATGGCTGCGGGGGGGGCGTTGCCGGCCTGGTTCCCGGCCGTCAGCGGTTTCCTGATGGGCGGTGCTTTCCTGCGGTTGGTGGACCGGCTTCTCCCGCATTTGCACGTCGGAGAAATGACCCCGGAAGGCCTCAAGTCCCCCTGGCAACGGACGACGTTGCTGGTCCTGGCGATCACGCTGCACAATTTCCCCGAAGGGCTGGCGGTGGGGGTGGCTTTCGGCGCGCTCGCGGCAGGGTTGCCGACGGCCGCGACGTCTGGCGCTATGGCGTTGGCGCTGGGCATCGGGATCCAGAATCTTCCAGAAGGGCTGGCAGTTTCCATGCCCCTGCGGCGTGAGGGCATCTCGCGCGGCAAAAGTTTCTTTTACGGTCAGCTTTCGGGCGTGGTTGAACCTGTCGCCGCTGTGTTGGGTGCGGCCGCGGTGATGCTGGCGCAGCCGATTTTGCCTTACGCGCTGGCTTTTGCGGCGGGCGCGATGATTTTCGTGGTCGCCGAGGATTTGATCCCCGAAGCGCAACGGGGGGGCTATGTCCACGAGGCGACGCTGGGCGTGATGCTGGGCTTCGCCGTGATGATGTTCCTGGACGTGGCGTTAGGCTAAAATGACCCCACCCGGCGGTTCGCAACGGCGCCGGGCGGGGTAGAGGATCGGGCTTAGCCGGCCAGGGTCAGGCCGAAGCGGTCGAGCACGCGCTGCAGCGGCGTGAAGAGGGTCACTTGCTCGGAGCCGGCAAAGAGCAGCCCCACCGCGCGCCGCTCCATGTCCAGGATGGCGGAGCCGGAATCGCCGGGACTGCTCATCTGCCCGGCGATGATTTGATCGGTGAAGCGGGCCACTTTCCCCTGATAGTCCACATTCACCGTGACGTTGATCTGTTGCACGCTCCCCTGCGTGTAGCCGGTAGTCCGTCCCACTTTTTGAAGGGACAGCCCCAAGGTCGGTTCGCCGACTCCCGTGGGGAGGCCGATGTCCCCAATCGCCGCCTCGACGAGTTCCGGCGCGACCACCCGCGCCAGCGCGGCATCCATGAGATTCTCCCCCGGCGTTTTCTGCACCGCTGCCAGCCGATGGGTAGAGCCGGCGAGGCGGGCCAGCGCGTTGAGGATCTGCACCACAGTCTGCGCGATCGCGCACTGTCCGGGCTGCTCCCCGAAATCCAACGGCTCGAATTCTGCCAGCGTGGCGATGCGGTCGTCGGGGGTGCCCTGATCGAGGGGGGCAGGTTGCCAGATGGCGTCGCCGATGTGCGCGTCGTTGCTGTTCGCCAGGACGTGAT
>ENA-UOWE01001900-UOWE01001900.1-activated-sludge-metagenome-genome-assembly--contig:-NODE-1900-length-24250-cov-5.735276_pt1 | contig 24250 bp, 15 predicted proteins | sample MGYA00249841_ERZ761562 | MGnify/ENA primary metagenome ERZ761562 (study PRJEB28883, sample SAMN05720200) | activated sludge metagenome | isolation source: Anaerobic digester | place: Japan... | reverse complement strand
CGCCTCCGGGAAAGTAATCGGATGCCACATTGACGGCACGCTGGGCCATCTGTTCGCCGACCTTGTCGAGGCCGGTATCGACTTTCCTGAGTCAGTGGTTCCGGCGCCGGTAGGTGACCTCACTCTCGAGCAGATCCGCGACGCATCGAGTCCGAACACGATAATCTGGGGTGGGATACCGTCGGCAATGTTTGCGCCGCCTTTCGAGCGCGACTGGGTTCTGTCGTTTGCCAAGAGAGTGGTAGCGGTGCTGGGCGAGGAGAGGGGATTGGTGTTGGCGGGCGCCGATCAGGTTCCCCCGAATGGTGACATCGACCTGGTACGAAGGATCGGGGACCTTCTGGAGGAACTGGGGCCGCCGACGCAAATCGGGTCTTGAGTTGGCAGGCAACCTGCCTGACGAGACAGGATAAGAACAGGCGTTCTGTTCCGGTCGCCGTTCAGCCGGTTCCCATTGCAAACAAGGCCGCCTGCTGTTCCAGCGTTCCGGCGAAGCGTTCCAGAGTTGCCGCCGTCTCCGCCAGATCGTCACGGAGCGGCGTCTGCCGCAGCCGGGAGACCTCCACGCGGTACCGGGCAGCCTGTTCACGCGATATGGCCGCCGCAAGGCGCAAGTTCTGGGACGTCGTCTGAGCGTGATCAGCTATCGTCTGTTGCATCGAAGCCGATACTTCCCCCGGAGGCGCCCAGCCTGCCGCGAGACGAGACCGCTCCAGTGCGGAACGCGTCTGTTCCAATACCAGTGCTGACAACGTATCGAGCAACAACGTTTCCGTCGCCCGGAGTGCCCTTCTGACACGCAGGTATCGATCTGCGGCGGAAGGAAGCGGCTGCCCGACATACGCCGCGACCGTTTCAGAGAAGCTCCGCACGGCAGCTCTGTAGGCCTCGATCTGACGGCTTACGGAATCCATCCGGGTGACGTAGCGCTGGTATTCATCCAGTTTTGCCGCGTGTTCTTCACCTGAAAGAAGCCGTGGATCCACCCCTCCGAGGTCTGGAAGGTCCGGCATCCGGATTTGCGGAGGCTGTGGCGCCGCCCTGGAAAGAGCTATTCTTGCCTCTCCGGGGAGGCTATCCGCAGCAGTTCGAAGCATCACAACAACACTGTCGACCATTTCCGGTGACCGGAGCAGGTGGCGCAACCCTTCCCTCGACAGCCTCATTGCGATCTCGCCGTCTCGCCATTCCTGCCTTCGCCGCCAGGCGAACCGCTCCGCCATCCACTCCTCGGAGCGCACCGTCTGCGCGCCTTTGCGGGCCTGGTCATGCGCCTGAAGGAAACCCGAGGGGCCAAAAATGTAGGGGCGGAACACATCGTTGACCATTCTACTCTGTAACACAAAATCGAAGAAAGGATCCGCAATCCTTGCATCCCGGCGTGCGAGATCCGTGACTTTCTCCCAGAGAAGCGGTTCTGCACGAGCCAACCACCGGCTGGCCCGGCGCTCAATGTAAATTGTCTGCAGCGCTTCTTCGCGCGCGACGAGGGAATCCCGCTGCTGCGGTATGGCGGCGAGTTGTTCCCGTGCAAGGGAAACCCACTCGCTCACGTCCCGATCCCCGGTGCCACCCGAAAATCCAAGGGAATCCGCGAGATGGAGTATCTGCTGGTGTTCTCTGATCGCCTGATCCAATAGCTGCCGGGAGAGATTCAGGTCGCGTATGGTCTGCTCGAGGAGTTCAGTTCCCGGTTGTCGTTCCGCGGCGTAGTCGAGGCCGCCGGTGTTCCATTCCTGCAGCGCATACGCGCGGAAAAAGAGCGCCTCAAACGTTGCCCGCGCGTAGTGGAATTCCAACGCTCTGTTGTAGGCTTCTCTGGTACGAACGAGGAGCGCCGCGCGTTGCGCGCTGTCTGCCGCGTACCGCTCCAAGCGCAGAGGGGAGTCCCGGTAGGCAACGTGCGTCATCGCGGCAAGCGAAAGCGCTGATTGAGCTGCATAGGGAAGCGCAAGAGAACGTGCGTTCCCTGAAAGCCTTTCAAACGTTGAAAGGACATCCCCGTACGCGTTTTGTGCAACGTCTTCCCGACCTGAGTTCGCGGTGAGCTCGCCAAGGTAAAACATGCGCTGTACGCGCTCCAAATTCGCACGTGTGGACCGCAGTCTGGCGAGTTCCGCGTCGGGATTGAAGCCGGAACTGGAGCCCTGCGCCGATGCGGGATTCGCGAGGAAGCACGAGATCAGGACGGCCACAATCGCCGCCACGCAGAAGTGCGGGCATCCAAAGGAGATGGAGGGTATACCCGAAGTCCCTGTCAATGGGGCAATCAGGATCCGGTTTCGCATACCTGCGCCCTCAACCGGCTCGCGCCCGCAGTTCCGCGACCTTCGCGCGGATCCGCTGTGCGTCGGATACCCCCGGTGCAAGCTCGAGGTAGGTGCTGTATTCGCTCGCCGCTTCGCGAAGCATCTCTCTCCAGTCCGTATCCGCGGCAACTCCGTACACGTTGCGTGCTGGTTCTCCCCGCAGTTCCGCCGAGGCAAGGCGAACACCGATGGCTTCGTACGCGAGTGCGAGGTTGTAATGGTATATCGCTTCGCTCCCTTCCGCGGCGATCGCGCGGCGATAATACTCCACGGCATTCGAAAGCTCGCTCCGGTAGTAATGCACCAGGCCGATGTTGTTCAGAACTCGTGCCCACTCCGCGCGAATCTCAAGGGCACGACGGTACTGCTCCAGAGCCTCTTCGAACCGCCCCTGTCGTTGGTAGGCGTATCCGAGATTGTACCGGGAGTAGGCGTTGGCGCTATCGAGGCGGACAGAGGCTTCGCATTCCTGGATCGCACGTTCGACATCGCCGCTCTGCACATACATGAAGCAGAGATTGTTCCGGAGTTCAGGCACGTCAGGATTGTACGTAATGGCTGATTCCAGTGCCGCGGCACGCTCTCGCTCATCATTCGAGACCAGGGCGAGGCCGTTCTGAGCGAGGAGATTTCGGGAATTCAATTGCAGTGCGCGACGGAAACTCCGTTCGGCCAGTTCTCGTTTGCCGAGACGGTAATTCGACATGCCTATGAGGGCGTGCGCCTCATCGGAGTAGGGATTCAATTCAAGCGCAAACCGAAACTGCTCGATGGCGTCTGCAAATCGCTGCGCTTCATAGTACCGGGTTCCAAGATCCAGATACGCGTGCGCAAAATCGACGTCAGAGGCAAGTTCACCACTCTCCCCCTCAGGTGCAGGCGCAACACGGACCTCAGGTGCATGGCCGCAGCCCATCACGAGCACGATTGCAGCCGCACTACTCAACAGGCTCTTTGCCACCCATTTTCTTCGTCTCAGAACGCTCACCTGCAGACATTCCTCCGTGGGTGCTTTACCAGCGGCAGTTTCCGCTCCTTATACATACGCCGAAACGTCGAATATCTATCCCGGTTCACATTGCACGCACCTGGTCCGAAAACGAAACCCCCGTTACCCAGCCGGCAACGGGGGTCCAGAAGATATGGTGCGGAAGGCCGGACTTGAACCGGCACGCCCTAACGAGCATAGCGCCCTCAACGCTACGTGTCTACCAAATTCCACCACTTCCGCACGCGGTGTGTCTTTGTTACTGAGGTCCTCCGGGGGTTGTCGTCGGAACCGGCGCGGGTCTTCCCTGGGGTGCCTGCGACGGAGCCTGTGGACTCGGCGCAACCTGGGCGGGCGCCGTCTCCGACAGGCGGCGCTGGGCCTCCGATTGCCCTTCCGGCACTGTGACCGCGCTTTTGCCCAATATGCTAATCACGACACACAGCAACATGAACGTCGCTGCGAGAGCGGTCGTCGTCTTGGTCAGAAACGTGGCAGCTGCGCGTCCACCCATGAACTGTGAGGATCCTCCGAACGTTCCGGACAATCCTTCGCCTTTTCCCGATTGGAGCAAGATGGACAACATCAGGAACAGACAGACCGCCACAAAAAGGATTTTCAAAAATATCATGTTGGCACGCCTCTTTTCCAAGTCCGGCGTCTCTCGGTGGTCAGACAGCCGCTTTCACTATAGCCGCAAAGGAGTCCGCCTTGAGCGCAGCTCCACCGATGAGCCCGCCGTCTATGTCCGGCTTTCCCATAAGCTCTTTCGCGTTTTCCGGTTTCATGCTGCCGCCGTACTGAATCCGGACGGTGTCTGCAATTGCCGAGTTCGAGATTTGTTTCAGAACGTTGCGAATGAACGCGTGTACTGCCTGTGCCTGATCCGGAGTGGCCGTTTTTCCCGTGCCGATTGCCCATACTGGTTCGTACGCGATCACGACTTTGCCCACCTGGTCCGGCGAAAGCCCCAGAAGGCCTCCCGTAACATGCTCCTTGACGATCGTTTCGGTCTGGCCGTCTTCCCGTTCCTCGAGCGTTTCACCCACACAGAGGATAGGCGTAAGTCCCGCAGCCAACGCCGCTTTCACCTTTTTGTTGATTTCGGAGTTTGTCTCGTGGAAGTACTGGCGGCGTTCAGAATGGCCAAGGATCACGTACCGGCACCCGAGAGTGAGCAGCATTTCCGCGGACACCTCGCCGGTGTAGGCCCCATTCTTTTCCCAGTGCATGTTCTGTGCGCCGAGTTCGATATTCGTTCCCACGAGCGCCGGTGCAACAGCAGCCAGCGCGGTGAACGGCGGACACACGACGACGTCAACATTGCTGACGTCCGACACGAGAGGCCGCAGTTCGCCCACGAGAGCAGCCGCTTCTGCAGCCGTTTTGTTCATTTTCCAGTTGCCCGCCACGATTCGGCGTCGCATGCAGAAACCTCCCGACGTGAAAACCCGGGTTGAAATCTACCGGGATTGGGTTACCCTGACCGCAAAACAGGATTTTGGAAGATTTTAATAATACGGGATGATGTCGCTGATGCGCAATACCCGCGCCATTTCCTTCACACGCCAGATCGCGCTGTGGAGCGCGTGAAGCCGGAAATACAGAGAAGCGTCGCCCGTACCGTTGAGCGACGCTTCTCCGACAGAGCGCTGACGAGACCTATTTCTGAGTGAGAGCCGCTACTCCCGGAAGTACTTTACCTTCCAGATACTCCAATGAAGCGCCTCCTCCCGTGGAAATATGCGACATCCGTTCCGCCAACCCGGCCTGGGTGATGGCTGCCGCGGAGTCACCCCCGCCGATGACGCTGATAGATCCCTTGTCGGTTGCCTCTGCCACCGCATGTGCGATGGCGGCTGTACCTTTCGCGAAATTCGGCATTTCAAACACACCAAGCGGACCGTTCCACACGATCGTTTTTGCCGATTTGATTATGTCCGAGAACTCCTTGACCGTCGCAGGGCCGATGTCCACGCCCTCCCAGCCGGCAGGAATCTCGTCTCGTTTTGCGACTTTTGTGGTGGCATTGTTGTCAAAGGCGTCGGCAATTACTGTGTCCACCGGCAGGACGATTTTCTTGCCCGCTTTGGAAAGCAATTCCCGCGCGAGGTCGATTTTGTCCGCTTCGAGGAGCGATTTGCCGATCTCCAGACCCATAGCCTTGTAAAACGTGTACGCCATCCCGCCACCGATAAGAAGCGCGTCAACCTTTGGCAAGAGGTTGTTGATCACGTCAATCTTCCCGCTGATTTTGGACCCGCCCATGATTGCCACAAAGGGCCGCGCAGGTTTTTCCAACGCCTCGCCAAGGTATTTGAGTTCCTTTTCCATCAAGAAGCCTGCCGCGTTCTGCTTGAAATGCGCAGTGACGCCCACCGTTGACGCATGCGCACGGTGAGCGGTGCCGAACGCATCATTCACGTACACATCGCCCAGCTTCGCGAGTTTTGCGGCAAACTCGGGATCATTCGCCTCCTCTTCCTTGTGGAAACGGAGGTTTTCCAGCAATACGACATCGCCGTCTTTCATTCGTCCCACAACAGCTTCCGTTTCCTCGCCCACGCAGTCTGGCGCCAGCACAACCGGTTTGCCCAGAATCTCCGCCAACCTTTTCGCAACCGGCGCAAGGCTCTGTTTTGGATCGGGCTTGCCTTTGGGGCGTCCAAGGTGCGCCATAAGGATAAGCTTGCCACCGCGGTCGATGATCCAGCGGACCGTTTCCAGAGTTGCCTGAATCCGTGTTTCGTCGGTGATGTTCTGGTTTTCGTCCAACGGAACGTTGTAGTCCTCGCGGACGAGGACACGCTTCCCTCGAACGTCTATGTCACGAAGAGTGAGTGCCGCCATTGAGTGGTCTCCCCGATGGATGCTGGTTTTCCCGAAACACGAGGGGCGCACCCCGGTGCGCCCCTCACATGATACACTCTGTTACGCATTTCGTGTGCGGGGCTTACGACACCCACATTTTCGCGAGGTCAACCACGCGGTTCGAGAAGCCCCATTCGTTGTCGTACCACATGCACACTTTGACAAGCGTTCCGCCAAGAACCATGGTGCACTTCGCGTCAAAGATGCTGCTGTGAGGATTCCCAACGATGTCGCTGCTGACGATCGGGTCTTCTGTGTACTCGAGAATGCCCTTCATCGGGCCTTCCGCCGCCGCTTTCACGACCGCGTTCACTTCTTCCTTTGTGGTCGCTTTGCCCACGACAACGGTGAGGTCCGTCATTGATCCGTCCGGCACCGGAACGCGGAGCGCCTGACCATCCAGCTTGCCTTTGAGTTCGGGAATCACCTCGCCGATTGCGCGGGCGGCGCCCGTAGTCGTCGGAATGATGTTCATGGCGCCGGCGCGGGCCCGACGAAGGTCGCTGTGGTTGAAGTCAAGGATGACCTGGTCGTTGGTGTACGCATGGACGGTCGTCATCATTCCGCTGACGATCCCGAACGTATCGTTCAGGATTTTCGCCACCGGAGCGAGCGAGTTCGTCGTGCACGATGCGTTCGAAAGGAGCTTCCAGGACTTGTCCAATGTCTTGTCGTTCACGCCGACAACGATGGTGCCGTCAAGCTTCCCTTTCGCAGGGGCGCTCAGGATGACACGCGGTGCACCGGCGTCGAGGTGCATCTTGAGCTGTTCCGCGTCGGTGAAACGGCCGGTGGATTCCAACACGAGGTCCACGCCAAGCGCCTTCCACGGCAATTTGGAGGGATCCTTTTCCTTGCTGACCGGAATCTTCTTGCCGTTGACGACGATGTTTTCGCCTTCGGATGAGACGTCGCCCGGGAACCTGCCGTGGATAGAATCGTACTTGAGAAGGTGAGCAAGAGTCGCCGCGCTTGTCAGATCGTTGATCAGGAGTGTGTCCACCCCGCCTTGCGCCACCGCAGCGCGAAACACCAAGCGCCCAATGCGCCCGAACCCGTTGATACCCAGTTTGATCGCCATAGTATCCTCCAAATTTGCGTGTGAGCCCGAAATACAAACCTTGAGAGCGCCCGACAGGCAGTGTGATCAGCCGAAGAATTTCTTCGCCACATCGAGCCTGTCAGTCGGAACCGTTTTCAATTCACCCACTGCATCCGCAAGCGGCACGGCTACCATCTCGCCGCCGCGCAATGATGCCATCTTGCCGAACTCGCCAGCGTTAATCATGTCTACGACTTTGACACCGAGTCGCGTTCCCAGGACACGGTCGAACGCAGTGGGATCGCCGCCACGCTGGAGATGGCCGAGCTGGATGTGGCGAGTTTCAATCCCGGTGCGTTCCTGCAGTTCTTCCGCAACTACTTCGGCGATACCACGCCCGCTTCCGAGGCGGATGTGACCGAATGAGTCCTTTTCCGCGGACCTCTGAAGCTTGGCGGTGAGCTTGGGATCTTCAGCCCCTTCGGCGATTGCGACCATGGCGTATTTCTTCCCGGCCGCGTACCGTTCCCTGCACAGTTTCTCGATCTCGTCCGTATCGAATGGGACCTCGGGAATCGCGATGTAGTGGGCTCCGCCGGCCATTCCACCGTGAAGAGCCATCCATCCTGCGTGGCGGCCCATGATTTCAACAACCATAATGCGCTGGTGCGCTTCGGTTGTAGTGTGAAGACGGTCGAGCGCTTCCATCACGCGATTGATTGCCGTATCAAACCCGAACGTGTAATCGGTCGCGTTCACATCGTTGTCGATGGTCTTGGGAACTCCCACGACGTTTCCACCGGCGTCCGCGAGTTTCTTCGCCACGCCGAGCGTATCTTCGCCACCGGCGGCAACGAGGCAGTAGACGTTGAGATCGGCGAGATTGCGCTTCACGATCTCAAACCCATCTTTCACCTTGGCCACGTTCGTCCGCGACGAGTAGAGGATGGTTCCTCCCTGACGGTGGATATCGTACACACGTTCTTTCGTAAGGATTTCGTAATCCTTTTCGAGCATCCCCGCCCAGCCACGCAGGAAGCCGAGTACCTCATATCCGGAGTCAATTGCACTCACCGTCACTGCTCTGATTACCGCATTCAGGCCCGGCGCATCTCCTCCGCCGGTCAGGATTCCAATTCGCTTCATCTGCTTCTCTCCGCTGTCCTTCGGTGGGGTGTGGCGCGCGGGTGTGAGGATTCTACCGTGCAACCTCGGCAAAGACCCGGCGTGTACCGTGAAAAGGCGGTTTGCCGCCGCCGTAGAAATGCCTCAGATCAGAGTTTTAAGGTACAGCGAGCGCGGAAATGGGTCAAGGCGGCGACGCGAAGGATTAGTACGCTGAGATCCTGTGGTACCTTCTCCTCGACTTTAACGTTTGATGGGATTCAGCGCGTCATGTGGATGACTGAAGTCCAGAGTTACCCGTACGTTTTGCCAACTGGTGTTTCAGGATCGTGTAACGGAACGCGCCAGGTTTCCAAGGGGCACTACTGAATTCATCTGGAATGCAGTCTTGATCAATCCCCAATCATCACCAGCCGTTCTTTCGTCACGCGCTGATTGCTCTTCAAATCTCTTACGGTGATTATCAGGGTGTATTCGCCTTTCGGTATACCGGAGGTAGACAGTTGGAAATGTTGGTACTCGGATCCGCGAATCCCCTCCATGACGCGTGCTACACCCACCCGGCGGGAGCTGCCACCGAGTATTCTGCCGATGCTGCCAAGGATGCTGCCACCTTCGCCAGCACCGGTGCGGAATGCGTGCTCCACTTCGTATTCTGTGTCGCCGTAGTCCGTGCCACGTGTGAGATTGTAGATTTCAAAATACACGTGGATAGGTTGCCCTCGTCTGAACGAGCGAGAAGCCATCGGGAGAATGTGCAGCCCGTTTCGGACGAACTTTCGCGCGCTGGTGCTATCAGCGGGGCGGATGGAACCTGCCACCACGATGTCACTCATGGCCAGAGTCGAGCTGTCGAATTTCGCGATCGGCACGTTTTCGCGGTACGCCTGGAGTCGTCCCGAGCCGACGTCCTCCGCCTGCACGGAAAGGAGCACGCGCTGCCCGCCGTCGAGCACCATTGATCGGGTGTCCACGTGGATGCTACCTCTGTCCTGGCTGGGGCGGGTCGGCGAGATCAGGTCCGTTCGGTCAAGAAAACGGCCCTGCACATTCCACAACGTGTCGAAAACGGCAAACCCGTTCTGTACGGTCGCTTTGAAGGTTCCGTCGTCCTGGGCACGGAATTGCAGATCCGCCATAGGGAGCCCGTAATAAATGTCAACCTCGGTTTTGCTTGTTGTGGGCTCCCGAAACTGCGCGACGTAGTAGTAGAAATTGAAAGGAGCCTGCTGCGCGTCATACTCGAATTGTTCCGGAACCTCCATCGCGGCGATGGTCAACTGCTCCTGCGGTGCGTATTGCTGCATCACAGTGGCCTTATTCATGTCAGTTGTCGGCGGAGGCGTGGCAAACCGGAAATCCCCGCGGCCGATTCGGTCCACGAACGTGAGATTGAGCCCATTCAGAACTCCGGTGTACGTCCATTCCTCCCACCTGATGAGCTGTGCCTGCGCCATGGCGCTGAACGTGGGCACCTGCTCCCTCGCCTGTTGCGTTGACGTCACAGCGGATGCAGCCGCTTCATCGCTGCCTGTGTCGCCGGTTTCGCCCACATCTCCGTACTGCTGACCGGTTGTTGACGTAGACTGCGTCGGTTGGCCCGACTCGAAACCCGATTGCAGCATCTGAACGGGGTCCACGAGAGGAAACACCGGCAGAACACCCCGTTGAAGACTTTCCGGAGGGTTCGTCCCGTAGATCGCGTTCATGTATCGCTCGCGAACCATATCTACGTTATGATTCGTGCTGAAGTTGGGGTTACTTGATGAAGCCCGCTGGTCGGGTTCTCCGTAACGGATGTACACCTGTCCCCTGTCGTCCCACGGCTGCCTTCCCCGCGAGAAATGACGTTTTGCATACCACACGCGACGGAAATGCTCCAGCATTCGTTCGTTCACCGCGGTTGCCGGCGTCGGATCGCGTCTGAGCCAGAACTTCTGAAGGAAAATGGCCTTCTGTTCGCCGGAAACGCGTTGCACATACGCAGCTTCCTGAGGGCTCGTGATAAGGCTGATATCCTCGTAAAGAGCGCGTTCGTCTTCCGGAAGAAGCTGAAGAGCCTGCATGTACGCCTCGTGTGCCCGGGCAAATTGCCTGTCGCCCATGTAGGTTGCAGCAAGCGCCAGACTGAGTTCCCCCTCTTTGCCGGACGTGTTGAGCAACGCGTCGTAAAGACGCTGTCGTGCATGCCAGTAATGCTGTTTGTCCAGAAGCGTGTACCCCAGCCGGATCATGGTTTCCCCGTGCTGGGGATTCGCACGTAACTGGGCTTCATAGCTGATGATCGCCTCGTCCAGTTCCCCCGAATCCTCCTGAAGGCGCCCCAGTTCGTAGGCAGCGGAAGGATGATTGGGGGCCACTTCCAGCACGCGCCTGTATGTTCGCTTCGCCGCAAACCTGTCGACGAAACCTGATGCCTGGATGCGCGCGACCTCAAGCAAGGCATCAGCAAACCGGTTGTTTTTGCGAAACGCTTCCTGGAAGCGCGTCTTCGCCCGGTCTCTCTGCCCGCGTTTTTTGAGAATCAGGCCTTCGCCAAACTGCTTGTAACCCTTGTTGCGGTCCCAGCTTTCCGCCTGTTCAAACAAGCGTTTCGCTGCATCGATGCTATCTTTGGAAACCAGGATACGGCCAAGCCCAACCGCCGCAAGCGCGAAACGGGGATTGATGCGGAGTGCGGTTCGGTACAGGACCTCCGCACTGTCAGAGTCTCCGTTCGCCAACTGGACGGCAGCGTGATTTACGAGGGAGGTCGCTTCGTCGTCCTGGCCCCGGACGTGCGAAGAACACACCAGGATGATCGTGAGCAAGATCAACGCGGTAACTTTCGTTCTCATCCAGAAAATCTCCCGGATCGACGTTTCACACCCACCAGTTTCGAGAACACCCAGACACACTCAGTTGAAGCGCACCAGCCGCCGAATCCCGAATCCCGCCGACATATAGAAGACACCGGTGAAGCCTTCTCCCTGCCCGACAGACTCGTGCCAAAGGCTGAGAAGCAAGGTCGTGTCGTTGACCGCACTCAACACGTTCCGCGGTACAACAACGGAATCGTCCTCTGCGGCGGCTGTAGTGGTCCAGAGTGTGTCACCGAGCGCGCCATTTGCGGAAAGCCTGTGCAGTTGCAGACCGACGCCTCCCCCGGTGATCCCAGACCAACGCACCACAATGGGTTCATCACGATTCAGATAGCTTCCCGCTGCCGGAGAAACCATGACGGGACGAGACGCGGGCAACCCTATCACATTTCGAACGCTGCGCCATGTCGTCGATACATCCACCTGAAGGATTTCCGCTGGTTGCAGTGGAATCGAATTTCCGAAGAGGGCCTGATTCCCCGCGGTCAACACCCGGGGAACTCTTGTTCCGTTCACGGTTACTGCAGCATTGTCGGACACTCCGTCGCCAAACAAGTACACGCTTATGGTATCCAACGGTGAGCTGGCAGTCCGCCGTTCGTCAACAATACTGTACGCACGGAAATCCCCGTACAGCGGGAGAGGACTCCGCGACGCAAACGGGCGATTCTCGCACCCATCGACGCACTGGATGACAAATGCCAGCGTCGCAACCGACGGTGCGACTGCGTACAGGCGCCGTTTCGAATATGTTGCGGCGTTCTTCCTCGGCCGAACACGGGGCAGGAAGAGAAGAGCGCGTATGCACAGTCTCGTGGAACGCATGGTATGAATAACGTGCCAAATCAGCGAAAACCCCAAGGAGTGCGATACGGGGTTGCCCCACACGTCCTCGGGATTATACCCTCGTAGACGACTTCAGGTTTCCTGAGAACACGGATTTGAGGGCTTCAGATAACATGCGAAAAGGATCAAAGTTCTTCCTTGCAGGTTGCATAAGTATTGGATTGTTCGCGACCTGCATCGTGGACGCCTTCGCTACCGAAACGCCATGGCGTTGCATTGCGGCGTCACTGGACTCCATCGTCCAACGGCGGGCTCTTGCTCCCGCACAGGTAGGAATCGCCGTCTGGTCATTTGATCGACGTGAGTGGGTGTACGAGAAAAACGCCGGTCGGCTCTTCGTGCCTGCGTCAAACGCCAAAGTTCTCATCGGGGCGGCTGCGCTGCACACTCTTGGCCCAGCGAAGACATTCGCCACCACACTTACGGCAGATCGGGTTCCGATTTCGGGCGACAGCGTGCTTACGGGCAACATTTACCTGTACGGCGGCGGAAATCCGGACCTCGTAACTGGTGATCTCACCGGATTCGCGGAGACATTGCGCGCCTCCGGAGTACGGCGGATACGAGGTGCTGTTGTCGTTGACGCTTCCCATTTTGACTCCGTGAATTATGCGTTGGGATGGTCGTGGGAGGACCGCCCTTACCCTTATTGTCCCCCGATCAGTGCCTTCCTGCTCAATGGGAACGTCGTTCAGGTTACGGTGCGCCCGGGGTCGGCCCCCGGCCGACCAGTTCACGTGACGCTCGTGCCGAAAGATGCGGGAATCCCTGTTTCCGTCGCAGCCAGAACAGGAAGCGAACACAACACGTCGTCACGGATCCGTGTGGAACGGTCCAATTCCGGGATCGTCGTCAAGGGCACGATGGGCGGACGCGCGGAGCCGATAACTGTCTGGCGGACGGTTCCGGATCCCGTCCGATACGCCGGTTCGGTGTTCATGGGTGCACTTCAGGATGCCGGAATCACCGTGGAGCGAGGCATGTCGATCGGCACCTCGCCAAGGAATCTGCCGGTGCTTGCGCGTGTGTACTCGGATCCGTTGGATGTGATTCTTCGCCGATACTTGAAGAGGAGTGATAACCTCCTTGGCGAAACGCTTGTCAAACAAATGGGTGTTGCCACGAGCGGGCGTGGAACCTGGGAAGATGGTCTTTCCGCCGTGAGGCGCGCGTTGCGGGATATCGCCGGTCTTGATTCGAACGCGTACCGACTGGCGGACGGCTCCGGCCTCAGCAGGCTCAACGAAGTATCACCGCGGATGCTGGTTCAAGTAATCACTTCCGCCAGCAGTTCCTTCAGTCTGGCTCCCGAGTTTCTTTCCGCACTTTCTACCGCTGGAGTGGACGGCACGCTTTCACATCGGATGACGGAAGACGAGACGCGGGCGTACCTTCGCGGCAAAACCGGCACATTGAGTGGCGTCAGCTCGCTTTCCGGCGTTGTCGAAAGCCGTTCCGGCGCGAGATTCGCGTGCGCGATCATGATGAATGGCACCTCTCCATCCGCACAGACAATGCGCCAAGCGCAAGATGACGTTGTGCGCGTTCTTCGGAATTGCATCGAGCAGTGACATTCCGAACGCCTGCCATCCTCTTGGGGGTCGGGCGTAATCCCCGGCGGACGGGAAAAGAACCCCGAATTTCGTAACTTGTAACGTGCGCGCGTCCGCACCAGATATGATCTTTGTCATTTTCTGCCTTGTACTTCTATTGAACTTCCTTGACCTTAGCTCTCGCGCGCACGAACTTACTACTGTTGTATTTTGTCCCGAACTCAAAATGACGGACCCCTTCCCGCGGGAAGGGAATGGGTGCGGAATCCGGCGCACGTTCTGGCAGGGGGTACTCAGGGATGACTGCAAGCGACAAATGGACGGAGCGAGCGCTTCGCTTCCTGTTGAGTTGCGTCCTTTTCTGCTGGACGCAGTCGGCTTTCGCACAGAGGGAAACCGGCGCACCAGGGCCTCACGCCGATACCACTGGAGCCCAGATCGTCAGGGCAGATTCGTCTGTCGCGGGCAACGTTTCTGGATTCTGGCCACGCGCAACCTACCTTGTCACCGACGGTTTGACTGTTTCTGCAGGCGATACGCTCGTAATTGAGGCTGGGGCTACGATTCTGTTCCAGGGGCCGAAGGACAGGGAAAAACTCAGTATCAACTGCCTCGGTCGACTCGTTGTAGCAGGCCAGGACACGGCCCCGGTCACATTTGCGAGTGCCATTCCGGAAGGCGGGGCCGGGAGGATCTGGGGAGGAATCCTTTACGTCGGCAATATGGCCGACGGCCGTGTTGAGAATGCCATTTTCAGGAACGCGGAAATCGGGATTCAAGTTCGTCGCGGTATCATTGCAGACCGGCCTGCAGAGGCTGATTCTGCGAACCCCATCCCTGAGTACATACTCAGGCGTCCGACCGGCCCTGTTGTCATCCGCAACTGCACGATTGACAGCGCCAGTTTTAACGGGCTCGTGTTTGTCGGTGTCGACAGCAGCGTAGTTGCCGAGAACAATTTGATCCAGAATTGCTCAAGCGGCATTTCGTGCGAAGAGGGCGCGAGACCCATTCTTCGCCTGAATCGCATACTCAACAACACGAGCACCGGAATCATCTGCTCGTCGGAGTCGAGCCCGCTGATTACCGGCAATACCGTTGTTGGAAGCTCTACCGCAGGGATCATCTGTGCGAACAGCTCGAATCCTACAATAGACGGGTGCATAATTGCGAAAAACGGTATCGGCGTTTCGGTGACGAAATCGAACCCGATGATCACGCGCTGTACGATCGCAAAGAACGAATTCAGCGGGATCATCGCGTACGAAGGAGCGGCACCGATTGTCTCGTCGTGCAACATCCGCGGAAACGGGCTCTCCGGCATAGACAACCGATCCTCGGGCAATATTACGGCGGAGAGGGTCTGGTGGGGGTTCATCACGACAGATCAACGAAAAGCACCCGTGCTGGATGGTGGAAGGCGCAGGGAGAGGGGGGAACCGGTTCCGGAAGGGCAGACCGGCTCGGTACGTATCGCCAATTCGCTTTCCTCACCCTCGCTTGACGCGCCGGGCACCCCAAAACAGGCGCAAGAGCTGATTCTGGCACGTGATAACGCAATTACAAATCGATTCCCTGAGCGAGGTGAGGTATCCAATGGCGACACCGTCTGGATCCAGGTTCGTGCCATTGACGAAAGCCCTTACCTCGAAGATGAAGCAATCATCGTGTTCCGCAGCTCTTCGGGTGGCGCAGCAGGAACACAACGCGTTCTGACCGAATCGAGTGCTTCCAGCGGCATATACAAGGGTTACGTGATCGCTTCCCTCGCAGAAGGCGACCCAAACATTGTGGTACAGGTGCGCAACGGTGACGTGATAACTGTGGAGACAGGCACAACCCCTCCGCTCACTGCGCGGGTAGTGTTCGTGAGCAAACCACCGGCAATACAGAACCTCAGGGTAGATGGCCAACGACGTGGAGCCCGATTGACAAATCCGAGACCCGTGTTCTCGTGGCGCTACTGGGACAACGAAAACGACCCTCAACGCGGCACGGAGCTGGAACTCTCAACAGATTCGACATTTCTCACTCAACACTGGAAGCACGCGGTAAGTGGTCCCCTCAGTTCATACACGTTCGATGGGCCGACCCTGACGAGAGGGCAGACGTATTTCCTCCGTGTCCGGGCGAGCGACGGGTACAATTTCGGCCGTTGGTCGGTGACGTCATTCCACATGAACACCCCGCCTCCGACACCCATCCTCGCCTCGCCTGAGGACGGCGCAATTCTGACCGACCCGCGGCATAAACCGGTTATTGCCGTTCGCAACGTCAAGGACCCAGACGGCGATGCGGTCAGCTACATTTTCCAGGCTGCGTACGGAGAAGATTTCAGTTCGCCAAGGTTGCGAGCGGGTGGCCCGGAGGCAAGCCAACCCGTGCCGGAGGACCCGGCTTCCGATATCACTGTGTGGCGTGCGATGCCGACGTTGTACGAAAACACCCGCATCTGGTGGCGTGCGAAGGCGACGGACGGGACGGAGGAAAGTGAGTGGTCGGTGCCGCGGTCGTTCTCCTTGAATACGGCAAATGACCCGCCCACGCCGTTCGTCATGCTGCAACCGGAACGTGACAGCACCACCAATTCCCTTACGCCGCGATTGGAATGGTCACACTCGTACGATCCGGATCCGGGAGAGACCATTTCGTTTGTAGTGGCATTTGGAAGAAACAAAGACCTCAGAGATGCGGTGATCCGGCACGTTGAACCGGTCAACGAGCCAGTTCAGTCGTACCAGCTTACCCCGTCGGAAATGTTGCTGGACAACACGTGGTATTACTGGACCGTTCGGCTGGAGCAGGACGGGCGGGCCCTTTTTGCCGCCAATACTGCTGCACGCGACACAACGTCCGTGTGGAGGTTTTTCGTCGACACCGGCAACGACCCGCCGGTTGTGGCGGGAATCCCGCCTGTCGTGATGACAGAAGACACGCCCTACAAGATGAACCTCGGGCGGTACATAAGTGACCCGGATCACCCCACTGACGTGTTGAAGGTTACCGTCACGGGGACAGAACACCTGACCGCGGCACTCGGCCCCGGCAATGAGCTGACTCTGACGCCGGCGCAGAACTGGTTTGGCGGTCCCGAACGAGTTCGCATACTCGTGATAGACCCGATCCTTGCGGAAGCCAACGGGGAGATCTCTGTGTCCGTGACGCCGGTGAACGACCCGCCTGCGGTGGCGCGGGTCCCGGACCAATCTGTCGCGGAAGACACCGACTTGAGAGTCGATCTGAAACCGTTCATATCTGACGTAGACAACACAGCATCAGAGATGAGGTGGACCGCAACCGCAGACACGCGCAAGTTGACGGTCTCTTTTGCTGATGGCGTTGCCACGATCCGGGGCACTCAAGATTGGTTTGGAACCACACCGGTGAGAGTTACCGCGACGGACACGGGGGGCCTCTCTGCATCGTCCGAGTTCAACGTTACGGTCACCCCGGTCAACGACCCGCCGGCGGTCGTACAGATTCCGTCGATCAGAACCAAAGAAGATGAAGCGGCGGTCGTTCAACTGGACAACTTTGTTACTGACCCGGACAATCAGAAAAGCGAGTTGCGATGGAGCGCCGTGGCGGAGGAGCCGCTGACGGCGACGATCGACCCGGCGACAAGGCGGGCGACCATATCCGCGCCGCCGAACTGGGCCGGCGCAGAACGCAAAGTCACCTTCACCGTCGCGGACCCGGACGGTCTGAGCGACAGGATAGTAGTCGCTGTCGGTGTGGAAGCAGTGAACGATCCGCCCACGATCGCTCCGATCCCTGAACAGCGTTTCAATGAAGATGCAACCCTGACGCTGGATCTCGACCCGTTTGTCTCAGACCCGGACAACACGGCACGGGAAATGACCTGGACCGCAGTGAGCGGCGCAAACATCAAGGCGGCGGTGGACGCCGCCACAAGACGCGTCACGTTCAGCGCGGCGAGGAACTGGTACGGTGGACCGGAAACGATTCGCCTCACGGCAACTGATCCCGGGGGGTTACGAGCGACGCAGTCGGTGAACGTCAGCGTGATTTCCGTGCCTGAGGCCCCGGTTTTTGCGCGCATACCTGCTGTGAATATCGACGAGGACGGGCAATTTGTTCTCGCGCTGGATGAGTATCTCTCAGACCCGGACCATCGAAACGACCAGCTGACCGTGAGTTATGTCGCTCCGCAGAACGTGAAGGTGGAGTTCGACAGGAGAACCAGGCGACTTACGCTTTCTGCACCGCCGAACTGGAATGGGGGCCCGGAGACAGTCGCTCTGGAGGCGGTGGATCCGGATAATGAACGCGCAAGCGCGACTTTTTCTGTCACCGTAAGGCCTGTCAACGACCCGCCCGTCCTCCGCGCGATCCCGCCGGTGGCGTTTCGTGAGGACGAGTCAACAACATTGCGACTGACGGAATTTGTGACGGACCCGGACAACACGCCGGAGCAGATGCAATGGGTTATCTCGGGACAAGCCAGATTAAAGGTCCAGATTGCGCAAGGCGTTGCCACGTTCTCCGCCGACAAGGACTGGAACGGCACGGAAACGCTGACTCTCAAGGCCACTGACCCGGGTGGGTTGTTCGCCCAGACTCAGATCCGCGTGACCGTGACCACGGTGAATGACGCGCCCGTTGTGAGGCAATTGCCGCCGGTCGCTTTCGATGAGGACGGGTCGTCAACGGTGCGGTTGTTCGATTTCGTCAGCGACGTGGACAACACAAATGAGCAGCTCACGTGGGAAGTATCGGGCAACAACCGGGTCAAGGTTGCGATTGCGAGAGGGACCGCGACCTTCACCGCGGAACCGAACTGGCACGGGACGGAGAACCTGACGATAACCGTGGCTGATCCGGATGGGTTGCGCGCGTCAAGTTCGTTCACGGCAACGGTCCGCTCGGTCAACGATCCTCCGGTCATAGCCCGCATCCCACCGGTATCCTTTGAAGAAGACGGCAGAACGACGGTCGATCTTGCCCCCTTCGGCTCTGATGCGGATGGGGATGCCCTTACGTGGACAGCCGCCAGCGCGAACCCGAATCTCAGAGTCGCCGTTTCCGGTAGCGTGCTGACGCTCAGTGCGGCGCCGGATTGGAACGGCGGACCAGTCAATGTCACCGTTACGGCGACAGACCCGTCGCGAGGCCAGGCGACGAACACCATTCCCGTTACGGTGACAGCGGTGAATGACCCGCCCACGCTGAAAGCGTTGGTACCTGTTACCTTCCCGGAAGACGGCACCGCCACTCTGAACCTCTTGAACCAGGTTACGGACCCCGACAACACCCCTGCCCAGATGCGCTGGGAGGCTTCGGGCGGGACAAACGTCAAAGTCAGGGTGGCTCAAGGCGTGGCGACGCTGACCGCGGAACCAAATTGGCACGGTTCCGAAACGCTCACGATTACCGCAACCGACCCCGGAGGTTTGGCGGCTCGGGGCACGTTGTCCGTCGCCGTCAGCTCGGTGAACGACCCACCGGTGATCAGCCGCCTGTCTGCGGTCTCGTTTGACGAAGACGGCAGCACAACGCTCGATCTCGCACCCTTTGGCTCCGATGCGGACGGAGACGTTATCACATGGACGGCGACTTCCGCCAACCCGAATGTGAGGGTCGCGGTCTCCGGCAGCATCTTGACCATCAGCGCTGCACCGGATTGGAGCGGCGGCCCTGTTAATGTGACGGTCACGGCAACGGATCCGGCCGGCGCCAAGGCAACCGCTACGATTCCGGTGACGGTGAGAGCCGTGAACGATCCTCCGGAACTCCGTGAGCTTCCATCGGTGAATTTCAACGAAGACAGTACCGCTACGCTGCGGCTGGCGCAGTATGTCTCTGACAAGGACAACACGCCCGCGCAGATGAACTGGCAGGCTTCCGGCAACACGAACGTGAAGGTCCGGTTTGCGCAGAACGTCGCCACATTCAGCGCGGAACGCGACTGGAGCGGCTCCGAGTCGGTTACCATCACCGTGTCCGACCCGCAGGGCGGGTCCGCGTCGCGGGACGTGCGGGTCACCGTCAGGCCGGTGAACGACCGTCCCCGGGTCCAGCCAATTCCAGACGCAACCGTGGAGGCGGGCGGGCAGACGGAGATCGATCTCGCACCGTTCGCCAGTGACCCGGACGGAGACCCGCTGACGTGGCAGGTGGCCGGCGAAACGGGACGAATCACCCCGGTTGTCACGGGTTCCACCTTGCGGATCACGGCGGCTGCAGGCGCGGCAGGCGTGGCAACGGTGAATCTCGTGGTGCGCGACCCTGCCGGAGCGCAGGTGACTGCGCGGGTACGGATCACAATCCAAGCGGCGGCACCCGTGCAGGCTCCATCACCGAGCGGCGGGGGTACTACTCCGTAGTGGAATTCTGATTGCGCTTACAAGGGGACAGGACCGTTGTGGTGGATACTTTTCAGCGTTTTCGTCGCACCGGTCCTGTTCCTTTTCCTCCTCGTTGCGGTCGGTGCTCTGATGCCAATGCGAGTCGGAGTCAGTGTTCAGGGTCAGGCGCAGAGCGCGAAGGAATGGGGAGGACGGGCCACATTTGGTGTACGTTTTTTCGGGGGCCTGATTGGTCTGGGCTTCCGGGCTGAAGGTGAGGCATCCACCCGAACTCATCTTGCTGGTGGGGTGCTTTTCTGGCGGTGGTTTTTTCCGCTCAAATCGCTGGATTCCATTTTCGCGAGAGCCCCTGAGGTCAGGGAAGTTCTGTCTGCGCCCGCATCGGCGACACGTGAACCTGGCGTGGCCTTGGTGCAACCACCACCGGAAAAAGGCCCGGCGACCAGAACACGAGTCGAAGAGGACTTGGAAACGGGAGGCCCCGCCGACTGGACACGCCTTTTCGAGGACTCTGACCTTGGAGATTTTCCGATTGACTGGCAACGTACAAGCCGCCCTGAAACGACAACAGCCGGGGTGCTCGCGGATCTGCGAGCGGCGATTGCCCGCGTCTGGCCTTTTGTTCGGGAGGCACGCCGTCGGTTCAAGGGCGTGGTCACACTGCGTTTTTTCCGCCTGACCGGGTCGTTCGGCACGGGCGATCCGGCGGGCACGGCATGGCTGTTGGGAACGGTGTACGCCCTCGCCGGGGCCAAAGGTTCCGCCGATTCGGTGAGGCTTGCCGGTGATTTCCAGAGAGCGATTGCAGATGGGCGTTGCGAAGTAGAGTGGAAAGTAAGCACGATCCGATTATGGGCGGCTGCACTCGCGCTTGCGTGGCTCAACTGGAAGCACGCACGCGCATTACGGACAAAGAAGGAGGCCTGACAATCGAAGCCTTGATGCAAACACTGCTGGAGCGGCTGCGCGACCTCGTGCAGACGGAAACGGTCATCGGCAAACCGATTGAAGCGGGCGGGGTGATCATCATTCCGGTTTCGCGCGTCTCGGTCGGTTTTGGGGCAGGTGGCAACATGAATGCGCAGGGCGCTGCCGCCGGAGCGATGAAAGGCGGAGGCGGCGGAGGCGGAGTGCGCGTGGAACCCCTCGGGTTCGTCGTCATCAGCAACGGCAAAGCCGAGGTGTTGCCGATGAAGCCCGACGAGCCCGCCATCAACAAGATCGTGGACATGGTGCCGGGCATCTGGGATTCGGTACGTTCGATGCTCGACAAGCGCGACAGGAAAAAAGACTAGGAACCTGAAACCTGTGCAAAGTGTGCCTGCACCCGGGTGCAGGCACACTTCAGTCTCCGCCGGAGAGTCCCGCGGCGTACCTCCTTGCCGCACACCGCACGACCCCCCGTCAATCCTCCAGGCTGAATCTCAGATCAGGAAGTGGATATCCATCGGCGTCCGTGATGCGAAACGTGTACATCCATCCACCCTTCGCGTTGATGGTAGTCACGTTGATGCGTGTGACCCCCGCGGGTATGTGGATGGGGACTTTCGCCTCGAATTGATACCGGTCGAGGTACATCGCGCCGTGCCCACGCTCAGGGTATTCCGCGCGGTCGAACACCACGCTGTCGCCAACCTGCACAACCAGCCCGTCGTCCCACCCGAGGTTAAGCCATGCGTCGACCGCCCTGGGCGAGTGTACATAGGTGGCCAGATGCACACTGGAATTGTCAGTCATCAAGTAATCTGTAAACGTCCGCATGGAAACGATGCCACGGTTGTCCTGAACCGCCCAGGGGAACCACCTGACCGCCCCGTCGCGCCCGAAGAACACCAGAGAAGGAGAGATGGGCATGGAGAGCGCTTCCTTCGCCGTCCGTGCGGGATTGACAAAGGGGTTGCTCAGAACGCCGAGAGCCCACCACTTTGCCGGGGTGCCAAATGCGTTGCAGAATTCGGTAGCATCGATCCGTCCTTCGTCGAATCGCTTCGTGGCATCGAACAGACGTATCATGCGCGGATCAGCGTCCGGAGTCTGGTCGTACCGGACTCGTTCCCGCAGGATATCGTGCCATATCGGGATGAATACTTCCGCTCCCGGATACGTGGCGGAGAGTCCGTACCGGTCCCTGTTTTCGGCGGACGGCAGCAGCCAGATGGGCTGGCCGCTGAACGACCACATGTAGCGTTTCGTAGTCGAACGGAGGATGCGCATCTGTTGCCGTAGTTCCGCCATCTCCTCATCCCACGGTCTCACCCGGTAATCGTCAGCGCCTGTTTCCACCATGTGGCAGGGCCAGACCCCGGGTGCCATCGTGCACGTGCTCCGCCAGTACTCAAGACTCGTCCCTGAGAGGAACCGATCCATCTTCGCGTCTTCATGGCGGGGGATCGCGGCCTGGGTCACAGGCTCGTGGAGCGAGTACGCATATTCCGTTCCGAAGTGGAATCCGCCGGGAGCGTTCCGCGCCGCCATCTCTTCTATCAGCCCGGACACAAACTGGCGCGCGAGGGGCCGCCCCTCCAACGAACCGGGGAGATTGAAGATCACGGCTTCGGGGAATTCGCCAAGAATCGCCGACATTACTACGCGCCCCTGCCTGTACGAAGCCTCCATCAAGTCACCGGGTGTATAGTCAGAGTACGTGTAAACCGGGTGGTCAAGCGAGTAACGCGGGTACGGGTATTCGGTGTCAATGCTGATTCCACGGAAGCCAGTCGCCTTCGCGGCTTTGCCCAGCGCTGAAAAATGTTGTCTCAACTTTTCGGTGAACTCACCAGAAAGGAGGGTCTCCGGTGAAGGCCACGGTTCGCTGTCACCAAAGGAAATCGCGAGCAGGTTTTCGGCGCAGCCAACCGATTTGAGCGCGGCGACATTCTGTCCGGCCAGCCTCAGCCAGTTCGGGTTGGTCGCAGCGGTGTTGCCGACGCCGATGTTCGTCAGCACACCCGAATCCCAGCTGCCACACTGGAAAAAGAACCCGTCGTAGAGCCCCTTGACGTTGGCCGCATGTTCGTTGAGGTAGGGCGTGGGTGACACCGAGTAACAGATGATCGCGGGTATAGCGAGAGCAGTGGAGCGGGCATGGAGCCTTCCTTTCTCTTTCTTTCCGGTTCCGGATTGTGCCGTGGGAGTTCTGATGTGGAAACCTGCGCGTGGAGTCCGATCGTAACAAGGCAGGAAACTGCCATGGGATGATTGCCGAAATCTTCGAGGTTTTCCGTTAACCAAAGTATGACCGAATTTCCCGCTGCGCAACGGGTGGCCTAGCGTCGGCACGGAGACTCCGCCCGCGTTTGCCAATGAATCGGAGGAACTCAACTGCAACATCCGGGGTTATTCATGGAGAGCGGGGTGGGTATCCCGGAGTGGGTACCGCATGGCTCCCCCAACGCGCCACACCGAGCTTACTTTTCGAACATTTTGCTTGCAAAAGTCGGAAGGCGCCGGTACATTTTACTGTCTACACACTTTGCGAGCGCATCGGCACGAACACGCGACGGAGACTGGGAACCATGGTCAAAACCCCCATATACATGGACAATCACGCGACGACACCGGTAGACCCGCGTGTGCTTGAGGCAATGTTGCCCTATTTTACCGAGGTTTTCGGCAATGCGGCGAGCAGAAACCATGTGTTCGGTCATGAAGCGGAAGCTGCCGTAGAGCAAATGCGAGGAGTTATCGGCGCAGCCGTCGGCGCGGAACCCAGAAACGTCATTTTCACTAGTGGCGCGACGGAATCCGACAATATGGCCATAAAAGGGGTTGCGGAATTCTACAGGGAACGCGGTAATCACGTCATCACTCAGGTGACCGAGCACAAAGCGGTTCTCGACACCTGCAAGGAACTCGAGCGACGCGGTTACGAAGTAACCTACCTGCCGGTTGATCGTTACGGGCTTATCGACCTCGACGACTTGCGGAAAGCAATCAAGTCGGAAACGATACTGATTTCCATAATGATGGCCAACAACGAAATCGGCACGATTCAGCCTGTCAAAGAAATCGGCGCCATCGCCAAGGAAAAGGGGGTTTTGTTCCACAGTGACGCGACGCAGGCGGTTGGGAAGCTGCCTGTTGACGTAGACGAACTCGGGATAGATCTCCTTTCGATGAGCGCCCATAAGATTTACGGCCCCAAAGGCGTGGGAGCATTGTACGTTCGAGGAAAGAACCCGCGTGTCCGGCTTGCTCCTCTCTTCCACGGAGGAGGGCATGAACGAGGGATGCGTTCCGGAACGCTCAACGTGTCAGGGATTGTAGGTTTCGGCAAGGCGTTGCAGATCGCCGTTGACGAGATGGAAAGTGAATCGGCACGCGTGA
>ENA-UOWE01001899-UOWE01001899.1-activated-sludge-metagenome-genome-assembly--contig:-NODE-1899-length-24252-cov-5.029508_pt1 | contig 24252 bp, 19 predicted proteins | sample MGYA00249841_ERZ761562 | MGnify/ENA primary metagenome ERZ761562 (study PRJEB28883, sample SAMN05720200) | activated sludge metagenome | isolation source: Anaerobic digester | place: Japan... | reverse complement strand
GATTGAGTTTGTTTCATAAGGTAACCTATTTAAGCAAAATTAATAAAAAAATACAAGTATTCAAAACAATAAAATAATGTCAAATAATTGAAATTTAAATATTTATACTGAATTAGGTTACCAAAATGCCATTTGTAAACTAGGTAACCTAATAGGTACTTTTGAAAGTGAAAATAGATGAAAAAAAGGGAAAGTTAAAGCATAAAAAAAACGCCTAAAACTTTCATTTTGAGGCGTTTTGAAACATTTTAAAATATGTTTGGCGGAGAAAGAGGGATTCGAACCCCCGTTACGTTGCCGTAAAACGGTTTTCAAGACCGCCGCGTTCAACCACTCTGCCATTTCTCCGCTGCAAAAATACAATTTTTTTGAATATTCTATATTGTATTTAAAAATATTTTGAAAAAAGATGTAATAAAAATTATACTACAAAAATGGCTCTTTAAATATATTCGCTATTTACATGAAAATCAACATTCTAATAAAGAGATGCCAATTAGAATTCAATACCATTTTTACGTTCTATCACTCATATGTATTCAGAGTCTGTAATTATTCATGTTTATGACGCATAAACACACCCTCTACACAAAAGAAAATTTCTTCGGCAATAGTTTTAATATGGTCGCCGGCACGCTCTAATTTTGAAATTATAAGTAATAAATTTACCTTTTTTTCGCTATCGACTGATGATTCTTGCAAAAGCTCAATTATTGATTTTTTAGCTTGTTTATATATAGCATTAATTTCTTTGTCTTTTACAAAAACATCATTCAATTTGAGTGTACTCCCTTCAGCAAAGGATTCAACCACAGAACTATACATAAAAAGTAAACTTGTCATTAAGTTATGCAAACCTGTTCTTTCAATCAATTCTTGTTCAAAAGGTTCGGGATATTTTTTTGCATATTTTGCGATTTTTTCAGACACATCGCTCAATCGTTCCAAAGAAGGAAGTACATTGTTTATTGTCATTATAGTTCGCAAATCATCGGCAACGGGAGTACAAACAGCCAAAAAACGTTCACAATCACGATTAATCTTCAAATCACATTTATCAACTTTTTTTTCACGCTTTTTAATAGCACGAATTTTTTCATCGTCGTGTCCTATTTTCAACAATTCTGTACTATCTTGTAATTGTAATTGTACAAGTTGCATCATCGAAAGAGTATCCATTTTTATTTCATGGAGTTTCGCATCTAATATTCTCATATGTATAGTTGTTTTAACTTTTTCAAAAAATAGATTCAAGCTTTTTATCCAAAACGTCCGGTAATATATCGTCGTGTTCTATCGTGTTCGGGATTCATAAAGAGCGTATCTGTTTTATTATATTCTACTAAATCGCCCAAATAGAAAAATGCTGTAAAATCACTAACTCTACTTGCTTGTTGCATATTGTGGGTAACAATAATTATAGTATAATTTTGTTTTAATTCAAAAATCAATTCTTCGATTTTAGCTGAAGAAATAGGATCGAGTGCCGAAGTTGGTTCATCCATTAAAATAATTTTAGGCTCTACAGCAAGGGTACGCGCAATACACAACCGCTGTTGTTGCCCACCCGATAAAGACAATGCATTCTTTTTGAGCGAATCTTTAACTTCGTCCCATAAGGCAGCTTGTTGTAAGGAACGTTCTACAACTTCATCAAGATACGATTTTTTCTTTACACCACGTATCGCCAAACCATATATCACATTATCATAAATAGATTTAGGAAACGGATTAGGTTTTTGAAACACCATTCCTACTTCCTTTCGTAATTCTTCTACTTCAATAGATTTATCATAAATGTTTTTATTATTAATTGTAATTACACCATCCATTTTAAAATCGAGAATATAATCATTCATTCGATTGAGCAATCGTAAATATGTTGATTTACCACAACCCGAAGGTCCAATTAAAGCTGTTACGGTATATTCGGGAATATCTAAATGTACATTTTTTAATACATGATTATCACCATAATATACATTAACTTGTTCGCTACGAATAAGGATTTTCTTGTTTTTCATGCGTTATTATTTAAAAAAATGTTATTTACCACTGAATTTTTTTCTGCCATCTATTACGTAAATATATAGCAATACTATTCATTATAAATGTTATAGCTAAAAGTATAATAATAGCAGCAGCAGCATTAATGATAAAACTATGTTGTGGACGCGAAGTCCAGTTGAATATTTGCATAGGTAGTACCGAAAAATTGTCCATTGGTGAAGTAGGAACAAAATCTACATATGCCAAAGCACCAATAACTATAAGTGGGGCGGTTTCGCCAACTGCACGCGAAAGAGCCAAGATAGTTCCGGTAAGTATACCACCCATACTCGAAGGCAATACTTGATGCCATATTGTTTGCCATTGTGTAGCCCCCAATGCATGCGAAGCATCTCGTAACGATTGCGGGACAGCTTTTAACGATTCGCGAGTGGCTACAATAATTATAGGCAATATAAGAAGAGTTAATGTTAATGAACCGGTGAGTAAACTCCCTCCAAAGCCCATAAGTCGACCAAACACTTCTAAACCTAATAATCCATATATTATTGAAGGCACACCGGCTAAATTAGCTATGTTTACTTCAAGCATATACGTAACTTTATTTTTAGGTGCATATTCTTCGAAATATATACCTGCAGCTATTCCTATAGGAATTGCAAAAACAACTGTTAATCCCAAAATCCAAACAGAGCCTACCCATGCCGGTAAAATCCCGGCATTTTCGGCTTTACGCGAAGTAAAACCCATTAAAAAATCATAGTCAATTCTATGAAATCCATCTATAAAAATATCAATTAAAAAATATGCAAGAATAAGTAAGCCCGAAAATGTTGCCACATATCCTATTGTACAAAATAGTTTGTCTTTGATTTTTTGTTTATCGTGTTGAGTCATACTCCAAATTTATTGATATTTTTCTTGAAATTTTCTTCGAATAAAAAAGCTTAAAGAATTTAAGCTAAATGTAAGCACAAACAATGTTATTCCTGCTGCATAAATAGTTTTGTACTCTAATGAACCATGAGGAATATCTCCACTACTTACTTGAACTATATAGGCAGTGATTGTTTCAATAGGAACAGTTGGATCAAATGTTAATCGAGGTTGCTGTCCGGCAGCTATGGCAACTATCATAGTTTCGCCTATAGCACGAGCTACAGCTAAAATTACAGACACCACAATACCCGAAAAAGCAGCAGGAACTACTACTTTAAATGCCGTTTGCAATCTACTGGCTCCCATAGCAAACGATGCTTCACGTAGCGATTTTGGCACTGCGTACATTGCGTCTTCGCTCAACGAAGTAACTAAAGGTATTATCATAATTCCCATTACAATTCCGGCAGATAAAGAATTAAATCCCGACAAACCGGGTATAATCATTTGCAAAAGAGGTGTAACTGTCATAAGAGCAAAAAAACCATATACCACAGTAGGAACAGCAGCTAAAATTTCGAGCATTGGTTTAACTGTTTTCCTAAATTTTGGGCTGGCATATTCACTTAAAAATATTGCGATTATTATTCCTAAAGGCACGGCAACAATTACAGAAATAAAGGTAACCAATAATGTTCCCGAGATTAAAGGTAATATACCAAATCGTTTTGTAGTAAATAATGGCGTCCATTCTGTGTCAGTTAAAAATTCTACTATAGAAACTTCTTTAAAAAAAGGAATTGATTCAGAAAGTAGCACTAATATTATTCCCACAGTAGTACCAACGGTTAATATTGCACTTCCTTTAAGGAATAATTCAATAATTCGTTCTTTTACAGGTTTTGCCATGACAGTATATTAACAAAACCGGTTGTGTACAAAAATATATACTACGCAACCGATTGTATTTGAATTATTTATTTAACAAAATTTGTAAATTTTTCTAACTCTTTTGTATATAAAGAATCAGGAAGCGGAATATATCCTACATCTTTACTTAACGCAGCAGCATTTTTCATATAAAATTCTACAAAAGCTTTAACTTCTTCGCGTTTTGTAGCTTGTTTGTTTACATATATAAAAACAGGTCTTGATAAAGGAGCATATTCATTACTAGCAACAGTTTCAAGAGTTGGTTTTACACCACCTTTACCGTTATCTACAGCTATAAGTTTTAATTTGTTCATATTTTCTTCGTAGTAGGCCAACCCAAAAAAACCTAGCCCATAGATATCTGAAGCAACTCCTTGAACAAGTACATGGTCATCTTCACTTGCAGTAAAGTCACCACGACTGCTTCCACTTTCGCCTACAATAGCTTCAGTAAAATAATCAAACGTTCCCGATGCTACACCTGGTCCAAATAAATGAATTTCTTTATCAGGCCATTCAGAACGAATTTGATTCCATCTCATGATTTTACCTTGAGCTGCAGGTTCCCATATTTTTTTAAGTTCATCAACAGTTATTGTTTCTAACCATGTATTTTGTGGATTTGCTATTACAGCTAAACCATCGTATGCAATTGTTAAATCTACATACTCTACTTTATTTGAATCACAAATAGCTATTTCTTTAGTTTTAATAGGTCGAGATGCGTTATTTATATCTAATTCGTTTCTTCCAAACTTTTTAAACCCACCACCTGTACCAGAAACTCCAATACTTACACGCACATTTGGTTGAATTTTTTTAAATTCTTCAGCTACCGCCTCAGTTATTGGATATACGGTACTAGAACCATCAATTTCAATAGTTCCTTGTAATTGAACACCTTCGGTGTTTTGTTGTTTTTTACCACCTCCACACGATAGTAATGCGAGAGAAAGTAGTCCGATTGCAAATACATTTTTTGTTTTCATAATACAATTATTTTAAAAATTACAAGTCCAAAAGTACATGCTTTGTAATGTTTGAGAGTTATCAAAATGTTATGGAAATATTAAAAAAATTATTGTATTGTTAATTTTATGTTAATTTTTCGATTCGTTGTAGAAATTTACTTTTACAATGTATATAAAACATAGCATATCAGCAAATTAACACGAACTATAAAAACTTATAAACATAGAAAAACTAAAGCGATATTTTTTGTATTTTTATGGCAAATAAAAATAATTATACCAATGTTTATAATATTTGATACTGAAACAACCGGCTTACCAAAAAATTGGAATGCTCCACTAAGTGATTTAGACAATTGGCCTCGAATGGTTCAATTAGCATGGCAAATACACGATGAAAAAGGCATATATATAAGCAATAAAAATTATATAATTAAACCCGAAGGATATGAAATACCATATGCAACTGCAAAAATTCATGGAATTACAACCGAAAAAGCCCATGCATTAGGGCACGATTTATCCACTGTACTCGACGAGTTTAGTGCTGATGTGGCAAAAGCAAGCTTCATAATTGGACACAACGTAAAATTTGATATTTCAATAGTTGGCGCAGAATTGCTTCGAAAAAACAAACAAAATATTCTTGAATCAGCTAAATATATAGATACTATTGAAGATGCAACTGCTTATTGTAAAATACCCGGCAAAGGGTCAAGTTATAAATTCCCAAAATTAGGGGAATTGTATCAAATATTATTTAACGATACATTTTCCGAAGCTCATAATGCATCAGCCGATGTAAACGCTACGGCTCGTTGCTTTTTAGAAATGATTCGCTTACAACTTATTTCTCATCCTTATTTTAAAGACCCTGCTTTTTCACAAGCATTTATTAAAACACATCCAAAAACTATAGAACTAGCTTCTATAAACCTAGAATCTAACTTTGAACCTTTACAAACAGAAAATACACCTTTACTAGAATCTACAAATACCGACTCACAAGAATTTAACGGCGAAAAAACATTTGTACATTTACATGTGCACTCACAGTATTCTATTCTCGACGGTGCCGCTTCTATTGGCAGCTTGGTAAAAAAAGCAAAAAAAGACAACATGTTGGCATTGGCTTTAACAGATCATGGCAACATGCATGGCATAAAAGAATTTCATGCTGCATGTAAAAAAGAAGGCATAAAACCAATATTAGGCTGTGAAGCATATATTGTACAAGATTTATCTGTAGAAAAAGATAAATCAAACCATCATATAATATTGTTAGCCAAAAATTTACAAGGATATAAAAATTTACTTAAACTAATATCTATTGCAAATCTTAAAGGATATTATTACAGACCACGTATTGATAAATCATTGTTAGAAACATATAAAGACGGACTTATTGTAAGTTCTGCATGCTTAGGCGGCGAAGTGTCTCGAACACTTATGGAAGAAGGGGTTGAAGCAGCAGAAAAAGTAATACTTTGGTATAAAAAAATATTTGGAGACGACTACTATTTAGAAATAATGCGACACCCTTCTAAAGATGAAAAACTTCGTCGCGAAATATTTGACAATCAAAATTATGTAAACGGTGAATTACTAAAACTTGCAAAAAAACATAACATAGAACTCATTGCAACTAACGATGTGCATTTTACTAATAAAGACGAAGCAACTGCTCATGATTTACTTATTTGTTTAAACACCGGAGCAGATGTAAATGACCCCAAACGAATGCGGTATACCCGCGAAGAATGGTTTAAAACTACCGAAGAAATGTACAGTTTGTGGGCAGACATGCCTCATGTACTACAAAATACAAGTAAACTCGCCGAAAAAGTAGAAGAGTACAAACTCGATTCACAACCTATTATGCCTGAATTTCCTATTCCAGAAGAATTTGGCACAATAGATACCTATGCAACAAAGTTTAGCGAAGAGTTATTACAAAAGGAATTTGAACGCTATAAAGATTTAGGTGGATATGAATCGGTTTTACGAATAAAATTTGAATCGGATTATTTGGAATATTTAACCAAACTGGGAGCAACTAAAAGATATGGAGAAACCCCTGAACAATCAACTTTAGAACGAATAGATTTTGAGTTGAATACGATTAAACAAATGGGGTTCCCCGGTTATTTCTTAATTGTTCAAGATTTTATTGCACAAGCTCGTTCAATGGGAGTTTTGGTAGGACCGGGACGTGGTTCGGCAGCAGGAGCCGTTGTATCGTATTGTTTAGGTATAACCAATATAGACCCTATTCGTTACGACCTTCTGTTTGAACGTTTTTTAAATCCCGATCGTATATCAATGCCCGATATTGATATTGACTTTGACGATGATGGCAGACAGCGAGTATTAGATTGGGTGGTAGAAAAATATGGACATGACAGGGTCGCACATATTTGTACATTTGGAACTATGGCTGCAAAAAGTGCTCTCAAAGATGTAGCCAGGGTATTAAAATTACCTCTTGCCGAAGCCAATAGAATGACAAAAGAATTTCCCGATAACGGAAAACTCGATGGTGCATATGCTAAAGTTTTGGAATTAGAAAAAGAAACAGGAAGTCTACAAAAAGCTATAGAAAACATTCAAGCACAAAAAAAGAAAGCTATTCAAGAACAAAAAGATAAAGATATACTTTCGTGCGATGTGCAATTATTTATTGCTCAAGAATTAGTTTCGGCTCGGAAAGAAAACAACCAAACAGAAATAGAAACTATAGCAAATGCTTGTATTTTAGAAGGTTCGGTAAGACAAGCCGGCGTTCATGCCTGTGGTATACTTATAGGCAAAAACCCACTCGACGAACATATACCACTTATGCCAACCAAAGATGAGGCAATGTTGTCGACTCAATATGACGGAAGATTTGTAGAATCAATAGGTCTATTAAAAATGGACTTTTTAGGATTACGCACATTAACTATCATTAAAGAGGCAATAGCTAATATACGTTTATCGACAGGTACAGATTTAGATATTGATGCAGTAGATTTTGCCGATAAAAAAACATTTGAATTATTTGGAAAAGGCGAAACAACAGCAATATTCCAGTTTGAGTCGCCCGGAATGAAAAAACACTTACGAGCTTTGAAACCTAACCGGTTCGAAGATTTAGTAGCAATGAATGCCCTTTACAGACCGGGCCCGATGGAATATATTCCTGATTATATAGCTCGAAAAAACGGCACACAAAAAGTAGAGTATGATCATCCACTCATGGAAAAATATTTGCAAGATACGTATGGAATTACAGTGTTTCAAGAACAAGTAATGCTTTTATCACGCGAACTTGCAAATTTTACGAGAGGGGATTCTGATGTTCTTCGTAAAGCAATGGGTAAAAAGCAGATAGACGTTATGAACAAACTAAAACTTCAATTTCATGACGGTTGTTTAGCTAATCCCAAATTTATAGAAGGATGTAAGCAAACAAACAAAAACCCCGAAGATCTTATAGAAAAAATATGGAAAGACTGGGAAGCATTTGCCCAATATGCTTTTAACAAATCGCACTCAGTATGTTATGCGTACATAGCATATCAAACAGGTTTTTTAAAAGCTCATTATCCTGCGGAATTTATGGCAGCTGCTTTAAGCAGTAACTTATCGAAAGCCGATGAAATTTCTAAACTAATGGAAGAATGCAGTCGCATGGGTATGCAAGTATTAGTTCCCGATGTAAATGAGAGTCAAAACAATTTTGCAGTAAATAAAAAAGGACAAATTCGATTTGGATTAGGAGCTATAAAAGGCGTGGGCGAATCGGCTTCGCAGACAATAATAAGCGAAAGAACCAATGGATTGTTCATAGATATATTTGATTTCGTATCACGTATGAATCTACGAACTGTGAATAAGAAAAATTTAGAAAGTTTAGCTTTAAGTGGTGCTTTTGATAGTTTTGGAATAGAACGACATAGATTCTTTTCTGAATCAGAAACCGAAACCTCATTTATAGAAACGCTACTAAAATTTGGGAATGCATCGCAAACAAGTCCCGAACCAAACATGATGTCTTTATTCGGAAACGATGAAATAGCTGTAGAAAAACCTACAATACCAAATCCTGCACGATGGTCGAACATGGAGTATTTGCGACGAGAAAAGGAACATATAGGTATTTATTTATCAGCTCATCCTCTCGACGAATACAAAATGCTCATTAATGCATTTTGCAAATACTCATTAAATGAACTCGATGATATTAGTAAATTTTTAGACAAAGATTTTACTATTGCCGGAATGGTAACAAAGGTTTTACATTTAGAAACTAAAACAGGCAAACCCTATTCAAAATTTACATTAGATGATTTTAACGGCAGCCACGAATTTGCCTTGTTTGGTAAAGACCATGCAGAATATACACCGTATATAATTATGGGCGAAAAATTGGCAATTTCGATAAAAGTAGAGCGAAATAAGTTTAAAGAAAATTCTGAATACGAATATAAAATTAAAAAAATAGAACCTTTAGATAGTTTAAAAGATAAAATTAAGCAGATAACATTACAAATAAATGTAAACAATATTAATGACCATATAATACAAGAAATTAATCAATTAGCAGAAAGTGATGAAAGTAAAGGTTTACCTCTCACTTTTATGATATACGATAGAAAAGACAATATTTCGCTCACACTTAAATCTAAAAATATGCGAGTAGAACTAAACTCAGATTTTATTGAATATGTACTGAATCACGAAAATATTGACTATAAATTAAATTAATACCATTTATACTACTTTTTTTATTCAAAGAAACAAAGCAAAAATACGTTTAATAACTTGTGAATACTTTTTTGCATTTTTTAGACTTTGTATTGTATTACTGAATATTTTTGTAAACAGTAAGGTAAATTTTGTATATGAAAAAAATACTCGTATTCGCAGTATTACTTAGCATAAGTATTCTAGGAGTTGCTCAAAAAAAGATGACTCGCGGAGAATATATTGAAGCGTATGCAGTACTTGCTGTTAAAGAGATGCAGCGAACCGGTATTCCGGCAAGTATAACTCTTGCTCAAGCATGTTTAGAATCAGGAAATGGCAACAGTGCTCTAACTCTAGAAGCAAACAATCACTTCGGAATTAAATGTCACTCTACATGGTCGGGCAAAAAAATATATTTTGACGACGATGCTAAAAATGAATGTTTTCGAGTATATCCTCAAGCTCTTGATTCCTATATTGATCATTCTGAATTTTTGAAGAACGGACAACGCTACTCGTTTTTATTTTCAATTCCTGCTTCAGATTATAAAGCATGGGCACACGGCTTACAAAAAGCAGGGTATGCAACTAACCAAGAATATGCACAATTGCTTATTAGAATAATTGAAGATAATGAATTATACAAATATGACAATTCTGAATCGTATGCAATTGCGTTAAAAACACAAGAAAAAATAAGTTCCGACAATACAAATATTATTGTTAAAGGTACAGCTCCAGACCCTATTGTTGCTCCTCCTGTACCAACAGAAAACAAATCAATAAAAACAAAATTTGGACGAGAAGTATATAAAAACAATGGCGTTGAATTTATTATAATGAAAGAAAACGAAACTATGTTTTTAATATCGCAAAAATTTTCTATTCCTGTTTGGAAATTATATGTATATAACGATTTAAAACCCGGACAAACTATAGAAGTGGGAGGAATTATATACATACAGCCTAAAAAATTACGAGCCGAAAAACCATTTATTTCACATAAAGTCCAGAAAGGAGAAACTCTCCATTCCATTTCACAGCTGTATGGGGTAACCCTCCAGCGATTAGCAAAAATGAATAAAGTAGATATTGACAATACGATTGAAGAAGGTACAAATATTTTTATTCGAAAGCAAGTGATTCAATTTGAGTGACTTAAATAAGAAATATTTTTTCAATAACTTTTTATCAATCTACATAAGTACTTTATATAAATCATATATCTTTGCATTGTTAATGATATAATAAAATATATTTACATGAGTGGGGAAAAACGAATACAATCAGCATTACTATCGGTATATCACAAAGACAATCTAGACAGTATTGTATATAAACTTAAAGATTTAGGTGTTACTTTTTATTCAACAGGTGGCACACAAGAATTTTTAGAATCACTCGGTTGTAAAGTAATTCCTGTAGAAGATGTAACATCATATCCGTCGATATTAGGAGGCAGGGTTAAAACACTTCACCCTAAAATATTCGGTGGCATTTTAGCACGTCGCGACAATACCAGCGATATTTCACAAATGCAAGAATATACAATTCCTGAAATTGATTTAGTAATTGTTGATTTATATCCTTTTGAACAAACTGTTGCATCGGGAGCTTCAGAACAAGATATCATTGAAAAAATAGATATAGGCGGAATTTCTCTCATACGAGCTGCTGCCAAAAATTACAAAGATGTGGTAATTGTTGCTTCGCAAAATCAGTATTCAACATTAGATACCGTATTAGAAGAAGGTAAAGGTATTACTTCAATTGAAGCACGAAAAGAATTTGCTTGTGAGGCATTTAACACATCTTCGCATTACGATTCTGCAATATTTAATTATTTTAATAACGAACGTACTGCATCAGAAAAAATTAGTCTAACCCAAGGTTCTGTTTTACGATATGGGGAAAATCCGCATCAAAAAGCTACATTCTATTCATTTTCAAATACTAAAACTAAGTCAACGCTAGCAGCATCACAAGTATTACAAGGTAAAGAATTGTCATACAATAATATGCTTGACGCTGATGCTGCCTGGAAAGCTGCAAGTGATGCCTATCATGCTGTTACACATATAGCAGACAAAACAGCCGTAGCTGTAATTAAACATTTAAATCCTTGTGGGTTAGCTGTATCAAATAGCCCTATTAGAGCATTGGAACTTGCTTGGGCGGGCGACCCAATAAGTGCATTTGGTGGCATATTATGTTTTACTTCAGAAGTTAATGAAACTGTAGCAGCTTGGTTAAGTGATAAATTTATTGAAATAATTATAGCACCTTCATATTCAGAACAGGCGAAACAATTGTTTGCTAAGAAAAAGAATTTGCGAGTATTGGTAACTCCTATAAAACCTGAAATAACGGGAGAAAAATTATATCGTTCAATAAATGGAGGATTATTGGTTCAAGACGAAGATGAAGGAATGGATATTCAATATTCACAAGTAACCAATCGTTCGTTTAATTCAAAACAATTAGATTTGGCTCGATTTGGCACACAAACTTGTAAACATTTAAAAAGTAATGCAATAGCTATAGTGTCGCAACATGCCGATGGTTCGTATTGGTTAACCGGAGCAGGTATGGGACAACCAAACAGATTAGATAGTTTGCGATGGCTTACTATACCACGTTTCAATGCAAAAGAAGGAGTTAATATACAAGAATCTGTCCTCATTTCCGATGCATTTTTTCCATTTAGAGATAGCGTAGAAGTAGCGAACGAATATGCTGTTAAATACATTGTTCAGCCGGGAGGAAGCATTCGCGATGAAGATGTAATTGCTGCATGTAACGAATTTGACATAGCTATGGTATTTACCGGTCGAAGACATTTTAAACATTAAAAAAATTAGATATACATATGGGTTTATTTTCATTTCTCACACAAGAAATTGCAATTGACTTAGGTACGGCAAACACAATTATTATTCAAAACGATAAAATTGTTGTTGACGAACCAAGTATAGTTGCTGTAGACACACATTCGGGTAAACCGGTAGCAATTGGTCATAAAGCTCGCCAAATGCAGGGGAAAACTCATCAAAACATTACTGTAATTCGTCCAATGAAAGACGGTGTAATTGCCGACTTTAATGCTGCAGAGATAATGATACGCGGCATGATAAAAATGATAGATAAAAAAAGCCGTATGATATCACCATCACTTAAAGTTGTGATATGTATTCCATCGGGTTGTACCGAAGTTGAATTACGTGCGGTACGTGACTCTGCTGAAAATGCAGGAGGGCGAGAAGTATATATGATATATGAACCAATGGCAGCTGCAATAGGAATAGGTTTAGATGTAGAAGCTCCGGAAGGTAATATGGTGGTAGATATAGGTGGTGGCACTACTGAAATTGCAGTAATTGCATTAGGTGGAATTGTGTGCGACAAATCTATTAAAACTGCCGGCGACAACTTTACTGCCGATATACAAGAATACATGCGATACCAACACAATATTAAAATAGGCGAACGTACTGCAGAAGATATTAAAATAAATGTTGGAGCGGCAATACCCGATCTTGATGATCCACCCGCTGATTATATTGTACGAGGACCTCATCAGATGTCGGCGTTACCTATAGAAATTCCAGTATCGTATCAGGAAATTGCATATTGTTTAGATAAATCTATAGCACGCATTGAAGCTGCAATATTAGCAGCTCTTGAACAAACTCCACCGGAATTGTATGCAGATATTTATCGACGTGGTATTTATTTGGCAGGTGGTGGTGCATTATTGCGAGGGTTAGCAAAACGATTAGAAGCAAAACACAAAATTAAGTTCCACATTGCCGAAGATCCTTTGCATGCAGTAGCTCGTGGTACAGGAATATCACTAAAAAATATTGACAATTATCAATTTTTAATTCGATAATACATATTGCTACGGTAAGAATGTATATACACATAAACTCTATATGCAAGCATGAGGAATCTGTTAATCTTCATAGTAAAACAACATGTAATTCTTTTGTTTTTGCTCTTGCAAATAGTGTGTATATCTCTTATTGTATCGTTTAACGAACCACAAAAAACACATTTTATTTCATCGAGCAATGCTATTTTTGCTCGAGTGTTTTCGGTAAACCAAGCTATTGGTCAGTATTTTAATTTGGCAACTATCAACGAACAATTAGCCGAAGAAAATTCTCGATTGCTCAAAAATCAAATTTTTTCTCGTATTGACACTTCTCGTATTGAACAAACAATAAACGATACCACTACCAATGTTCACTACGAATATATGGTAGCTCGTGTTATTAATAATTCAATTCATAGAACACATAATTACTTAACCCTTAATAAAGGCAAAAAACATGGCATATTGCCCAATATGGCTGTTATAAGTTCATCGGGTATTGTAGGGGTAGTTACAAATGTTTCGGAACATTTTAGTACCGTAATGTCTGTATTGCATGCACAATACAAAGTGAGTGCAAAATTTAAAAACAGCAATTATTTTGGATCGATATATTGGAATGGCAACGATTATAGAATTGCATCGTTAGCCGAAATTCCTTTTCATGTTAAATTTAACATTGGAGATACATTAGTAACCAATGAGTTTTCTAACATATACCCACCAAATATTATGATTGGTACTATAGAATCATTTAACAAAACAGATTTCGATAATTTTTACTCAATTAAAGTAAACCTTTCTACTGAATTTAAAAATTTGGAATTTGTATATGTTGTTAAAAATTTATATAAAGAAGAGCGTGAACAATTAGAAGCATTACAAAAATAATGGGAAATTTATTTCAAAAAAATATACTGCGATTTTTTACTTTATTTGGGCTTCAAATATTGATATTCAATAATATACCTATTTTTGGATATAGCTTACCGTATGTATATATTCTCTTTTTTATAATGCTTCCTTTTGATATTCACAAAACATTTTTATTGATATTAGGTTTTATTTTAGGTATACTTATCGATTTTTCAACAAATAGCCCTGGTGTGCATGCTAGTGCAACTTTAGCAATTGCATTTTTACGCCCCTACATTTTAGCTAAAATGGCTCCTCGACAAGGCTACGATTTAAACTCGCAACCAATGCAAGCTTATTATGGATTTCGGTGGTTTTTTCAATATGCACTTATAATTGTAAGTATACATCATACAATTCTATTTTTTAATCTTTCTTTTTCTTTTGACGAATCATTATTTTTAATAATTCGAGCTATTATAAATATATTTTTCACTATGTTACTCATAGTATTAAGTCAATATTTAGTATATAAAAAATAATGGATTTAGCATTTCGCAGAATTATAATTTCGGCCATTTTTATAGGTGTAGCCATAATTTTTATTCTACGATTATTTTATATTCAAATTATAGATGATTCGTATAAATTAAGTGCCGAAAATAACTCTCGACGATTGGTTGTAAAACATCCTGCACGAGGCTTGATATACGACCGCCACAAAAAATTAATAGTTGCCAATGAACCCGCGTATGATTTAATGGTAATTTACGGTCAAATAAAAGATTTAGATACAGTTCAATTAGTTTCTATATTAGGAATAGAAAAATCGACTTTTATCAAAGAATTAGCTAATGCAGCAAAAGAAAATAAATTTCGTCCCTACCCTATAGTAAAGCAGATTAGTGCACAAACATATATTTTACTTCAAGAGAAAATGCATAATTTTCCCGGTTTTTATGTGCAAGTGCGTACTGTTCGAAATTATTTATATAACTGCGGTGCATTAGTTTTTGGATATATTCGCGAAGTTGATAAACAAAACATAGCCAACGACCCATATTATGAACAAGGTGATTATATAGGCAAAATTGGAATAGAAAAAGTGTATGACAAATACTTACGAGGAATAAAAGGGGCAGCATATCAACAAGTCGACGTAAAAGGGAGAGTAAAAGGCTCACTGGAAGGAGGTCGACACGATAAGCCTTCAATTTTGGGTAAAGATATAATTACTACAATAGATATTGAATTGCAATACTATGCGGAACAACTCATGAAAAACAAAATTGGAAGTGTAGTTGCCATAGAACCATCTACGGGCGAAATATTGACAATAGTTTCGAGTCCAACGTTTGACCCAAATTTAATGGTAGGACAAAATGTAAATAAATATTATAAAATTTTAGAAAACGATCCATATAAACCATTATATAACAGAGCAATTCAAGGAGATAGATACCCACCGGGTTCAACATTTAAAGTATTAAATGCATTAGTCGCATTACACGAAGGCATTATAACTCCCCAATATACTGTAACATGTAAAGGTGGTTATTTTGCCGGCGGACTACATGTAGGTTGCCACGAACATCCTCCCACAGTTGGTCTTTTAGAATCGGTTCAAATGTCATGTAATGCTTATTATTGTACCATATTTAGAGCTATTATAGATTCCGAAAAATACGGAAGTGTTCGAAATGGATATGAAGTGTGGCGTAAACATATGAATTCTATGGGTTTAGGTAAAACTCTTGGTATAGATTTGCCAAGTGAACGTCCGGGAATTATTCCCTTACCAACCTATTACGATAAATATTACGGTAAAAATCGATGGAAATCACTTACTATCGTATCATTATCTATAGGACAAGGAGAAATAAGTATGACGCCGCTTCAAATGGCAAATTCGGCAGCAATAATTGCAAACAGAGGTTATTTTTATACACCTCATGTAGTTAGAGAGATTCTAGACACAACCATGGATAATTCTTTTAAACAAAAACATGTTACAAGCATAAAACCCGAAGTATTTGAACCAATCATAGAAGGCATGTATAGAGTAGTTCAAGGAGAATATGGAGCTACGGCACGGCATATAGCAATTCCCGGAATTACCATTTGTGGAAAAACAGGAACGGCACAAAATCCACATGGAAAAGATCACTCAATATTTATGGCATTTGCTCCACGTGAAAATCCTAAAATTGCAATTGCTGTATATGTTGAAAATTCAGGATATGGAGCTACGTATGCTGCACCAATTGCAAGTTTACTTATCGAAAAATACTTAACCGATACAGTAAAGAGAGCAGCATGGGACAAACGAATGTTAGAAATGGATTTAATACACAAAGCCAATGCGGAATAGAGATACAGATTTAGTTCGACGATTAGATTGGTTTACTATATTTTTATATATTGGTCTTGTTTTGGCAGGATGGATGAACATATTTGCAGCAGTATATAACGAAGATGCAGGAAATATTTTTGATATTAGTCAAAAATATGGCAAACAAATGCTGTGGATAGTAGCAGCAGCTATTATTGCAATTTCCATAATTATTATTGACAGTAAATTTTATTCCGGATTATCGTATCCTATATATTTGGCAGTATTAGGACTTATCGTAATAACGTATTTTATAGCTCCCGATATTAAAGGAGCACGTGCATGGATAGAAATAGGTGATTTTAGACTTCAACCCTCGGAGTTTTCCAAATTAGCAACCAGCTTAGTATTAGCAAGATATTTAAGTGGTTACGGAAAAAAAATTACTGATTTTAGCACATTATTTCGAGCTTCTATTGTAATTCTTTTACCCATATTATTAATTATATTACAAAATGATACCGGTTCAGCTTTGGTGTATGGAGCATTTTTATTAGTATTTTATCGGTTAGGGATGTCGGGTTGGGTATTGGTAGCAGTTGTATACACCGTATTTGTGTTTTCATTTTCAATAATATATAATTCTTGGTTTGTTTCATTAGGGGTAATGCTGCTCGCTTATTGTGTATATTGGTATCATGCTCGCACCAATAAATTTAGTTCTTTATATATGTATGGTATTATTGCAGTATTCATAATACCTTGGGCAATTCAACAATATTTCGAATTGCAATTACCCGAATTTATGCCATTTGCCATTGGATTGGTAATACTTTTAGCCCCTGCAATTATGTATATTTACAAAAAGAAATCAAAAATAATATTTCTAACATATTTTTTAACGGTAGCAAGTTTAGGGTTTACCTATTCGGTAGATTATATTTTTCATGATGTATTGGGAGCTCACCAACAATCACGAATACGGGTATTTTTTGGGTTAGAATCAGATCCAAAAGGATTAGAATTTAATGTAATTCAATCAAAAATTGCCATAGGTTCCGGTGACTTTTTAGGAAAAGGCTTTTTACAAGGTACTCAAACCAAGAATAATTTTGTACCGGAACAAAGTACCGATTTTATTTTTTGTACCGTTGGTGAAGAATGGGGATTTATAGGTTCTACCATTGTAATTCTTAGTATGTTACTATTAATACTTCGAATTATGTTTTTAGCCGAGAAGCAACGATCCCAATTTAGCCGCATATACGGATATTGTGTAGCATCTATATTGTTTTTCCATTTCTTGGTAAATATTGGTATGACTATAGGATTAATGCCGGTAATTGGAATTCCGTTACCATTTTTTAGTTATGGAGGATCTTCGCTGTGGGGATTTACTATGTTGTTATTTATTTTTATCAAGCTCGATTCAGATAGAGATGTCCTTATTCAATAAACGATACTTGAACTTATAAAAAATAAAAAATTAATCAACGATTTACGATTCTTGTTCCCAGTATTTATCCAAATACGCCAACATATCGGCTTTTTTAATTGGTTTTGGAAGAATACCATCACAACCGGCTTGTAAAGCTTTTTCTTTATCTTCTTGCATTACATAGGCTGTTTGAGCTATAATAGTAAGTGATGGACGCATAGCTTTAATAGCTATGGTAGCTTCTATGCCATCTACTTCAGGCATTTTAATATCCATAAAAACAAGTTGAATTTCAGGATGGTCCCTACAAATTTCAATAGCTTCTCGTCCGTTTACAGCACGATATAATTCAACATTTGCACGCGATAGAATAGAATAAATAAAAAAATAATTGGTATCATCATCTTCAGCTACCAAAACAGATATTCGTTTATTTATATTTACTATATTCATGAATTACGTTCCTAAATCAAAAAGTTTTTTAATACTAGTTTCTTTGACAAATATAACAAAAAAACATTACATATTATTACTCAACACTGTTTTTTTATTTGGTTTTCCACAAATCTATTTGCAAAGAACTTTCTATTGAGTTTTCTATAGATTGAGGTAATGCACAATACAAATCACGTTGAATTTTTGTTTCAACACTATCGATAGGCACAGCATACGAAAATATAGAATTACCCGATGCTGCATGCGGAAGAATAAATGCAATGCCTTGTATACGTGCTTTACTGTATACTACAATAGCTTTATAAAAAAATTTAGGAATACTTACTTTATTTACGCCAATAGTAGGTAATTCCGATTCTAAAATTGGTCCGGTAACAACGTACAATGTATCGAATTTTTGAGCCCACACTCGAACTTGCTCTTCGAGTGTTTTCCAAATTCCACGATTAAACGCCGGCAACTGAGGAGATATATTACTAAAATAGAAGGATTCTTTCATAGCTTGAGCCGACCAATTCATATCGGCAGCAGGAGCAAGATGTCCTTTATCGTAACCCGATTTTGAATAATCGGCATTGGTGGCTGTTTGGGTGGCAACCAATGGGTCGGGATAGAAAGAATTGGAACGCTTATGTATTGTAGTTTGGGTTCGTGATGTAAGCATATAAGCAACCCACAGAGATTGTTCATGTTCTTCGATATATTCAAATGCATAGAATTGCCGTTGTATATGAGTGGTGTTGCATGGGATTTCTAATTTGGGAATAGGCTTATATTCACTCTTAGAATTTGTTTGCAATGAAGATTGAGCTTGTATACGCGTGCAATACAAAATTATAGCTACAGATACAATAATAAGCAAAACTATACCTATCCAAACAATCTTATTTGGTTTCATTCGATTGAGAATTTGGATTCTTTTTGGGACGCCAAAATCGCTTTTTCTTTTGCCCTTGCGGTTTTTCTCCGTGTGATTTTTCTTCGTGTGGTTTGTCTCCCTGGGTTTTTCCTCCGTGCGGCTTATTATTATGGCGTTTATTCCCCTGTGGTCTTGCCCCCTGTGGTTTCGATGATTTTGCTTTCCATACAGGTGCTTCGCCTAAATGAGCAGGGATAGGAAGTTTTGGAACTTCTTTTTCAATTAATGCTTCTATACGAGCAAATTTGTACATATCTACATCGCTTATGAGTGTAATAGCCTCACCTTTGGAGTCGGCACGAGCTGTTCGCCCAACACGGTGAACATAATCTACCGCTTCGCCCGGCACATCGTAATTTATCACTAAATTTATTCCTTTGATGTCGATACCACGACTCATAACATCGGTAGCTACCAATACTTTGGTATTTTTCGAGCGAAATTTAAGCAACACCTCTTCTCTATCTTTTTGTTCTAAATCAGACGAAATTCCTTGTACTGAAATACCTGGATTTTTACGAGAAATATCTTGCACAATTTTTTGCACCGCACGTTTAGTAGATGTAAAAATGATAATGCTGTCGTAATCGGGATTTTGCTGTAAAATATGATGAATTACTTCATTTTTTTGATGCGGATATGCCAAATACGCTTTTTGTGTAACCCCTTCGGCTGGTTTTGAAATTGATATTCTAATTTCTTTGGGATTTTGTAAAATTTTGTCGGCAAGTTTTTGAATCACCGGCGGCATAGTAGCACTAAAAAACAAGGTTTGTCGCTCTTCGGGAATATACGATAAAATTTGTTGAATATCGTCGTAAAAACCCATATCGAGCATGCGGTCGGCTTCGTCGAGCACAAAATGCTGAATTTGTTTAAAATCCACATAGCCCAATTTTAAATGTGCAAGCAAACGTCCGGGAGTGGCAATGATAACATTGGTACCTTCTGTTAACGCACGTTTTTGAGCATCCCAATCGGCACCCTTGTCGCCACCATAAATAGGTTTGCTGGTAGTATCGGTAAAATATGAGAATCCCTGAATTTCTTGATGAATTTGAATAGCCAATTCGCGAGTAGGAACAAGGATAAGAGTTGTAGTCCCCTCCAATTTATTTGTTACAATATCGTGAATTACAGGAATTACAAATGTAGCCGTTTTACCGGTACCTGTTTGCGCACACGCCAAAATATCATGCCCCAGCAATGCAGGAGGAATAGCCAATTCTTGAATAGGCGATGCTTTTTCGTAATTCATATACGATATAGCTTCGAGCAATTGCTCATGAATATTAAATTCGTCGAAAGTCATAATAAGGCTATTTATATAATTTATTTCGTAATTCTTTTACCTTTTCGTCAACTATATAATCGTCGTAATCCATACGTTTGTCAATGATTCCGTTAGGTGTAAGTTCTATAATACGGTTACATACCGTTTGAATAAATTCGTGGTCATGCGAGGTCATAAGAACTATACCCGGAAATTGCGTAAGCGAATTGTTAAATGCCTGAATAGACTCCAAATCCAAATGATTGGTAGGAGAATCGAGCACAAGTACATTGGCATCTTTAAGCATCATTCGCGAAATCATGCAACGCATTTTTTCGCCACCCGATAACACACTTGATTTTTTGTATACATCTTCGCCCGAGAACAACATACGTCCCAGGTAACCACGCAAGAATATTTCGTGAGTATCGTCAGAAAACTGAGCAAGCCAATCAAGTAAATTAATATCTGAAGTAAAAAATGATGAATTGTCGATTGGCAAATATGCCGACGTAACGGTAACCCCCCAATCGAAATGCCCACCATCGGGTTTTTTGTTGCCACTTATAATTTCGAACAAAGCTGTCATAGCACGTGGGTCTTTGGAAAGGAAAACAATTTTGTCGTCTTTTTCAACGGTAAAATCAACATGTTTGAACAACACATCGCCCTCCATAGTAGCATGCAAGCCATGAACTTCCAATATTTTGTTGCCCACATCGCGCGAAGGTTTAAATATAATGCCGGGATATTTACGCGTAGAAGGCATAATTTCTTCTACATTCAATTTTTCGAGCATTTTTTTACGGCTGGTAGTTTGTTTCGATTTTGCAACATTGGCACTAAAGCGTGCAATAAATTCGAGTAATTCTTTCTTTTTCTCCTCGGCTTTTTTGTTTTGTTGTTGTTGCTGACGCAGAGCAAGTTGGCTACTTTCGTACCAGAACGAATAATTACCGGCAAACAATTGAACTTTACCAAAATCAATATCAACGGTATGGGTACATACTGCATCTAAAAAGTGACGGTCATGCGAAACCACCAATACTGTTTTATCAAAATTTGAGAGAAAATTTTCGAGCCACATAACTGTTTCCACATCAAGGTCGTTGGTAGGCTCATCGAGCAAGAGATTATCTGGAGAACCAAACAAAGCTTGAGCAAGCATTACACGAACCTTCTCGTTACCACTCAATTCTTTCATTTGTTTATCATGATGCGATTCGGCAATACCCAAACCACTCAACAACATTGCAGCATCGCTTTCGGCATTCCAGCCGTTCATTTCGGCAAATTTTTCCTCCAAATCGGCAGCAAGCAGACCATCTTCGTCAGAAAAATCCGGTTTGGCATACAATGCATCTTTTTGATTCATGATAGTCCACAATTCTTTGTATCCCATAAGCACCGTTTGAATAACGGTACATTCATCGTATTCGAAGTGATTTTGTTTAAGAACCGACAATCGTTCGTTGGGTTCGAGACTAACCAAGCCACGAGTAGATTCTATTTCGCCCGAAAGTATTTTTAAAAATGTAGATTTACCTGCACCATTTGCCCCAATAACCCCGTAAATATTCCCGGGAATAAATTTTAAGTTAACATCTTGAAATAATGTGCGTTTGCCAAACTGAATGGCCAAATTTGAAACTGTAATCATATACCAATATTATTTTTTGCAAAATTACACTTTTTATGCGGTTTTAGGGTAAGGGTTTGTATATATTTATGAGAAAGAGGAAAAATAAAAATATAAAAAATCTTGCGAATAGGTAAATTATAATTTACTTTTGTTAAAAAAAATATACATGAAATGTTCTGAATTACTAAGACTTTTGATGAAAAATGGATGGTATGCGGTTTCACAATCTGGCTCACATATAAAAATGAAACACAATGTAAAAGACGGAATCATAATCTTTCCAAATCATGGAAGTCAAGAACTTGGAAAAGGATTAGAAAAAAAGATAAAAAAAGATGCTGGATTAAAATAAAAACGATATGAAAACAAATAAAAAAATAAAGATAATTATAGAAAAAACCGAAACAGGTTTTTCAGCGTATTCAGAAGATTATCCAATATTTACATCGGGAAAAACCATAACAGAATTGCAATATAATGCGATTGAAGCTACTCAGCTGTATTTTGAAGAACAAACAGAAAAAATTACAATTGAGAAGTTGCAATTTGAATTTGATTTTAAACAGTTTTTTCAGTATTATAATGTAATAAATGCTAAAATTTTAGCAAAAAAAATCGGGATGAACGCATCGTTATTATCACAATATGTTTCGGGAAAAAAGAAACCATCTGAAACCCAAACAGCAAAAATTTTATTTGGAATTCACCAAATTGGACAAGAATTGTCTGAATTGAATTTGATATATAGATAATAGACAAAAAAATGCGATTTGATATTGAAATTTCAATAGGATATAAAATATAACAATTTTCACATACATTTGTCATGCTACCAATAGCTATGGACTTTTCCGGACTATAGACTTTTAGACTTCCCTAAAATGTATTGAAATTCTGGTTAAACAAATTCAATATATTTAGAAACTGTTTAGATTTTGTTTTTAATTAAAATTTTTGGAGATTTTGAGCTTCAGATAAATAAAAATCGACAAGAATAGCTTTCCTATTTGAGGAGATTTTTATGAAATATGAAGTTCAAAGGAACAAAAATTAATTAAATAATGAAATTTAAACAGTTTCTTATTAATTCATAAAAAATTCCTATATTTGAAGTGTGGTTTCCCTTTGCAAGCATTTCAATTATAAAAACCACATTACTGTTACAAAACAAAACGTAAAATCACATTCATGAATAGAATTATTGTAATTATTGCAGTTTGTTTTTTATCCGGTTTTGGGGTACATGCACAATTTTTTTGCAATTTTCAAAACTATTCACGACAAGATGGATTATCCGACGATTTTATTTTTTCATTAGCACAAGACACATCGGGATATATTTGGATGTCAACATCCTATGGATTGAACCGCTTCGACGGTTTGGTTTTTCATCCCTTTATTAAATCGGAACAAACACATCAAGCAGTGCTTCGCAACGATTTTAATTGTGTATTTTCTGATTCCAAAGGAAGAGTTTGGTTTGGTTCGCATAATGGTACTATAATGATGTATAACCAGCATAAAGATATGTTCGAAAACAAATCTTTTAGTTTTGATTATCATTTAGAATATCCATCGATTTCGAAATTTTACGAATCTAAAAATACTTTATATGCCCTAACCACTCATGGAGTTCTTAAATACAAAGAAGAAACAGCTAGCTTTGAATTCTTCTGTAAAAAATTTCCTGTTTTTAATCAAATACACATAATTTCTATGTTGCAAGACGAGGAAGGTAATTTTTGGTTTGGGACAGCAAAAAACGGTTTATTGTACGTAGATTCACAACAAAAAAATTTAAAAGTATATCCATTACAAGACGAATTGGGAATACTTAGAATACCAACATTTTGTAAAATACATGCCAATTTAATGTATGTAGGAACTTCACGAGGAATTTACGAACTACACCCTCAATCGCATATTCTAATAAAAT
>ENA-UOWE01001889-UOWE01001889.1-activated-sludge-metagenome-genome-assembly--contig:-NODE-1889-length-24377-cov-5.053532_pt1 | contig 24377 bp, 17 predicted proteins | sample MGYA00249841_ERZ761562 | MGnify/ENA primary metagenome ERZ761562 (study PRJEB28883, sample SAMN05720200) | activated sludge metagenome | isolation source: Anaerobic digester | place: Japan... | reverse complement strand
CCGTCGGTCAAGGGTCAAGGACACGGAGCCGAAGCGAGGAACGCGGCGCGACGCCGCGGCGCCTGATACCCCGAGCGAAACCAAGAGGGCGAGCGTCCCCGCGATAAGGGCATAGAAGGCGACCGAGAGAAGGATCGCCAGGCACAGGCGACGCGTGTCCGCGTCAGTACGCGTAGGAAACACTGACCTCCACCGATCTTCCGGCGCCGGGATAATACCCGCCGTAATAAATGTAGGGCACATACCGCGTATCGGCGAGATTCTCGACGCGAAGGCGGAACGTCAACGCGCCATCGGCCGCCGGCGGCGCGAACCGCGCCGTCATCCCCCAAAGAAGATACGCGTCGACCTCGTCCGCCACGTTCGCCTCATCGCCCCCCGCACGGCAAGAACCGACTACGGACAAGTCGGGCGAAAGGCTAAAACCACCCGGCGCGTAAACCGTCACGGCGGCGTTCACGGTGTGCGCCGGCACGAGCGGCACGAGGTTGCCGTCATTCTCACCCGCAGAGAAGCGCGCGTCGACGAATGAGTAGGAAGCTCGCGCGGAGATATATCGACACGGAGCCGCCTCGACGCTCGCGTTCGCCCCGAGGCGCCGAGTCTCGGCCATGTTCTCGTTTCGGAAACTCACCATGTTGTAGGCAATCTCGTCGCGCATCGCGAGGTAATACGCGTTAATTGACGCCGACACGCGACCGAGCCTCAGCTTGGCGCCGATCTCGGCGTTCCACCCAGACTCGCTCTCAAGATCGTCGTTGAAGGAATCGCCGCCAAACCCGTAGAACGAGGTTACCTCGTCGGTAGACGGGTAGCGGAACAGGGTATTATATTTCGCGTAAACGGAAAGAAACGTGGTTGGAACGTAGCCGACGGAGACATCCCACACGAATGCATCCCACCGTCTCGTCTCGTCGACGGTCTCGTCGACGTTTCGCGCGTCGATTCGGGCGGCATCGTAACGCAACCCGGCGCCGATCGTCACGGGGAACAAAAAGCGCCATCGAGCGTCGACGTACGCGCCAAGGGTACGCATCGAGATCTCGAAGGCGTTTGACGGTATAGTCCGCGCAAGGTCGGCGTAGCTTTCGACGTCGAGGGCCGCGTACGAGGCGTCGATCCCAGCGACGGCTCGAATTGATCCCGAGCCAATCGCTCGGGACAACGTCGCCTTCGGCTGGGCGAAGGCGAGGGTCACGAGTCGGTCGGTATACGATCCCCAGCTCGCCTGATCAACCTCGATATCCTTGCGCGTGACGCCGATTGGAAGCTCAATCTCAAACGCGGAGAACGGCTCCCAGCGAACGCCAAATGTCCCCGCGAGCTCTTGCTCGCGCGCCTCGTCGGCCGGGTTTACCGCCTGACGGGGATCGTCCTCCCACTCCGCCTCGGAAAGGGAACCGGGCATCTCGTACGCGCTATCAGTAAAATTGAGAGAAGACGTGAACCCCACGTTGCCCGTCGGGTCAACGCCGAGAGAAACCGTCGCGCTCGACGCCCGCGACGCGCTTCGGTCGCGCCATCCATCAGTGGCCGAGTCGTCGATCGTCACGCGCGCGTTCCACCGGTCGCGGGCAATACCGAAATCGCCGAGAACGCGATGCGACGATTGGGTCCCGCCCGATAGAGTCGCCATGACCGACAGGGGACGCGCGGCCTCCTTGGTGATGATGTTAATCACCCCGCCGACCGCCCCGTTCCCATAGAGAACGCCCGATGGGCCATCAAGGACCTCGACGCGCTCGATCGCGGACAGCGGGATCGAAAGCCAGTTAATGCCCTTCATGTCGGGGTTATTGAGCCTGCGCCCGTTGACGAGGACGACGACGCGAGCGAATGAATTCTCGCCGAAGCCGCGCATCGATACCTGTGCCTCCGCCTCACCCGAGAACGAGCGAAAGGAGACGCCGGGCACCTCGCTCAGGATGTCGACGAGCGATGTCTTGCCCGATTCGGCTATATCCTCGGCAGTGACTACGGTAACCGTCGCGCTCGCGAGCGTCGGGTCCTCGGCGACGCGACTCGCCGTAACGACGAAGTCGAGCGGTGCGTCCGCGTCCGGCTCCTCGCCGGAGGCGAGCGCGATGGCGACTGAGATGAATAGATATCCGAAAAAAGGACGACGTAACGCCATGGGTACCTCCTCGGGCATGGCCGCCCCCGAAGGGGCCTTCCCGAGGATCGTCTCCTGGCTCACGGATCAGCTTACTCGCGAAGCCTTCTCGGCCGCGTGCGCGGTCAATGGCGTGTGTCGCTTTCATCCCCGTATACAGTGGCGGGACCGCTGCGGATTCAAACCGCATTCCGTTTTCCCCGGGCGTGCTATTCGGATAATAGCGACGAAGCGATGGCGAGTCAACGGCGGAAGGAAATCTGACCTGCTCACTGGGAATTCAACCAGCCTTTCCCGTTTGACTCCCCAATTCAAAAGGTATATATTTATATAGACACCCCCCGGGGGTGGGGTAACACATGGACCCGGGATGGGAGCGAACGTGGGAACGACAAAGCGAACGAAATTCAATATACAAGGCATGACCTGCTCGGCCTGCGCGGCCCGTATAGAGCGGACCGTGTCGGCCCTTACAGGCGCCAAAGACGCCCGGGTAAGCCTTCTCGCGAACCAAATGACCGTCGACTTCGAGGACGGCGAGCTCGACGAGGGCGCCATCGTGCGCGCGGTCGAGCGCGCGGGCTACGGTGCGACCGTCAGCGACGGCGCGAGCGCCGCGCCGCAGGAATCGGCTGACTCCCATGCGCGGCGCGGCGCCCAATCGACCGCCCGCCGCCTCGCCCTTTCCGCAGCCTTCACCGTCCCCCTGTTCTATCTCGCGATGGGGCACATGCTAGCGTGGCCTTTGCCATCCTTCTTTCACGGAAACGAGAACGCCCTGACCTTCGCCTTCGCGCAGTTCCTTCTGTCGCTTCCCGTCCTCGCCGCGAACCGCTCGTACTTCAAGAATGGGTTCCGCGCGCTCGCGACCGGCGGCCCGAACATGGATTCGCTCATCGCCGTCGGCACGTCGGCGGCGATGGCCTGGGGCGTCGCGTCGATCTTCATGATCGGGCGCGGGCTCGGCCATGGCGACGCCGAGCTCGTGCGCAGATACTCGATGGACCTCTACTTCGAGTCGGCGGCCACGATCCTTACCCTGGTCACGCTCGGGAAGCACCTCGAGGCGCGCGCCAAGGGACGCACGACCGACGCGATATCGCGATTGGTCGACCTTACCCCGAAGACGGCGCTCGTCCTTCGGGATGGGAGGGAGCGCGAGCTTCCCGTAGACGCGCTCGCCGTCGGCGATCTCGTCGTAGTAAAGGAAGGGATGACGATCCCCGTCGACGGGACCGTCGTAGAGGGAGAGTCGGCCGTCGACGAGTCCGCCCTCACCGGCGAAAGCGTTCCCGTCGCGAAGGGCCCAGGCTCTCGCGTCACGAGCGGGGGCATCAACCTCTCAGGCTCATTCGTCTTCCGCGCCGAGCGGGTCGGGAAGGATACCGCCCTCGAGCGCATCATATCCCTCGTCGAGGAGGCGGCGAACTCGCGGGCTCCGATCGCCCGCCTCGCCGACACCATTAGCCGCTTTTTCGTGCCGACCGTCATAGCGATAGCGATCCTCACCTTTTTCGCGTGGCTATTCTCGGGCGCGACGGTCGAGTTCGCGCTCTCGACAGCCATCGCCGTCCTCGTGATCTCCTGTCCCTGCGCCCTCGGGCTCGCGACCCCCACCGCCATCATGGTCGGGACCGGCCGCGGCGCGCGGAACGGGATACTGGTAAAGTCGGCCGAGGCGCTCGAGACCGCGCACCGAATCAACGCGGTCGTCCTCGATAAGACGGGCACGGTAACCGAGGGGACGCCCTCCGTCGGCGAGATCGTACCCCTGCCCGGGCGGAGTCCCGACGAGGTTCTCGCCCTAGCCGCCGCCCTCGAGCGGAAGTCGAGCCATCCGCTCGCCGGGGCGATCGCGCGCGCCGCCGCGTCCCGCGGACTCGAGGCGATGCCGGTAGAGTCATTCCGCTCGTTCGCCGGGCGAGGGATATCGGGAACGGTCGCCGAGCGGCCGGTTCTTGCCGGCAGTCTCGAGTTCATGCGCGAAAGCGGGGTCTCCGCGTCGGACGACGACCCCGGCGCCGCGGCGATATTGGCGGGGGCCCGCCGCCTCGCGGAATCGGGCGCGACCCCTCTGTTCGTCGCCGAGTCTGACCGGCTCGTCGGGGTGATCGGCGCCGCTGACCGCGTAAAGAAAGGGAGCGCGGAGGCGGTCGTCGCCTTACGCCGCCTCGGCGTCGAGGTCACCATGCTGACCGGGGATAACCCCGCGACCGCCCGCGCCATCGCGCGCGAAGCGGGCATAGAATCCTTCGTTGCCGGACTCCTACCCGACGGCAAGGCATCGGAGATTCGCCGAATGCGCGAGTCGGGGAAGCGGGTCGCCATGATCGGCGACGGTATCAACGACGCGCCCGCGCTCGCGACCGCAGATGTCGGGATCGCGATCGGCGCGGGAACCGACGTGGCGATCGACTCGGCCGATATCGTCCTCGTGCGGAGCGACCTCCGCGACGCGGTAACGGCCCTTCGCCTCGGCCGCGCGGTTATCAGGAACGTCCGGGAAAACCTTTTCTGGGCGCTTATATACAACGTACTCGGCATACCCATCGCCGCGGGCGCGCTGTACGCCGCGCTTGGCCTTAGGCTAAGCCCAATGGTGGCGGCCGCCGCGATGAGCATGAGCTCAATATCCGTCGTCCTTAACGCGCTGCGTCTCGGCTTCTTCAAGCCGAGCGTCGCGCGCTCGAGCGTCCACGGGTCAACGAAGCAACAAGAGGACAAAGGAGAACGAACGATGAAACGAACACTGCGCATCGAGGGAATGAGCTGCCAGCATTGCGCCGGCAGGGTCGAGCGGGCGCTCGCTGCGATGCCCGGAGTCAAGGCGACCGTCGACCTCGCCGCGAAGACGGCCACGATCGAGGCGCCCGAGTCGGTAAGCGACGAGGCCCTCGAGCGGGCGGTCATCGACGCGGGATACGAGGTTGTCAAATGAAGGCTGACCGCGACAAGACCCTGCGCCTCCTCAAGACGGCGCGGGGCCAGCTCGACGGGATCGTCGGCATGATCGAGGACGATCGGTACTGCGTGGACATATCGAACCAGCTCCTCGCGACCATAGCCATCCTCCGTAAGGCGAACGCCGGCATCCTTCGCGCCCACCTGGGGCACTGCGTAACCGAAAGTCTACGGACGGGCACGGAAACGGATAGGCAGAAAAAGATCGACGAACTAATGGGGATTCTGGAGAAAACGACCGGCGCGTAACGGTAAAAAAAGGAAAAACCTTTCTCGACAGCCTTCGAAACCCCATGGTATACTTTTTCAAAAGTTTACTGGTGGGAAGGTAATCATGGAGAACGTCGAAACCGACCGTCTGCGGGCGAGCGTCCTCGCGCTCATCGCGGAGGAACGTGGCGCAGATGCCGACTATTATCGCTCGTACATTGAGGAACTCGAGTCCGAACGGACCCCCCTTCCGGGTTTCTTTTCAAGCCTCCTCGAAACCTTCGTTCATCTTGATTTTTCCGAGGAAGAGGCTCTCCGGCACTGGGCGCGTATCGTCGAGAACTCTGGTTCTTTACGATCAAAACTTGGCCGCCCCGTCGGCATCCACCTCGCGATCGTCGACTACTTCACGAACGTCAACCCGATGCTCAACGCGCCGATGCTCGTCGAGATACACGTCTTTAAGCAAACCGAGCGGCTCGCCATGATCGACGGCCTTACCGGCGCGTTCAACCGCCGCTACCTCGATATCGCGCTCCGTAAGGAATTCAACCGCTGCGAGCGCTACGAGAAGGAGCTCTCAATCCTCCTCGTCGATCTCGACGACTTCAAGTCGATTAACGACACGAAGGGCCATCAATACGGGGACCGGGTGCTCAAGGAGCTGACGCGCTACCTGAAGGCCTGCGTGCGCGAGGAAGACGCCGTCTGCCGCTACGGCGGCGAGGAGTTCCTGATCATACTGCCGGAAACGGACGCGCGGGGCGCGATGGCCCTCGCCGAGCGCATCAGGGCGGGCGCCAAGTCGAACGCCCTGTTCGGCGAGGAGGGGGTCACCTTCTCCGGCGGCGTCGCCACCTACCCCGAGTCGGCGAAGGACATACCGATGCTGGTCCGCGCGGCCGACCGCGCCCTATACCAATCGAAGTTCGCCGGAAAGGACCGCATCACGCTCGCGGACCCGGAGCGCCGGCGCTACGGCCGCTACCCGCGCGCATGGACCATCGAGGTGATGCCCGGGGCAAAGAACGAGTCCCCATCGCCGGAAGGACCAGTCGCGAGCGTCCTGACGCAGAACGTCTCGCTCGGCGGGGTGCAGTTCGCCTGCGCCGAGAAGTTCGGGATAGACGCGGAGGTCTCGATTCGGTTCACCGACATCGACAAGGCGAAGGAACCGGTCAACGCGGTCGGACGCATATCCTGGGTGAAGCGCGCGCGGCGCGGCTACGTCTACGGGGTCAGCTTCAGCGATCTTCCCGAGTTCTTCGAGGAAAGGCTTCACCGCGAGCTCGTCGCGATCGGCACCGCCGCCACCGAGGTCGAGTTCGGCGACGACATCTAGCGCCGGTCAGTACGCGATATCGAATCCCCGATAGCCTCGCGCGTCGACGCGGCGAGAGACGACCCCGTCGACCGACGAATAGGGGCTGCCCTCACGCAAGGCGCCGAGAAAGCGCTCGAGCGAGTCGTCGGGGCCCTCGGCGTGTATCTCGACGGACCCGTCCTCGGCGTTTCGTACCCAACCTGTAAGCCGAAAGGCCCGCGCCCGAGAAGCCGCCCACGCGCGGAACCCGACGCCCTGAACCCTGCCCGTTACCCGAATCTCGATCGCGCCCATCTCTATCGGCTTATCTCCCTGATCCCTTCCAACTCATCGAGCTTCGACTTGATCATCGAGAACCGTTCCCTGATGTTCGTGACCCGGCGCTCGAGGAGGATTTGGTTTAGGCAATCGAGCTCCCCATCGCTGAAGCGCGAGAGCCGGCGGAGTATTTCGGTCTTGACCACGGTGAAGGATATCGCCTGCAGGACGTTCTCGTACAGAACCTTTCCCGCGTACCGGGCGTCGACGCCCTTTTGGAATGTATCGAGCATGCGCCGCTTGTTCTCCATGCGCCCCTTCTTCCCGAGAAGGGCGAAGAGCTCGGAGGCTGGGTCGATCTCGTCCGAGAACACGATCGTCGCACCGACCTGCGTCTCCACCCGATCGATAAGTCCTCGGAATACGGGCGAATTGACGGGAAGCGTGCTGAGCCTTTTCGCGTTCACGACGGCGAGGAGCTCGAGGTTGTTCACGACCTCGAAGTAATAGGCGCGAAGGTAATTCCTCGCGCTCAGGCGACGGGCGCGGACGCGCTCTACCCGCTCGTAGATCGAGTCGAAGAAGTCGAGCGCGGTCGTCGCCGCTCCCGCGACCTTCGCGGCCGTCTCGACGACCATCGTCGCGTCTCCCATGGTCTCACCTCCATGCTCCGCGTCGCGCGGCGCCAGAAACCAGTCTATCACGGGATTCGCCTGCCGTCGACGGACAACGCGCCGGCCGACCCGCTCAGACCAAGCCGACGCACCGCGCGTAATTCAACGCCTGCGCCAGGTTTCGCGCCCGCGTCTTCGCCAAGATGTGCTGACGGTGGTTATTGACCGTGCTGACGCTGACTCGGAGCGTGTCCGCGACCTCCGCGCTGTCCATCCCCTCGGCGAGGAGGCCGAGCACCTCGGTCTCACGCGCGGAGAGGAGGCGGGAGCGAACGCCGAGCTCCTCGCCGAAAAGGCATACCCGCGAGGTTCGCGCGTCGACGAGTAGCCGCCGCGCAGGCTCGTCTCGGGCGCGCTCGGCGAGAACGTCGGAGAGGACGAGAAGGAGCCAGGCGTTCCCGTCGCCGTCGAGCTCAAAGACCATCATCTGGTGGAGGAAGCGGGCGTAGTCGCCGTCCTTGCGCCTGACGCGGTAATCATAGACGAGCTTAAAGTCCTTCTTGCGCTCGGGAGGCTGGGCTCGGACGTAGTCGCGCATCCGGAGCTCGCTGTCGTACAGCGCGGCGCGATCGTCGGGATGCACCATCTCGTGATACCGCGTGACGTCGTTGACGTCGACCTCCGAAGGGTCGTAGCCGAGCAGCTCGACGTGCCGATCCTCCTTGAGGATAAACCGGTCGCGGTTCGCGTCGTACAGGGAGACCGAGCGGTTCCCGATGCGGGCCATCTCGCGGAGGTACGGGAGCCTCGCCTCGACCGCGGCGTAGTCCGCGTCCTCGACGCGGCAGCGTATCTCGGCGCGAGCGGTGCGGTATCTCTCGGCGAGTTCGCGAAATTTTCGGTCCATAAAAATGATGATTCCTCACTATATCCGCATCTCGCATGCCAGCGATAGACTGGCGCCATGGAACCAAGGACCAACGAGCGGAGGCATCCTCTATACGCGCGATATCCCCCATCGGCGCCCTGCTCGTGCCCGACTTGCGTCTCATTCTGCGCGCGGCCCGGTTGGTGGCTCGTGTCCGAGGCGCGCGCCGCGATCGATCGGGGCCTCGCGCGACGAATGATGCTCGAGATATCCCCCGAGCTCGACCTTGGCGTTCTCTCGCCCGCGTTCCGCGGGAACGAGGGACTCATCGCGACGCGAGCGGCTGCGGGCGGCGGGTGCACCTTCCTCGCGCTCGGACGATGCTCCCTCCATGGCACGGATCTCCAGCCGATCGAGTGCCGCCACTGCCACCACGCGCGCGCCGGCTCGGGCGACCGTTGCCATCGGGACGTCGAGCGCGATTGGGCCTCGTCGAAGGGCCGTCGGCTCGTGCGCCAGTGGGTCGCCATCGTCGGCCTCGAGGTCCCGGCGTGCGCGGCGGCCATCCTCGCTCATGCGCCCGCGCGGGCCTAAGCGCCGGCGTCCTACTCCAGTCCGAGCAACCGATGCCCTCCCGATCGTAGGGCCGCGACCGCGGCTTCACGATCGCGTTCCCGAACTAAAAGGTAATCCGTGTCGAACGTCGATACCGCGAAGACGCTGACCCCCGCGCCGGCGAGATTGGCCGTGAGTTCGGCGAGTATCCCGACGAGGGAGAAATCGAGCGACCCGACGACGCGAAAGCAGGACCAGGGACCCTCGACGGTCAGCGCGCCGGCCGGGACGAGCCCTTCCTCGCACACGAGCGAGAGCTCATCCTCCGTCCGCGCGAGGAACCACGGCGCCGCGCTGCGGGCCGCGCTGCGGGCCGCGCTATCAGCAAACAGCGCCGCGGGCGCGATTTCGGGGTCGAGTTTGCAAACGGAAAACCGTCCGTCAACGAGCGCGAGGTCCATTGCCTTTACCGTCGATTAAGTCGAGCTCAAGCTTCAGGGCGCCGATCGAGATGAACACCTCGTACAGCGAGAGCGCGAGGGACACGATCATCGAGACGAGGCTCAGCGCGAATAGGACCTCGGCGGCCACTATGCGGGAAACGAAGATCAACAGCATGCAGGCGACGCAGAGCATGAAGCTCAGGACGGCGAAAACCTGCGTGTACTTGATGAGCTTGAGGCGTAGCCGGAAATTGGAAAGCTGGCGACGAACGTTCTCGTCGCCCGACTCGCGGTAGACCGCGACAAGCTGGCGCACGAGGTTGGCGATCGCGAGAAACCGGTTCGTGTAGGCGAGCATCGATAGGGTGATCGCCGAAAAAAGCAGGGCGGGCGTACTGATGTTGAATTCCACGAAGGCCTCCTTATCGCAGCGACTTCACCAATCGGTCTCCCTCGGCCTCGTAGCCGGCGGCTTCCCACAGGGAGGTCGCCGACTCGTCGGACGAGCGGTTCGCGTACACGGTCCCGACGCCGCGGCGACGGACCTCGCGCTCGAGGACGCGGATCAGCGCCTCGAAATGGCCATCGTCCCGACATTCGGGAACGAGGTAAGCCGCCTTAACGTACCAGGACGCCTCGATGCCTTCCCCCGGCGCCCGCACGCTATCGACGAAGCCGACGGCGTCATCGCGCAGGAAGGACACGAGGAAAACGTCGTTCTCGATGTCGAAGCGGTATTGGAGCAGGTTCCGGATGGCGCGCTCGTCGACGCCGGCGCGGCCAACGCGCGGGTCGCGCGACGCGTCCTCGTCGACCTTGCGGCGATACAGAGCGACGACCTCGTCGAGGTTGCAGATGCTTAAGGCTTTTACCTCGTACATCCCATCGGCCTCCCAGCCCTGGGTAGTATACCACGACTCGGGGCAAAAAAAAGCCCGGACCCCATAGGGGCCCGGGCGCTCGAATCCGACGATCGACCGATTTACACGACGCCGTGGGCGAGCATCGCGTTGGCGACCTTGAGGAAGCCGGCGCAGTTCGCGCCCATGACGTAGTTCCCCTCGTCGCCGAAGCGCTTGCTGGCGGAGTAGGCGTTGTCGTGGATGCTCTTCATGATCCCCTTGAGCTTCGCGTCGACCTCGTCGCGGCTCCAGGAGAGGCGCATGGAATTCTGGCTCATCTCGAGGCCGGAGGTCGCGACGCCGCCGGCGTTCGAGGCCTTGCCGGGAGCGTAGAGGATATTGTTCTTCTGGAAGACCTCGATCGCCTCGGGGGTCGAGGGCATGTTCGCCCCTTCCGCCACGAGCTTGCACCCGTTCTTCACGAGGGTCTCCGCATCGGCGCCGGAGATCTCGTTCTGGGTCGCGCTCGGGAACGCGCAGTCGCACTTGACGGACCAGGGCCGCTGGCCGGCGGTGTAGGTCGCCTTTGTGTACTTCTTGACGTACTCGCTGATGCGGCCGCGCTTGACGTTCTTGAGCTCCATCACGAAGGCGAGCTTCTCGGCGTCGATGCCGTCGGCGTCGTAGATGAAGCCGTCGGAGTCGGAGAGGGTCACCACCTTGCCGCCGAGCTGGTTCAGCTTCTCGACGGTGTACTGGGCGACGTTGCCCGAGCCGGAGACGGCGCAGATTTTGCCCTTAAAGCCGTCGCCCTTGACCGCGAGCATGTTCTCAGCGAAGTAGACGCAGCCGTAGCCGGTCGCCTCGGGACGGATCAGGGAGCCGCCCCAGGTGAGGCCCTTGCCGGTAAGGACGCCGGTAAACTCGTTGGTGAGCCTCTTGTACTGGCCAAACATGAAGCCGATCTCGCGGCCGCCAACGCCAATGTCGCCCGCGGGCACGTCGGTATCGGCGCCGATGTGGCGGAAGAGCTCGCTCATGAAGCTCTGGCAGAAGCGCATAACCTCGCCGTCGCTCTTCCCGTGGGGATCGAAGTCGGAACCGCCCTTGCCGCCGCCCATCGGGAGCGTAGTCAGGCTGTTCTTGAAGACCTGCTCGAACCCGAGGAACTTAAGGATGGAAAGGTTAACCGAGGGATGGAAGCGGAGACCGCCCTTATAGGGACCGATCGCGCTGTTGAACTGCACGCGATAGCCGCGGTTCACGCAAACCTTGCCGGCATCGTTGACCCACGGAACGCGGAACATAATGACGCGCTCGGGCTCGACGATCCGCTCAAGGATCGAATTCTTCTGCAGTTCCGGCATTTGGGTGACGGCCGGCTCCAGGGAATCGAGAACTTCGGCGACCGCCTGCAGGAATTCGGTCTCGTGGGCGTTCCGGGCCTTTACTTGGGCCAGGACGTCCTGAATGTACGCGTTAGCCATAACATTACTCCTCATTGAGCAAATCAGATTACGCCTTTGCAATCTTTGTGCCATCTTTGGCACTTATAGCTCTCACAAAGCTCATTTTATACCTGTTTTATCGTTTTTGTACAGAATCTGAAGCATGGCTTCACGCCGATTTCAGCGAAAAAAACGGCCGACCGGGACACGCCCAGGTCGGCCGATTACATCGCGGGGGAACGCGCGTCCACCCGCAACGCGAAAACCGTTAGTTTTCCGAGCCGTCGCCCTCTTCAGAGCCGAGGATGGCCGCGAGGTCATCGGCCCGCTTGCGCACCGTCTCGAGATCGTCCGGGTGTATGCCCGACTTCATCGCGGCGAGCTGCTGCCGATATTGGTCGAGGTATCCGGCCATCTCGGGCATCTCGGCGGCCTGCCCCTCCAACTCGACGATCCCCTTCTCCAGCTGGACGTAGGAGACCGAATAGGCGATGACGATGATCTTCTCGAACCCGTTGTCCCCAAGCCCGTGCTTCTTGACGATCGCGCGCATCTCGTCCGGAACCTTCACGGCACGGACGGCGGCCATCGCGGTCGGGATATCGCAGCCCTCCTCGGGGGTAAAGAGATCGTCGTACTTGCCCTCAAGGGCGTCGAGATCGGCCGAGAGGGCCTCGTAATTATCGATGAAGGTCTGCACGTCCTTGGCGGAAAGGACCTTCTTCGGCGCGGCCTGGGCGGAGGCGGCGAAGACGGCGACCAGGGCAAAGACGGCGACTATTAGGTTTTTTCTGTTCATGGGAACTCCTTGCGCCTATTGTATCACGACGCGGCCGATTTTCCAAATATCCCGTGCGTATTCCTCGATCGTGCGGTCCGAGCTGAACTTACCCGACCGCGCGACGTTCAGCATGGCCATTCGCGCCCATCGGCGCCCGTCGGCGTAGGCCGCGGCGATACCCTCGTGCGCGCGCTCGTACGCCTCGAAGTCGGCGAGGACGTAATACACGTCGGGCCGCTGGCCCTCGACCCCGTATACCAGGGAGTCGTAGAGCTCGCGGAACGCGCCATCGGACGCGGGGGCGTACGTGCCGTCGACGAGCTGGTCGAGCACGCGGGCGAGCCTCGGGCAGCGCGCGAGGAATTCCTGCGGGTTGTAGGTATGCTCGGCGTCGATGCGGTGTATCTCGTCGGCGGTAAGGCCGAATATGAACGCGTTATCCGCGCCCGCCTCCTCGACGATCTCGATGTTCGCCCCGTCGAGGGTACCGACCGTGACCGCACCGTTCAGCATGAACTTCATGTTACCGGTGCCCGACGCCTCCTTCCCGGCGGTCGATATCTGCTCGGACACGTCGGCGGCGGGAAAGACCTTTTCCGCGAGCGAGACTCGGTAGTTCTCCAGGAAGACGACGCGAAGCCGCCCCTTGACGCGGTGGTCGTTGTTCACCCGGTCCGCGACGGAATTGATCAACTTGATGATCGCCTTCGCGCGCCGGTAGCCGGACGCGGCCTTCGCGCCGAAGAGGAAGGTGCGCGGCACGATGTCGAGCGAGGGGTCCTCGACGATGCGGTTATACAGGCTCATCACGTGGAGGACGTTGAGGAGCTGCCTCTTGTACTCGTGAAGGCGCTTTATCTGGACGTCGAAAATGGAGTCCGGGTCGATGAAGACGTTCTGCGCCTCCTTGAGATAGGCGGCGAGCGCGACCTTGTTCTCCCGCTTGATCCGGGCGAACTCGTCGAGGCTCGCGGCGTCGTCCGCGAACGCCTCGAGGGCGCGAAGCTTCGATAGGTCCTTCTCCCAGCCCGGCCCGACGCGCTCTGTTATAAACGCGGAAAGGCGCGGGTTCGCGCTCCTAAGCCAGCGCCGCTGGGTAACCCCGTTGGTCTTGTTATTGAACTTCGCGGGGTAGAGCTCGTACCAGTCCGCGAGCTCCTTCTCCTTGAGGATCTCCGTATGCAGGGCGGCGACCCCGTTGACGGAGAAGCACCCGACGATGGCGAGCCACGCCATGCGGATCACCCCGTCACCGATGATGGCCATGCGGTTTTGCCGCTTCCAGTCGCCGGGGAACCGCTCGCGGATCTGCGCGAGGAAGCGCCGGTTGATCTCGTCGACGATCTGGTAGACGCGCGGCAGGAGGCCCTGGAAGATATCGATCGGCCACTTCTCGAGCGCCTCGGCGAGGATCGTGTGGTTGGTGTACGCGAAGGTTCGGGTCACGACGTCCCAGGCCTCGTCCCATCCGAGCCCGTTCTCGTCCATCAGGATGCGCATCAACTCCGGTATCGCGACGACCGGATGCGTGTCGTTCAGCTGGACGACGTTGTAGCTCGGGAAGGAGGCGAAGTCGGCGCCGTGGTCGCGCTTGAACTTGAGCACGAGGTCCTGCAGGCTGGCGGAAACGAAGAAGTACTGCTGCTTCAGTCGAAGCGCCTTGCCCGAGGGTCCCGCGTCGTTCGGGTAGAGAACGCGCGAGATGTTCTCGGCGCTGTTCTGCCGCTCGACGGCGCGGTTATAGTGCATGTCGTTGAAGAGCTGAAGGTCGAAGCCGTTCTCCGAGCTCGCCTCCCAAAGCCTGAGCCGGTTCACCGTCTTCGTGTCGAAGCCGACGATCGGGATGTCGTAGGGCGTCGCCGTGACCTCCTCGGCGCCGGTCACGCGGTAGGACGTATGCCCGTCGGGTCGCTTCTCCGCGACCGGCGTGCCGCCGAAGAGCACCTTGACGGCGAGGTCGGACCGCTTAACCTCCCACGGGTCGCGGTGGCGAAGCCAGTTGTCGGGGTACTCGACTTGGTAGCCATTCTCGATCCGCTGCTCGAACATCCCGTACTGGTAGCGGATCCCGTATCCGTGCCCCGGATAGTCGAGGGTCGCGAGGGAGTCGAGGAAACAGGCGGCGAGGCGGCCGAGGCCGCCGTTCCCGAGCCCGGCGTCCGGCTCCTCCTCCTCGACCCGGTTAAGGTCGAAGCCCATCTCCTCGAGCGACTCGCGCACCGCGTCCACGATGCCGAAGTTGATCAGGTTGTTCCCCAGCGCGCGCCCCATCAGGAATTCCGCGGAGAGGTAGTACATCTGCTTCGGCTGGCGCTCCTCGTACTCGCGCCTGGTCGCCATCCAGTTCGTCTGTATGTGGTCCATCACCGAACTCGAGACGGCGTCGTAGATGTCGTGCACGCTCGCCTCGTCGAGGTTCTTTCCGTAATGCCTCTTAAGCCTGACCCGTATCGCTTCCTTAAACCGTTCCTTGTCGAAGTCCATCGTCGTCGTAACTCCTTAGCGTCGCGCGGCCGTGCCCGGCGGGCTACCGGTCCGGCCTGGATATGAGTATGGCGCCCGTGCGGGCGAGAAGCACGTACTTTGACTGGTCGGGGAGCGGTTCCTCGCTGCCCGGGTCGAGGATATCGAGAGGCGATGGCATCGAGGTGTCGATCGCCCGGTACCACCGCTTGCCAGAAAGCGGCGGGCACACGGTGACGGTCACGTCGCGGGGCGAGGCATTGAACATCACGTAGAAGTCGTTGTCGTCGCAGTCGGAAAGGATGTGCGCCTGGCTACCGATCAGCCGGTAGGCGACGAAGCCATCTGCCTCCGCCCAGTCAGGCGGTTCCCCGTCCGGGCCGAACCAGCTAATGTCGGGGGCGGCGTGCGAGGAAAGCTCGGCCCCGGTGAGGAACTCCGGCCGCTGGAAGGCGCGGTGGTGGCGCCGGAAGGCGATCAGCGAGCGGACGAACCGGAAGAGGCCGGGGTTACGGTCCTTCAGCCCCCAGTCGAGCCAGGAGGTCTCGTTGTCCTGGCAGTACGCGTTGTTGTTGCCGCCCTGCGTCCGCCTCACCTCGTCGCCCATCAGGATCATCGGGGTACCGAGCGATACGAGCAGCGTCAGGAACATGTTCTTCACCTGCCGCTCGCGCGTCGCCTCGATAAGCGGGTTCTCGGTCGGTCCCTCGAAGCCGTAGTTGAAGCTCGCGTTGTGGTCGCTCCCGTCGCGGTTTTCCTCTCCGTTCTCCTCGTTGTGCTTCCCGTTGTAGGAGACGACGTCGTTCAGCGTGAAGCCGTCGTGGCTCGTCAGGAAGTTGATCGAGTGAAAGGGCTTCCGCCCGTCTCGAAGGTAGAGGTCGGACGAGCCGGTGACGCGCGTCGCGAGATGCCGCTCGGCGCCCTGATCTCCGCGCCAAAAGAGGCGCACGTCGTCGCGGAACCGATCGTTCCACTCGGCCCAGCGACCGCCGGGGAACCAGCCAACCTGATAGGCGCCGCCCGCGTCCCACGCCTCCGCGATGATCTTGGTGTCGCGGAGGATCGGGTCCTCGGCGATGCGCTCGAGCATCGGCGGGTTCTCGAGGAGGGCGCCGCGCTGGTCGCGGCCGAGGATCGAGCCAAGGTCGAATCGAAAGCCGTCGACGTGCATCTCGGTGACCCAATAGCGAAGGCAGTCGATGATGAAGGTGCGTACGACGGGGTGATTGCAGTTGACGGTGTTCCCGCAGCCGGAGTAGTTGCGGTAGTATCGCCTGTTGTCCTCGAGGATATAGTAGATCGGGTTGTCGAACCCGCGGAACGAGAACGTGACGCTGCGCTCGTTTCCCTCGGCGGTATGATTGAACACGATGTCGAGGATCACCTCGATCCCCGCCTTATGGAGCTCGCGCACCATCTCCTTGAACTCGCGGACCGGCCCCGAAGGCGACCGGTCCGACGCATAGGACGCCTTCGGCGCGAAGAACGCGATGGTGCTGTATCCCCAATAGTTCTTCAGTCGCTCGCCGGTGCGCGGGTTCGCGCGGGAATTCTCGCCCTCGTCGAATTCCTGCACGGGCAAGAGCTCCAGGCTCGTTATCCCGAGTTCCTTTAGGTAGGGGATCGACTCGATGATGCCGCGATAGGAACCGGGGTGGGCGCGGCGCGAGGAAGGATGGACGGAGAGGCCGCGCGCGTGCGCCTCATAGAGGACGCTGTAGCGCAACGGGTAGTTAAGCGGGCGGTCGCCCTGCCAGTCGAAGGCGTCGTCGACGACGACGCACTTAGGGAATCCCGCCGCAGAGCGCTTCCCCGCGAAGGCGAGGTCGCCGTCCATGTGGGGCGGCGGCAGCCACGCGCCCGAGGCCCCGCCGAACAGGGAGTGCGGGGTCAGCGCCTTGGCGTATGGGTCGATAAGGAAATTGTTGGGATTGAAGCGCAGGCCCTCGTTCGGGCGAAAAGGCCCGTCGACGCGGTACAGGTAAAACCAGTCGGGGTCGAGCCCTTCGACGAAAACATGCCAAACGTCACCGGTACGGTTCACGCGGCGATCGAACGAGAAACTAAGCTCGCTCGCCGCGTCGTCGGCGCGCCGGAAGAGCTCGAGGATGACCCCGGTCCCGTTTCGGGTAAAGACGCTGAAGTTTACCCCGCCCGGCTGAACCGACGCCCCGAGGGGAAGCGGCGCGCCCGGCAGGAATCTCACGTTTTGCATACGGCGAGAAAAGTATAGTGCGTTCGAGGAAAATATGCTAGAATAAAAAGACCAACTTGTGACGGAGTTCCCATGAAGAAGATCCCCATCGTGAGCAAGACGCCGTCGACGCTCACCGCGTTCAAGGCGGCCTGCGAGAAGTCGTCCGGCGAATTCGAGCCTGTCGTTCTCGGGGCCCGCGAGGAGATCGTCGCCTACTTTAACTACGAGCTTCCCGAGATAAAGATCATAGACTTCGGGGACGAGGCCGTGGGGGCCGACGACCTGATGGAAGTCATCCACGCGGACCCATGGCTTCTCTTCGGCGGGATCATCGCCGTCTGCCGAGACCACAAGCAGAAGACCAACCTTGGGCGCAAACGGGACCCGAACATTCTTCTTATCCTGACCAGGGAAAGCTTCGAGGAAAACACCGACCGGCTCCTGCGCATCCTGACGCAGAACAAGCAATTCCTCTTCAACCGGGGTATGCAGCAGCAGATGAACACGAACGAGACTGGCTCGTTCGTCAGCGACAACGACCCGACCGACATCCTCTTTTACTGCAACCTAATCACGAGCTATCTATATAATACCAACCGGCTGAACGACGAGGGCCGCTCCGCGCTCCAGGGCGCTCTGATGGAACTGCTGCTCAACGCCGTCGAGCACGGAAACTGCAAGATCGGGTACGACGAAAAGACCGCCTGGCTTTCAGAGGGAAAAAACATGCTCGACCTCATCGAGATCAAGAGCAAGCTCCCCGAGGCCGAGGGAAAGAAGGTCTACATCTCCTACGACATCTCGAACCTCCGCACGCGCATCTCGGTCCGCGACGACGGCGACGGCTTCGATTGGCGAAAGCGGCTCGAGGCCGAGCTCGAGGCCGGCCTTCACGGAATGGGGATCAAGCTCGCCGAGTCCTTCGTCTCCGCCGTCTCCTACAACGCGAAGGGGAACGAGGCGTCGTTCGAGATACCGAACCAAAAGGACGCGGCGAACTCGATCCCGGTGATCATGCAGGAGCAGCAGATACTGACCTTCCAGGACAAGCAGGTCGTGTGCAAGGAAGGCGACACCTCAAACGACCTCTTCTACATCCGCTCCGGCAAGTACGCGGTCTACGTGCAAAAGAAACTGGTGTCCGTCCTTACCCCGAACGACATGTTCATCGGGGAAATGTCCTTCCTGCTGAACGACCGCCGCTCCGCGACGATCATATCGATCGGCCTGGGTACCCTCGTCAAGATACCGAAGATGGAATTCATCACCCTGATCCGCGAGCATCCCCACTACGGGATTTTCCTCTCGCGGCTCCTCGCCCAGCGCCTGGCCCGGCAGTCCACGCAGACGGTCGAGCTCCGCAACGAGTACAACCAGCTGAAGAAGGAGTTCGACGCCCTCAAGGCAAAGCGGCCATGAACCCCGTCGAGGACGCGATCCGCAAGGAAGGGACCGATCCCTCAGTCGTCTTCGTCTTCCCGTCAGACATCGCGGCGTCCCTCTGGCTCGAGGCGGCCCTTGGCATCCTCGGCGCGGGAACCCTGCCCCGCGAGCGATTCATCGCCTGGGACCGATTTAAGGAAGAGGCGATCCAGTCGTCCGTTGGGGGAAAGGCTCCCGTCTCCGCCGTCGTGCGCCGACTCTACGCACTCGACGTGGCGCGCCGAAACGCGGCCGCCGAGAGGCCGCTACTCCGCTCGCTAATACCTGAAGACCACGCCGCCTCAGGATCGCGCTTCGCGCCCTGGGTCGCCAGGATACTCCCCTCGCTCGCGCTCTGGGAGTCCCGACGGGGCCGTCGCCCCGCGAGGGACGACGACGAGGACGCCGACCTCGCCTTTCTCGCCGCGGACTATGGCCACTTTCTCGACGACAACGCCCTCTTCGAGCCCGCGTGGCAACGTCCGCCCTTCAGGGACGCGGGAAAGAAGTACCTCGTGTTCTTCCCCGAGGCGATCGAGGATTGGGAAGAATACGCCGACCTTCTCGCCGAGACGCCTTTCGTTCGCGCGATCCCGGTCCCCGAGGTTCCGACCCCGTGGGCCGAGCGCTTCCCCGACGCGCGCGCCGAGATCTCTTCCTGCGCCCTTCGCGTCGAGGCCCTGCTCCGCTCAGGCATAAGCCCCGAGTCGATCGCCGTCACCGTCCCGGACCTCGAGGGCGCGGGCCCCTACCTTATGCGCGAGTTTTCGCTCCGCGGGATACCGGCCGAGTTCCGCTCGGGCGCGAGCCTCGGCTCGCTTCCCGCGGCCAGGCTGTTCCGGCTCGCCCTCGATTGCGCGTCGGCGGATTTCGCCTTCGGCTCGGTTAAGGCCCTTCTGCTCGACCGATCGATACCCTGGCGAGACCGGGCACTGAACGAGGAGATCGTCCGCTTCGGCATCGCCTACCACTGCGTCGCCTCGTGGACCGAGGGCGGCGAGCGCGTGGACATCTGGCGCGAAGCATTCGCGCTCGCGGCGCGAGAAGGCGATTGGCCGCGTTCGTGGAGCGGGACCGACCCGCGGGAACTCGGCTCCCATTTCGCCGGCGTCGCCGACGCGGTGCGCAAGCTCGTCGGCGCCGATTCCTTCAAGGCGGTCCGCGAGCGTTACTTCGCCTTCAGGAACCGTTACCTGGACCCGGCCGCCCTCTCGAGCGACGAGGACGCCGCCCTCGCGCGCGCCGTCGAGGAACTTACCGCCCTCGTCGCCCTCGAGTCTCGTTACCCGGCGTACGTGCCCGAAAGCCCGCTCTCCTTCTTCGTCTCCGTACTCGACGACCGCACCTACGTCCGCCAGCGCGCGCGCGGCGGGGTTAGCGTCTTCCCGTTCCGCGTCGCCGCCGGCACCCCGTTCCCCTATCACTTTATCCTCGACGCGAGCCAGGAGAAGGCGACGGTGTCCTACCGCCGGCTTTCGTTCCTCCGACCAGACAAGCGAGCCGAGCTCGACGCGTCGGACGTCGACGCATCCGCGGCCTTCTTCCGCGCGTACCAATCCTGCCCGCTCATTGGCGCCGCGCGCGCGACCCCGGGCCTAGCCTCGCCTGGCGCGGTATTCTCGTTCGCCGACCACGCGTTCACGGGCTGGCGGAGCATGCATGGGCACTTTGCCGAAACCGCACCCGCCGCCCTTCCCCTCGCCGATCCCCTCGGCGCGGAACTCGCCTTTCTCGCTGGATCAGGCGAAGGCACCGCGCCTTTCCCGGACCGCCTCTATCCGTCGCAGCGTGACGGGTTCGCCTCCTTCGCCCGCCGGGACGGCGCGACGGAAAGCGCGCCATTCGTCTTCCTCGACGCGCCGTTCGCCCCGGGCGCGACCGGCCCCGACCTTATCGCCGAGCTCCGCGACGCGGTCGCGCGCGACCGGATTGAGGACGGACTCGCGCGCACGAGCCAATCGGACCTCAAGGACTACGCCGTCTGCCCCGCGCGCTGGTTCCTCCGCGCCAGTCTCCGCCTCGAGGTCGCGGACGCCGACGCCGAGCTATTGAACGAGCGGAACCTCGGTCTCCTTTACCACGAGGTACTGCGTCGCGTGTACGAGCGCGTCGCCGCCGAGGACAAGGCCTTCGACCCCGCGCGCGCGGACGAGTACTGCGCGTGGGCGGCCGAGTACGCCGCCGGCGCGACGGCCGAGCACGCCGAGTTCCGCGGACCTCTCGCGAAACCGATCATCGGCGCCCTCGCGGGGAAGGTCGCGGAAGGCGCGAGCCGCGTCATCCGGGAGGACGCCGAGCGCTTCCCCCTTTTCGCCCCCGTGCTCGTCGAGGGCCGGCTTTCCGCCGACGAGGGCAATGTTCGCTATTACGGGATCGTCGACCGGATCTCGTCAGACGCCAACGGGAACGCCGTCATCGTCGACTACAAGAGCGGGCGCGTGCCGAAACTGACGGACTGCGTCCCCGAGCCCGGCTCGGTCGCGCGCGATTTCCAAATGCCGATGTACGTTTACCTCGCGGAGAACTCCCCGGCGAGCCCCCTCGCAGGCAAGCGCGTCGCGGGCGCGCTGTTCGCCGACGTGAAGGCGGGCGCGTTCCGACCGGTGCTCATCGAGCCGGACGCGACGCCGTTCTCGACGCGCATGAAGAGCGTCGACCGCGCGGGGTTCGAGCCCGGCCTCGCCGGTCTCCGCGAGGCCGCCGGGCGCTTCGCGACCGCACTCGCCGAGCTCGACTTCACGAGGCCTCGCGACCTTGACTGGTCCGAGTGCTTTCAATGCGACTTTAAGCGCATCTGCCGGCGGGCGTACGCGGTGAGGCCCCGATGAGTTACGAGCGTATAATGGCCGAGCTGAGTCCCGCGCAGCGTCGCGCGGCGCGCGCGGACCGAAACGCCGTCGTCGCCGCGGGCGCCGGCTCGGGGAAAACCCGCGTCCTCGCCGCTCGCTTCGCCTACCTCGTCGTCGAGCGTGGCATCCCCGTCGACCGCATTCTTGCGTTGACCTTCACGGAGAAGGCCGCGACCGAGATGCGCGGCAGGATATTCAAGATGCTGCGCGAGGCGGGGCACCCGAGCGCGGACCGAGCCGTCGCCGATTTTTCGTCCGCGCGCATCGGGACGATCGACTCCTTTTGCCACGCGATCGCGCGCAACGCCTCGAGGCAGTACGGGGTCGCGCCCGACTTCGCGATAGACCAGGAGGGGGCAGAGTCGCTCGCGGACGCCCTCGCGCTGCCGTTCTTCCTCGAGCGCCGGTCGCACCCGGCCATCGCGCGGCTCCTCCGCTCATACACCCAAGCGGAATTAGTCGAGCGCCTTTTCGCCCGGACGATGACCGAGCACGCGCGCGTCTCCGCGCCCCTCGACTTCGACGCCTTCCTCCGCGCCCAGCGGGCCGAGGTCGCCGAGCGGTTCCCGGCGCTCGCGGCCGAGGCGGATCGCGCCGCCGCCCGGCTCGGCGCGATTGGCCGAGAGATGGGAGGGAAAGCGGGCGAAGCGTTCCGCGACATCGCCGACAAAGCGATCGGCGTTCCCTCGCTTGCCGATCGATCTGCCATCGCCGCGTTTCTCAGGCTCGCGAAGGAACTATGCACGGTCAAGATGATCCTACCGAAAAAGGACCCGATCCTCGCCGACGAGGCAAAGGAACTCCGCGCCCGGCTCAAGGAAGATCTTTATCCCGATCTCCTGTCTTTGGCTAACTTCGCGATGAACGAAGAGCACATCGCCGAGGTATTCTCGCTCCTCGCCGAATTTCAAGGCCGCTATCTCGACGCGATCCGGGAATCCGGGACCCTTACCTTCGCCGATGTCTCGCGGATGGCGGTCGACGCCCTCGTCTCCGACCCCGGCCTTCGCCGCTCGTACAAAAGTTCGATCGACTCGATCATGATCGACGAGTTCCAGGACGACAACCAGCTTCAGCGCGACCTTCTGTTCCTCGTCGCCGAGCGGAACGACCGAAACGAGCTTTCCGTCCCCGGGCCCGAAGACATCCTCGGCGACCGGCTCTTCTTCGTCGGAGACGAGAAGCAGTCGATCTACCGGTTCCGGGGGGCCGACGTCTCCTGCTTCCGCCGCCTCGCCTCCGACCTCGCAGGCGGCGACGCCGGGCACTCGCTCGGCGTCAACTACCGAACCGAGCGGGCCCTCGTCGACGCGTTCAACGCCGTCCTTCCGTCGGTCTTCACGAAGCCCGGGGACTGGCCCGACAGCGAAATTCCCCTCCACGAGGCGAGCTTCGCGCCGATCGAGACGAGCCGCGACTCGGCCGCGCTTTCCCCATCATTCGAGATCGTCCTCGTCAGCGAGCCGGGAGACGACGAGGACCTAACCGCCGCCGAGGCCGAGGCGGGCGAGGTAGCGCGCCGAGTCCACGAGCTCGTCGACTCGGGCTACCTCGTTCGCGACGAGTCCGACAAGGAGGGCAAGCGCGCCCGAGCCTGCCGCTACTCCGACGTCGCCATCCTCTTTCGCGCCGGGACGCACCAGCATCTCTACGAGCGGTACCTCCGCGAGGCCTCGATTCCCGTTAAGTCCGAGACCCTCCGCGGCCTCTTCAACGAAGCGCCGATCAACGATCTCTACGCCCTGCTTCGCCTCGCCGTCTACCCGCACGACGACGCGGCGTACGCCGCCCTCCTCCGTTCGCCGCTCGCGCCGGTCGGCGACGCCGCGTTCGCGCGCGCCATGCTCTCGCGCCGCGCGGGACGGGAGGCGCGCAAGCCCATCGAGCCGTTCGCGGAGGAACTCGGTTCCGCGCTCTCGACCGAAGACCGCGACGCGTGGTCGCGCGCGCGCGACCTCTATCGTTCCGTCCGGGCCGATGCGGATCGCCTTCCCGCCGCCGAGCTGATAACCCGCCTATGGTACGCCGAGGGCTACCGATACGTCCTTCTCGAGGACCCGAGTCTCCATCGGTACGCGGAGTTCTTCGATTACTTCTACGAGCTCGCGCGGCGTGACGATCTCAAAGGACTTCCCTTAGCCGTCTTCCTCGATCGCGTCGCGAGCCTGATCGCCAAGGACGAGCGGGTCGACGGCATCGACGTGCCGGTCGGGAGCGTCGAGGGCGTGCGGCTGATGAGCGTCCACAAGAGCAAGGGGCTCGAGTTCCCCGTCGTCTTCCTCGTCGGGGCAGGGGGATCGGGAAGGAGAGCGGGAGAGCGAACCCCGGTCGCCTACTCGGAGCGAAGCGGGATCTCGGTCAACGCCGACCCATCGCCCGACGTCTCCGACGGGGGATCGGACGCGCAGGCGAACTACTTCTACCGCCGCGACCTCGCCGCGGAGGCCGAGCAGGGCGTCGCGGAGCTCCGCCGCCTCCTTTACGTCGGGATGACGCGCGCCGAGGTACGACTCGCCGTCGTCGGGCGCTCGCCGCTGCCCGCCGACGGGGACGACCTTTACTCGCGCGTCGCCGCGTGGCGGGACAAGCGAGCCGAGGCCGCGGCCGACAGGCGCCAACGGGTAAAGCCCGCCAGCTTCCTCGATCTCTTGCTTCCTGCCTTCGCGAACGGTCCCGTCGCCGGCATCGCGGTCGAGGAGGTCGCGCCGACCGCCCCGAAGCGAGCGATCCCGCGCGTCGCCCTACCGAGCCGAGACGCCCTCGCCGCCCGTTACGCCGCCGCGCCCATCGCGTCATACCCCCCAGCGCCGCGCCGCGTCTTCGCCGCGACCGAGCTCCGCGAGGCGCTGGCGGGCGCCGCAGCCCCCAACGCAGCGAGCGGGCCCGCGGCCAAAGGCGCGCCCAAACCCGCCGAGCGAAAATCTCCCGACCGCGACGCGTTCGACGCCCTTCTCGAGCGAACGGGGGTAAGCCCAGCCGACTTCGGCACCTTCGCCGACCTCGAGGCCGCGGCCAAGGCCGAGGGCAAG
>ENA-UOWE01001884-UOWE01001884.1-activated-sludge-metagenome-genome-assembly--contig:-NODE-1884-length-24408-cov-5.069191_pt1 | contig 24408 bp, 14 predicted proteins | sample MGYA00249841_ERZ761562 | MGnify/ENA primary metagenome ERZ761562 (study PRJEB28883, sample SAMN05720200) | activated sludge metagenome | isolation source: Anaerobic digester | place: Japan... | reverse complement strand
CAACATTTTTCTGTATCACTTTACCTAAACCTCCATTAAGCGATAAATCAACTACAGAATAAACTAAACCTGTCTCCATTGGCACTACTCCTGCACAAAATACATAAAATTGATTTGAGTTGCCTGGATTTGGAATTATTATCATGTCTTGATACCACCCTAATCCATACAATTTGTCCCCATTATCAACTAAAAGATGAAACTTATTCAATACATAACCGAAAGTTTCAATGCCCGTCCCTGCCAACCATAATGAAACTTGAGGCGAGCCACAATACAAAAGCAATTGCCCCGAACTATCACAAATACTAGCACAAGTTCCTCGGGATCTTAATACACTATTAGCAGGTATTGGATTCGTCAATACGTTAAAATCAACTCCAGCACTATCTCCGAAGCACCAATACCGATCGGTGTATTGGGCACTTGTTATTTTACTTATTACAAGTAATAATAATATCGCAAATGATTTGATGTTCCTCATTTTACAACTACCAATTTTTGAGTTAAAATAGTACCTTTATCAGTAACTGCTTTAATATAGTAAACGCCGGCTCGAATAGGAGGCAAACTTTCATCAAAAATATTTGCCTCATTGTCAACCATGAATTCTTGAACGCAACGTCCTGTTTGATCAGTAATTGAAATCACTGTACCCTTTGCAAAATTTTCCGTGCAAATTATTTTAAAATTTCCATTACTTGGATTTGGCATTAAAGCAAATTTACAAGATTTTGATGTTAATGGTTTTGAGCTTTGTCTATAAGCAATGGTCGTATCATCTAAATCAATTCCTAATATTGCTCTTGCTCTATAAACTCCTTCACCGCCAATTGAAGGATATTGGTAGGCAATTGATTCGAGAACCAAAATATCATTTTCACTTAAATTATCGAAATTCATGTAAACTCGTGCACATATTTCATTGACAATTGCATTATTTTGTTCCTGCAATCGTAATGAATTAATCGAATTATTCTCGAAATAAGCTGATGCGTAATTGTTATTGTTTAATAACTCATTTACATTTTCTAAACTTCCTATAGTATTTAATGATACCGCTGTAAAGAAATTCTGAAGACTCGCATCGTAGAATGAGCCAGAATACATTAACTGCAAACTATCTTTCAAATTTAAATACACATAATGTTCTATAGCGTATCTCAACTCTGACTGGTAATCCAACGTATCCGACATAGATATTAATTGGGCGAGCCTTTCAATATCGCAGCCCGAGCATGGATTTGATACACAAGAAGCATAAGGAATTGGTATTGGGAAAATTCCTTGTGGCACAAATAACCCATTATATCCCGGATCCTCAATAGCTTGATAAAGTGCGCTGTAGTACCATTTAATTGGAGGATTAGCAACAACTGTCCCATTAATTCTAGATGCTCCGCTAAAATTCCAACTGTTCCATTTATTCCCATTTGGTGCACTCAAACTACCTTGATCAGGAATTGCGGCATTAACCATTTTAAATCCTTCAACCCCACTATTCATTTCATTGCATTCGAAAGTGGCGTTAACACAAAGGTCAACAACTTCAAAAGCACTAGGCAAGTTATTAGTTTGGTTCTCTTTATAAGAATTACTACTACTTGATTCTTTAAATCCAACAATTAAAGATCGTGTATCACTAGGATTTGCAGGATCAATTGTATGGTCAATTGAAAGAGTTGAAGTTGTACCGTTAATTAAACGAGAACATGAATTATTAAAGATTGCCATTGAAATACATTCTTCAGCCACATATCCTTTTCTAAAAATACTAGTTGAATAATTCAAGTTTGCATTTGGAATATCGAAAAAAACAGCGTTGTTCGATACTACGCCATACTTTTGATTCATCACCTGAATGCCAAAACGAGAGTTTTTGATTGTGTTTTCAGAAATAGTCATCGTAGGTGCTTCCATTAAGCCTCCTTGGGCTGCAATCGCATTATGAACATATATAGCTTTTTCGTCCTCAAGTAATGGGTCAAATTGATACCCGTTGAAAATATTGAAGCGATTATTCTTTACTGAAGTTAATACTTTTGAATTATTTGCTAAATCAATCCCAAATTTAACATAATTGAAATCGTTATTATCTATCATGATTTGGCCTGATTTATTTACATCAGAGGACCTGCTATTACTTTTGACATCTATTCCAACGTTGTCTTCATGAAATAAACCATTGAAACATTTGAATACGGTTCGTCCTCGCACCTTTACTCCAATGTCACACATATCGAATTTATTAGGATCTAATATCGAATTATTTACTCCAAGGTACAATTGTTTTGAGAAACTAGGGTTACCGGATCCCGAAAATGTCCCATTGAATTGAATAGCAGCACGATTAATTTTCTGAGCAAATACCAGAGATTTAACATTTGGTTGACTAAACAACGCTCCGTCAATATATAAATTAGTTTCCATAGCGCTTATGCAAGTAAATGCATCATAAAAAGAAACCGCAGGAACACCTGCTACACTATTTTTTCCAATGTAAACTGATCCGGCTGTTGAAAGCTTAAGATGTGTTAATGAATAATTAGTAAAATTATTAGTGCCGTAAGGTGGTAAAAGAAACTTATCGCATCGCATAATTCCTTCAAAAACAAAATCATTAAAATTACCATCATGTAAATATATTCCGACTCTATTAGCGTTAAATATGGAATTCCCGAGAATAGTTATAGAGGTATTTAGGGTAGTAGTTTCATTGGCATCAATAGCAAATTTCGCATCTTCAACAAGAAACGGGAAACTAGTGCTTCCGTTAGCATGAAGTCCTGAACCAGGCAATAATCTAAATCCTTCCCACATAGCACCAAAACAACAATAAAAATGAGCGCCGTCATCAATTATTAGTTGACCACCTGAAACAATTGTAATTGATATATCATTCATGATTTTAAAGTTGGTATTGGCACCTATATGTACTTCATCATCAATTACAATATTGGAATATAAATCATAATTACCACTTGGTAAATTAATAATATTACCGCTAGACCCTTCCACGCTAAACGATGCTTGATCAAGTGTATTGCCAAACGGAACACAACTTACTTGTTGTGTATTGTCAACTTGGTAAACAATTGATGCGCTGCTGGAACAATTGGCTGTACTAAAAAGATTAGTTGCTGTTAGAGTGTAAGAAACTGGAGGAACAACCATAACAGTAATACTATTAGAATTTGGAAAAGTTGAATTATTCCAGGTGTAATTTGTGGGAGCAATCGAATTTAGAACTGTTGCAGTAATATTTGTATTTGCACCTGTGGCTGGCAATGAAATAATATTTGGAGAAAAAATCACAAGCGGAGTAATGTCATTTATTGTTGTCATATAACTTCCAGTACAACCATAACTATTTGTTACAATCACATTATAATCGCCAGCACAACTACAGCTGATTGTTTGTCCTGTTAGTATTGTATTACTACAAGGTTCTTTCCATTGATAAGAAAATGGACTACCGTTAAGTGGGCTAACGTTAACGGTGGCAGTAGGTAATACGAGAGGACTACCTGTACATAATTGGCCAGAATTTGTTACAGAAATCGAACCAACAAAATTTTCATCTATTACTGTAGTCATTAGTGGAATAGAACATGAGCCATTTGTCACCGTCAAACTATATGTCCCTCCTACGGATACATTTATCATATTTGAAGTTGCACCTGTACTCCATAAGTATGTACACGATGCGCAATTTACTAATGGTGTAAGGTCAACAGAACTACTTTTGCACGCAATTGTATAATTAGGAAGCAACGTGGCCGATGGTTCCGTTTCAACAATAATATCATTTACGTATGTACAGCCATTATTGGTTACTGCAACATGATAATTGCCCCCTGAAGACACCGCAATAGCTTGACTAGTTGCACCCGTGTTCCAGAGATACGAAACTGAACCAACCGGAGAAGGGCTTAACACTGCGGTTAAATTAATAGGATTACCATTACAAAGCACTCCTGTAGTTGTAATATTAACAATACCCGTTGGAATAGGATTTACTTCGATATTGCATATTTGGAAATTTTCAGAAATCATCTCATTGCATATTCCATTTCCAGCAGCTCCAATAGAGATTTGTTCTCCGGAGACTGCTGAACTATTTGGACGAACGACCAACTTTAAATGAAGAGAAGCATATACCTTATTTGGCAAATCATTATAGAAATGGGGGTCAGGGTTAAGAGGATCAATGGCAGATAAAACATCATTGATATTCCAAATATAGACACCGTTTACACTTGTATAATTTATTGCCGAAAGATAAGTTTGGAGTGAAGGTGGAGGAATTAAACCCGGAAGGCTTATTTCACTTGCTGACAAATCTAAATTAAGGCCCAGTGTTTTCCCAATTATTATTCTTCCATTTTTAACTTCTGCATCCAGTGAACTGATATTTGTTTCAATTATTACAGGATTGCATCCGGGAGTAGAAACACTAGGTGTTATAGCATCTACAGTTAAACTCGAAACTCCAACTGTAAATTCCTCGGGCACATCTTCAAACTCTTTACAGGAATAATTTAAAGTCGAACCGGAAGTAATTAACTTTTGATACCCTTCACAAGCTAATCCTGTGTGGGCAATTACCGAAAATTTTCTTTGATTATCGACAAAAGAACAATCATTCCATTTTAATTTGAGAAAATAATTTCTTGTAACATTACTCACCGCATCACCAAGCATAAATACTTTATCAGTTAGACTTAAGCTAGGTACTAAAGTATAAATATTTCCAACCAAAGTATACAGTTCAAAATCAACTAAATTACTTCCACCTAAAAGAGTAAAATAAATGTATTCATTAGGTCCAATTTGGCCGTTATTTATTTGAGGCTTGTACACAACATCTATCGGAATAAATTCACTCGGATTCAATTTTAATGCCCCGATAGTAATAGGATAATTAACTTCTATATCATATTCTTCACTTGCATTAGTATTTGCTGTTGGTGTCGGGTCATACGTATAAGTTGTATTGTTAAGCAACACAGGAATTGAGTGATTCGCGTAAGCACCAAAGCGGAGATCTCCTGAATTATGGACTATACTATAATTTTGTGAATCATAAGGATCACTACAATTCTTCCCGAATAAATTATATAATACATAAGGGTGGACAACCTTAGGCAATCCATGAAACCAACCAGATTGACCAAGTTCATAAAAATTAGCAGAAGTCAAAGGTCCAGCTCCATAAGTGAATTTGTAATCAAAAATCCCAGGATACATTAGGGTCATTCCATTGTAAACTAAATTAGAGGATGAGTTCAAATTAAAATTATGTGTAAACCTAAACATTGGCCTAAATTCACCAGGAAAATCATCTATTCCAGTGCCTAACCCTCCATAAACTTTAAACTGATTATACCAAAGTAATTCACATTGATTTGGCACAACGCCGGAAAATGTTTCTTTATTCCGGGAACCAACTAATGCGGAAGTTACGTTATAATGAAGTTGGTAATAAGTCATATTGGAAGTATAAGGGTCACAACTTGGCACATATGTTCCATCATCTTTGAATAACTAAACATACCAACAATAGGATGAAGATCATAATAGCCATAATTCAAATAATTTAAACTAGAATGATTTTGACCTAAATCTGCCAATTCAAGGTTAATATCTAAATCGATAGTATAGCCATCATTTTGCAATAGTTCCTTCAATGTATTAGAAGAACTACCAATTAATAAACCTTGATTAAATTTCAATCTACATAAATAAAAATCATCGTCATACGGCGCAGGTAATTGAGGATTTTCTATATCGATATCAGCTAATGGAATTGAAAACGAGGCCTGGCTAACCGATGAGGGATTTGTACTATTAAGTGTAAAAACAACATTACTACCAACTGTATTGAGAGGTTTTGTAAAAATAGGATCTGCATACTCTATTGGCCCAACAAATTTGTCCAATTGATTTTTCATTATCCAAATATCAAAGTAGAATTGATCTAATTCAGAAACGCCTGTAATAACACTTGGCGTAGCTGTTGTTGCCTTGTAAATACTACCTGTAGCTTTCAAATTTATCCCATCATATGGATAATATCCTGAAACATTTGCAGATGATGATGCGTTAGGGTTCGTAGTAGGAATAATATTAGAGTGACTCTCATAATCCTGCTGATTTGCCCACCCAAAGTTTATACGATTCGTTTCAAATGAGTTTGTACTAGCAAATGCATCTGCAGAACAGTCTCCATTACAATGTCGCAAAACAAAAGCAGAAGCTGATCCTATTTCAAGAAAACAATCACTGCAAGCTAATTCATCGCAAGTCTCATAAATAGTGATTATAAATTCATCCATTCCAAAGGAGTTCGAAGTGCCACAATTTACAGTTGCGTTAACTTCTATATGTAAATTATTCCCAACCTGACTTGGCAATTCAATTAATGCACTAGTACTAGAAAGGGGAATACAATTAACAGAAGTAGGTACTCCATTAACAACTAAATTTGCATTAGAAAATGAATAAGAAGTACTACTAGCGCTCCCCCAAAATGGGCTAATATTTGCCTTTACTATTGCATATACTTTTTTATTTGGACAATAAAACAAATTTATTCCATGTCTCAACACCCAATGGTCTGAGGTACCAGATATATTGTTATGTATAAATGTGATTTTTGTTGATGAAGATAGACCAGCACCAATATCAGTTGGGTCTGCAGATGCTGAATTCACACTCATGTAGTCAGTTAAGTTTTCAAATTGAGCTATTGAAGTTTTGCTAATTTGAACATCAGGATCTACATACATATCACACATTGAGTTATAAGTTACAGAGGTCGATGTGAAACATATAATTTGATCATGGCCAGGACTTTTCAAGGGAGCAAATTGAGAAGAGGTACAATCATACATTTTAAAGTCATGAAAAACAACACCTATATAATGACCCTTTTGCAAGTAAGTATAATCTAATATTCCTCCTTGCAAATTGGCAGCATTAAACATCGGAATCACCCCATTAACATTTCCAAATAAATTTGGATTAGAGGTTAAAAAGTTTTTATTAATTATACTTTCTAAATCTATACTATACGAATACAAATTAGATCCATTCTTCTTAACATTAGCTTGCAACTGTGTATTTCCCAAATAAACGTCCATTGTGGTGGCATTACCCAATGCATCAAAATCACTATCAAGTGGCTTGCCTGCCCATTGAAAATATCTTTTATCAACATCAAATTCTATTTTCTTAATCTTTATTGTAGCCGCTCCATTTGATTGAATGGCTGTCCCCACTGGAGTTGCATTTTTAATTATCAATCCATAGCTCAAAGTCGGATAGGTACTAGGAGGGTTAGGTGTATATGAATTACATACTTGCAATACATTAGTTGAATAATTAAGTGGAACGTAATCTGGATTAGCTGAATTTTCTATGTAGCCTGCTGATATACCTATATTTAACGGAGGCTGTACACATTTAACATTAAGTGTTAACAATTCTTTATCTTTTAAACAAGGATTAACACCATCGCAAATCAAGTCATACGTGTATTCTGTCTCATCTTTAAAAGTAACACTTGAACACGAATGATCTATTTTTTCAATTATCAAATCTTCTTTGAGTAACAAATAATTTGAACTTCCATTTCCAGTATTATATAATATCGAAGGGTAAATGAGACATGTTGCATCTTTATTTGATAACGATACTGTACTTAAATCAAAATAAGAAGTATTAGGCATTAGTGGCGGAACCGGATATCCTAATGGCAAGCCTGCTTTGTATGGATTGTAAAAAACAAAATTGTAATTACTTCCCCCACTAATTGGGGCACTAGTTACAGGAATAAAAGTTTGAGTACTCATATCGAAAACACTTACAGAAGAAACTGTAATATCTTCTTCATATTTAGCTTTTAAAATAAAATGATCAACAATGCCTTCATTTGCATTTATAACAAAATAACGGCTTACCAGCTCCTTGTAATAAAACTCCTTATCTTTTAGACTTGAGTAACCTGTTAAATTTCCATACAATGTTGATGGCAAAACTGAGGCCTCAAGCGATGATCTTATTTGACTTAAATTAACCGGAATATTAGTGCTACTTTGAAGTTTATTGTTGAAATAAATTTTAGAGTTTGCATTGCTAGAGTTTATTTTTATTGCATTTGATCTATTTGAGCTCAAAAACGAACAATCAGAACTATTTAAATTTACAGTTAATAGACAAGGATCAACTGTAATACTACTTATTGTAAAGCCATTTGTAATGGCCGTAAAACTGGCCTGACTTCCGAAGCCTATTGGGCTTGCTATGGTTCCAGGAGGTAAATCAGTTATAGTAACATCATCTCCTGGACCAAAATCTGTACATTCTAAGCTCATTGTTAGTGGAAGAAAACAAGTATATAGAGCCTCTGAATTATAATTACAAGGCAATATATTTGACCCACTATTCGGGGTTGTGGAATATGAAATATTTACGGATGGACCCGGTGGCACTACTGAAATTTTATTTAAAAAGCTTATTGTATCTAATCCTATTGCAAGTATTTCAACTGAATAATTTCTCTTTGTTGGGTAGATGATTGAAACTTTCTTATCTTGACCAAACGGAAGAACTGAATTTAATCCATTTACAAAAAGTCCGGCTTTTATCTTGAACACAGTATTTTTATCAAATCCCCTTGAAATGAAAGACGCATTTACTTTCAAAGGCGAAACAAGGCTATCAATTGTATAATGAAAACTCAACTGCGGAATTAACTTATGTCCAAACAAAAAGTTACCAAAAGTTGAAAGTGTAGCAGTAGTGGTTACAGATCCAATACTGTCATTTCCTGTATAGTTCATTAATCCGCCATCAACCTACTTCGTGCCGTTCCATCGTGCAAGTTTTGTACTGTCAATATCAAAAACATCACATGATGATTTGTACCAATTAAAGGTTAACGCAACATTTGAAGAACCAGTTGTTTTCGTTACATTCCAATAATTACAATCACTAATATAATTTATTGAAGTGTCCTTTGTTGATCCATTTGTTTGAGCCGAATTAAAATATTCTGCTGTAAAGGCATCTGTTAAAATTGAAGGAGCTGATATAGTAACTGGTCTGTAGTCAACTCCCTTACCAACAGGAAATTTAAATGATGTGTTCCCGATTTTTTTAATTGGTCCTGTAACAAAGCTACTTAAGCTTCCGCCACTAACCGTTGCTACCGCTTTTAAAGTAAGCAAGTTGGTACTTGAAGTGATAATATTTCCACTGGTAAGTTCCAATAAACTATCAATAGTTATTGGAGCGTTAAATGTTACCGTTCCACTGCTTTTATTAACAGCAAATTTTGAAACTAAATAGGTTAATGACCCACTGGTTGAAAATGTTTGGTTGCTAGTACCTGTGCACAGTAACTTGCCAGTGCCCACATTAAATACTACCAACGAAGAAGACATGCTTACGTTGCCTTTAAATTCGGATGTGCCGGAATAGGCAGGTTGAATGTATCCTGTGGTTGTAATGAAGCTTACATTTCCGTTGTATTGATCTCCGGTTTGGACTCCAAGTCGGAATGATGCTGTATTCGTTGCATTGTTTCTAAATGTTGTGGATCCATTAAAGACATTACCTCCATCGCTATAACTCGAACTGGTACTCGATCTAATGAATTCCGTTGTTCCATTAAAGGTGCTCGTCTTTAAAAGTATTCCCGGTGAGGTAATCGTTAAATCTCCTTCAAAACTACATCCTGCCAGACTTGTTATTGCTGATCCTGTGGTTACAAATGTTTGTTGTCCTGTTCCTGTTTGTACAAAATTCTTAAGGGTTAATAGCCCCGCAGTAAATCCTCCTGTTCCTATAGCTATTTTTTTACCATTATAAATATGTCCACCGCCGTTTGCATTTCCTCCCCCAATACTAATTCCGGATGAACTACTATTCTCAAATATCAAACTATCATAAAAAGAAGCTACTGTATTATATCCAAGCTGTATGGCATAAGTAGCAGTATTTATCACCTTTAAAGTACTATTAAAAATATCAGCCGAGCTAACTCCCATTGTTAAATAGGCAGCTCCCGATTTCTTTATTGTTATTGGTGCATTAAAAGTACAACCACCTGCACCATTAGTAGTTGAGGTTCCTGTTTGTTCAAATGAACTTTGATAATTAAAAACCCCACCACTAAAGTCAACCCTTGCAACAATGGCATCAATAGTTACATTTAATGTACTTCCATTAAAAATAGCATTACTTCCACGTAAAACTAACGTCCCGTTACTTATAGTTCCGGCATAGAAATAGGCATTATTGGAAACTGTTAAAGAATATCCACTTAAAGAAATACTTCCGGAAGTCAGGTCAAGCTCTTTCACGGTAGTATTTGCCCCTAAAACGGGAGCATTGGTTCGAGTGACAATTTTAACAGAATCGGTCGTATTTGGAACACCTACTGGGCTCCAATTGTTCGAAGTTGTCCAGGCAGTACTTGAGTTTCCTGTCCAGGTATATTTTGTTGCAAACAGGTTAAAATTTGCGAAAAGAAAAATAAAGAGTACGGTATATTTTAATGATACTTTCATAGGTTTCTTTTTAATAGGTTGTAAGAAAATTGGAATTGATTGTTGTGCTTCTTAATTAGAAACAAACTTAAATGCGGGACTAAGTGCACCGCTGCTATTAACAGAAGTTACTTCAGTAAAGTACACTGCTGTTTCAACTAAATTTCCCAATGGACAACTGACTTTATATCCACTTCGCGAATAACCTACTCCGTTTGAAAAGCCACCTGATTGATCAAAAGTAAACGTATAACTGAATAAGTCTTGGCTACCATCTAAAGAACCAACTTTAACTATAATTGATGAAACATTAACAGTATCTGTTAAAACAATGTTTAACACTGATTGTGTGTATCCGCCTTGAGGTGCCGCATTAACGATAAAGGCATCGCCAATTGCTTGAGCATTTCCCAATGTATGAAAAAGCATTAGGAATGCGGCAACGATAATAAATCTTATTTTTTTCATATAACAAAATTATAGGTTTTACACACGAAACTATCAGCACAAAAAGGATACTGATCCACAATCGAATCGACATCCACTTAGCTAGCGGAAAAATCATACTATCATAAAAATTACTTCTAAAAACGAAGTTCATAATTGCTTGTATTAAAGAAACTACTTTTCAAAAAGCAGTTTCAAAATTTAAAACACTATACAATTCAACTAAATCCAATAAATAATTTAGCAAGTGTAAATAAAAATAAAACAACTCCACAAAATATATTTTTATATTTTCACAACTTATTGTATTTTAGCGAGATTATTTACGTAAATTGATATTAATCATGAATTAATATCAATTTAACATCCTAGTTAACAATAGAAGGCTGGCATATTTTCTATGGTAAATAAATTCTTCCACAGCTCCTATAAATTAACCGTTTGTAAGCGTTTATCTCCCGACTATTTAGTGAACTTTTTGTAATTTTAATTTGGGAGGGAACTTGCTGTACCCCACTCTTAAATAGGGATTTTTTGTTAAAGGAGATTTTTTCGGAGAAATTTAATTGGGGAAGGTAAGGGGCAAAACCATCTCGCTATCCGCTATCCGCTTCGCGCAACCCTAAAGTAGTGATGAAATATCACACTTTAGGGCAAGCCTCGAACCATATCGGCTTCGTTTCGACTCCGCTCAACGACCAGCCGAACTAAGAACTATGAACTAAGAACCATAAAGTAGAGCTGAAAAAGCACACTTCATGGCAAGCCTCGAATCATAAAATGATTTCGTTGTCCGCTTCGCGAACCATAAACACTGAATCGTAAACTTTAAACAGCGTAAGCTAACATCTCGCCGCCCGCTTCGCGAACCATGAACCAAGAACCATGAACCTTTTTTCCATACTCCCCATCCAATCCAAAATTCTTTACTCCACCCTTATTTCTATTCAAAAATCATTTCGCTATCCGCTCCGCGGAATCCATAATCCAAAATTCTAATATACAATCGTAAACACTCCCCTCCTCTTGTACACTCCACCCGATTCATCTCTACATGTAAATACAAAACTGTAAATACCTTCGGGAGTAGATGCAGATGGCCATATTTCGTTGGAGGAGCTTCTTGAAAATATGGGTTGGTTCCAGCGGTTGTAAATTGTTAAGTTGTAATCGGCAGGAACATCCCCATAGGGAATAAAATAATCGTTGAGTCCATCGCCGTCGGGAGTGATGGCTGAGGGAAAGAAAATTAAAAACGGACAAGTATCTTCTACTAATAACGAATCTTTTTGCACGCAACCACTGTCGGTCATGCAGGTGATGTTTATCCATCCCAGAATATTTACCGATATCACTTTCGATGTATCTCCGGTCGACCAACTATAATTATCGTTTGTTGTTACTTTCAGTAATGCGTCGATATTAAAATCGGGACATAAAGGATTTATCATTTCGATTTTCACCGAAGGATTTGGCAACTTCCTAACGGTAAGGGTATCCGAAAATATACATCCGTTAAATGTTACTGTAAGCACTTCGGTACTCCCCGACTCAATTATGTTTAAAGGAGAAGTAGAACCATCGGACCATTCATAAGTATCATACCCGGATGATACACTTACGGGCAATGATAATCCTTCGCATAAGGAGGTGTCGGCGCCTAGATTAATTACAGGCAAAGGATTAACTTTTACCATCAATGAAATGGTATCAGCATAACAAGGATAGTTGATTATCAAACCAACTAAAAAGGCACCTGATGATAAATATAAATGCGAGAATTTTTCAGGTACTGTTGCTGCCACATACTGATCCGTTGCTCCATCGCCCCAATCAATTGTATAGGAAGATGCAAATCCCCCAATATGATCCGGCACAACAAATACCGTGTCGTTTAAGCAAACAGAGTCGCCGGTAATAGTAGTGGTTACATCGGTAAAAGTTTGCACGAAATCGGGAAGCCCCACGAAGCAAGAATGTCCCGCTAAATACAAATCATTGCGTATATAATTACAATCAGGAAAAGCCAATGAAGGTTTCTCGATTGCTGCCAAATAGGTACTCACTGATATTGCCGCGTAAATCTTTCCATCAGGTGCGAGCTGAAGATCGCCATACTCGCCACTAAATAATGAATCAAGCATCACTTGATTGTAATTTCCCGATGTCAAATAATTTTGAAAATCGAATTGAAATAAACGGGAATAAGTAGCAGTTGAATAATAAAGATATTTTTCATCCACCGAAAAAGCTACTCCAACCGGTTGCATAATATTTAATTGCAACAAGGGATTCGCTGTTGAAACAACACCTGTTTGTCGGTCGAAATTATAAACCATTAATCGGTCGGAGTCTTTGAATGTCACCGCCAATTTATCACCCGAAGGGGAGAACTTCATCGACCCTTCTATCTCCGATGTGAGCGGCGGGACTGTCCCGGGCACAACACTAACGATAGGCGTAGCCGAAATACCTGCAGAAGTAACTAAATACGATAAAAATGCGGCCTGGGTATGACTATAGGTCACCAACCAATAATCGATATTATTCGAATGCATAGTTGCCGATAATTTATTTGCTATCAACGAATCGAGGCGAACATTTGCACTTGAGACCTGAAGACTTCCCGCAGTATAATCAACCGTTGAGCAGTACAAATTGAAAGTATCAACATTGTACTTATTGATGTGAAACAATAATACACGATCATTATTTCCGGGAACGGGGACAAACAAACATTCGGAAGGCGAATTGGCAGAAAAGAGATTTCCGCCGCTGATCACATTTGCATTCTCGTCGCGTATTATGGTCGCATTCGAGTGCAAAACAAATCGTTTGCTACAATCCGAATACACCGACGAACCTGATATTGAAAAACTGCTAAAGGCACCTGCAGTCGCCTGATGATTTTGAAAATTTAAATATGCTTGATCGCCAAACGACCAATTTGAAATAGGACCTTGAGCCTTAGAGGTATTACAAAAAACACAAAAGGCAGCCACCAATACATAAAACAATATATGGCGGCCACCTTTCATTTAACTAAAGTAGAAAATAAATCTCAATAGTGCAACGAACCCCTACTGACAAATAATCTTGCTTGTGTAATTTTTATTTCCATCGCTTAATGATACTATGTACATTCCTGCTGAAAGGTTACTTACATCGACTGATAATAAATCGGCCGATGAGTAATTGCTTACCAGCACTTCTTGTCCTGTTACATCAAAGATTTTGAGAGCTATCTTCTTCCCTTTCATGTCATCGGGACAAACAATCTCTACAGTACTTCCCGTTAGCGAAGATTTCACCATCAAATTATGATGTTCAATATCATTTATCGTTAACGCACTACCGTTATATAAATCCTGAATATGCTGTGCATCGGTTAACAGCTGGCCTAATGACGATAATGTGCCATTGCTTCCGTAAGAAACGACATAAGCCATTTCAAAGGTTTTAACTCCTCCTGCTAGTAAATCAAATGGTCCAACAGTTCCTAAAATTCTCCAATCATCAGGCACAACTCCGGCGCTAGCCATGGTCCAATCATTACCAGGAAAGGCAGGATCGGTCAATCCCGGAAAGGCATAATTGCAGTTAGTCCCTACCAAATCAAAGCCTGCATTTCCGTACGTCATATGCTGACCATTCATCCACTCTGATTTCAATAAATGGTAAAAATCTTCTCCTAAAACCGGATTGCCTTTCAATGTGTCATTATTGATATTGTAATAATACATCGAATGTGAAATTGAAGTATTTAAGAATTTTAATCCGCATGCAGGAGCGTTGTAACCATAACAATTACTTCCTTCGTCATTCGGATCACCATTCACCACATATACCATCGATTGACCAACATCAGTTCCAACGTGATCATCGGCGGCGTTACCTAAATCGAAATCGGTCCAGTTACTAAAGTAAACATCATGATAATCTTGCCCGGAAAAATTCTTCATTTGCAGTTTCACAAAAACGGTATTGCTTACAGCAACATCTGCCGAATTATACATGTACGCCAACACATGATATTCCGTTTTCATTGAAGGCGTTCCATTTTGTGGAGCAGCATAATTATCGTTCGCTATAAAATAAGCAGCAACATCACCCGGGAATACAGGATACTCTCCTAATGCAGGTTCGTAAACGTTATTCATGTTACTATCATAAAATGGAGCCAAGACTTTATTATAACTACTACCTACAGGCGCATTGCCGGGCCAAGTCTCGATATCGGTTGGCATCACATACCACGGCTGATTCCAGTTAGCGATATGATATAGCACTTGTGCTTTAGTTAAGCACCATACATGATCCCAAAGAGCGGGAACTGCTGCGGTAGCGTTTAAAGTATCTAAAGGGCCGGGATAAAAATTCTGATCTCCAGCTTGCGCATAGGTTTGCTGACTTACATGCAGCACATTAGAATTATCGAGGCCACCCAACCAAAATGACGAAGCGAATATAGCGCTCTTACCACTACCGGCAGGACTTTCGAAAAATCCGTGCTGAGATTGGCTATCAAAAAACAATTCGAGATTACTAAACACTCGACTCGACAAAGAAGCGTTTGTTAGCGTACCGTAGTTCGTCTGCGCCGAAACTTTGAGCGCAGGAAGACTTAGCATTAGCAAGAAGCTAACGCGTAAAGTGGTTAATAAATTTCTCATGTTACTTTATTTTTAACTCGATACCAATCGAACCGTTTAATTGTGGAGAAGCGGTATAGTTGACTGCTTTATATGATGCCGAAGAATTCATCCATTTAAGGTAATTACCGGCAACAAATATTTTCAACTTTGGACTAACCAAATAACTTACGTTTAATCCCGCAGTAAGTGCATAAGTTAAATCGTTAAACGTGAATTTTTCAGAATAATAATCAATCGCTTCACCTGAATAATTATGCGTTATTGTATTCTTAGCTGCATTAAACGAAGCTAGGATTCCTGCATTCGGCTCCACAGACCATGAACCTAATGGCCATGCATATGCTAATTTCACCGGGAACATAAAAGAAGAGATGCGCGCATCACCATTAACCGATACTTCACCAATTTTAGACACAAGAGAAGTATCATAATCGACTACCATTACAGGAGGATCGAACGGAGAGATAATGAATCCTACAGTAGAATCAATTTGCAACGCATCATACTTATAACTATCGTGAAGAGAAGTTTTAAGATGTCCGCGTTTGTATTCAAATCCCGTAAGCACGCTGGTATGTTTTCCAAGTGTATAACGCAATTGTATTCCGGCAGAGAAATTAGTCGCGTTATTTTTCACCTCGGCATTTAAATTTTTATCGAGATTAATTTCCGACAAACTATTTGGAGAAGCGCCAACATAGAATAGAATCGATGCAGGAGGAGTATAACCTTGCGCAGGATTTTCTTGCGTTTGAATAGCATTTTCAGCAACGACATCATCTTTAAATCCGATCATCTTCATGAATGCAATCAAATCAGGAGCAACGGCATTATTATTATCAGATGTAGCAATAGAACTTGAAGGAGCCAATGCTAAAAGTGAAGCATCTATTAAAGGATAAGCGTTACTATGACGATTATTTGTTCTTCGCGAAGCAGTAATTAAACGATTATGATGTATTGAATTATTATTGTTTGCAGAAACAGTATTCAATGAAGCAGAAATATTCGAATCATCAGCATTTAATGAGGCAGAATGATCGTTAAATTGATTATCATAAGTAGTATTTGCAATCGCAGTTTCAATTACGTTTGCGTTGTTAGCAGATGCAGCAGGATGATTTGCAAGGGCAGCAACAGACTTCCTCGCAACCACAGAATGATTACTAACTGACGAGATATTCGTCAATTTTATAAACGAGAAAGCAATGAGCAATAAAATTGCATCGCTAAATAAAAAGCCTCTGATCCAAGTCAGATAGTCGTTCGCATTCACATCTAGTTTCGTCGCAATATCATCGAACGCAAAAGGGACTTCCTCCTCTGCGGATTTCAGCTTACGACGAATGCTGTCATCAAAATAATTTTCCTGTTGCGTGCTCATCAGCTGGCGGTATTCAAAAATGAATAATTGATTTTACTACTCACTATAATTTTTTTCTGAAGCACAAGACGTGCTTTCAGCAATTGTGTTCGAGAAGTGCTTTCTGTAATGTTTAACATGCCGGCAATATCTTTATGATCATAACCTTCGATCACATAAAGGTTAAAGACGGTGCGATATCCCGCCGGAAGAGCAGCTATCAAGGCCAACAACTCTTTTTCATCGAGGTGCGACAAGGCACTATTGAATCCGGGATTAACATTGAAAGTATCTTCAATTGGATCTTCGCGCAGTTGTTGCGTCTTGCGGATTGCATTTAGGGCGGTGTTTACTACAATGCGGCGCATCCAAGCCTCTAACACTCCCTCTCCCCTATAAGTATTCAACTGACGAAAGATCTTCACAAATGCATCTTGCAACACATCTGCTGCTCCATCACGGTTACCAATATACCGAAGAGCTACAGCCATAAAACGTCCTTTAAAGGTATCGAAGAGCTCTCTTTGAGCCACCCGATCGCCTTTAAGGCATTGTTCTATGAGGATCTTTTCGTTAAGCATAACCCGACAATTTCAGTTATAAGACAAGCGCTGTTTTGGAAACGTTGTCCGGGATTCAAAAAAAATTGCAATAATTTTACACCTTAATATTAAGAAATATTATTAGTTTAGCAAAATGAATTTGCGTATTAACTCGTTTCTAGTGAATTAATTACAATATTTTTACCTATCAAAACGCCTGTTTTATGAAAAAAGGCCTAATTCTTAAAAGAAGACCCTTCCTGAGCATTTCGCTCATTCTTCTGCTTTCCACTGCATTTGCGGCCATTGTTAAGTACAATTTGCTGGGCAATTTAGTGAGTGATGTGTTAATCGGATTAACCGCCGTGACCGTAATCGTTGGAGGCATCATATTCATAACTTATATCGATACCACTCCCACCGAAAATTAATGCTTGCGCATTCGTTTCATGATTTTGCTTGCGTAAACAAAATCGATGAGCTCGGGATTATCCGACATTTCTAATTCTTCAAAAGTTCCTTCCCAGTAGTTTTTGCCTTTATAAATAAACACGATTTTCTCTCCCATTTCGGTGAGTGAATTCATGTCGTGTGTATTCACAACTGTTGTGGTTCCGAATTCTTCGGTGAGCTCCATAATTAAATTATCAATCACAATCGATGTTTTAGGATCTAGTCCGGAGTTTGGCTCATCGCAAAACAAATATTTCGGATTCATCGATATCGCTCGAGCAATAGCTACGCGTTTCTTCATCCCTCCTGAAATCTCTGAAGGAAAAAGTTTATTCGCATTTACCAAGTTAACACGTTGCAAGCAAAAATTCACGCGATCGAGTTTTTCTTCTTGCGTCATGTGCGTGAACATATTCAAGGGAAACATCACGTTTTGTTCAACAGTTAATGAATCAAATAACGCACCGCCTTGGAATACCATCCCGATTTCCTGACGAATAGGTTTTCGCTCTTTAAAATTCATCTCGCTGAAGTTTCTACCATCGAAATACACAGCGCCTTTATCCACTTCAAACAATCCTACAGTACATTTCATTAATACTGTTTTCCCCATTCCGCTTTGTCCGATGATGAGATTCACCTTACCTGTTTCGAACGTACACGAAACATCATCAAGAACTGTTTTCTCGCCAAAGGTTTTGTAAATATGATCAACTTTAATCATGCTAAGCGAGGATTAACTGCGTTAAAATATAATCGAAAATAAGAATGAAGATGCTCGAATAAACCACCGCCTTTGTACTGCTTTGTCCTACTTCCAACGCACCGCCATCGGTATGAAATCCGTGATAAGCAGAGACACTCGTGATGATATATGCAAATACTAAAGTTTTGATGAGTGCAAAAACAATATTGAATGGAAGAAACTGGTCTTGGATTCCTCTGATATAATCGGCTGAAGGAACAATTCCCGACATATCACCTGCTACCCATCCGCCAATAATTCCTAAAAAAATACTGATGATTACAACAAAAGGACAGATTAATAATCCCGCAACAATTTTAGGAAGCGTAAGATATCCCGATGAATTAATGCCCATAATTTCGAGTGCATCAATTTGCTCGGTGACACGCATCGTACCTATTTCGGAAGCGATGCTACTACCTATTTTTCCTGCCAATACCAACATGATAATGGTAGGCGAAAACTCCAAGATAATTGAATCGCGTGCAACGATACCTACTGCATAAAGCGGCACCATAGGATTCACGAGGTTATATGCGCTTTGCAGCGTGATAACAGCCCCCATGAAAACGGAAGTAAGTGCAACGATGCCGAGAGCGCCAACACCAATGCTCACCAACTCATGCATTACCTGACGATAATAAACGATGAATTTTTCGGGCTTCACAAAAAGACCCTTCATAAATTTCCAATATCTCCCGATCTCGAACCAGGTTTTTGTAAGCATAGTATTTAAAGTTGTGGCGAATTTACAAAAGGTTGCGAGGATATTAGTTTTAATAACATGAATTTTGAAATCCCTACAAAAACTACCATTCAAATTAACTATTTCAAATACTTAATTAAAAAAAACACAAAATCATATTTCGAAAACAAATCCTCCTATCAAAACAAGTTCCAGACATTATAAGTTTTTGTCACTTTCTTTCCTGCACAAAGAACCGAACCATGTGAGTTCAAGGATGCAGATAAAACAAGTGCTAATCCTTAAAGTAACCAAAGAAAGCGCACAACCGAAAACCAATTGACAGAACACGCTATTAATCATTCAAACGCAATAACTACATATAATCTACCTCGGTTATAGTTCTGTCAATTCGCACTTTTCGCTTGACCGCCTCCGCACCATCTCCCATTAATTTCTTCACATGAACCGAAATCAACTTTGAATCATGTGTCTTGCACCCTGCATCTTTTCAAAGGATATAGATTGGACAATAGATTAGTCCCTCTTAGACCTCTTCACGTTAACCGAGAACTTCTTGAATCATGTATCCTGCATCTTTCATCATTTTACCTCAATCATTCATTCATTCATTATTGCCTCTTCCTTCCAAAATATTTCCCCTCTCCCTACGTTATCTTTTCTCTATTCCCACTACCTTTGTAATATGAACCGAATAAAACGACTTACTGCAATGGCGCTGCTGCTGGGATTAATGACGGGAGCATCGGGATGCAAATTGTTTAAGAAAGATTGTCATTGCCCTAGTTTCGGACAAACACCTACAAAATCGGGGCGTACCACGGCTCAAATTCCCCAAAATAAGCCCTGCTGATAAAGATCAGCGATATTTAATCGGCTGCCTTACAGCCAATTGCACGATTTTGGATTTTTAATGTTGTACGATCGATTATGGATGTATTATCTTAGCATCGCTTTTAGAATCATTCTAAATAAGCTATGAAAACAGCCCTAGTTAAACTTTCTGATTTACGCCGCGGAGCTCGCTGCATTATCGACTCCTTCACAGATGATGTGATGAAGCAGAAGTTATTGGAAATGGGCTGCTTACCGGGTGAAACAATTACGGTTGATCGATTTGCTCCTTTCGGCTGTCCGATGGCCATCAATGTTTCCGGTTCCACATTAAGTATTCGTGTTGACGAGGCACAGAGTGTAATTGTAAAACCATTAGCCTAATATTTCAGCCTTGCAGCTCTCAGATTTCCCTCAAACGGAACCGTCGTCGCGTCAGGTTAAAGTATCGCTTGTAGGTAATCCTAATAGTGGGAAGAGTACGCTCTTCAATGCCCTCACAGGTCTGCATCAAAAGATCGCGAATTTTCCGGGTGTTACCGTAGAGAAGAAAACAGGCTACGCCAAAATTTATAATTCGTCAACAGGTAAACCAACATCACTCGAGATTACCGATTTACCCGGCACTTACAGTTTATATCCGAAGTCGCCCGACGAACGTATCCCCTTCGAAGTTTTATGCGATCCGGGTGATGAAAACCATCCCGATTTAGTTATCCTCATCGCCGATGGTACCAACCTAAAGCGTAGTTTGTTTTTAGCATCGCAGGTAATCGATTTGAAAATTCCTGCAGTACTCGCTTTAAATATGATGGACCTTGTGAAAGAACAAGGTATCGATATTAAACTTGATGAACTAGAACGCAGATTAGGAGTGCGTATCGTTCCAGTGAATGCTCGTAAGGGCATCGGACTAGAAGAACTGAAGCAAGCTGTTATCAGTGAACTGCATGTTCCTGAGAACGATATTTTTGAAACGGGTCCATTAGCTCCTCCTCTTCTTAAAAAGATTCGTTCAATTTTAGAGATGCGTAGCGACTATGCCGCATTGCAAATTGCACATCATCGTGATGCTATTTCAGGATTTCATATTCCCGATCAGCAGAAAAAAGAAATTGAAGAAGCGCTGGCAACACACGAATTCGACAGCATCAAAATACAATCGTTCGAAACTTTAGAGCGATACAAAGTGATTCATGAGATCTTGCAAATATGCATGGTGAAAGCAGTCGACGATAAACCATCGTTGAGTGCGAAAATCGACAAGCTCATGATTCATCGTTTCTGGGGATATGTGATATTCTTGGGAATTTTATTTTTAATCTTTCAAGCCATCTTTACCATTGCGGCTTTTCCGATGGACTTTATCGATCAAACATTTACCGGCTTAACAGAAGCAGCACGCAATGCATTGCCGAAAGGTGTGCTAAACGATTTATTGGTGAACGGAGTACTTGCAGGAATTGGCGGTATCGTCATTTTCATTCCGCAGATTGCAATGCTGTTTATGTTCATCGCTATACTCGAAGATTCGGGATATATGGCACGCGTAAGTTTTCTGATGGATAAGCTAATGCGAAAATTCGGACTTAACGGTCGCTCTGTAATTCCATTGATTTCGGGAGTAGCATGCGCAGTACCTGCAATTATGGCTACACGAACTATTGGCAGTTGGAAAGAACGATTAATCACCATCATGATTACTCCGTTGATGAGTTGCTCAGCGCGATTACCTGTTTATACTTTGCTCATTGCATTGGTGGTTCCTTCGAAATTAATTTGGGGAGTATTTAACTTGCAAGGCATCGTTATGATGTCGCTGTACCTCATCGGATTTTTAGCAGCATTAGGCGCAGCACTCAGCATGAAATGGTTTGTAAAAGCAAAAGAACGCTCTTACTTCATTATGGAAATTCCTGTTTACCGAATGCCGCGCTGGTCGAATATTGTGTATTCGATTTATGAGAAAGTGCGAATCTTTTTATTTGATGCAGGAAAAATAATTATCGCCATCAGTATTATACTTTGGTTTTTATCGTCGCGGGGACCCGGACAACATTTCAACGAGATTACACAACAGATTGATCAATTATCGACCGAACAAAATATCGATCAAGAAGCATTAAATAAACTGGAAGCTCAGCGACTGGAATTTTCGTACGCGGGACATCTGGGACATCTATTAGAACCAGCCATCAGACCATTAGGATTTGATTGGAAAATCGGTATTGCCTTAGTAACATCATTCGCTGCGCGCGAAGTATTTGTGGGCACCATGAGTACTATTTACAGCGTAGGAAAAGACGATGGAGAAAGCAAGACGGTTAGAGATAAAATGCAAGCGGAAATTAATCCCGAAACCGGACAACCGCGATACACTCCTGCTGTAGGATGGTCGTTAATGATTTTTTATGCCTTTGCCATGCAATGCATGAGTACCTTAGCAGTAGTTAAAAGAGAAACCGGCGGATGGAAATGGCCCATCATGCAGTTCTTTTTTATGTCGGCATTAGCCTATTGCAGCAGTTTAATAATTTTCCAATTGATGAAATAAATGATTACCGCAGATAAACTACGGGAAGCATTAATGAAGTATGTACCGGCCGACGCTGTAGAAACTTGTGTCGACTGGATAAGAACTTATCGCATCAGCGTTCGCATTAAACATACGCGTGCCAGCAAATATGGCGACTATAGAGCTCCGCAAAATGGCCAAGGACATATTATCACCATCAACCACGATTTAAATCCCTATGCGTTTTTAATAACGTTTACACACGAAGTAGCACATCTCACTTGCTATAACAAATTCCGCGATCGTGTGGCTCCTCATGGAGAAGAATGGAAAAGCGAATTTCGCTTACTCTTGAAGCCCTTCCTCGACATGAAAATTTTTCCCGATAACGTGGCGATGGCAGTTGCTAATTATATAAAAGACCCAGCCGCATCGAGCTGTTCAGATGTTCACTTAATGAAAGCCCTGAAACAACATAATGTTGGAGAAGAAGATTGGTTGCATTTAGAAGACATTCCCTACAACGAAAAATTTGAAATTAAATCGGGACAACAATTCGTGAAAGGCGAAAAACTCAGAAAGAACTTCACCTGCTTCGACCTAAAAACGAAACATAAATATTTTATCCATCCTTTGATGGAAGTGAGGGTGATTGAGGAAACTTAAAACGAAAGCTCCGGCATATGTCCGAAGATGAGTTTGCTTTAATGAATTGTACAATTCAGAAACTAATTATTTGCGATTTCTTGTAATTTTAAACCCGATTGGGGTCCTCTCATTAGCCTCCGAATTCTTTTCCAATAATTCATCGAAATACTTAAATACAATTTCAATATTCTTGGCATTATTCTCGGTTTTCTTCTCTAGCTTTTCAATTAAACTCCTTATTTCTAAATTATCTATTATCATTTTCTGAAGTCGCACAAACACTTCAATTATACGAATGCTCATTTGTTTCGCTCTGGCACTTCGTAGAATATTTGCGGCTTGAAGAATTCCATATTCAGTAAATACATAAGGCAAATAACGCGTCCCTCCTCTTCCATTTTTTGAGGTCACAAAATGTGACCTCAAAACCTCAAACTCCTCTACCGTTAGCTCAAACATGAAATGAAGTGGAAAAATATCTTCGTTTCGCTTTACAGCTTGCTTCAGTGCTTTTGTTTCTACTTGATACAATTCAGCCAAATCACTGTCCAAGATCACCTTCTGCCCTCGAATAAAATATATTTTACTCATAAGGATTTCATCAGGAACTATCATAGCGCTTTTACTCATAGCATTAATACAAAATATTTTTTATTGTAAGTTTTATCTGAAAAAGCAAAAATATTTCATTCATCAAAAAAGGACACTAAAAATCACCCAAAATGACATATTGGTTAATAACTTCTTCGACGTTAATGCTCAATATTGAATTGTCGAATTTGCTACTCGCAGTCGAAAAAAACAACAAAAATTCACATTACACCCTCTTAAAAGAATGGTCACACACTAAAATCTTAATTACTATTTCAATCTTACTTAAAACGAAAACTCCGGCATGTCGCGATGCTTTTCGTACAGCAGGTGTACAATACCATCCGAGAGTC
>ENA-UOWE01001874-UOWE01001874.1-activated-sludge-metagenome-genome-assembly--contig:-NODE-1874-length-24507-cov-36.663054_pt1 | contig 24507 bp, 25 predicted proteins | sample MGYA00249841_ERZ761562 | MGnify/ENA primary metagenome ERZ761562 (study PRJEB28883, sample SAMN05720200) | activated sludge metagenome | isolation source: Anaerobic digester | place: Japan... | reverse complement strand
TTTGCCTGGACCTGGCAGTGGACCTGCCCCGCCCGCGCGCCGAGGAAATCCGCTATACGCCGGAGTTTGGCGTACTGGCGCGCCGTCTGCGGGCTGCCATTGGGTGAGAACCCCGAAAACAAAAAGCACCAGGGATCGATGGGATCCTGGTGCCTTTTTGCGGGTTGGGGGATTAATTTAACTGCGTCACCGTTGGGCGCAGGAATTCCAGTTCGTCAATATAAGCGTTGATTTCCTCGTCGTTCAGCGGGCGCCCCTTTCCGGCGTAGGTCGTCAGCAGGGCTTCCATCATGTTTGTCCCAAATGACCTGCCATCCAGCACCGGCGTGGTGGTGATGAACATACGCACGCCCCGGGCGCGCAGCAGTTCGTGATTTTCGGCAGTGGTGGTATTGGTGACCACCCACTTGCCGCGCAGATCATCGGGCATGTGCTTGCGCATGTAGAGGAAATCCCCGGCAATCAGGTCGGCTTCCTGCCAGTACTTGTGGAACTTGGGGACAATCGGCTCGTCCTTGTAACCCGGCGGGAAGATTGTCTTGAGGGGCAGGTAGCTGACAATGGGCAGCAGGATTGCAGCAACCCGGTAAAAATTCTGCAGCCCGCGGATGGGAATGGGCAGATCAAATTCCATCATCAGGTCGCCCGCGGTGATTTCATCCGAAACCTCGTTGGCGGCAATTGCCAGCCCCAGGCGGTCCACCGCCATGGTGACAAACGCTTTTTTGAAGTGGGGGATTTCGCCGCCCAGCTGGGGCTTTGCCAGTTCGAAAACACGCCGCTCCAGGGTGTGCTTCAACCCGGAGCCGTCCACCACGGGGGTGTGATGGACATCCTTGACCAGCTTGAAGGCGGAACGCAGCGGATAGCGTTTTTTTCCTTTGGGGGTGGGCAGGTAGAGGTAGAGGTCCACCCCTCCCACCGAAAGACAGTCCACCTTGCCGTCCAGTTCAGCGTAAAGCTGTTGGGCGCGGCGCACATCTCCGCCGGTTCCAATCCGTTCAATGCTGATTTCCATGCCGTTTAAATTGACAATTACTTTTTTGTCACGACTGGGACTCCCCAGGCTGACGCTGACAGCACGTTTCATGGATCACTGCTCCTGCACAATGGGATATCCCTTATATTAGCACAGAATATCCGGGCAATGCGTTCCATTGGACTTTTACCAACCAGGAATGGATGGATGACAGGATGGAAAAGTGACATTCATATGCTATACTGGTTTCATAACCATATAGGAGGGCTAGATGAATGATGTAATATTGATGGACTTGTACAAGAATCGGGAAGTCTATTGTCCGAACAGCTCCAATCCCGTAAAACCCTGCGGTGACCCGGTTCCAGCAGGGAATAACAAGGTTTTTTTCACACACCGGCGGATGAATTTTGATGGCTTCACAACCCACTGGTACTCTTCCAACCGGTTTGCGGTCTATACCTGTCCGGTTTGCGGACAGCGGGTGGAAATTGAGGTGAAAGTCCCGATTGTTGAGTAGGGAAAATCCTATCCCCGTTCGGCGGTCAGCACCAGGTTACCGCTGGCAGCAGGGTCAAAAGGATCCCCTGCCAGGCTTCCCCAGGCGGTTACCCTGCCAAAACCTGCCCGATGCAGGGCGTCAACCAGGTCGGTTTTGCGCTGCGGAAGCAGCCTGGTCTGAAGCAATTGTTGCTGCCAGGGGCTGCCCCCTGCCCGGTGCAGGGAGAGGATATTGAAAGTGATCAAGCCGTCCGGTTCAAAATCGTAAAAGCGGATGAACAGCCAATCCTCGTCGCCTTCATGGGCAGCTTCCGGTCCCATCCAGCGCTGTCGGTTTTCCAGCACGGCATCAAAATTACGGTTTTGGATGACCAGCCGTCCGCCGGGCTGCAGGCAGGCGGCAAAATCCAGCAGGGCAGAATCAAGTGCGGCGTGGGAGAGCAGGTGGGGCAGGGAATTACCAAGGCACAGCAGGGCATGAAAGCCGCCCGTGCCAAAGGTTTCCGACAGGCTGCCAAAACCGGCTGCCTCGAACTGCACCGTCACCCCCGCCTGGCAGGCATGGAGGCGTGCCTGTTCCACCATTGGCTCGCTCAGGTCCGCCCCGGCGATGGCATATCCCCGCTGCGCCAGTGCAATTGCATGCTGCCCGGTGCCGCAGGCTGTATCCAGCACCCGCCCTTGTTCCGGTGTGCCAATCTGCTCCATCAGGAAGGGCAGTTCATATGTCAGCCGGTTCTTCCAGTTGACGAAACGATCGTAATCCCCTGCAAATGCATCGTACATGGCATTTCCTTCGTATCTGTTCAGCGGGCAGGGTGAATTTCGTTGCCCTGCCCGCTGGATATTATACCCCTGCTAGGGGAGCATTTCCTGTTCCAGCGTTTCCGCCAGTGCCAGGTATTTCTCGTGCACGCCTTCGCCGGTCTCCTCGTGTTCCACGTGTTCAAATCCCTGGTTGACATCTTCCTGCTGAGATTCTGGAATTACTCGGTTTGCCATGGGAAAAAGGATGTTATCCTCCTTGAAAATGTGCGCCTGCAGAAGCTGGGCGTATCCCCTTGCATTTTCAATCACAAGCTGCCGGGCGGTGGAATCTCCGGCAATCCAGCGATTTGCTGCATCTGTCATTCCCCGTGTATAGATGCGTCCCTGCTCATGGTCTGCCAGCATGACGCCAATCGGTCCGCCCTGGACGGGAACGCCGCGTTCTGCCATTGCCTTGAAGAGAACCCCTTCCTCCTTGGCGTGGTGGCAGCCATCGGCAAACCCGCGGATGAATTGGGCGGCATCCAGGAAAAATTCCGGGCGAACGGTTTCCCCGTTTTCCAGTTTTTCGGCTGCAATTTCCAGGACAGCGATAATCCGTTCAATCACACGATGTTCCGACATGAGAATATCAGTTGCTTCCATTTCCAATCTCCTTGTTGTTTCGTAAAGACATGATATCACCGGGCTTGGCTGCTGTCTTTGCTCCAGCGCAAACATCCGCAAATGGTGGATTTCAGATACAATCAAATCATGGCAGAATCCCACCAATCCACCCTGCAGAGGATGGCAATCCTGTCTGGTGCCCCCATTTTTGCCGGGCTTACGGTTGCCGAGATGGAAAAAACAACTGCTGCAGCCCAAATCCGCCGTGTGGATGGGGGTGCGTATTTCTTCCTGCAAGGCGATCCTGCAGATCGACTCTATATTCTCCTGGCGGGCAGGCTAAAAATGACTCAGCTGTCTGTGGATGGGCAGCAGGTCATCATGCAGTTGCTGGGTCCCGGCTCATTATTTGGTGCTGTGGCTCTGGCGCAGGTGGAGACATACCCGGTCTCGGCAGAGGCGGCGGAATCTTGCGAAGCTGCCTGTTGGCGAAAAATTGACCTGATGAACCTGGTGCTTGCCATCCCGCGGCTGGGATTAAACGCCATGCAGATGATGGCAAATCATGTGCAGGATTTCCAGGAAAGGTTCCGGCAGCTTGCCACCGAGCGGGTGGAACGGCGGCTGGCGCATGCTCTGTTGCGGCTGGCAGCGCAGACAGGAACGAAGATCCCGGAAGGTGTCTTGATCAATATGCCGCTCAGCCGGCAGGACCTGGCGGAGATGACGGGTACCACCCTGTTCACCGTCAGCCGGATATTGAAGCAGTGGGAGGGGGAAGGGTTGGTGATCCTGGGACGGGAAAAGGTCATCATCCGCTATCCCCACGGTCTGGTGAGCATTGCCGAGGACCTGCCCCGCCCAGGCGGTGAGACCGCCGGGTGACGCCGTCATTGCTCCAGCGCAAAGACGGAAATGGATTTCCGCTGTATGATTCTCCCATGATGGAATCCGGTTTTTCCCCCCAAGTGATGGTTGCGGAGGTGCTGTCCTCCCACCCAGCAGCGGTTTCTGTGTTTTTGAGACACAGAATGGCTTGTGTGGGCTGCCTGATGGCGCGCTTTGAAACGCTGGAGGATGCGGCGCGGGTGTATGGGGTTCCCTTGGATGAACTGTGCATCGAACTGGCAGGGGTGGAATCCAGCCAGCAGTGCCGCCGGATGGAATGACTTTGGTTCTGGCGATAAACAGGTTCTTTTAACTCAAAGGCGGAGAGGGTGGGATTTGAACCCACGGTACCTTGCGGTACACGCGCTCTCCAGGCGCGCGCGTTAGGCCAGACTACGCTACCTCTCCGTACTGCCCGTTTCCTGCACCGGGCGGAGGAAATTATACCACAAGCTGGGTGATTGACAATCCAATCACCGTTTGTGGTTTACAGCTCTTCTGGCAGTTCCCCGCCCATCCGCTGCAGGGATTCTGCCAGGTCTGCCCGGTATTGCGTCGCAGGCTGGATGCCCGCCTGGTTTAACGCCAGTACGCAGGCGCCCACCACCGGTGGAAATTTCAACCGGACCAGCCTTGCTCCTGGAGCCTTTGCCAGGATTGTTTCCCGCAGCGGCTGGATCAACCGATCACCCGCATTAAACATCCCGCCGGTCAGCACCACCTCAAATGATTCCCCTTCAAACCCCATCTGGCGGATGACTGCACAGGCAAGCTCGCCAAGCTCCATCCCCGCCCAGCGCACCAACTCCAATGCCACCGCATCGCCCATTTCCGCCGCCTGGAAAACCAGCGGGGCATCTGCCGGGATCAGGGCGCAGCGCCCGGTATTCAGCCCTTCCAGCAGGTGCAGCAGGTCGGGTTCCCCGGTCTGCTGGCAAAACAGGTCCGAGAGGATGGTGGGTTGACCCCTGCCCGTCCAGGCGTGTGCCACTGCCTGCACGGCACGCACCATCAGTTCCCCTGCGCCAGCTGCCTCGCCCATCTGCAGGCTGCCGCCGGTAACCCGCCCGACGCGCGTATGTGTGCGATCCCAGCCCCAGCAGTTACAGCCCGTCCCGGAGACGATTGCCAGCCCCCAGCCCTCCGTTGTGCCTGCCAGCAGCCCCAAAATGGTGTCATTGACTGCCGCCACGGGTGCCGTTAATCCCAGCGTACCAATCGCCTCCAGCGTGGGGGCGGTTTCACAATCCCAGTCATATCCGGAGACACCAAACCCTGCTCCGGCAATCTCAGCGCGGGTTGCACCTGCCGCGTGCAAAGCCTGTTCCAGCGCATCCGTCAGCGACCAGATCAAGCCATCATATCCCACCACCTCGTGGTTGCCTGCCCCGCTGACGCCCAGACCGGCTGCCTGTCCGGTTTCGTCCGCCAGCAGGATGCGGGTATGGGTGCTGCCAATATCCGCCCCCAGGTACAGTTTTCTCATGGCTGTCCTCCAAAGAATTGCGGCAGGTGCTGCCGGTTGGTTTCCAATAAATCATCCAGCACCGCTTCCGCCCGGTCTGCCTGTGGACCCAGCGGGTGTGCCAACAGTGCCAGCAAAGCCGCCTGCCGGTCACCATGGATGGCTGCTTCCACCGTCAGCAGTTCATACGATTTGACCTGCGCCAGCAGACCGAAGCAAGCCGGGGGCAACGGTTCGGCGGGCAGAGGATGAATTCCATCCCTATCCACCCGGCAGGGCATTTCCAGCACCCAAGTTGGATCCCATCCTGGCACTGCCCCGTGATGCGGCACATTGACCACGTGTGTCTCCCCCAGGTTGCAGACCTCTGCGGTAATCAACTGAACTGCGGCAGTTGAATAATACGCTCCGCCGCGCTGCATCAGGTCTGCCGGGATGGTCACCTGTGACGGGTCGGCATATTGTTTCAGCAGGGCTTCTTCAACGCCCATCACCACCCCGGCACGGGTTGGTTGTGATGCCTGTTCCGCCAGCTTGTGGGCGGTGTGGTAATAATAGTGAAGGTAATAATTGGGCAGCATCCCCATGGCTTCGATCAGCCACGGTTCCCATTCCGGTTGGGGATTGGAGTGCAGTTCAGCAAGGTAAGCGCCCAACACCTGCTCCCAGATGTCCATTCCATCCAGGTGGAATCCGCGGTGCCAGGTGAGATGGTTCAACCCCAGTGTATCCAGCTGAGCCCGCTGCGGGTGGATGGATTCACCGGTTAGTTTCTCCAGCCTGCCGAGGATGGTCATTTTTACCGTGATTGGCACGTTGCAGACCCCCACTGCGGGGATATCCGTTGCGTGGCGTGCTAGGGCTTCCGTCACCAGACCGGCAGGGTTGGTAAAGTTGATCAGCCGCGCCCCGGGGGCATGTTTCCGCATGGCAGCAGCCACACCCAGGATGACCGGGATGGTGCGCAATGCCTTTGCCATGCCGCCCACGCCGGTGGTCTCCTGCCCGATCAAGCCATGACGCCGCCCCAATTCCTCGTCCGCCAGGCGGGCGGGCATTTTTCCCACCCGCAGCTGGGTGATGACGTGGGATGCCCCTGCCACCGCCGCGTCCAGTTCGCCGGTGCAGATCACGCGGAAGGGTGCCTTCTGGGCGGCGGCAATCCGGCTGGTGAACCCGCCCACCACCTCCAGCCGTTGCGGATCGGTGTCCATCAGCCAGAGTTCCTCCAGATTCAGCATCCTGGCGCGCGCCAGGAAACCCTGCAACAGTTCCGGTGTGTAGGTGGATCCTCCTCCAATTACGGCGATTTTCATGACAGACCTCCAGCGGTGGGATGAGTCATTGTAGCCCGGCGGAGTGGGAATTGTCAACGGGCGCGGATGTGCCTCTCTACCGATGTACTATAATCAAACCATCCTTGCGGTTCGTAAAGGAATAACCCATGACCATGGAGAAGATTCTCATCCTTGGCGGCTACGGCCTGACGGGCAAACCGCTGGCACGCCATCTCCTGCAGCAAACCGGCTGCCAGCTGGTCCTGGCGGGGCGGAACCTGGCAAAAGCAGGCGCGGAAGCGGATGCGTTGAATGCGGTCTTTCCCGGCGGGCGCGTTTCCGCCGCGCGGGTGGATGCTGCCAATCCGCAGGAATTGCGCGCAGCCCTGCAGGGGGTGGATTTCCTGCTGAATGTTGCTCCCACCACGTCCGTCACCGAAACAGTTGTACGGGCTGCACTGGATGCGGGAGTGGATTATCTCGACGTGCAGTTGAGTGCCAACAAGCTGGAAATCCTCAAATCCCACGCAGACGAGGTGGAACGCCGCGGGTTGTGTTTCATCACCGAAGCCGGTTTTCACCCGGGTCTGCCATCCGCTTTGGTGCGGTACGCTGCGCAGAAACTGGACCGGCTGGAGCGCGCCGATATTGCCTGTTACCTCAACATGGGTGTTGGTTTGCCCTACTCCGAGGCGGTGGACGAGTTGATGGAAGCGTTCCAGGATTACCAGGCGCAGGTCTTCAAAAACGGTGCCTGGACCCGCCCCAGTTCGTATGAAATGCGCAAAGTCCAGTTTGGAGGGGAGATTGGGCAGCGGCTCTGTTATTCCATGTTTTTTGAAGAACTCCGCGCCCTGCCGGAAATGATTCCATCCCTGCAGAATGCCGGATTTTACATTTCCAGTACCCATTGGTTTGTGGATGGTGTACTGACGCCGCTTGTCATGCTGGGGCTGAAGCTGGCACCCCGGCGGGGCATCCGTCCCATGGGAAGGCTGCTCTGGTGGGGCATGCAGAATCTCCCCAAGCCGCCCCACCTGGTCCTGCTTCGCCTGGAAGCGGAGGGGCGGAAAGATGGCATTCCAGCCAGGGTGGAATTGAGTGTTTCGCACCCGGACGGTTATGAACTGACTGCAGTTCCGGTGGCTGCCTGCCTGCTGCAGGTGCTGGATGGTTCCGCCCGCCGCCCCGGCTTGTGGATGATGGGACACCTGGTAGACCCTGCCCGCCTGCTGATGGATATGCGGGGGATGGGGATTGAGGTGCATGATGGGAATGTGTAATGATCAATCCGGATGATGAAATGGAAGGAGATCACAGGAAACCGGCGCAAATCTTCACCCGCTGGCGGGTACCATGAACACGTTATAATTGGGGAAATTGAAGTACCGGGTGCACTGCGCCCCTGCCTGGAAAGGAGTACTATTCATGATCCGACGGTTCTTCCTGCTTGCCGCCCTTTTCATCCTTACACTCACAAGTGGCTGTGTCCCAACCCTCATCCCAACACTGGTGCCGGATACTGCCCTGCCCGTGGACGCGGATGCCCAGCCGGTGATCATTGATACAGACATGGCAGCTGATGACTGGCTTGCCATCCTCTACCTGCTGGGGCAGCCGGACCTGGATATCCTTGCCATCACGGTCACCGGGGCGGGGGAGGCACATTGTGATGCCGGAACCCAAAACGCGCTTGATCTTGCCCTCCTGGCAGGGCGCCCGGACATCCCGGTTTCCTGCGGGCGGGAGACACCCCTGGTGGGGAATCATGTTTTCCCGGAGGAGTGGCGCAAGGCTGTCGATGCCATGTTCTGGCTTTCCCTGCCAGTCAGCGACCGGAATGTGGCGGATGAAACCGCTGTCGGGATGCTCACCCGTATCATCCGGGAATCTCCCCAAAAGGTTCACGTGATTACCCTCGGTCCACTGACCAATTTGGCTGAAGCGCTGAATGCCGATCCCGGGCTGGTGGAGAACCTGGAAATGATTACAATCATGGGCGGCGCGGTGGATGTGCCGGGGAATGTGGGCACTTCCTCCAGCATCCAGAATCAAACCGCCGAGTGGAATTTTTACATTGACCCCCAGGCAGCACTCGATGTGCTGGAAGCAGGTGCGCCGATCACGCTGGTTCCGCTGGATGCCACCAATGATGCGCCATTCACCCCGGGCTTTTACCTTGCCCTCAAGAAAGACCGTGGAACCGCCATGGCGGAGTTTGTCCACCGCGTCATGGAGGTGCAGGAGGAACAAATCAACACCGGTAAATATTATTTCTGGGATCCCCTGGCGGCAGCAATTGCCGATGGGGAAGTGTCGGCAACTTTTGAGGAGATGACCCTGTCCGTGGTGGTGGCGGAAGGGGCGGATAGCGGTCGCACGCCAAGATCCGCAGATGGCTTCCCGGTGAGCGTGGCAGTGGATATTGAACGCGAGCAGTTTTACACCCTGTTTTTGGATGGCTTGAATCAACGAATTCCCTGACCGGAACCGGGATTGATTTGGATTAACTTGCTGGAGCGGGCACGCTGGCGTGTTCCGCTCCGTCGTATCTGCGGAGCTGCTTCCAGCGTGCTCCAATCCAACCGGCTGCAAGGATGCATCCCACCCCTCCGCTGATGATGGCTGCCGGGACGCCAAATGCCTGTGCCACCAGCCCGGATTCAATTTCACCCAATTGCGGACCACCCATGAAGAAGATCTGGTTCACACTCACCATCCGCCCGCGCAGGTGATCCGGCGTCTGGATTTGCCGGATGGTATTGCGCAGGATGGTGCTGACGGAATCCGCCGCACCCACCAACACCAGTGCCAGCATGGTCAACCAGAAGACGCGCGATACCCCGAACAGGATGGTGGCAGCCCCAAACAGCATCACCGCCCCCAGCAACAGGGAACCCTGACGCCGCAGTCCGTGCCGTTGGGAAATGACCAACGCCGCCAAAACCGCGCCAATGGACTGGGCGGCGGAAAGCCAGCCGTATTCCACCTCGCCCACGTGCAGGATATCGATTGCCACGAAGGGCAGCAGGGTATTGGCGGATGAGAAGAAAGTCGCCCAGAAGTCAAGCAGCATCGAGGATAGGATGATGGGCTGGTGCAGGATGTACTGCACGCCCTCTTTGATTGCCGTCCAGGAGACCGCCCGCCGCTCTCTGTTGGTCTCCGGTGTGCCGGTCTGTGCCACCGGTCCCATGAAAATCAGCGCCAGGATGACCGCCCCGAACGAGATGGCATTGATCAAATAAACCGCCTGCAAGCCCAGGCTGGCAATCACCAGACCAGACAGCATCGGTCCAAAGATGGAGCCGAGGTCAAAGGCAATCGACTGAACCGAAAAGGCGTTTGCCAGGTCGGCGCGCGGCACCAGGTTTGGCACCAGTGACTGCCGGGCGGGCTGGTCAAATGCCTGTGCCGATGCCTGGACTGCCGTCAGCAGGTAGATGTGCCAGAGCTGGATGTCTCCGGACCAGGTGAGCAGCGAAAGACAGACTGCCACGCCAGCCAGGATGCTTTGCGTCAGGAACAGCAGCTTGCGCCGGTTGAAGCGGTCTGCCACCACCCCGGCAATCAGCGAGAACGCCACCACCGGGATGACCCGCGCCGCGCCAATGCCGCTCACCGCGGCAGGCTGGTCGGTCAGCGTGCGGATGTGCCAGAAGAGCGACCAGAGCTGCATCTGTGAACCGGCAACCGAGATGAGCATGCCCAGCCAGAGCATGGCAAAGCGGCGGTGTCGCAGGGCAGGCGGGAGGGTGACCAGGGGCTTCATGGATGGCTGGAGCGATGGGAATGGATCAAATGTTTGGGAAGCGGGTTAAATGTCGTAATTCACCGGTCCGCCGCTGATGGATGCCACCGGCGGCAGCATGCGCTTGAAGCGGTTGCGCTGAATGCGCTGGATGACCGATTCGACGAATTCCCGGGAGAACCCCGCTTGGATGCACTCGCCGGGCGTGGCGCGCCGCTCCACCAGCAGGAAGAGCAGTTCATCCACCTCGGCATAGGTATAGCCCAGCTCGCCTTCGTCCGTCTGACCCTGCCACAGGTCTGCGGAGGGCGGTTTTTGCTGGATGCTTTCCGGCACGCCCAGGGCTTTTGCCAGCTGCCGCACCTGGGTCTTGTACAGGTCGCCCAGCGGATTGAGTGCGCAGGCGGAATCCCCGTATAATGTGGTGTAGCCCAGCAGGGCTTCGGTTTTGTTGCCTGTGCCAATCACCAGCCCTCCAAAGGCTGCCGACTGGTCAAACAGGACAATCATGCGGGTGCGCGCCATAATGTTGCCGCGCCGCAGGCTGTCCATCTCCGGAAACCGGTGGATGAGCGGGTCTGCCATGTCGGTGATGGGGATGGTCAGCGACTGGACGCCGGTGGCATCCATCACTTTTTGGGCATCGTCGAGGGAATCCTGCGAGGAGGTGCGGTAGGGCATGCGGACTGCCAGCACATTCTGTGCGCCCAGCGCTGCGGCTGCCAGGTAGCAAACCACCGCCGAATCAATCCCGCCGGAAAGCCCCAGCACGGCGCGCTGGAACCCGGCAGCATGAATTTGCTCCCGGATGAAACCTGTCAGGATTTTTTGCACGCGGTCGGTCTGGATGCTCAGGTCAGTCATGGACATCTCCTCGTTGACAATCAATTATTTTTTTCAGCGGTTGGGGCGGAAGGACCAGCCCAGCACCATCAGCCCCACACCCAGCAGCGCCAGGCAAGCCCAGGCATCCACCCGCAAGCCGTAAAGAATTTGCACCGGGTCTTCCCGCACTACCGTGAACAGGAATTGCAGGACGGAAAACCCGCTGAGCAGAATGCCTGCCATCCTGCCTGGGGGCAGACGGGAGGCGTCCTCCAGTTCCATGCGGAAGAAGAACGCCAGCAGGATCAGGGCTGCCAGCGGTTGGAGGGGGGCGCGCAGCAGGGTCTGCCCGGTTTCATCCAACGTGTTGATTCCCCACCAGGCTTCGGTATCATCCAGCACAGCGATGCCATAAGCGCAGCCGGAGAACCAGCAGCCCAGCCAGGTGAGGATTGCCAGCGGGGGCAGCAGCCACAGCAGCAGGTCGGCGGTCATGTCCAGCGGCATCTGCAAAAACAGCGCCGCCAGCCCAATGCCAGCCAGCCCGCCTGCCATTGCACCCACCCACGAAAGCCCGCCCTCCCAGATCATGAAGATTTCCAGCAGGGGGCGGGTGTAGGCGGCGGCATGGGTCAGAATGAATCCCGCCCGTGCTCCCAGCAGGCTGAGCACCAGCACAAGCAGGCAAGCCCACAACCAGCGTGACAGGGTCTGCCGCGGGGCGCGCCAGGCAACCAGCGCCAGCCCCAGGATGCTTCCGGCAGCCAGGAGGAGGGGGAAATAATTCACCCGCTTACGATACTATGAGCGGGAATGGATGTCAAGCAAACGCGGGCATCACGCCGGGTCGGTGGGGCGGACAACCAGGAACGCCACCGCACCAAAGACGGGCACCAGCAGGATGATGATCGTCCACAGCGCCTTGGCAACGGAGGAAATCCGGTAATTCCGCAGTTCAAACAGGGCATAGAACCCCAGGGCAATCCAGGCGATCAACGCCGTGAGGGTGAGGATGACGGGGATGCTGCTCCAGAACATGGACATGGGGAAATTCCTTTCTTGGGAACAGATGGATATGGAAATGGGAAATTAAATAAACAAGCTCCTCGACCAGGACTCGAACCTGGAACCTAGCGGTTAACAGCCGCCCGCTCTGCCGATTGAGCTATCGAGGAAGGCAGGCAGTATTATAAAAGCATCCCCCACCCCTGTCAAGTGAGATGGCGATTCGCAATAACCTCCACGAAACCCATACATCTTCTTCACACAAAATTCACATCCTGCAGGTACACTGGACCCTGTACATTCTCCCTCCCGAGGAAACCTGATGAAACGATTATTTCGCAACAAGCTCTGGGTCCGTTCGCTCGTCCAAATCTTCTTCTTTGTCCTGGTGGCGTTGATTTCCCTCAACCACACCCTGGCGGAAGCAGGCAAGGGAATCCCCTTCCTCTCCAGTGCCTCGCTCCACTCGCTGTGCCCGTTTGGCGGCGTGGTGAGCATTTACCAGTATGCCACCGTTGGCACCTTTGTACAGAAAATCCACGAATCCTCATTTGTGCTGATGATCCTTGGCTTTTTACTGGCACTCCTCTTTGGACCGGTCTTCTGCGGCTGGGTCTGCCCGCTGGGCACCTTCCAGGAATGGATTGCCAGGCTGGGGCGCAAGCTCTTCAAGCCGCGCCGTTATAACCACTTTATCCCCTACAAGGTGGACCGCTGGCTGCGTTTCCTGCGCTACGGCGTGCTTGCCTGGGTACTCTACATGACCGCCGTCACCGGCAAGCTGATCTTTGCCGAGGTGGACCCCTACCATGCGCTCTTCAACCTGTGGAGCAGCGAGGTGGCGGTGGGCGGTCTCATCGTACTGGGGATTGTCTCGGTGGCTTCGCTGTTCGTTGAGCGCCCCTTCTGCAAATATGCCTGTCCCTATGGCGCGGTACTGGGGATTTTCAACCTCTTCCGGGTCTTTTCCATCCGCCGCAACCCCGGCACCTGCAAGCTCGACATGGCATGCAACCGGGTCTGCCCGATGAACATCCCGGTCGCTTCCATGACGGTTGTGCGCGATCACCAGTGCATCTCCTGCCTGAAGTGCACCTCCGAAAACGTCTGCCCGGTTGCCGGTACCGTGGATTTTGCCACGGCGGGGAGGAAATCATGAGACTCACCTCCAAATCATTGGGACCCATCGTTGTTGTCATCCTGTTTGGCGGCATTCTTTTTACCACGCTGATGGGCTGGTGGCAGACCGAATCCGTCAAGGAGCCTGTCAAATATACAACCGGTGAACTGGCGGGGGAATACAACCCGGCGGATATCCGCGGTTCCTATACATTTGGCGATATCAACCGGCTCTTCAACATCCCGCTGGAAGACCTGCGTGTTGCCTTTGGCTTGCCGTCGGATGCCGATGTGGCAGCCTTCCAGGCAAAATCACTGGAGGAAATGTACAGCGGTCTGGAGCAGGAGATTGGCACCGGCTCGCTGCGGCTCTTTGTAGCGCTCTACAATCACCTGCCCTATGACCTGGTGGAAGATGCCTTGCCTGCTCCAGCCGTGGATCTGCTGATTGCCCGCGGTGGTTTGACGGAAGAACAACTTGCCTACCTGGAAACTCATACCGTTTCCCTGGATGCGGCTGCCGTGCAGGAAGCGGCAGCCACCCCGGCGGCAATTGCCACACCGGAAGCCACTGCTGCTGCCACAGAGGAACATGTTCCCGAAGCCGGGTTGGTGGCGGGGAAAACCACCTTCCAGGATTTGCTGGATTGGGGCGTCAGCCAGGAGAAGATTGAGGAAATCATTGGCGGACCGCTGCCGGTTGCCCGCGGGATGCTGGTGAAGGATTACTGTACCCAGAATGGCTTGAGCTTCAGCACCATCAAGACCGCCCTGCAGGCGGCGGTGGATGCCGCCCAGCCGTAAAACAGGCACAGTAAAGAACCCTCTCAACCCTCCCCGGTACTGCCGGGGAGGGTTTTTTGGAGACTGGACTGCCTGTGATAAAATTCCATCATCGCAGAAGAATGGGAAGGCAAATCATTACTGACCAATCAGGAAAGGCTGCCTTCAGCCAGGTGGATCTGTATGATCGGGCAGCACAGCCCGCATTCCCCATCATCAAGCCCTGGTTTTTAGACTGGTTTGAAGCATCAAATCATCCTGCAGCCGGATGATGATTTTCCATCATGAATTGAGGAAAGGGGTCCAACGATGACCAAATCCAAAAGGAAATTGACGCACTTTCTCAAAAAGTGGAGCCTGGTTGCATTGGCTGTGGTTGGGATCACAACAGGAATTGCTGCCTGCACGATATCACCGGTGGAGACAGGACCGCTTCCAACGGGAGTGTTGCCGAATGAAGCAACAATCAATCCAAATTTGACTGGAACTGCTGAGGTAACCCCGCAAGTTATTCCAATGGCTTATCAGGTTCAGGAGTCTGGGGATAGTTACACGTCAGACCAGGAAACTTTGAACAATTCTGAATCGGCATTGTTTCAAAAAACTGTCATTGAACGATGGTTGGAATATTGGGTTTATTTTGAGAACAGACCCTTCGATCTACAAACCATCCAGTTGACATGGAAATACATCTATGATGACCCCGAAGCTCCCACCCGGGTATTGGTGGTGATTGAGGCGAATGGGGATGGTGGCAGCAGATTAATTTCTGTCCCGATTGGCACTGACGGTACATTTTCTGAATTCCCGCCGGAAGTGAGCGGGACGAATATTCAAGAAGGTTTTGAGCCTTTGGAATTAACCGGATGGGCTGAGGGACAATGGCTGTCGGTGGATAAAGATGGAATTCCGGTAATTTGTGATGGATCCGGAATGATTGTGAAAAAGTTGGACATGGACGCCGGGCAGTGGGTCGATTTTGTCGACCCAAGATGGGAAACACCCGACGAGAATTTGGCTGAACAGATTAAAAGTGTGATGCCGGTCATGTGGGTGTACGACCGTGAGGCAAAATCCTTCGTTGAACGTCCTGCCATTGATTTTTCGTTTTCGATTTTTGAAAGAACGACCTTGTACATCTATGATAAGGATGGGAACGAAATAGGTTTTGCGAGATACTTCACAAGATCCACCCTTGATAACGAAAATACGGAATACTATTCTCTGGTTGACCAATCAGTTCACACCATTATCCCGCTGAGATTGTATGCCCAAATGGGTGAGTTCGTGCCTTCCGATGGGGCTGTAACCCCCCAGTGTATCTTTGCTTTTTCAGAAGATGGGGCTACCATTACAGGTGTTCCCTTGGATCAAACCCAGTTTGACTATAGCCAAAAATTTGCTTCTGATATGGTTGGAATTGCAGACGGTGAGGAATTAATGCAAACCGCGTTAATTAGGGCGGCGGCGATGATAAAGGGGGTAAGCGAAGATGAGATTATCTCTGATATTAAAAATAATGTCCCGGTTTTGATTAGTTTTGGCGACAAAAAGTGGGATGTGGATAAAGGAATTGATTTTTTTTGGGGGAATTATTCATATACAGGGTTTGATGTGATAGATGGAAAATTTATTTCATATGATGGAGCCCAATCACCTAGGCATTTTTCATGTAGTTTGTCAGTACCTGGAGTTGGATTGCTAAGAGCAATAGGTGAAGCATATGGAAGGGAGATGGCATATGCATTTAGAGCATATTTAATTCCGGTGGTATCCATGAGTGAAATAAGAACCCCCACGATAACTATGGAGAGAGATAGATAAGTGATTAGGGATCATTTTCGTCACTCAGAGAATTTGAGCCGCTGCTCCGGGAGAGGGATCAGCCGGTCATGCCTGTCACCTGCCGCCCAGCCGTAAAACAGGCACAGTAAAGAACCCTCTCAACCCTCCCCGGTACTGCCGGGGAGGGTTTTTTGGAAATTAGACAGCCTGTGGTAAAATTCCGTCATCGTAAAAGAATGGGAGTGCAAATGATTACTGATCAAGAAGTGATGGCTGCCCTCAGCCAGGTGATGGACCCGGAACTGGGTCGCAATCTTGTGGAATTGAACATGATCCGCAACCTGCACGTGCGCGATGGCAAGGTGACTTTTACCATTGCCCTTACCATCCCCAACTGCCCGATGCGCGATCAGATCCGCGCCAATGCCCAGGCGGCGGTGGAAGCCCTGCCGGGCGTCAGCCAGGTGACGGTGACGCTGGGTGCGATGACTGAAGAGGAACGCCGCGCCGTGCTGGGTACTGCCCAACCCTCCCTGCCCAAGCTGAACCCGTTTAACAAGATCGGGCAGACAATAGCCGTTCTCAGCGGCAAGGGCGGCGTGGGCAAATCCTCGGTGACCGCCCTGCTGGCGGTGGCGCTGGCGAAGGCGGGCAAAAAGGTCGGCGTGCTGGATGCCGATATCACCGGACCCAGCATCCCCAAGCTGTTTGGCTTGCCGCCGGGCGGTGTGCGCGGCTCCGAGCAGGGCATCCTGCCCATCATCACGCCGCTGGGCATCCGCATCATCTCCACCAACCTGCTTGTTCCCGAGGAGGATACGGCAGTTGTCTGGCGCGGACCCATGATCACCGGCGCGATCAAGCAGTTTTGGAGCGATGTGCTGTGGGGCAAGCTGGATACCATGCTGGTGGACCTGCCGCCTGGAACCAGCGATGCCACGCTGACCGTCCTGCAATCCCTGCCGCTGGATGGTGTGTTGCTGGTGACCACGCCCCAGCAGCTCGCCTCGCTGGTGGTGCGCAAGGCGGTGCGGATGATTCAGAGTCTCAACGTGCCCATCCTGGGAATCGTGGAGAACATGAGCTACTATCCCTGCCCGGATACAGGCAAGCCGCATTACATCTTTGGACCCAGCCATGCCGATGAAATTGCTGAAAAATCCGGTGCACCCGTCTGGGCGCGCCTGCCGATTGATCCGCGCGTGGCGGAACTGGCGGATGCCGGTGCCATTGAACAGGCGGATGTCTCCACCTTTGCGGAGATTGTCGGGCGGCTTAACCAGCCAAAATGATGATCCCCATGCCCAGGACGATCAACGCAAACCCCAGCACAGCTGCCACTGCCTGGTCTGCCTGGAGCGCAGCATAAACCACAAACGGGGCAATCACCCCGATGACCAGCGCCGCCACCTGCCAGAGGAAGCGGCGCTGGTTGTTTTTCTTTGTACCGGAGGAATTTGCCAATTTACAGGCGACCGATAAACCGTTCGATGCGGAACAGGGCTTCCTCAATCTTCTCGTAGGAAGTGGCATACGAACAGCGTACAAATCCCTCGCCACCGGCGCCAAATGCAGAACCGGGCACAGCTGCCACATGTTCCTCCTGCAGCAGACGGTTGGCAAAGGTTTCGTCATCCAACCCGGTCACGCTGATCTTCGGGAAGGCATAGAAGGCGCCCTTGGGTTCAAAGGTTGGCAGTCCAATCTTATTCAACCCATCCACAATCAAGCGGCGGCGGCGGTCATATTCTTTGCGCATTTCCTCCACGTGGGGATCGCATTCGCGGATGGCGGTCACAGCGGCAGCCTGCGAGGTGGAGGGGGAGCACATCACCGTGTACTGGTGAATGCGCAGCAGCCCGCCCAGGATGTTCTGCGGACCGATGGCGTAGCCAATCCGCCAGCCGGTCATGGCATAATCCTTGGAGAAACCGCCCAGCAGCAGGGTGCGTTTGCGGGTATCGGGCAGGCTCGGGAAACAGACATGCTTGTGATCACCGTACACCAGGCGGTCGTAAATTTCATCAGAGATGACTACCAGGTCGTGCTCCTCCGCCATGCGGGCAATTTCCAGCAGGCGGTCCCGCGTGGCAACCGCACCGGTGGGATTGTTGGGGAAGCCCAGCAGGATTGCCTTGGTGCGGGGAGTGATGGCAGCCTCGATCTTTTCGGGATCAATATCAAAATTATCTTCCATGGTGCTGGGGATTTCCACCGGAACACCCCCCGCCAGGATGACTTCCGCCGAGTAGGAGACAAAACACGGCGTGGGGATGATCACCTCATCGCCGGGGTCCAGCAGAGCGGTGGCGGACAGGTACAGCGCTTCCGATCCGCCGACCGTGATGATCACCTCGGTCGCCGGGTCGTACTTCACGCCATACAGCCGTTCCAGGTTGTCACAGATTGCCTGGCGCAGGTCCATCCGCCCGGCATTGGATGTATAGTGCGTTTCACCTGCGTTCAACGACCGGATACCGGCATCCACGATGGGACGCGGGGTGTCAAAATCCGGTTCGCCGATTCCCAGCGAAATCACATCCTTCATGGTTGCGGCAACATCAAAGAACTTGCGGATGCCGGAAGGCTTGAGCCCGTTGATCTTGTTGGCTATAAATGAATCACGCATGTTGTTACTCCTCCTGCAAAATGGTTGAAAAGATGATGCAGCCGGGATTCCCGGTCTGCCCGGTCAGTTAATCGGATTGATTCTCCATTCATCGTACAGTTCGCCATAAAACAATTCAAAAACATTTCCATCGGTGGTGCGGACGCGGAAGCAAACCCCGCCCGGAATGCGCCACTGATCGAGGATTTCTCCGATCTCCCGGCGGCTGCCTTCCCACTGCAGCGCCACCGGGCGCTCGGCATAGGCATAGCCGGAGTGGCATTCCACCGGGTCGGTCATGCCTTCACCGCCGATGTATCGCCCAGGTTGACGTGCTGCACCGCGCCGGTCATGGTCACGCCGCGCCCCAGCAGGGAATCCGCCAGCACCAGGTTTTCCAGCCGTGTATTGGCATCCAGGATGCTGTTCTGGATGACCACGTTTTTCAACGAACACCCCGCACCGATGGAGACATGGGGTCCCACCACCGAGGATTCAACCTGCGCGGTGGGATGAATATACACGGGCGGAATAACCGCCACGCCCGGGCGCCGGGCTGCTTCGATGGAGTTCTCCCTGCCATGCGCCAGCAGCCAGGCATTGGTTTCCAGAATGGTCACCGGCTTGCCGGCATCCAGCCAGGTTCCCACTTCCTGCACGCGGAACTGCAAGCCCTGCTCCAGCATCACGTTGACAGCCTCTGCCAGGAAGAACTCGTTGTTCAGCGAGAGATTGCGCCGGAACTGCTCCTGGATTGCGTCCAGCAGGGCTTCGGCGGAGCGGAAATAGTAGAACCCCACCACCACCAGGTTATTGCTGAGGTCCTGCGGCTTTTCCACCAACCGGGTCACACGCCCTGCTGCGTTCACTTCCGCCACACCGAACGAGCGGGGATCAGGTACGGGTTTCACCCAGGCAACCCCGTCCAGTGTTTCGGTGTTCAAGCCGGAAAGATCCGTCTCCACCAGGGTATCCGAGAAGGTCATCAGCATGGGACCAGTCAGGTGCTGGCGGGCATTCCAAAGCGCATCCGATTGCCCCCGCATGACCTCCTGCACCACCCATTGGGCGCGCAGGTGGGGGTAATGTTCCTGGATGTATGCCTGCACCTGTTCCAGCTGGAACGGGCTGACGATGAAGACGTATTCCTTCTCCAGATTGGCTGGCAGGGTATCAAACTGCCGCAGGAAATGATCCAGCACGGTTCCCCCAGCCAATGGGAGCAGCACCTTTGGTTTGTTCCAGGTTTGCGGGCGCATCCGGCTGCCATAGCCTGCCATGGGAATGGCTATTTTGAGCGTCTGACTCACAGGTCCCTCCAGAATGGTCGTGTCCGCGGACAAACCGGCGGCTGTTTCATGATAAGTATATCCTGTTTGGTGAAAAGTGATTCAGTGATGGAAGGCATAAAACCCGCTGGAATTCATCCCGCCCGGGGAATTTGAACAGACGGATGCATGTTTCCCGCGTGAATGTGTGTTATACTGTTGTTAGATATATATCTAACCTGGAGGAGGTTCCCATGATTGCAATTGTAAATGGCAAGGTGCTGACCATCACCCGGGGGACGCTGGAAAAAGGTGTCGTCCTGATGGATGGCGGCAAAATTGTGGCAGTTGGGGAAGATGTCAATATCCCTGCCGGAGCCCGGGTTGTGGATGCATCCGGAAAGTACGTTCTGCCCGGCTTGATTGATGCTCACTGCCATGCCGGTCTCTTCGGTGATGGGATTGGCTGGGAGCACGCAGATGGAAACGAAATGACGGATCCTGTCACGCCCCATCTGCGCGCCCTGGATGCCGTTCACCCGGAGGACATCGCCTTTCCCGATATCCTCGAATCCGGCGTAACCACCATTTTGACCGGTCCCGGTTCTGCAAACCTGATTGGCGGCACGTGGATTTGCATCAAGACAGTCCCGCGCTCCAGCATTGAGCAGATGACCCTGATGCAGCCGGCTGGAATGAAGATGGCGCTGGGTGAAAATCCGCGCCGGGTTTATGGCTCACAGAAGCGCGCCCCCGCCACCCGCATGGCGAATGCAGGCGAACTGCGCGCCGCGCTGGTGAAGGCGCAGACTTACATGGCGAAGTGGGACCAGTACCGTTCCGACTTGGCGGAATATGACCGCAAATCCGCTGCCGGTGAGACCGGATTAAAGGTTCCCACACCCCCCGAGCGCGACCTGAAGATGGAAGCCCTGGTACCGGTCCTGCGGCGGGAAATGCGTGTGCACATTCATGCCCACCGCGCGGATGATATTCTCACGGCAGTGCGGATTGGCGAGGAATTCAACCTGGATATCAACATTGAACATGCCACCGAAGGTTACAAGATTGCCGATATCTTGGCGGAAAAGAACATCCATTGCACGGTGGGACCGATCCTCTTTTCCCGCTCCAAGTATGAATTGCGCAACATGACCCCCAAAAACCCGGGCATTCTTGCCCGTGCGGGAGTCAAGGTCGCCATCCAGACGGACGAGATGAGCGCTGTCCGCTACCTGTCCATCAACGCCGCGCTGGCAGTCCGCGAGGGCATGCCCGAAGAGGAAGCCCTGAAAGCCATCACCATCAACGCGGCTGAGATTATTGGCGTTCAGGACCGGGTGGGCAGCCTGGAACCCGGCAAGGATGCCGATGTGGTGATCTTCTCCGGTCACCCCTTTGATTACCGGACGGTTGCTGAACAGGTCTTCGTGGACGGCGAACTCGTCTACGAGCGCAAGGATTAACAGCCCTCCGGTTCCCCGTTTTCCGGACAGGCAAGCATATACCCGACCCCGGGGCAGCGCAGGATGTATTGCGGTGTCTCGGGGTCGCTTTCAATCTTTTTCCGCAGGTTGTAGATGTATGCCCGCAGGTAATCCAGGTCATCCTGGTATTCGCTGCCCCACACTGCTGTCAGAAGTTGTTCGTGCGTCAGCACCCGGTTGATATGGACCGCAAGCTCATGCAACAGGCGGTACTCGGTGGGTGTCAGCCGGATCTCACGCGGTCCCACCCACACCCTCCGGCGCGCCAGGTCCAGCCGCAATTCCCCGCAGGTCAGTTCCACCTCGCTGGCTGCCCCGCCCGTGGCGCGTTTCAGCACTGCCCGGATGCGCGCCAGCAGTTCGCGGGCATTGAAAGGCTTGGTGATGTAATCATCCGCTCCCACCTCAAATCCCTTGAGGATGTCGGTTTCCCGGGCACGGGCGGTCAGCATGATGATGGGCACTTCCGAAAATTCGCGGATGTGCCGGGCTGCCTGGTATCCATCCATGCCGTTGGTCAGGATCAGGTCCAGCAGGACAAGATCGGGTTTTTCCAGCGCACACAACTCCACGGCAGCGTCACCGCTCCGGGCGGTCAGGACATCATAATCGCTCGCAGACAGCACCTGGCGCACCAGGTGCACCAGCTTGGGATCATCATCAACAACCAGGATGCGGGGTTTTTCCATGAATTAGTCCTTGTCCGGCGGCAGGGTGGTCTTGGGAAGGGAGAAGAAAAGCGTGGTGCCCTGCCCCACTTTGCTTTCCACCCAGATGCGTCCTCCGTGAGCTTCCACGATGGTGCGGGCAATGGGCAGCCCCAGTCCCGTCCCCGGGATGTGGTAGCCGTTGGACATTTTTACCCGGTAATAGCGGACAAACAGCAGGATGATATCCTCGGGTGAAATACCCAGTCCCTGGTCTGCCACGCTGATCACCACGTCCGCCGGGCGCACCTCGCCGCGCACCACAATCAAACCGCCCTCCGGCGAGTACTTGATGGCATTATCCAACACATTCCGCAATACCTGCCGAATCCAGTGCGGGTCGGCTTCAACAATGGGAAATTCTGGGGGAAAATCGATCACCATGCGGTGGAGGGAAGTCCGCCGCTGGCTTTCCGCCGCCACATCCTGGACGAGCTGTGGCAGGCGCATTGGCTCCCGCTGGATATTGAGCTGGTCCACGTCAATCAGCGAGGAATCCAGGATTTCGCTGATCATCGTTTGCATGATGTCGCATTCGCTGTCAATCGATTCCAAAAATTCGCGGGTCTGATCCGGGGAAAAAGTGACATCCTCCATCAGCAGGGCGGTGGAATAGCCCTTGATTGCGGTCAGCGGGTGGCGTAATTCATGGGAAAGGATAGCCATCAACTCCGAACGAAGCCGTTCCTCCTGCCGCTGCTCGCGGACGGCATCTGCCAGCAATTCCAGCCGGGCGCGGTCAATTGCCAGGGCAATTAAATCTGCCAGGGTTTGCAGGAAGGGCAGGTCCTGTTCGGTAAAACGTTCGTGCCCGGCAATGGTTTCAATCACCAGGACGCCAAACCGCTGGCTCCCCGCGGTGATGGGCGCTGCCAGTACACAGGTTGGCAGGGAATCCGTCCCTGCAGCCCGGGCAAACACTTGCCGGTTGGCGGGGCGCATGTCCGCCATCGCTTGGTTTACATCTTCCGGCGTGCAGAGCAGCACCGCCCTGCTGTCATCATAGACCTTGCCGGTGATGGATTCGCCAGCCTGCAAGCCAAGCTGCTTGAGCGCTTCCTCGTCAAACCCGATGGATGCCGTTGAGCGGAACAATCCCGAAGCGCGATCCCACAGCATCACTGTTCCCACCTGGGCGGGTTCCAGCACGGTGATGATGGTCTGCAGGGCGGCATGCAGCAAATCCGGCAGTTCCAGGGCGCGCGCCAGCGTCTTGGCAACTTCGGTGAGGGCGTTCAACTCACGTGCCAGGCGTTCTGCAGGGGGGAGTTCCGCCATTTCCCACGGCGGGGCAGGTTGTACTGGGTCCATTCACCCACCTTTCGGTTGAATGAAAAGGTTGAGTTGATTGGTCACCTTTATGATAGCATGAAATTCCGGCAGTCGCTGCCCAGCCAGCCCGTCAATTCCAGGAATGAAGATTCGCGGGAATGGTGATGGATCAATGCACGATAATCTGGACCAGTTCTTCCACCGTCATGCCGTGGATGAAGAACCCGACCTCCACCGCTTCCAGCGCATTGTGGACAGCCTGCTCATTCAGCTTCACATTGACCAGCCGGTTCTCCAGGTCCTCGATCTCGCCATCGCCGAAGTAATCTCCCATGATGCGGATCGACTGGATGACGCCTTCGTTCACGCGCATGTAAAGACACACTCCGCCGCCGCTGAACCGGCGTTCCTTGCGGATGTCGTATTCGGGTGACCTGCCATAATTCCATTCCCAGGTGCTGTACTTGTTCTCGCGTAACGCGGTAATTCCCGCGCGGTCGGTTTCTGTGAAGACGTAATGCTGGATATCCCGATCTTTCAGCAGGGTTTCCTCCAGCAGTGCCTTGAAATCGGGAATTGTGATGTTGGGGGCATGGTCATTGATGTTGGTCACACGGCTGCGCACCGATTTGACCCCCTTGGATTCAATCTTGTCGCCCTTCACTGTCAGCACGTTGGAAATCATGTCAAGATCGGAATGGAAAAGCAGTGTGCCGTGATGCAGCAGTCGGCTGCCCCGCACAAATTGGGCATTTCCGGAGATTTTCCTTCCATCCATCAGCAGGTCATTCCTGCCGGAAAATTGCACTTCCGCACCCATCCTGCCCAGAGTCTGGACGATGGGTTGGGATAATTTTTGGAAATTGAACTTGTTACCCTCGGCATCACCGATGATGGTGAAATTCAGGTTGCCCATATCGTGGTACACTGCTCCGCCGCCCGAAAGCCGCCGGACCACCTGCACCCCGTGTTCCTGCACGTACTGAGCGTTGACTTCCTCCACCGTGTTCTGGTGCTTGCCCACCACGATGGCGTTGCGGTTCTGCCATAAAAGCAGGTATTCTTCGGTTCTGTCCATCCGGTCGAAGACATATTCTTCTGCGGCAAGGTTAAAATATGCGTCGGTATCCGTCCATTGAATCAGTTTCATCCTGCACACTCCGATCCATGATTGCATGGGTTGGTTTGATCCAAACACCCCGGTGATTGCGGGTTGGTTTTCTATCATAGCATAATCTGATGGTAAATTTCCACGCAATTTGTTCCCGGGTTATACAATCATCAAAAACCCCCTCGGAGGACTTTCCGGGGGGTTTTTGATGGGGGAAGGGAGATCCAATTTTACAGCTTGCGCGTGGTCCCATTTTGATCTGAAGATGGGCGGGGAGGGGCGGAAAGGGAGTGGTAGGTAGG